>Ga0207681_10000209_pt1 | contig 46652 bp, 42 predicted proteins | sample KBSS53metaG_FD_184324 | JGI IMG/M metagenome (GOLD analysis project Ga0207681, IMG submission 184324) | Switchgrass rhizosphere microbial communities from Kellogg Biological Station, Michigan, USA - KBS S5-3 metaG (SPAdes) (version 2) | ecosystem: Host-associated > Plants > Roots > Rhizosphere... | reverse complement strand
CGGGAGATGACACGCCATGTAGGACTCTGGACTTAAAAAGACCAGACCCCATTCGATGGACTCTGCTCGGGACTGCGCCAGTTCGTTACTTGTGACATGTTTCAGCAAGTCCTTTGGAGACCTCGTCTCCAAGGCGGGAGTGAGCACTTCGCCGTCGTCGGTAACCCATTGATTGCCCTTCCACTGGCCGACACAAAAAGTGGCCGAACGATCAGCCAGCACGCAACCGGTCTCCATGGAGATCACCGTGCAATGCTGTTGCGACACCAGCTTCTCTTCACCGTTTTCGTCCGACAACATGCCGAAGATCACCGGGTCGAGCAGCAAGGATTTCTTGTCTGGACTGAGCATATTGGAGTGCCCATCGGCGCCAATATCGACGCCAAAGAGCGGGAAGGTTTTGCCATTGGCGGTGAACCATGCAGTCGCCGAATCCACACCGGGCATCGTCCATTCTGTAACCCGAAACGACACCGTGTGCCCGCTGATACCAACTATTGACGGGGCCTCGGCAAAGGCGCTCATAGCGCTGCACAGACTGCCGATCATCAATACCCACTTAAGGCTGCCCATAGTCGATCCTTTTAACCGAGGGACTTTCCGACTGCAGCTGCCTCTTGGTCACGCCATAAGCCTTGATCAGTGCTTCCCAGGACCCCTTCGAACCAAATGAACGCTGGTTGTTATCGAAGCTGTATTGCTCCAATCGCCCCACTGTCGAGTAATACCCGTGCCATTCAGGACAAGCACCGCAACCGCCATAGCCGCCTATCGAAACAAGACTGCCCTTGGTGCCTTTCACACAATCCATCGCCACGACAACGTTACTCAGCATCTTCGCTTTCTTACCGTCAGACATGAGCTGTGAAACCTTGTCGATGTTGCGGCGCAACACTTTGCCGCCAATGTTGATCGTCTGGTCGGAGCAAACCGGGATGAGGTGGGTTTCTGCGGCATCCACCGTCACGGATCGGCAGGACGACACCATCACCACTTCAACGCCGCCGCATTGCATGACATCGCGCTGGGTGTAGGCATCCTTGGGAGCGGCGAATGCTGGAAGCGAGAGCAGCAGCGAAAGGCTGCCCGCGAGTGGTCGGTTCATCCACTCATTCCTCATCAATCGACGGCGATTCCACGTCGGTCATGCCAAGCAGCCGGAACTCGTTGTTCACGAATTCGTAGTACCGATCCCGGTTACGGTTTTCCAGGCGATTTCCCTGGGCGTCTTCTTCGCCATCGAGCGTGACGCCGGAAATGATGATCAAGCAACTATCGGGCAAATACGTCGTGTTGAAAGTGCTGCCGTCATAGGCATTCGGAAGACTGCCAACGACATCACCGGTCTGGGCATCCAGCACTTCGCCACAAATGGCGCCGCCGCCACAGCCGAACCTGTACAGGATGTAATGGCCGGCGAAGTTGACCTTGCCTTGCAGGGCCTTCGCCCGGGTGCTGTCCATGACCGGGTTGCTTTGTTCCTGCTGCACCGGTTCATGGTTGGGGCCGCTGAAAACGGGGGTGACGGCGTAATCCTTGAAGTCGGGATCAGCGGCGAATGCGATGGAAGTGGCAGCTGACAGCAAGCTGCCGAGAACAATCGAAAATCCTTTCAAGTACTAACTCCATAACTGCAGTGAAAACCGTTGGCTTACTCAGACTGACCTTCATAACGCTGTGTCTGCGGGTTGAATTGCCACAGATGTGGTCGGGTCATGCCTTCTTCGCCCTTGTAGCGAATCCGCCCTCGCTTGTCCCTGATGTAGGAGTAGATCTCGATGTCCTTGAATTCACCGCCACCTTTGGGCGGTCCGTCCAGAACTTTGACCCCGGCGAAATAATCGCCGCCCGAATACTTCAAGTAACCGCGGCACTGAATCAGGAAGGCGAATGTGCTGTCCATCGATGAGCCAATGCCTACGCGGGAATTGAAGATGAAGTCTTTGATACCATCGCCATTTAGGTCCCCACGGAAGACCACGTGGCCTGGCTCGATAGAGAATTCTTTTCCATCGAGACTGGAAAGTATGTCTTCCGGATCTCCGCCACTCTCCGGCCATTGCGATAAGAAATATTTGGAGTCGGTTTCCTGATTGCAGACACCTGCCGCCATAACGGCTATCGGCAACCAGCTCATGCATAACACCAGCAGTCGTTTCACTTCACATCCTTCGATTTCATCAGTTCCAGCTCACCATCTCGATACACCACCTCACACCCCACCCACGCCAGATCCACCTGCGGCATCACCGCCGAAGGCTTGCGCAGTTCCCGCAACAACGTCGAACCATGCGACAACCGTCCACCCATCCGCGCAATCACCGCCCGCGCGGCCTGATAGTGCGCGTGGCGCCCGGGATCGAGGGTGTCTTCCAGCAAGATGTCTTCGCCAAGAATGCCCCGCACCTGCCCCGGATAAATCATGAATCCGGTGGCTTGCTCGGCACCTTCGCGGCCGTCCTGCCAGAAGCTGCCGTCGCGCGTGCGGACGTCCGGGTGCGGCGCAAACCAGTGTTCGCGATCCGCCAGTGGCATGGCGTGATGCAGGCGGAAGAAGATGCGCATCAGGTTGTCGCGATACCACTCGCGCACTTGCAGGTAGTAACCACGCAGGCCTGGCAGGCCGGTTGAATGCGCGAGGCGGATCAGCCCTGACCATTGCGGGAACACCTGCAATGGCAGCGCATTCGACGCGGGTCGAGGTGTGGCCGGATCGGTCTCCCACGGCAGTCGATGGGGGCTGTTTTCCAGGTTGTCGTAAGCGGTGGGCGGTCGGCCCAGCCAGTCCCCGCCGCTGCTGGCCAGCGCCGTGGCGATGCACAGATTGCCCTGCACCACGAACACATAGAAACGGGTGAACCAGTCGGCCAGTTGCTGACCGTCAGCACCCTGGGCGACGAGGTCGGTCAGCTCTTTGTCAAAGCGCTGTAAGCCCTGTTCAAGGCTCAGCAAATGCCCGCGAGCGATGCGCTGCATACGCAGAAACAACGGCAGCGACCGCAACATCCGCAGCGGTCGCCACGGCAGATGCGGAGTCGCGCCGCCGACTTCACCGGCGTAGTTGCTGGCGCTGATGCCCCAGTCGGCCAACCGTGCGAGAAACAGGTCGTTGTTGATGTAGGACGCGCCGCCAAACACGGCCGTGAACGGCTCGTTGTCCTGCAACACCCGCGCATCCCAACGGGCCATGATCGCCGGAATGCTCGCGGCGACCCGGCGCTGGGCGTATTCCACCAGCACGCTGGGTTGCGGCGGCAGGATCTCGGCGATGTTGGCGGCCGTCAGGTGCCGGCGCCAGCCGTAGTCGCTGATCGGTCGGTATTGCAGCAGCCACAGCTGTGTTCCGTCCCAGCCCCATTCGACATCGCCCGGCACATAGTGGAACACCCGCAAGACATCCTGGAGAAAGCGCCACAGCACGTCTTCGGTCAAACCGTGGGCGGCCGTGAACGTGCCGCTGCGCCAGGCATCGCCGAGCCGCGAAAGCGTCGCTCGTTCCGGGCTGATCTGACCGTCGGCAAGGGACTCAAGATGACCTTCAACCCATTCAAGTTCCACCGACAGATGACGCACAAACGCGATGCCCGACACCTGCGGCGTGATGAAGCGCTGCACCACCACTTCCTCGACACCTTCGGCAGTCAGCGCGGCAATGCGCGCCGGCACGTTGGCGCTCGGCTCGCGCAGATAGGTCGTACTCAAACCGGCATTCGCCGAGTCGGCCTGATCTTCGCCATAACTGGAGGAGCGCACCGCCCAGATCGCCTGTGGTTGGCTGGCGAGGAAGCTCGGTAGTCGCGGGTCGTTGCAATCGTTGAGGGTCAGCGCTGCCGGCACCGGTTGCCGGGCCAGTGCCGCCAGACGCAAACGCCCGCCCTTGGTATGCGCGACAAACCCGCGCTCGCCCGACTCCAGCCACTGCGCAAACTGCACGGGCGCGTCGATCCACGGGTAATGACCCCAGCCGGGTTTCAGGCTGATGGTCAGGTCTGCGCGCGCAAGAATCGCCGACCAGGCCGCCGCTTGTTCGATGCCAAGCACCTTGTCCTGATCGCCCCAGACCAGTTCGACCGGGTCGGTGATCCACTCCAGCAAGGACAGCGCGGTGTCGGCACGGATCAGATCCCAGTGCGGCACAAACGCACGGCAGCGCGCATAACCGGCGCCCATGCGCTGGTACTGCGCGGGCGTCCAGGTCTGGTTGGAAAACTTGCGCGCGAACAGCGTGGGTCTGTTCGACAGCAGCCAATGAATGGACTTGCGGATCGGCAGCGGTGACATCAGCGCCGGCAATCGGCGCTGCCACAAAAAGGCGCCCACCGGCGCCAGCAACACACTGCGAGAAAAATGTCCGGGCCGACGTTGCAGCGCATGCAGCACCAGCAACGCGTTGACCCCGACGGCCATGATCGCGCTGCCTTTTTGCGTCATCGCCAACAAGGTTTGGGCGTAAGCCGCCAGATCCTCGCAGGGCGGCTGCGGGTTGGCGCCGAAGCCCGGCAGCTCCAGCGGCACCACGTCGTAGTGCTGGAAGTGCGGCAGCGCGTCATCCCACCAATCGGCAGCGCTGCCGTTGCCGGCCAGCAGGTACATCAAGGGCTTGCTCATGAGCGATCCTCAGGTCAGATCGCGCAGAGCGGCGTCGAGGGTCGGATAGCGAAACTCGTAACCTGCCTCACTCAAACGCCGCGGCACCACACGCTGACCGTCGAAGAACAGCTGAGCCATTTCCCCGGCCAACGCACGCACCGGCGCTGCAGGAATGTGGAACCACACCGGACGCTTGAGGACTTTGCCGACGCTCTCGGCGAAGGCTGCCTGACTGACGGTTTCAGGCGCGACCATGTTGTAGGTGCCGCGCAAATTTTCATCGTGGAAGGATCGAGCGATCACCTGAATCACATCGTCGCGATGCACCCAGCTCATGATCTGCTGACCGTCGCCCATGCGCCCGCCGAAGCCCAGGCGGAACGGGATCAGCAATGGCAACAACGCACCGCCCGGACCAAACACCACGCCGAGGCGCAGCACGACCTGACGCACGCCAAACTGCGTGGCGGGTTGCGCCGAAGCCTCCCAACGCGCACAGAGCTCGGCCATGAAACCGTCACCCTTGCGGGCCTGTTCATCGAGGCTTTCGCTGGCATCGCGCACGCCGTAGAAACCGATGGCCGAGGCCTGAATCCACAGCGCGGGTTTATGGCTGGCGCTCTTCAGCCACTTCATCAGCGCTTCGGTTGTGTTGACCCGACTGGCTATCAGTTGCGCCTGCCGTTTGGGACTCCAGCGCGGGCCGGCGACCGGTGCGCCGGCAAGATTGATCACCACGTCGAAGGTTTCGTGGCAGCCGAGTTCGCTCAACGACCGCACACAGCGGACGCGACCGTCGAACAGGTTCGCCGCTTTCAACGGATCACGCGCTAACACGCTGACCGTGTGGCCGGCGTCGAGTAACTGATTGACCACGGCTTCACCGATAAACCCGGTACCCCCGGTGATCAGCACACGCTTGTAGGCGCCGCCGGCAAACGGGTTGGATTTGCTCACGGTCCTTTCTGGCGGGGATGACCGACGATCATGGCGCAGCAACCAGATCAGCGGCGGCAACAGCACCAGCAGCGCAAAACCGTCGAGCCACAAGTGCGACCAGACCTGTTTTTGCGCTGAAAGCCACATGTCCTGCGGCGCCCATAACAGCACGCCCGCCATCAACCATCCCCAAATTGCGGGAGCTTTAAGGCGGTTGCCGAGGTGCACCAACGCGAGCATGTACAGCGAATAGCTTTGCAGCGTCGCGCCGAACAGTGCGAGCCACCAGACCTGTAGCTCGCGACCGGCATAAGGGACCGCATCGGCGCCCCAGAATGCGAGTTCGAGGGTGTGCAAATAGCCGTCGAGTAATCCGGAATGACCGGCCCAGGTCAGCGTGAGACCGGCGAGCACATGCACAATTGCCGCGGCATACAGCCACAGCACCATCGCGGGGCGAAGAGAGAAAGAGGGGGCTGGCATTCCGTGTCCTGAGCGTATTCCTTGAGGGCGGGGAGTTTAAAGGAAAATGGGGGTGTCAGATGCACAAGCGTTAAACGTTTACCGTGACGGGCTCACGCTCAGCGCTTGTGAAAGCGCGTCACACATGACTGCGGCCCGTTCATTCCCCAGTAAGTGCTGAGTAATACTTTGCGTTTCTTGTCGACACGGAGGTTGACGAAACCATCGCCACAATCCGGCTGCACTTCCTCGAAGTCAGCGGTTTTCGGCCGGTAGATGAAAATCCGGTGGATGGTGTAGGTGCCCATGCCGTCGTCGATCTGCCAGACCGAAAAATCTTTCATGCCATCGAAGTTGAAATCGTCGATAGCGACGTGCAGGGATTTTTCAGCGGAAAAGTCGATGGTTCGCGACTCGCGAGCATCGACTTGAACCGTCACTTTCGACCCGCTCACTTCCAACATCACTTCAACGTTTTTAACAGGGTTGAACGATGTTGCCTCCGCCCCCGCCGACGCCGATTCCAACACCCCGAACAGCGCCAGACCCAAGCTCACTCGACTCATTGATCGCCCTGCTCCCACCTGCAACCACCGTCTAGAGAAACATCGACATTGGGGTCAAGCAGGAAACTGTATTCCTTGCCGTTGGACTTCTTGGTGTAAACCATCGAAACGCTCATCGCTGCCTGGGTGACCCACTCATAGGTTCCCGTGACCTTGCCGTCGACAATCTCGGACCAGGTACGGGTATTTTGCGCGGGTGCGTCCGGGGCAAGTATTTCTTCCTGATGATCCGTCAGTACGATGGAGATCGGCGTTTTCGACTTGGCGTATTTGACGAAACCACCCGACCAATTGCTTTCGTGATCGTAGAAGGTTCTGAGTTCGAACTTGATCGAGTGGGTATCATCGAAGCAGTAGTTTTCGGAGGTGACCTCGCTGTGGGCAGTCAGGGGGAGGAAAACCATGAGCAACGGGAATAGCTTTCTCATCTTGAATCCGTTCAGAAGAAATGACGCGCCTTGGCACTAGTCACAGCGACTGGAAAAAAGAAGCGGGGCAGATCTATTTATCGAGCTCCGCTAGGGCTGAAACCACCAAACTCGAAAAATTCAGTCTGCTCATTTTTTACAAAACACAAAATAAATCCGTCCCCTTTTCGATTAACGGGACAGATTCAGCTAAAAATTAACCGTCCCGTTCTCTCTATTGCCGCGCGAATTTTTAATGCTTTTTGTCCTGCAAGCTAAAGTAGTTTTTAATGCTCGCCGCATCTTTATAAGCACAGACCACTTTATTTCCCGCAACCAGATCTGCCCCTTCCATACAATTATCTAAAGCTGGGCCTGGTAAGTCACCACTAAAATGAAGCAAGGATACACTTCCACCTTCTCTCCTTATCGGGAGTTCCATAACGGAATAAGCAAAACCGTCAAATGCCGAGTTAGACACTTTTCTCTTCGTCAATACAAACATAGATTTTCCGGCTCTCGCAGGGGACTTCCACTCGTAAAAAAATACAGAAGCGATCTGATCCCCCTCAACCTTCCAAACATAATTTAGAGATGGTTTACCGGAACTCAATGATGAGTAATATATCTCAGCATCGGCAACATGCTCTTCTTTAGCTAACGCCTTCAGACTATTCTTCAAAAAATATACAGCGATCTTTTCTTCGCCCAAAGAAGCTACCACCGTAGGATGGAATTCACTTAATGTGGGTGCGGCATCCGCAAACACATTGGACGCTACGAAGCCAAAAGCTACAAACGGAATAAAATGCCGTTTAAATAGAGTCAAATATTTTTTCAACATGATATATCCTTTCAAAGACGGGACAGATCTATTTACCCCCCCACGAAGACCAAAGCCACTAAGGGTAACAAATAAATCTGTCCCCTTTGACTTAACGGACAATTCGCATCGCGCAATTTCAGCCACGCACGTTGCGACTCTTTAACCTTCGCCGCGTACTCCGCTCCCAACGCAGGGTCTGCTCGATAGTCAGACTCAAGCCGCGCCATCAATTGCTTGTAGCTGAGGTTCAACTGCGTATCAGCAGCCTTCTTCGCCGCCTCCGAGCAGGGCACCATTTCCAAGCTTGAGGTGACATGGCTGCAGGCATCCTGCGCGTACGCTGCTGAAACAGGCAGCAGCACGGCCAGCAGGGTAAAAACAAAACGTTTCACTATGTTCTTCCTTGAGTCATTCAGGCTTTGCGTTTGGCGAATCGGGTGACGCATTGCTTGGCTACGTTCATTTCCCAATAGGTGCTGAGCAACGCTTTACGCTTTTTGTCGACGCGCCTATTCCGATCCCGCTACACACTGCCCATCCTGAAGATCAGGAGCTAGCGCCCGATTTCCCGACAGATACCAACTCGCAAGCGACTGACTCTCGCAATAAGCGTTCTTCTCGGCATCGTAATAAAACGCGACCTTGTGCTTGGCCATCCCACCCCGGTTGGGGACGAACAACTCGACAGCGAACACGACATCGGGCAAAGCAGTTTTTCTATCCGACATCAGCATGGGTGGCCCCAGAAACTTACAGGGCACGCCGTCAAAAGGCAGATCCAACCGGCCGTCTTGATACCTGTAAATCGCGCAAATGCCATTCGGATCCTCAATCACCACGGCAGCCATCGTTCCCCCGCTCCAGCTCACCACGCCATCTGCAATGGCGCGAAAACTCTCGGCAGGCATTTGGTTTTCCTTCGTGAGTGCAGCGACCATAGCGGTGGGCATTGTATGGCTTGTACTGACACCGCTTGGAGCTGCGCTTGCGGACAACGCCCACGTCAACGCCAGGAACAACAAGGGAACGACTTTCACTTTGACTCTCCGATGGCGTGGCTGAGCGATGTATATGCACGACCCTTACTGCGCCGTACATGCAGGTTCAGCGAGATGTTCACCACCAACGCGGAATTTGCATAATTCGGTAGTAAAGGAGGGAACAGATTTATTTACGTAGCCAAAAGATGGGCGAATATATCAAAACAGAACAAATAGATCCGCCCAATTTTTTACTCTAGCTACTATCTCGACTCACCTTCATACAGCTTCGTTTCCGGATTAAAGCGCCAAATATGAGGGGTAGTTAATGGCTTACCATCTCTGTGCATTATTTGATCTTGTTTATCTCTATTATATGAAAATATTTTTATATCTTTATATAGACTGCTCTCTGGATGCGTACTCAAAACCTCTACATCTGCAAAGTAGTCACCACCAACATTTCTGAGAAATCCTCGACACTGGATAAAAAAATTGTAGGTAAAATCACCACTAGACCCCGCACTAGAATACGAAAGGAAAATATAATCCTTTATTCCATCACCATTTAGATCTTCGTTGTATACAACTTTTCCTTCTTCGACTGAAAATTCATCACCGGCAACTCGCGAAATCATATCGATTGTGCGCGAATCCTCAGTCCATTGTGATAAAAAATGCTTAGGTCCTTCTGTTGGATAGCAGACATCCACAGGGGCCGCTTGAACAGCGGTAGCGAAAAAAGCAAGAGCGAAAAAATACTTCACATTAATTCTCCAGAACAAATGTATTTCGTCCGATTCTAACCGAGCCTTGAGCTTCACTGGCTCCAAAACCTATAGCACCGGTAATCGTATCGTTTAACGCCTCTAAAGCTGTATACAGCTTTGAAGTTAATGCCGATTCGTGTGCATCTCCCCAACTCGCAATCGGTAGCTGCCAGTTTATTCCTGTGGAACCATTTATTGTTCCTTGAAGAACTGCATTAAGCCTGTTGTTTGGTGGTGCGCCAACAATATGAGCAGGACGCCAAACGTGCCAACGAAGAAGTATTGCCACGGCCTTTTCCGAAGTGTAAATTTTTCCTATCGTGCTATTTATCGTTGCACCTCCAACTTGAAATGCAATTGGATCAGTCAACATCTCTTTCAGCCGAAGCTTAGCCATGGACCACATTGTAGATCTATATCCTGGAATAGTTCTTGCCGCCATGCTAAGACGATTAAACCAGTGCCATGTTTTTAAATAATGCGCCTCCTCCTGCGAAGTGCCTAGCGCAGTAAACTCGCTATCCGCATGAGTCGCTTGGGAAACCGCATATGTATCGTTAGTAAGTTTTACCCAGCCAGCGTAGGTCATAGTATTCGTATCATACAGAGTTGGATTACCCCATTCCTTCGCAGGATACAAACCGAAGTTTTCAAACACCTTTTTGAAAATTTCAGGATTGCGATTTTTTAGATACGCCATGAACCCAACAAACTCACCTTTTCCATATGCGCCAGCTCCAAAATTCCCCATAGTCCAATGACATGGACCACCAGAAATAAGAGCGTTATCCCAAGCGTTGAGTACATCAAAACGCCCAAAACACTCTGCTTCCGCAACCACCCTTATCGTTCGATAAGTTGATAGGGTTGAGCTATTAATTTGCGTCGGATTTACAGGTGATCCAGTAATTTTTTCTACAGTCATTGCAGTCTGGGATGACCAACTATGTGCTTTCCCAGCATTCGGACCGCCATATGTACCACTCTGATAGTAACCCACGGCATGGTATTCGGTCTGAGCGCGACCTTCAGGGAAAGTAAAATAATCACTGAAGTCACGCATTACGACTCTCGGATTTCCTTCGGTAAAACTATCGTGAGCCCATATATTGCAGCCTTTAGGGGCCAAATCAACTCTAGCCCCGGCAGTTATTTTCCAGGCTTCAAAGACAACCGGGCATCTATAGTCATTGCTAAGCCAATGCTCAATCGCAGCTCTAGTTTTTTGATTTACCACACCACTTATCGGACCAGTATATTTTGCTGCATTGGCTACTGACTTAAGGCTATCCACATAATATGTGGCAGGACCAACCGTAGACCCGCTTACTGCGGGTGACTTTCCCGCCTTTGCAACAATACCTGCCGAACTGTCGTAGTAAACGTCCAAATTATTTATTCGTACCGGGGAGCCGGCCTGATCCAGCAGTAGCTGACCTTTCTTCTCTTCCCTCACACATGCAACTTGTGTCATTGAAGCATAAATCTGGAATTCCCGAACGGCCCATTCGGTTCTAGAGCCAAAATCTCCAGTAGGTTTTCCGACAACAGAAAAACCCAAACTAATCAGGTCCTCTTGAAGTTTTCTAACATGCTCCGGCACCGCTAAAGCCGCACTAGTGCCTGAGGCAGCTACTGCTGTTTCGGCACTGGTGATCGTAACTGGAGGATTATTGACCCCTCCCCATCGCGGAGGTGTGTTCTGCGCTGGCTTACCATCGTGATCTTTACGACAAAGATCAAAATCCCCATAAATCATTGCTTACTCCCTTACGCAATATGTTGTTCTTCTAGCCGCTTAACATCGCTGGAAGAAAGATAATCTTTATCTGCCAACTCACATGATCGGTGAAAGCAACGAGTGGCATACTTTGTTTTCGGCCCATTATCCCCGTCGACTTTTCCATCGTAAAAACCGAGATTCTTGAGACGAGACTGTAGACCTTTAACATCAGAAGTCTCCGATTGGGCCTTCAAATCCAACTCCCATATCCACGGTTGCGACTCCGTGCCAAAAGGATAGAAAGTAAGCTTGCCCTTCTTCGCATCAGGCGGTACTGGCTGGTCAACAAACCCTTCACTAGAAGTTGTGCCTTTATAGGTCACTCCATCCACTTCCAGCGTATAGGGCTGTCCAGCAATACCCTTTTTGTCATAGGGACGCTTCATCTGAATACGGAAGCTCTTTTTCTCGGATACTGGCGGAGGAGGTGGCGGCGCATTCAACAACGCCTGATCCATCAAACTCCCCGCCTTATCCTTATCCGCCGCCCCCGGCAGCACCGGCGGTTTGATCCCGATGCCAGTGCCCGCTCCCGGTGAGCCCCCGGCGTTGATCTTCACCACCGGCCCAACCACCGTCACACCACCGCCATCGAGCTTGATGAAACTGCCGCCGCCGAGAATCGTCAGCTCAGTCCCCGCCTCAATGACAATCTTGTCCCCAGCCTTGATGTGAATCTCTTTCCCTGCACTCGTCAGTTGCGCAGTCCTCAGCTTCACATGCTGGCTTTCACCAATGGTCAGGTGGTCATCCATCCGCGCTTCGATCTTGCGGTCGCTGATGGTGGTGCGGTGTTCTTCTGCCTTGAGCTCGGTGTAGCTGTTCTTCACCACCGTGTCGTGACGTTCATTCCCGACCCGAATCTTCTGATCGTGCTCAACGTTCTCATCCCAGTCGCGCTGGGCGTGGATGAAGATTTGTTCGGCGCCTTTTTTGTCTTCGATGCGCAGTTCGTTGTAGCCACCGCCGCCCGGGGAGCTGAGGGTTTTGAAGACGCTGCGGGTTTTGTTCGCCGGGAGGGCGTAGGGCACCGGGTTTTCCTTGTGGTACAGGCAGCCGGTGACCAGTGGCTGGTCGGGGTCGCCTTCGAGGAAGGTGACGAGGACTTCCATGCCGATGCGCGGGATGCTGATAGCGCCGTAGCGGTCGCCGGCCCAGGAGCTGGAGACGCGCAGCCAGCAGCTGGTCTTGTCGTCGGCCAGGCCTTCGCGGTCCCAGTGGAATTGCACTTTGATGCGGCCGTATTGGTCGCAGTGGATTTCTTCGCCTTTGGGGCCGGTGACCATCGCGGTCTGGCTGCCGAGCACCCGGGGTTTCGGGTGTTCGAGCGCGGGGCGGTAGAAGACGTCCCACGGGGTGGCGAGGAAGGTGTTGCGGTAGCCCTGGTGGAAGTCGTCCTTGTTGTCGGTGGTGTCGCTGGTCACCGATTCTTCGAGGACTTGCGGCTGTTTGCCTTCGTGGAAGATTTCGGTGAGCAGCCACAGGTCGTTCCACTCGCTGCGCGGGTGGTCTGACATTTCCATGAAGTGGCCGCTGACCAGTCGGGTCTGGTCGCCACGACCCTCGGCCTGACGATAATCGGCGCGATGGCGTTCGAGGGCGCGCTGGCTGAGGAACTTGCCGCGCGCGCGGTCGATGAAGCGGCCGGGGTAGTCGTAGTCTTCCAGATCCGGTTCAGCGTCTTTGCTATCAAGAGTGCCGTCCGGTTTGTACGCGGCTTCCATTTGCAGGCGCGGTTTTTCGAAGTCGTAGTCGCGGCGGGTGGTGCGGCTGGTGCGGGTTTCCAGGCGCAGCTTGAAGCCTTTGATCACCGGCTCTTCGGCGACCATGCCGCTGCCCTGCACATACGCGGTCGGCTGGCCGAGGTTCGGGAACACGGTCTGGTCATCGCCGAACACCAGCAGATGACCTTTCTTGCTGTGCTGGAAGTGGTAGTGAATGCCTTCTTCTTCGCACAGGCGCTGGACGAAATGCAGGTCGGTTTCGTCGTACTGCACGCAGTAATCGCGATCCGGGCATGGCTGGCTGAGCTGGAAGCTGTAGGCGTTGCCCTTGATGCCGTGCTCGTCGAGGATCAGCGCGATGATTTTCGGCGCCGACATCTGCTGGTAGATGCGCTGGTTGGTGCGGTGATGCAGGTATTGCAGCTGCGGCACCAGCGAGACTTTGTAGCGGGTCAGGCGTTTGCCGGCATCGCCCTGGGCCACGCGGTAGATCTGGCCGTGGATGCCCGAGCCCTGTGGATCGAGGGCGAGGAAGGCCTGTTTGTGCAGGAGCTTTTCCAGGTCCAGATCCGGGTTTTCGCTGACCAGTTCCAGGTCGAAACGGAACGGCTGGCTGATGCCTTCGGTGCCGGTGAACGACAGGACTTGCAGGTCGCCCACGTAGTCTTCAACGGTCAGGCTGAAGTGCGTTTCGTTAGCTGGGTTGAACATAAAGTGCTCCCTGTTCGAATGTCATCCGTTACGCCCGCAGTCGCAAACGCTGCAGCCAGGACGAAGTGGCGCCCAAGGCGTCACGCAATTGTTCGGCAGAAATGTTGCGCTCTGCCGCGTCAAAGGCCAGCGCGGTGCGCAGCGCGGGCCAGCACTGTGTCGGCAGATTTGCCGGGGCTTGCAGTTCGCGATCCAGGTGTTCGTCACGGGCCTGGGTCGAGGGCAAGCGGCGGAACGGGTGTTTGCCGCCCGCCAGTTCATAGATCACGCAGGCCACGCCGTACACGTCCGCGCTGGCCGACAGCGGTTGGCCCTCAAGCAGTTCGGGGGCGGCGTAGCCTGGGGTCCAGGCGTTGAAGCGCTCGCGGCTCAGGTGCGGCAGGCCGGGGAGGATGCCCTCCTCGGCTTGCCCGAGACCGAAGTCAAAGAGGCGCACGCCGTCTTCGCTGAGCATGACGTTGCTCGGTTTCATGTCACCGTGCAGCACGCCGCGACGGTGGGCGTAAGCCAGCGCGTCGAGCAGCGGCAGCGCGATGTCGCGCAGTTCTTTCCACGGCAGGCCCAGCGGCCGCTCGCAGAGCAGTTTGTCCAGGGTCAGGCCACGCATGAGTTCCATGGTGATGAAGGCCCGCTGGCAATCGGTGTCCACTTCGAACGTGTGCGGTCGCAGCACATTGTCGTGGCGCAGGCGTCGGGTCAGGGCGAACTCGCTGTAGAGCAAGGCACTGGCATCCGGCGACTCGGCAAATTCTTCGCTGAGGATTTTCAGCGCAATGTAAGGATCGGGATCGCCGAACTGCTCGTGCAGGAGATCCCGGGCCCGGTAAACCGCACCCATGCCACCGGCCCCGAGCAGACGCTCGAGGTGGTAGCGGCCTGCCAGAACATCCGGCAGTGCGCCGACGCTGGCCTTGGTTGGCGCCAGCGCGGGTTCGGCGTTGTGCTGCTTTGCAAAAGCGAAATAGGTCAGGTTGTTGGCCTGCTCTTCGCTCATCAGCAAGTCATCGACTGAGGATTCGATTTCAGTCATTGGCGGATCACCACGGCCGTCAGGTTGTCGCGGGCGGCGCCCCGCAGGGCACCGTCGAACAGACGTTCCAGCGCCACATGTGGCGCCGCCAGGCTGAGGGCGTTGCCGAGGGCATCGCTGCTCAGGCCTTGATACAAACCATCGCTGCACAGCAGGAATACATCGCCCGGATACACCTCAAGCTCCAGCACATCCAGCGTCAGTTGTTCCGCCGCGCCGACCGCCCGGGTCAGGGCCTGGGCCGCCGGGTGCGCCGCTGCCTGTTCGACGCTCATCTGTTGCTCGTCGATCAATTGCTGTTGCAGCGAGTGATCCTTCGACAGCTGATACAACCGCTGCCCGCGCCACATATAACAACGACTGTCGCCGGCCCAGATGCAGGCCGCGCGATTGCCTTCCACCAGCAGCGCCACGACGGTGCTGCCCATGATGCTGTCGTGGCGCCCGGCGGTGACGGTCAACTCTTGCCCCAGGCGCCGGTTCAGCCAGTGCAGGCACTGGCGGATGGCTTTGAGGCGTTCGTCGAAGTCTTCGTGCTGCGGCAGTTCAGCCAGGCTGGCGACGATCAACTGGCTGGCGATGTCGCCACCCTGATGACCGCCCATGCCGTCCGCGACCACCCACAGCCCATGCTGCGGGGTGTCGAGGAAGGCATCTTCGTTGCGCGACCGCACCTTGCCCGGGTCGGTTCGCGCCGCGCTGCGCCAGGGACTGGCCACCAGCATCAGAGCTGCACCGGCATACGGAAGGTACGCAGCACGCCCATGTCGAACGGGTTCGGCGTGCGCTGGCTGGTCAGCAGGTAGTTGGCGCGCAGGCCACCCACGTCGGCTTTGAGCACCAGCACGTCGCGTCCGGTCAGGTACTCGGTCTGCATCAGGTCGAACAGACGGAACAGCGACCACGGGCCGGAGTTCTTCTCGATACCGATCGGGCGCCCGGCCATCTTGTCCATGACCAGGCTGGTGCGACCGTCTTCAGCATCGGTCGGCCACTTGAAGCTCATGGGCAGGATCGGACCGTGGCGGTACTCCATGGTCTTGTCGCCGAACTTGAACTCGGAACGGCTGACCGCCGGATCGAGGGTGTACGGCTCCAGCTTGAACTGCACGGTCGGCTCGGCCGGGTTGATCGAGAAGAAGCTCTGGCGAATGTTCAGGGCCGCCGCCATCTGATCGAGGAAGACCTTCGACACCGGCAGGCTGCGACCGTCGACGCTGCGCATCCGGTAGTTGCCCGGATCACCGCTGACGAACGGACGCATGTAGCTGTCGAAGAAGCGGTCGATGGTGCCTTGAGCCCGGAAAAACTCGCGGAAATCGCTGATCGCCACATCGCTGGTGCTTGAGGCGCTGAACGGGTAACGCTTGTTGATGGTCTTGCCATACACGCTGTACAGCTCGTTCTGATAACGGCCGTTCAGGTACTGGTAGGCATCGTTGAGCACCAGGCGCCACGAGTCTTCGGCCAGCACGTTGAACCACACGCTCAGCGGACGCGGCAGACGACCCGACGCATTGCGCAGGTTCGTCAGCGCATCACGCTGGCCGCTCATGCGGGTCTTGGCCAGCTCGAACGCGGCCTGCTCCGGCGTGCTGGAACGGGCGAGGCCCGCCAGTTGCAGTTGCAGGTCGTTGAGTGCGGTGAAGGCCGGGGTCAGGTCAGCGGCCGGGCCGTTGTTGTCGTCGAGCAACTTGTGCAGCGGCTCGAAGCGACGTTGCAGGGACTTCTTGGCGGTGTCCGGCAGGTTCTTCGCCACGTTCAGGGCCGAGGCCTTGTCCGCTGCCGCCGCGGCGAGTTTGCCCACCTTGCCCAATTTGCCTTTCTGTCCGGCCAGCGCATCAGCCGCGTCACCCGCCTCGTCCACCGGATCGGCAGCGGCCGGGAAACGGGTGTTCTCGCGCACTTCGGTCAGCAGCGCCAGCACCGGCGAGTTGGCCGAGGTCAGGCCCGCCAGTTGCTCGGCGCCTTCACCGGCATCGCTGATCGGCGGCAGCGCCACCTGGCCAACGGCTTCGCTCCAGTAGTTGGCGTAGTCGCGGAAGTACAGTTGCTCCAGTTCGACCATCAGGCGACGCAGATCCATGTCGCTGATGCCCGCGCCTTCGCCCAGCACCCAGTTGTCACGCAGGATGTCGGTCACCAGCGACGCGCCTTGCACCGAAAAATACTGCTGATAACCGGTCTGGGTGTAGAAGCCCGGAATCACGTATTCAGTGCCGATGAACAGCGAGCCCTGCGGCCCGAGGTGCTGGCTGAAACGGTAATCCGGCAGGTTGCGCGCCTGCTCGCGGAGCATGCGGTAAACCACGGTCGCCAGCGACTCGCTGCGCAGGATCTGACGCGCCTGGGCCACCAGTTGCTCGTTGAGCGGATAGATAAACGGCTGCTGCAACAGACGCTCGAGGTGCGTGTTCAGACCGTTCTGCACCGCGGTGTTGCCGGTGTAACGCTGCGACCAGTCCGCCGCGATCCAGTCCTTGAGCCATGCCGCGTCACGACGATCCTTCATGTTCAGCATCAGGTACGCGCGCAGGCTGTTGATCAGCTTTTCGCGGTCCTTCATGTTGGCGCGGATCTGGCCTTCAAGCATCGTTGCAACGCGCGGTAGCAGTTGCTTTTCGAGCTCGTGCTCGTAAGCCTCCTTGACCACCGGATTGACGTTCTGGCCCTGATACAGACCCATCCGTTCGTGGTACGCCGCGTCGCCTTTTTTCGGGAACACCTGGGTGGCAGCGTAGCTGGTGTCGAGGGTTTTCAGTGCGCCCATGGCGTCATCGCGCGGCGACAGTGCCGTGCGTTGCTGCGTCCAGTTCTGCGCCAGATTGCGCAGGTTTTCCAGACGCTCGTAGTTGGCCGAGAAACCACCGGCCCAGAGCATGCCGAACAGCACCAGCGCACCCAGTGCGCCGACGTACAACGCACGCTGGCCCCAGTGGATGCGGCTGCGCTCGCGCTTGTCCAGACCGGCCAGATCGGCCTCGGGGAAAATCACCCGGCTGAGCAAGTGATGGATGAAACGCGAACGACCGCTGCGCAATGTCGGCAGCACGCCGGCGCTCATGCCCAGACTCGCGCCGATGCCGGCGGTGGTCGAATCCATTTCCTGAGTCAGGTGCGGTGCGCTGGTCAGGTAGAAACCACGCAGTTGCGTCGCACGCTGGTAGCGGTTGCCGGTGAACGCCATGTCGACCAGCAGGCACAGACGCTCGCCGATCTGGCCCATCTGGTGCGGGAAGTCGAGGATGCGGCCACGGCGCTGGGTGTCGCGCTCGGAGTGCATGCGCATGATCACCTGACTGTTGAGGCGACGCAGCAGCTCTTCGAACTCGTTGCGCAGCACCGTCACGTCGGTGCCGACCTGATCCTTGCGGAAACTGGTACCCAGCACCTGATCGCTTTCTTCGCGAGTCAGTTGGTCGAAGAACTCGTCGAAGCCCAGCAGCTTGTCGGCCTTGCTCAGCACCAGATACACCGGCACATCGACGTGCAGCTTCTGATAGACGTCTTGCAGACGCGCACGCACCTGGCGGGCCAGGGTTTCGATGTCCTGTTCGCTGCCACCGGTCAGGGTTTCCACCGGAATGGTCACCAGCACGCCGTTCAGCGGACGACCGCGACGACGCTTGCGCAGCAACTCCAGCAAGGTGGTCCAGGCGCTGCCGTCGACTTCCGCATCCGGCTGGGTCAGGTAGCGGCCGGCGGTGTCGATCAGCACACCGTGGTCGGCGAAGTACCAGTCGCAATGACGGGTTCCGTGGGTGTCACGGGTCAACTTGCGGTCGATCTTGTTGATCGGGAATTCCAGCCCGGAGAAGTCCAGCAGGCTGGTCTTGCCGCTGGCCTGCGGGCCGATCAGCAAGTACCACGGCAAGTCATTGCGCCAGCGTTCGCTGCGGCCGCGATACAGGCTCGAAGTCTTGAGGGTTTTCAGGGCGTCCTTGAAACGCTCCTTCAACTCTTTCTGCTCTTCGTCGATCAACTCTTCGCGGCGGATACGGTCCTGGCCGTCTTCGGTTTCTTCGACGGCTTTCTTGCGGATACCGGCGCGCCAGCTGACGAAGACCATGGTCAGGCCCCAGATCAGGAACAGCACGCTGATGGTCAGCAGACGCGAAGTCGCGCTTTCCCAGAACTTGTAGTCATCCACTGCCAACAACGGGCCGACGAACCACACCAGCAGCGCCACGAACAGCACCAGCAGCAAGGTCCAGACCCAGGTCTGGCGCAGGAAGGCGCCGACTTTCTTGAAAAACTTTTTCATCACACGTCCCTGTTTACGGCTGCGACTGCGGCGAGGCCGCGGCCGGATCAAGCGGCTGATATGGTTGCAGAACGGTGTCGCGCTGCTCGCCCAAGACCCAGGCGAAGCCCGAATACATCATCACCAGACAGACGAAGGTGAACAGCACCACCATCCACGCCGGCACGATGCGCACCAGATTGCGACGCTGATCGTTGAGGCCTTCCCACTGCGGCGACAATTCGCGCGGCACGTCGCCACGCAACTGACGGATCTGCCGGTACAGGGCGTCGCGGATGCCTTCGAGCTCCAGCATGCCGCGCGCCTGTACGCGGTACTTGCCCTCGAAACCGAGGGACAGGCACAGGTACATCAGTTCCAGCATCGGCAGGTGCTTGACCGGGTTTTTCGACAGCCGATCGAGCAGCTGGAAGAACTTCTCGCCACCGAAGGTTTCGTTGTGGAAGCTGCTGAGCAGGCTCATCTGCGACCACTCGCTTTCGTTGCCCCACGGCGTGGTCACGACGGCTTCGTCGACCACGGTGCAGAGCACGTAACGGGCGGCCATCACCTGGCTGCTTTCGGCGCCGTTGTGCAGGGCGCGCACTTCGAACAGCTTGAGCCCGGCGGTCAGGCGCTCGTTGAGCGCGTAGAGGTCTTCGCGGGTTTCACTGTGCTTGAGGCGCACCACTTCCGACAGCAGTTCGGACGACGCCGCCACCAGCGAATTGAGGCTGATGTTGAAGGCCTCCGCCGGGCGCAGGCGCGCGGCGTAGATCATCCGTTCTTCCAGTTGCTCGAAGCGCGGTGGCGCGGCGAAGTCGGTCAGCGGACTCGCCGCCGGGCCATGGCCCTGACGGTCGAGCAGGACGGTTTTGTCGTCCTGGTTGTGTTCCATGTCCTTGATCATGTCGGTCAGTTCCTGATGGCCCAGAATTTCAGTTCAAGCTCGGCGAATTCGCCGGACACATGGAACGCGAAGCCGCCGGAGCGCTCGAGTTGTGCCAGGTCTTCGGAACTGAGTTCGAGGATGAAATAGGTTTTGTTGGAGTGGAACGCGATCTGCCGCGGGGCCACCGGCAACGGTTTGACCTTGATCCCCGGCAGGTGCAGGTTGACCAGTTGGCGGATGCGCTCCACCGGGCCGACCTTGAGGTGCGCAGGCAAGCGGTTGCGCAGTTCTTCGGAGTCGCAGTTGGCACTGGCTGCCAGCACGAACGACGCCGAGCCCAGCAGTTTGTGGTCGTGCAGCGGCGACACGATGATCCCGTACTGACGCGCTTGCAGGATCAGTTCGATGGCGTGCTGTTCCAGCACCATCGACAGTACCTGACGGATCGACTCCATCAGTTTGCGGAAGCTCGCACCCTGGTCGGCGTGGGAGTAACGGCTGTCCAGACGCGGGCGTTTGCTGTCGCTGGAGAAGGTCGCCAGATCGCCGAGCATGGTCAGCAGCGTGCGGTACAACTCTTCCGGGTGAACCTGCTCCAGACCCAGGTAGTGGCGCAGCAGCAGTTCGGTGCGGTTGATCAGTTGCAGCATCATGAAGTCGCCGATCTCCGCGCCGCCGACCTTGCCGTTCGAACGGATGCGCTCGGCAATGGTGTCGCCCCGGTGACCGAGCATGCTGATCACTTCTTTCAGGCACGACAGCAGGTAGCTGGAGGCGTGGGCCTGAATGTAGGTCGGGACGAAATCCGGATCGAGGCTGATCACGCCGTCCGGCGTGGTGTCGAGCACGTCGCAGATCTTCAGCTTCACGTAGGCCTGATCGCTCTGCTGCTCGCCGAGCAACAGCTTGAAGTCCGGGCGACCGCAACTGACCTGGCTGGCGGAATCATCACCGGCGTTGGAGTCGGCCACTTCGGCGTCATACGCGGTGTAACGCGCCAGCACGTCGGACTGCTCCGGGCGACGGGCCTCGATGTGGTTACCGGTGACCAGTGGCAGCGCCAGGTAGATCGGCGTGTTGCCGGTGTTCGGCGGCACGTCCAGCGCCAGCGGCTCGGTGTTGCCGCCGAGCTCGAACAGGCTGCCGTCCGGCAGGATCCCCGAGGCTTCACTGATCACCAGTTTGCCCATGTTGAGGAACTGCAGGTCGATCTCCAGATTCAGGAAACCCCAGGTGTAGCCGCCCAGCAACCGGGTGCGGGTCTTCATCTGGTGATCGTAGTAGCGGTCGTTGTGCTGGAAGTGCTGCGGACGCAGCAGCATGCCTTCCTGCCAGATGACTTTATGGGTATTCATGATCAGTCATCCGCCTTGGCGAGCACTTCGTTGGTCTTGCGGATACCGGCCTGATCCAGGGTCAGATCGGCTTCGGTGACTTCCAGCGGTGTGATCGGGAACGTGTGGCGCCATTTGGTTTCCGGCAGGTCGCGGTACGCGGCGAGGATACCGATGAAGCGGCTGCCCTCCTCCACGCTGAGTTTCAGTTCCACGGTTTCACCCGGGCGCAGTTCGAGTTCTTCGCTGGCCACCAGATCCGGGTTGAGGGATTCCTTGGCGCGTTCGTAGAGGCTGAAGAAATCGGCGTTCTCGAAGGTCACCGGGTGCTTGAGTTCGAACAGGCGCACCACGATTGGCGACGGACGACCGTTGAGGTCCGGGTTCAGCTGATCGCTGCCGGTCAGCTTCAGGTTGATCTTGGTCACTTTCGAATACGGCGACAGCGACGAACAACCGGCGAGCAGCACCAACAGGGTGAGCGCGGTCAGCGTCTTGAAAAAAGCGGTCGAGCGGCGAGACATGCGCATCATCCTTGGTGGTCGGTGTGGAGGGTGGAGATCAGGCGGATCTGTTCTTCGTAGGCCTGGGCGAAGTCGCGAGCCAGCAGGCGCTCGCTCCAGTCGTCGTCCTGACGCAGCGCATGGTGGTAACGGTTGAACGCTCTCCAGCGCCCGCCAGCGGTGGCGAGCAACGGCTTGTTGTCGCGCTCGAAACGCAGGGTCAGCTGCTCCGGCGAGAAGTGTTCCAGAGTGCCACGTACCGCCGCGCGGCTGGCGGTCAGCAGCGCCACCTGATGCGCCTGCAAGTCGCGGAACGCCCGGGAGATCGCCTGCTCGGCCGGCAAATGGCCCGGCTTGTGCGGCTGCAACAGGATGTCCAGCGCTTCGCTCGGATCGACGGCGAATTTCAGCGGATTCTTGTTGGTGCCTTGTACGGTGGTCTGGGCCAGACGCAGTTCGTTTTTCAGCTCCGAACGGGTGCGCAGGCTCTGTTGCAGACCGCCGACGCTCTGGCGCAGCAGACGTGCAGCGTTCAGCGCAAGAGCTTCACGCTCGTCGTGGCTGAGGTTCTTCACGTTCACGCCAAGGGCCGCGCCGAATTTATCCCAGAAGGTTTCGCTCTGACGCTCGACCGCTTTCGGCGTCGGCGCAGGCTCAGGCGTGGGCTCGACGATCAGCTCCGGCACCATCAGGCTTTCCATGTCGATGCGCGCGTAGTCGGCGCGCTGACGGGAGTCTTCAGGGTCGGTCACCGGTGCGAGCATTTCCTCGAATTCCGAGTACACGCGCTCTTGCTGCTCCAGCGACTTCAGCGGATCGAGATCGAGGAACGCGTCGTCCGGGATGATGCTGCCGGCGGCGCGTGGCAGGCCGACTTCACCGTCGAACGTCGCCGGGTCGCGCACCAGTCGTGCGCGAATCTCGAAGTCGCCCAGCACGTAGGTGCTGCCGTGCTCGATGCGCACCGGTTCGCCCTTGTGCAGGCGTGCGCCGCTGTCGCCGTCCTGAACACCGTTGCTGCTGGTGTCGGTCAGGAAAAACGTGCCCTCGCGATAGCTGACAATCGCGTGGTGATTGGACAAGTGACGCTTGCGGTCAGGGATGATCCAGTCACAGTCCTCGCCCCGCCCGATCACGCCGCCGGCCTGTTTGAAGGTCCGCTGGCACAGCTCGGTGGGCACGAACTGCTTGGTGTTCAGCATTTCGAAAACCAATTCCATGTTTGATGCTCCTTGCGGTCACTTGCCGCGATTGACCGCCTGCGGATCACCCAACGGGCGGTAATCGTTATCGTTGAATTTGTAATTGCCGCTGCAACCGCCGAGGCCGCATAGAACGACGAGGGTCAGCAGGACAGCGTGCCAGTGACGAACAGACATCAGAGGGTCTCCAGGTGTAGACAAAGCACAAAGCGCCGACCCTCGCGGGCGGCGCTGAAATAGGTGTTCGAGGTGAATCCGACGGACTTTCGCCTACCCATCGAAATCTCCCAGATTGATGTTCAAGCGGCCGAGCCGGTACAGCAGCGTGCGGCGCGGCAGGCCCAGTTCGCGGGCGGCGAGCGTCTGGTTGCCGTCGTTCTTGCGCAGGCAATCGAGCAACAGATTGCGTTCGACCGCTTCCAGTCGCTCGCGCAGATTGAGGCCGCAGTGGTCTTCCGGCACCGGCGCCGATTCCAGGCGCAGCGAGAAATGTTCGGCCAGCAACTCGCCGCCCTCGCACAACAGCACCGCCCGCTCGACCAGGCCTTTGAGCTCACGCACGTTGCCGGGGAAGGTGTAACCGGACAGGTGTTCCAGCGCTGCGTCCGACCAGCGCACCGGGTCACGTTGCAGGAAAGTGCAGGCCTTGTCGGCAAAGTGCTTGGCCAGGTCGAGGATGTCGCCTTCACGCTGACGCAGGGCCGGCAATTCGATCGGGAATTGCGCGAGACGGTAGTACAGGTCTTCGCGGAATTTGCCTTCGCTGACCAGCACCGACAGATCGCGGTGCGTCGCAGCGATGATGCGCACGTCGATCTTGTGGGTGTCGTTGGAACCCAGCGGACGGATCTCGCCTTCCTGCAACACGCGCAGCAACTTGGCTTGCAGCGACAGCGGCATGTCGCCGATTTCATCGAGCAACAGAGTGCCGCCGTTGGCCGCGTCGAACAGCCCGGCGCGGTCGCGATCGGCCCCGGTGAACGCACCTTTGCGGTAACCGAACAACTCGCTTTCCAGCAGGTTTTCCGGGAACGCTGCGCAGTTCTGCACGATGAACGCTTGCGACCGACGCGGGCCGCAATCGTGGATCGCCCGCGCGACCACTTCCTTGCCGGTGCCGGTCTCGCCGCGCAACAGCACGGTGTACGGGCTGTGCAGGACTTTGCTGATCAGCGAGTAGGTCTGGCGCATTGCCGCGCTCTTGCCGATCAGGCCGTAGCCGCTGGCACTCGGCAGGCTGCGCACGACCGGCGCGGCCGCATCCACTGGCTGGCGCAGGCGTTGCAGCAAGTGCAACTGACCAAGCACGAACGAGCCGAGCTGGCCGAGAGAATCGGCAAACCCTTGCAGGTTGATGTGGCGACGGCTGGCGCACAGCAACAGGCCTTCGACGGCCCTCTGCTGATTGACCAGCGGCACGCACAACAGCGACTGCCACGGCGTGGACGACGCCGGCAGAAAACTGGTTTCGTGCAGGCTGCCACCCAGGTCGTCGAAGCTCACCACGCGGTTCTGGCACAGGGCGAATTGCAACAGTTGCTCGCCGTTGTAGTCCGCCGGCAGGCTCGCCGCGCTGCGCGGTTGCAGCACGCCGTCGAGGCATTCGGCGTTCATCCCCAGCGACGTGTGCGTGGCATCCAGCAAGTACAGCTGCGTCAGTTCGCAACCGCTCAGCCCGGCCAGACCGCGCACGAAGTCACCCAGCAGCGCAGCACCGTCCGCCGCGCGCGACAGGCTGGCGAACTGCGCCAGCAAGGCTTCGGCATAGAGCAGTGGCTGCGGCACTTGAGTGAACATCACACTCACCTCAGGCGAACTCGCAGGTCACGCTGGCTTCACCGTCGAGCGTCGCATGCACGCGCTTGAGGCTTTCACCGGTGGCCATGGCGTCGAGCAAGCGGTCGGCCACCAGCGGCAGCACGTGCTGGTCGAGCAAGTGGTCGATCAGGCGCGCACCGCTTTCGCTTTGGGTGCAGCGCTCGGACAGGTGATCGACGAGGTTCTGGCACCAGGTGAAGTCCAGCTGGCGACGGTTCAGACGCTCGCCCAGACGACCGAGCTTGATCTCGATCAGCTCGCGCAGCACCGGGCCGCCAACCGGGTAGTACGGCACCACTTTCATCCGCGCCAGCAGCGCCGGTTTGAAGTGCTTGCTGAGCACCGGGCGAATGGTTTCTTCCAGCACTTCGGCGGTCGGACGCGCGCCGTCTTCGCAGAGGTCGCTGATCTTGTCGCTGCCCAGGTTCGAGGTCATCAGGATCAACGTATTACGGAAGTCGATCTCGCGACCTTCGCCGTCGTTGGCCACACCTTTGTCGAAGATTTGGTAGAACAGATTGAGCACGTCCGGGTCGGCCTTCTCGACTTCATCGAGCAGCACCACCGAATACGGCTTCTGGCGCACGGCCTCGGTGAGCATGCCGCCCTCGCCGTAACCGACGTAGCCTGGCGGTGCACCGATCAGGCGGGAAACGGTGTGCTTCTCCTGGAACTCGGACATGTTGATGGTGGTGATGAAACGGTCGCCGCCGTACAGCAGGTCGGCGAGCGCCAGGGCGGTTTCGGTCTTGCCGACGCCGCTCGGGCCGACCAGCAGGAACACGCCGACCGGTGCATCAGGCTTGTTCAGGCCGGCAGCGGTGGCGCGCATCGAGCGATCCAGTGCGTGCACGGCTTGTTCCTGACCACGGATGCGGGTGCGCAGGTCGGTGGCGAAGCTTGCGACTTTGGCGTTGTGTTCGCGGGCCAGTTGCGCCAGCGGCACGCCGGTCCAGGCGCTGATCACTTCGGCCACCAGACGCGGGCAGACTTCGAAGCTGACCAGACGCTCCTTGACCTGTGCGGCGGTCAGGGCGCTGTGGGTTTCGTTGAGTTGCGCTTCCAGCGCTTCTACGCTCTGGCCTTCTTCAACCTCAGCAGCAACGCTTTCGATCACGGTGCCTTCGGCGTCTTCTTCAACGGTGACCACCGGCTCGACCGCAGCGGCTTCACGGGCCTTGGCCAGTTGCTGGCGCAGTTCCAGCAGACGCTCGGCCAGTTGTTTCTGCTCGGTCCACTGGGTTTCCAGTGCGACCCTTTCCGCTTCGGCTTCGTCCAGACGCGCTTCCAGTGCCTCCAGCGCTTCGTGGTCGATCAGCAGACCGGCTTCGGCATCGCGACGCAGGGCCTGACGCTGACGACCGCCTTCAGCCAGTTCGCCACGCAGGCGCTCCAGGCTTTCCGGGGCGGCGGCGAGACTGATGCGAACACGGGCGCACGCGGTGTCGAGCACATCGACAGCCTTGTCCGGCAGTTGCCGACCGGCCAGGTAACGGGCGGACAGTTCCGCCGCGGAAACCACTGCGTCATCGCGCAGGTAGATGCCGTGGCTCTTTTCGTAGACCTGAGCCAGGCCACGCAGGATGGTGACGGCTTCGCTCACGGTCGGTTCGTGCAGTTGAACCGGTTGGAAGCGACGGGCCAGCGCCGGGTCTTTCTCGAAGTATTTCTTGTACTCGGCCCATGTGGTCGCGGCGATGGTGCGCAGTTCGCCACGAGCCAGTGCCGGCTTCAGCAGGTTGGCCGCGTCGGAACCGCCGGCATTGCCGCCCGCACCGATCAGAGTGTGGGCCTCGTCGATGAACAGGATGATCGGCTTCGGCGAGGCTTTGACCTCGTCGATCACGCCTTTCAGACGACGCTCGAATTCACCTTTGACGCTGGCGCCAGCCTGCAACAGGCCCATGTCCAGCGACAGCAGCTCGACGCCCTTGAGCACCTGCGGCACTTCACCGGCAGCGATGCGCGAGGCCAGGCCTTCGACGATGGCGGTCTTTCCGACACCGGCTTCACCGACCACGATCGGGTTGTTCTTGCGGCGACGGGCGAGGATGTCGACCATCTGGCGGATCGCGCCATCACGGCACAGCACCGGGTCGAGTTTGCCGTCGCGGGCCTGTTGGGTCAGGTTGTGGGTGAAGCGCTCCAGCAGCGATTCGCCCTGGGCGGCCGGTTTACCGTTGGCTGCTGCCTGAGGCTGTTGCGACAGGGCAAACTCCTTCAGGCGATCGATGTTCAGTTTGGCGAGCAACGGCTGGTAGCGGCTGCCGGCGTAGCGCATCGGGTTGCGCAACAGCGCGAGGATCAGCGCCGCGTCTTCGACCGAGGTCTGGCCCAGCTCAAGGTTGGCCACCAGCAGCGCGTCTTGCAGCCACTGCACCAGTTCCGGGGCGAACACCGGGTTGCGCGAAGCGCTGTGCTCGACCCGCGATTGCAGGGCGGCGCTCAGTTCGCCGGCATCAACGTCGGCATCCTGCAGCGCACGGGAGAGCAGACCGTTCGGGCGCTCCAGCAGGCCGAGCAGCAAGTCTTCGACCAGAATCTTGCTGCCGCCACGGGCCACGCAGCGCTCGGCCGAACGCTCCAGATCGCGACGGGTTTCGGCGTCCAGCGCCTGGATGAGTTGTTGCAGGTCTACGTTGATCATGGCTCACGTCCTTAATGAATTTTGCTGCCCAGGGTCACCACGCCGTCTGCTTTCTCGCAGCCCAGCCAACTGGTCCACCCCAGGCGACAGTCGTTCTTCTCACCAATGCGCAGTTCGCGGATTTCTTCCGGGCGCAGCACCAGGCGAATGTCGTAATCAAGCGGGTCACGCAGGGTGAACCGCACCAGCGCGCAGAGCGGCTGGTAACCGAAACCGATGGGCAGGAATTCGTGGAAGCGTTCCCAGTCGAGTTCGGTGATGTGAATGCGGAATTTGCCGCTGCGATCGCGCACGCGTTCGCCCAGCACCAGGTCTTCACCGAGCACGCTGTTGGCGAAGCCGAGGCGGTTGCGCTGTTCTTCGAGGATTTCCACGCGGCGCTCGATGCACTGCTCGATGACCAGGTCTTCGTGCTTGAAGTAGTAACGCAGCACCGCTTCGATCAGCGCCGCCGAGTGCGCCCGCAGACTGAGCAGGCCGAGGTACGGCAGCAGGCGTTTCCAGTTCAGCTCCTTGGCCTTGCGGATCTCGTCGCCGCCGAGGCCGATCAGGGCGAACAGCTGTGACGAGAACGGGTCGACCGCGCCGCTCTGGAAGCTCGCGCGATAGCGATACTTGCGCCAGATCGGCAGCATCAGCCGTTGCAGGCGATGGTGGAACAGGTCGAGGAAGTTGCGCGTCGGGTTGCCGTCTTCGCTGTCGCCCAAGGCCTGCTCGCCATAGAACGCCGGCAACGGTGAACCGGAACCGACCAGGCCGATCAGGTTGAACCGCAGGCGCGCGCGCATCTGCCCGTGCTCTTCGAAAAACTCCACGCGATCGACGTCGCTGCGCGGAAATCCGAGGCTCGGGTTGGCCTGGAATTCCAGCTGGTCGTACAAATCGTCTTCGCTCAGGTACGGGTGCGCATCGCGCAGCCGGTCGATCACCAGCAGCACGGCCTGAAACAGCGAGTACTCGCGTATTACCTTCGTCAGCCCGCTTAAAGCAGGGGCTGCAGGCCCATACGTGGTGTCCATTGGTACACCTCTCCCTGTGTGCTTTTTACCCGCAGCTCATGGAATGAATTGAGACTGGCGTAAAGCGCGAAAAACTCGTTGAGAACCGAGGCGAAGACGAACAGGTCGCCCTCACCGATATACCCTTCCGGGTCGATGGTCAGTTCGGTGCGCAGACCGCGTACCGGCAGACCCCGGTGCAAGCGGTCCACGTGGTGATGCTTGATGTGCTTGAGGCCGCCGAGCAGGCGTTTGCTGACCTTCTCCGCGTGCTGGTCGTAGTAGCGCGGCAGGTCGTAGGTTTCGAGAATCACCTTGAGTGCATTGACGTCGGCCAGCGACAGATAGTTAAGCGACATGTTGCTGATCAGCTTCCACAGGAAGTCACGGTTCAGCGGCGGCGCGAAACTGGAAGTGGCCGGGGTGATGTTGCGGAAACTCAGGAACTCCGGGGTCTCTTCGCAGGCCATGCAGATCTGCCCGAGCTTGAGTTTGCGCGGCAGGTTCTGGTTGGTGCAGACCAGCTCGATCGACAGGGTTTCATGGGCTTCGGTGTGGCGGATGCCGAAGCTCAGGTAGGTGTCGAGGCCGTCGTGCAACAGCGACGAACGCTGGCGGATGCTGTAATGCGGACGGCTGTTGGGCACGTCGAAACTCGGGTCGTGCTCGAAGGATTCGAACGGCACGTACTCCTGATAACCGAGGCCGCCGGGTTTCCAGCCGGTTACGGTTTCCACCGAGAACACGCCGCAGTTTTCCAGATCGTATTCAGCCGGCAGCAGCAGGTATTCGTCCTGTTTGCCGTCGAGGCGGATCGGCAGTGCGTCGTGCTTGAACAGATTGACGATCGGCGTGCAGAACAGCTTCACGTTATCCAGGGTCGGACGCATGCGCATGATGCCGCTCTTGCGGATGTCGAAGCGCAATTCCAGGCCGCGCATCTGCTTGAGGGTGTCTTCCGGCAGCGCCTTGAGGATGTCCAGACCGTGGACATCGACAAACAGGAACTTGTCCTGGAAGGCGAAATATTCCTGCAGATAGCGATAGCCGCGGAAGGTGTTCAGCGGATACGGGATCAACGCTTCTTCTTCGGCAAAGCCCACTGGTTTGACCCGGTCACCCGGAATCTTGAACGCCATCGGCTTGCCGCTCACGCCATCGATAGGCTTGCCGGCGCCGTCAAGCGGGATCAGTTCGATGCCCTCGAGGTTGCGCAGCAGGCTCAGGTAGAGCATCTGGCTGATATAGCGCTCGCCGGCAAAGTGCAGGCGCAGTTTGCTCAGCTCCAGCTCGCCGAGGTGGCCGTCGGCACTCATCTCCAGGCGCAGGCTTAGCAGCGAACCGTCACCCTTCACCGAGTAGTTGAGCGCGGCCAGATCCAGGGCCATGACTTCGGTCGGGTAGCAGGTGCGGAAGCGGCAGCGCACGTCTTCGATCGGCACGCTCTCGATCGGCGTGTCACGCTCGACCTTCAGCGCCGGCCCGGAACGCTTGAGCGGGTCGAACTGCAGAATGCTGAACGCCGGCAGCGGGCGCATGTAGTTCGGCCACAACAACTGCATCAGCGAATGGCTGAGCTCCGGCAACTCGTCATCGAGCTTCTGGCGCAGCCGCCCGGTCAGAAATGCAAAGCCTTCCAGCAACCGCTCCACATCCGGATCCCGCCCGGCCTGCCCCAGGAACGGCGCCAACGCCGGACTACGCTCGGCGAAACGGCGGCCCAGTTGGCGCAGTGCGGTGAGTTCGCTTTGGTAGTAGTGGTTAAAGGACACGGGTTACCTGCCTGGTAGTGGAACTCATGAAAAAAACAGTGCTTTATAACGAACGCTGAGTTCAATCATTCCCAATGACTTCATAAGGGGTATTGCTGATAAAACGGTTGAGCCAATGCGTTTTCCATTCCGGCATGCGAATGCCGAAGTGCTGATCACGCTTGTAGAAATCAATCCAGACAATGCCCACAACCCCTGCGTCTTCGTGAGAGCGCATGTCCACTGAGCTACGGTCATACAAAGGAGAGCGAAATACTGCATTCGAATCTCTTTTGTCGGTAATTCGCAAGTAAGCCAGGTCATCAAAAGGTACGAGAGGGCCTCTGACGGAAACATTTTCAATAAGATAGTTTCCTGACTCACTAAGTACAGAACTGCTGGCTTCGCGCTCCAGCATACTTTTCAAGGAAATAATAAAAACACTGATCGCAACAATCAGGAAAAAGAGTACCCATGCATGCCTTCTGACTCGCATCAACTTCTCACCAGCTCAATGGAAACAGGAGCGATACTTTCGTAAAAAATATCGGAAAAAAGCTTGAAGTCCCCACCTTTACCGTGAAGCTTTCTGTATTCCACAAAATGTTTGTTTTGAATAAAGAAAAATCGCTTGTTTGCCATTTCCACAAACCGCTTTTCTGACGTTTCACTCATCCCAAAAATGGATGACTGCATAATCCCGGCGGTTTCTTGATCAATCGCTATATTCTGCGCGTTGGCCTCGACAACTCCGGCGACACCATCGAAATTCCAGTACCCGAGCGGCTGGCTGATGAAATCGTCACCGTCATTAAAGTCATAGTTGTCTTCGACGTAATAGCCCAAGCGGTCTGCAACAAACACGATTTTTTTGTCAAAGACGTTTACAACGCCTTCGGCGATAACGCGCATGTTGAAATTCGCCAATGCCCCACGCAACTCGTCCAGCTCACCGCCACCCATCTGACTGAACGTGACGGCGCGTGAGTTGAAGTAGCCAAACTTCTCGGCTGCACGCCCCTTGCCATTGAACTTTACTGGATAACAACCAGGCCCGGACTTGCCAAACGCCCGCAAGATATTTGTCTTGATTTCAGGCATGGCTTTTTCGTTATTCCATGCCCCTTTCAACTCTTGTCGAGTATCACTGGGCTTCTTGAACTTAAGCACCCAGTCCATCTTGACTATATCTTCCTCAATATATTGTTCAGGCATTGGCCGCGTGTGTTCTTTCTCCTCTTTCTCCATCCCGCCACTGGCATTTTTCCAGGGTTCACCTTTAAACCAATGGCGCATTAGTGCTGCAGCCACTGGCCACTTCATCTTGTCCATCGCAGCTGGGATATCGCTCACTTTGAAATGGCGCACGACGGTAGACTTTCCAGTTTTATTGCTCGCCGGAGTCAAACTAGATGCCACTACTGTGTCTGCCATTTCAGAATCCTCAACTCACACCAGAATCAAAAGTTCATTTCCAGAAACCAGCCTGGCGTTCAGCCAATCATTACTTCTGTTTGCTGCTCAATCACCAACTCCAGGGCTTCAGCTTGATCTGAAGAAATTTTCTGGGTCTTGCCATCGGCACCGGTAACACCGTTGATGATTTTTCCTGAAGCGGTTTTCAGCGTGTATGCAACGCCAGCCAGTGGTTTCCCGCTGTCCTGACAATTGATTACGAAGTGCTCGTTGAACGGCCACTGAATCTCCACCGGCAACGGCGGCACAAACGGCGCCGGCGAATGCGAATTGCCGATAATCACCGTCCCGGATCCAGCCGTGACTTTATTGCCATGAGATCCAACCGAACCGACCGTGGCGGCCGGTTTGCCGTTGATCAGAACCGTGGTCGCCAGATCGCCGACCAACGCACCACCACACGCGGAGGCATCGCCTTCGCGGGCGGCCGCGAGGCCGTCGAAGAACACGTCGCCGGAACCGGCGGCGATCGGGTTGGTGCCGTGGCCGGGGAGCGGGCAAGCGGTGGGGTCGGATACGCGTGCTGCAGGTTTGCCAGACATCGGGGTTCTCCTTAGTTGACCTTCACTTGACCGCTGCCATCCAGGCGCGCGGAGAAACTGACCTGACGCTTGAAACCCTCGACTTCCAGCAGGCCTTCGATGCTGAAGGCCAGGCGGAGCTGATCGTGGTCACGCGGCAGGGAAATGACACGCACGTTGCTCAGGCGCGGCTCGTAGGCTTCGATGAAGCTTTCGATGGCCAGGCGGGCCTGACTCAGGGAGTCGTGCAGGCTCAGGCGCATGTCATTGAGATCGGGCAACCCGTAGTCGGACAGCGTTTGCACGCTGCCGGCCCGGGTGCTGAGCATTTTGGCCAGATGGGCAGCCACCGACGCCATGGCCGAAGCCTCGAGGCTCCTGCCCTTGCGTAGTTCCGCGTCGCCGTTGAGGCGTTCGAAAAGGCTGCCGTATCCGTCCATGAGTCGCTCTTACTCTTTGTCCAGCTTGCCAACCAGCGACAGGGTGAAATCGGCACCCATGTACTTGAAGTGCGGACGCACGTTCAGGCTGACGCGGTACCAGCCCGGCTCGCCTTCAACGTCGCTGACGATCACTTGCGCAGCGCGCAGCGGACGACGGCCACGCACTTCGGCGCTCGGATTTTCCTGGTCGGCCACGTACTGGCGGATCCACTTGTTCAGTTCCAGCTCGAGGTCGGTACGTTCTTTCCACGAACCGAGCTGCTCGCGCTGCAGCACTTTCAGGTAGTGAGCCAGGCGGTTGACGATCATCATGTACGGCAGTTGGGTGCCGAGCTTGTAGTTCAGCTCTGCAGCCTTGCCTTCTGCGCTGATGCCGAAGAACTTCGGCTTCTGCACCGAGCTTGCGGAGAAGAACGCCGCGTTGTCGGAGCCTTTACGCATGGTCAGGGAGATGAAGCCTTCCTCGGCCAGTTCGTATTCACGACGGTCGGAAACCAGAACCTCGGTAGGAATCTTGGTTTCGATTTCGCCCATGCTTTCGAAGTGGTGCAGAGGCAGGTCTTCAACCGCGCCGCCGCTCTGTGGGCCGATGATGTTCGGGCACCAGCGGAACTTGGCGAAGCTGTCGGTCAGCTTGGTGCCGAACGCGTAAGCGGTGTTGCCCCACAGGTAGTGCTCGTGGCTGTTGGCAACGTTTTCCTTGTACACGAACGATTTGACCGGGTTTTCTTCCGGGTCGTACGGGTTACGCAGCAGGAAACGCGGCACGGTCAGGCCAACGTAGCGGGAGTCTTCCGAAGTACGGAAGCTCTGCCATTTGGCGAATTGCGGGCCTTCGAAGTGATCTTTCAGATCCTTCAGGTCCGGCAGACCGGTGAAGCTTTCCAGGCCGAAGAATTTCGGGCCGGCGGCGGCGATGAACGGTGCGTGGGACATGCAGGCTACGCTGGACACGTACTGCATCAGCTTCACGTCCGGCGAGCTTGGGGACATGTAGTAGTTGGCAATGATCGCGCCAACCGGCTGACCACCGAACTGGCCGTATTCAGCGGTGTAGATGTGCTTGTACAGGCCCGACTGCATGACTTCCGGCGAGTCTTCGAAATCGTCCAGCAGGTCTTCTTTGGAGACGTTGAGGATTTCGATCTTGATGTTTTCGCGGAAGTTGGTGCGGTCGACCAGCAGTTGCAGGCCACGCCACGACGATTCCAGGGCCTGGAAGTCCGGGTGGTGCAGGATTTCGTCCATCTGACGGCTGAGCTTGGCATCGATCTCGGCGATCATGCGGTCAACCATGGCTTTCTTGACCGGCTCACCGTTGTTCTGCGGCTTGAGCAGCTCTTCGATGAACGCCGACACACCGCGCTTGGCGATGTCGTAGGCTTCGTCGTCCGGCGTCAGGCGGGTTTCGGCGATGATGCTGTCGAGGATGCTGTATTCGCCGTTTTCTGCGGCGTTCTGTTGTGCTGCGCTAGTGCTCATTGTGTTGGCTTCCTTGGCTGCTGGAGTCTCAAGCGTCCGGAGCTGCGGCGTTCAGGCCCAGCTCACCGAGTACGCGACCGCGGGATTCATCGTCGGCGAGCACGCCTTCGATGGCTTTACGGAACGCAGGTGCGTTACCCAGCGGGCCTTTGAGGGCCACCAGCGCGTCGCGCAGTTCCATCAGTTTTTTCAGCTCGGGCACTTGCTCGACCAGGCTGGCCGGGTTGAAGTCCTTCATGGAGTTGACGCGCAGTTGCACAGCCAGCTCGTCGGCCTCGCCATCTTCCTGCAGACGGTTCGGCACGCTCAGCGTCAGACCCAGCTCTTGCTTGGCCAGCACTTCGTCGAAGGTCATCTTGTCGATGCTGATCGGCTTGCGATCCTCGATCTTGCGATCGTCCTTGCGGTGGGTGTAGTCACCGATTGCCAGCAGCTTCAGCGGCAGTTCAATCTCTTCCTGAGCACCGCCGGTGGCGGGTTTGAAGGTGACGTTGATGCGTTCCTTGGGGGCTACCGAGCCTTCTTTGGCCATGGCTTTTCTCCTTGCGGTTGTGGCCCTGGGGCCTATTCGAGTACCACTTCGAGGTCGAGGTGGCACAGCCTGCGATAAATCTCTTCCTTGCGTTCACGTACGGCATGGTTCTGCGGTAACAACTCGCAGCAACTGTGCAGCAGGTGCAGCACTTCCAATGCAAGATCGGGCTCCCAGGCGTGCAGGCCTGAGTCCTGTAATGTCTGATCGAGGGTTTCGAGCTGGTTCTTGGCCAGCTCGTATTTCTTGGCCAGGAAACACAGCCGCGCGAGGGCGAACTGCCAGAAGAAGCGTTCGCGGCCGCCGTGCGCCGATTGCAGCCCCTGCTTGAGGATCTGCACCGCGGGCTTGAGGCCTTCCTTGCGCAGGATCGGCTGGACTTCTTCGAGGGCCTTTTCCCAGGCCGGCTGGGTTTCGGCGTTCTCGGTCTCGACCTTGCGCGGCGCGCTGGCGCTTTGCAGGTGCGGCATGACGTTGCCGGCGATCCACGCCCGGGTGGACGGATCGGCGAACGGCGCGCCGTCATGGAAACGCAGCTCGATGATGCCGGGCAGGCGTTGAATCAAAAGCGCGAAGTGGATTTCCACTTCGCGCATGGCCAGCTCGGCGTTGAGGTTCTGGAGACATTCCCAGACCATCCTCTGGCCATCGAACCAGAACGGCGCCTTCGCCAGGCTCGCCTCCAGTTCCACCAGCAGGTCGGCGTATTTGCCCTGATCGAAACGGTCCTGATACTGCTTGAGCTTGTCCACCGGCAACCCGCGCAGCACGGTGATCTGCTCGGCATTGCGCTCGGGCACCGCGTCGATCGTCATCCACAGCAAAGTGCGGTTGAGGCGCAGCGCGCGCAGGTCGGTGGCTTTCTGCTTGAGCCACCAGGCGCACAGCGGGCGGGCGCTTTCCTGCTGCGCGCGCAGGGCCTTGTGGGCTTCTTTCTCGTTGTCGATCGGCGCGCCGGGTGCCAGCAACTGGCTGGCGGCCTGCTTGACCTGCGCCACCGCCGCGCCCACCACGCCGGGTGCCGGCTGGTTGTCGGCGGCGCGCTGGATCATGGTTTTCAGACGACGGGAGAGCGGCAGCAGCAGCGGCGCATCATCGCCCAGATGCTCGGTGCAAGCGGCGTCGAGACCGGACAGATGCTCGGACAACTGCCGGAACATCGGCAGCTGTTCCTTGATCGCGATGTTCTCGGTGATGACCTGCTCAAGACGCGGCACCAGCCAGCCGATGGCGGCGGCCCGGGTGCGGGGTTTGAGCGGGTGAACCTCGGCCCAGTGGTTTTCCGACAAATGGTGCAGAAAACCGAGGCCGGCCAGCAGGCCGGGGAAGGATTCACGCTGGTACAGCGACCAGGTCAGCCAGGCGCCGACACGTAAATCCTTGGATTGGGTACGCAGGAGGTTTTCGCTGTTTTCGCGAATTTTCAGCCAGTCGATCTGCCCGCTTTCGTGCATCGACGAGGCTTTGGCCAGCTCGCTTTCCAGGGCCTCGAATTCGCTCGAGAAACGAACGTCTTCGCCCGCAAAATTCTCTTTGGAAACAGAGACTTTAGCGAGTTCGAGGTAATGGGCGGAAAGTTTGCTTGAGTAGGACATCCATGGCCTTTATCAGGATTACGGTCGTGCGCCTATTGGAGTTGCAGCGGCGCGGGACAGTATCGAAGAGCAGTCGGAAGACTCATCCAATTGAGTGTTTGCTCTTTCAAGTGCGCGCATCGTAATCACTATGATGGCCACTAGCAAGCATCCGTTTAAACAACAAGACGAACTGTTCATTGGGCGGTGTAGGAGATCGCCCTATATGTGACAGGGGTTTCCCTGATGTCCCTTTATATTTCACTTTTTCGCGTATCCATTCCGAAAGCATTGGTCCAGAGCGGCCGGCACGCGGCATCGAGAACATCTGCACGCTCGTTCCACAAGTAAGCGGCGAAAGCATGACAAACCCCGAAAAAATTTGAAGTAGGACGCTTCCGAAAATACACCGCCATTTATTAACAAATGACTGGCGACAACAGACAACATTAAAAGTGCCATCAATTTGATGGCATTTATATGTTTAATAGTCCTGAATCCTTGCCTGCATAAGACTATTACGCAGGATTCCAATCATTCGCCGTCACTTTCTCACAGCCATTTCCCACAATTTCTACGTTGTTTTACAACCCGGAAAGCTCCGACTTAAACAAGCGATCCTTCTTACATAAATCTGTTTAACACCTTGTTAGCGTGCCGGCCAATGTTCGCGTGCGCTGACCAGGGAGGGTTTCGACATCACGCCGTCTTCCCCTCTCTGCTTAAGGACAAGCGTATGCCTGGAGCTGTCAGTTCTGCGCACTTTGCGTTGCTGATTCCTGCCGTTCGCAACGATTTCAAGGTGCTGGCCTTCGAAGGCACCGAGACCACCAGTACCCTTTACTCCCTCCACATCGAACTGGTCAGTGAAGACCCCGACTTCGATATGGAAGGCTTGCTCAGTCAGCCTGCCTTCCTGCAGTTCGGCCTCAACGGCGAAGGCATTCACGGGCGCATCGAAGATGTGTTGGCGGGTGAGTCGGAAAAACGTCTGACCCGCTATCGCCTGACACTGGTGCCGAGCCTCCACTATTTGCAGTTCAGTCACGATCAACGGATTTACCAGGAGCAGACTGTCCCGCAGATCATCACGCAAACGCTCAAGCGACATGGCATCCTCGCCGATGCGTTCACCTTTCATGTCCAGCCCCTCGCGGCACGGGAGTACTGCACCCAATACGGCGAAAGTGATTTCGAGTTCATTCAGCGCTTGTGTGCCGAGGAGGGCATCGCCTGGCATCACCAGCACTCCGCGCAAGGCCATTTGCTGGTGTTCACCGATGACGCGGTGTTCCTCCCGACTTTGCGCGCCACACCCTATCGCCGGGATAGCGGGATGGTCCCGGAATATACGGTGGTCAGCAGGTTTTCCTTGCGCGCCGCCGCTCGGACAAGCCGGGTCACGCGACGCGACTACGACCTGAGGCGACCGACGCTTTTACTCGAAAGCCGCTTCAGCGCCGGATTCACGCCGACGCTTGAGGACTACCGATACCCGCTGCTGCTGGAGAACGAAAAGCGTGGCAAGCAGCTGGCCCGTCAGGCCCTGGAACGCCATCGCGCCGACTATGAAATGGCCGAGGGTCAAAGCAACCAACCGACCCTGCGCTGTGGCCATCTGCTTGAACTGACCGAACACCCTCGTCAGAAATACAACGGTCTGTGGCTGCTGCTCGGTGTCACCCACACCGGACGGCAGCCGCAAGTTCTGGAGGAGTCGGCCAGCAGCGAAACTCAATCGGCGGACGGTTTTACCCAAGGCTATCGCAACACCTTCCGCGCGATTCCTGCCGAAGTAGTGTTCCGCCCGCCACTGCCCGCACGCCGGTCACCGCTGGTCAGCCAGACCGCTCGAGTAACCGGCCCCAAAGGGGAAGAGATCTACTGCGATGAGTTCGGCCGCGTAAAAGTCGAATTCCACTGGGACCGCGCCGAATTCAACAGTGAGCGCAGCAGTTGCTGGGTGCGGGTGGCGTCGAGCTGGGCCGGTAACGGTTTCGGTGCCGTCATCCTCCCCCGCATCGGGATGGAAGTGGTGGTGACCTTCGAGGAAGGTGATCCCGACAAGCCGCTGATTACCGGCTGCGTGATCAACAAGATAACCCCCGCGCCGTACAAGCTTCCCGAGCACAAGACCCGAACCGTGCTGCGCAGTCGCAGCTCGCCTGACACGGGTGGCTACAACGAACTGACGCTTGAAGATCGCGCCGGTCAGGAACTGGTTTACCTGCGCGCCCAGCGCGACATGGAGCGGCAGGTTCTCCATGACAGCCGGCTGGCGGTCGGGCGCGATCGATGGGAAAGCATCCAGGGCAGTAGCCAGACGACGGCCGGGAAAATCATCACCGTCGAGGCGGGCCAGCAGGTGCAGATCAAGGCCGGCGCCAGCGTAGTGCTGGATGCCGGCGCCAGCATCACGCTGAAGGCGGGCAGTCACCACATCGTGATCGACAGCGGCGGGATCTTCAGCAGTACCGAGATGGTGGCGAGTGGAAAGACGTCCGCCAGCGGAGCCGCTGATCATCCAGAAGCCGCGATGGCGGGTGCCTTGGCCGCAGGACCAGCAACTGCTTCCACTCAAGCAGCGGAGGAAGGAGAACTCGAAGAAGAGGAGGAAGAGGTCGAACTGGAAGACGAGTTACCTGCTGGCATCACCTTGCGGATCGGCGTGTTTTTCGATGGGACGGGGAACAATCTGTTCAACAGCGAACAGGTGAAAGGCTGCTATGCGCGGGATGTGAATCTTGAGGAGGAAGCCGAGGACATTCGACAGTTCTGCCAGATGCATGGGTATGACGGACAGGGCAATGTGCCGGATAACAGTTATGGGAATGATGCGAGCAATGTGGCGAAGTTGTATGGGTTGTATCGCGATGACCAAAACCGGCAACTGACAGAGGGAGAAAAGATTGGATACATCCCGGTCTACCTTGATGGCATCGGTACAAGTGGTAATGAGGACGACTCGGTTTTCTCGCAAATGACCGGCACAGGTGCACAAGGTGTATTGGCGAAGGTTGAACAAAGCCCAACTAGCATCTTTAAAGGAATTCGACTTTTCGAGTTGGCAAACCCGACCCGTAAGGTTGAGTCAGTTGAGTTCGATATCTTCGGCTTCAGCCGCGGCGCCGCTGCCGCGAGACACTTCGCCAATGAAGTGATGAAAGGCGATCAAAACCCGCTGGCGCAGCTATTGCCGGCGGACTCGCCACTCTTCCCTGAAAGCTTTTCTTGGCGGGAAAACACTGATGTCAGCATCAACTTTATAGGCATCTTCGACACAGCTGCCGCCATAGGCAGCATGGCTGACGGCGACTTCAGCGTCCATGACGCCAACAATCCCGGAGTCAACCTGTATCTGGCGCCGGACATTGCGAAGAAAGTCGTGCACCTGGTTGCGCGGGACGAACGCCGCCACAACTTTTCGCTTAACAGCGCCGGAAACGCCGACATTGTGTTGCCGGGCGTCCATTCCGACCTGGGCGGCGGATACTTACCGAATCTTGTCGAACGGGTACTGCTGAGCAAGCCGCGCTGTAGTCGCGACGTGGACTTCAATACCCCTTCGTCTTCGACCAACGCTTATCGATTGGCTGAGCAAGAGCTCGGCAGGCTTCAGGACCAACTGCATTTCTATGGACTGACGCTTCAAGTCAAAACCTGGGCGGTGGAAACGGCCAGCAACGTCAAGGGTGATCGGCGCAAATCAAAAAATGTCTATGCAGCGGTCTACAGCGAACGAGTCGTGCGCAATGACCTGTCCCTGATTTACCTGCGAATCATGCGGGAGTTGGCGACCAGGCACGGGGTCGAGTTCCAGACAATTGATGAAGAAGATCAGAAATACGTGCTACCAGAAGAACTCAAGAGTATCGCTAAGAAACTGATGACTTATGCGTTGGGCGAAACCCGCAGTATCGATCTGAACCTGAACGAGCAAGCGCTACTCGCGCAACGCTACATTCATCTGTCATCCAACTGGAATGCTGCGAAGGGATTCAACGAAACCGGGCTGAACATCCTGTTTATCAATCGCCCCGCCGACAAGTCCGCTCGTGTGGTGCACCCCAATGCGTGAGAACTCGTACATGCTCAAGATTGTCTTCGCTCTGACATTGGCTGTTTTGCTGGGCGGCTGCGCGTTCGCCGACAGAAAATCACTGCCTTACGACGGCTGGATGCTCAGATTTTTTGCTCCCGATTACATGGAGGTCTGGATCGAAACTGCCGACGTTGTGGACGTCAACAAGCGCGTGTTTCGAGGCGCAGCCTTTGGAATTCCGGCCATTTCCTACCCTCGGCCACTCAGTAAAGGTGTACCCACCAAGTTCCGGGGGAAACCAATTGGGTGGCCGGAACATCCCGTAGGCAAAGGCCGATATGTCACGGGCGCCGCACTGCCACGTCTGGTCTACGTGCGCTGGCAATCCATGGCCGAGCCGCAAACCTACGAAGCCTACATAGAGATTCCGGAGTCGGCGCGCCAAGTTATGCTCAAGAGTGAAAAAGCTTTCTGTGGGGCAGACGGCAAATGGATCACGGATTACCGAAACATGGTGATCATTGGCCTTGTGCCCGGCGGCATCGCCAAGGTCTGGCTGGGCGGCCAGTGTCTTCGGTCAACTGAAATCATGCGAGTCCAGGCCACGATCAACCCCAAAGGCCCCTACGATGGGAGGTCCAACGGAAGACATCGACAGCTCCATGAGGAATCCAAGGCCTACATCGAAAAATACGGTATCCCATATAACAGTTGGTGAAGCCCGCAAGAGCCTTCGTCGTCATGTCATCGATACCTCGACAAGCTAGATGCCATCCAGATTAAGAAGCTTTGTACTATTTAACCGTAGCAAGAAAAGGCACCGCATTCATGACAGATCGACTCCATGATAGATCAGGACTTCTCCGCAAATATTGTTGGGTTGTCGTGGTAACTCTCGCGGTAAATATCTCCGTTCGAGCTGAAGGCTGTGTTGGGTTTGGATGCGCAGTAAACGGCGGTCCCCTCGAATTCTCAATGCTGACTGGGATTGGTTTTCTCTACACAACGGTCAGGCCGATCATTACAACCTCAGAGGCCAGTGACGACGGTCCGTCGAAACACTACACCCAGGCCTTGATAGATGATGCTGCAGCGCATCTGGCAACTGACGGCGTTCATGAAGGTCCCATACTGGAGTCTGAATGGCGCGATTACCTGAAACAGTATGGACCTCAGGCAAGCAAGAAAGAGTTTGCCAGGATGGTATTGGCTACCTATGGCTGATCCGGACGAAATCATCGAGCACAAAAAATGGGCATCCGACCGCAATCGGTATGCCCATTTTTCATGCAGCGCGCCCGGCTGACCGGGCGTTTACCGCCATTATGGATTGACGCTGTCTTTCAACGATTTGCCTGGCTTGAACGCAACGGTGTTGCTGGCCTTGATCTTCACCGGTTCACCGGTCTGCGGGTTTTTGCCGGTGCGGGCACCGCGGTGGCGTTGCAGGAAGGTGCCGAAGCCCACCAGCGTGACGCTGTCCTTGCGGTGCAGGGCGCCGGTGATTTCTTCGAGAACGGCGTTGAGAACGCGGTTGGCCTGCTCTTTGGTCAGATCCGCTTTTTCAGCGATTGCAGCGGCGAGTTCTGGTTTACGCATTAGTGAAGCCCCTTTGACGGTTTTTTGTTGTTATGTCCGTGCTGTTCTCGTTGGAACAGCGCCCAAGGCGCCGCAGGCTCTACTCTGCGGCAGACGGGAGTGAGGATGGCACGCGGTTAAGGGCGGCGCCAGTCTCCCCGCGACGTTTGTGGGGGCAAAAGCGGGGTGATTCCGACAGAACGACCGGTATTTACGCCAGCAAGGCCGGAAGCTGTTTGTTCAGCGCAAGTTTTTCCATCACCGCCGTGCCGGTCAGGGCATAACCGAGCAGTTGCCCTTCGGCGTCATGACACAGCACCTTGACGTCGGCGCCCTGCCCTTCGACCGTCCAGACGCCTTCGCGGCCCCGTGGCGGCGGGGAAACCACCAGTGGGCAAACCGGGGTTTTCACGGTGATCGGCATCGGTCCGTAGTTCACCACGGTCGGGTTGCCGGCCAGGGTCTGTGCCAGCGCTCGCGCACAACTCATGAGGGGCATGACGTACAGAAGATTCAGCCCGTCGACCTCGGCGCAGTCGCCCAAAGCGTAAATGTTGGCGTGCGAGGTTTGCAGATGACGGTCGACCACCACGCCGCGATTGGTCTGGATGCCGGCGGCCGCCGCCAGATCGATCCGCGGGCGCAGGCCGATGGCCGAGACCACCACATCGCACGGGACAACCTGACCGTCGGACAGGTGCGCTTCCAGCCCATCAGCGACTTTTTGCAGGCGGGTCAGCACCGGGCCGAGGTGGAAACGTGCACCGAGGCTTTCCAGCCCGGCTTGCACCGCAGCCGCCGCAGCGGGATGCAGCAGGGTCGGCATCACCTGCTCGCACGGTGCAACCAGTTGCACCTCGTAGCCACCCAGAATCAGGTCGTTGGCGAACTCGCAGCCGATCAGCCCGGCACCGAGCAACAGCACCCGACGCTTGCCGGCGGCCGCCGCGCGAAAGCGCGCGTAGTCTTCGAGATCGTTGATCGGGAACACCAGATCCCCGCCGTCGCCTTCGATCGGCACACGCACGGTTTCCGCGCCCCAGGCGAGGATCAAGTCGCGATAGCTCACCGCTTCCTCACCGATCCACAGCCGCTTGTGGCCCGGATCGATGCCGCTGATGCGGGTGTGGGTGCGGATCTCGGCCTTCAACTGCTCGGCCATCGCGCCCGGCTCGGCCATGCTCAAGCCGTCGGCGTCCTTGTGCTTGCCGAAGCCGGTTGAAAGCATCGGCTTGGAGTAGGAGCGACCGTCATCGGCGGTAATCAGCAGCAACGGGGTTTCGCCATCGAGTTTGCGAAACTCGCGGGCCAGGTTGTAGCCCGCCAGCCCAGTGCCAATGATGACGACAGGTGCGCTCATGCCCTACTCCTCAGTGTTTTCTCAGTTGATTTCGATCATTTCGAAGTCCATCTTGCCGACGCCGCAGTCCGGGCACAGCCAGTCTTCCGGCACGTCCTGCCACAGGGTGCCCGGCGCAATGCCGTCATCCGGCCAGCCGTCGGCTTCGTTGTAGATCAGGCCGCAGACCACACATTGCCACTTTTTCATTCAGGTACTTCCTCAGGGTTCAGGCTTTAGCCGGCGCGGACGGTCGATGGTGCAGCGTTGCCGTCCGGCTCAGGGCGTTTTGTACTGATCGGGCCGGGCAGATGCAAGCCTGTTCGGCGCAGCGGCGACCCGGATCAATCAAACTCACGGCTCGCCATGGTAAGCTCGCCGCCTCATTTGCTGCCAATAATGACTCATTGTGCAACACACAAACGCTCCGCTGTGGCGCCCGCAAAGCGAACTGACACCCCTCCCCGACACATCCACGCTCGACTGGCTGTTCGATGAAGGCTCCCTGACCCGCCGGCTGACGCGCCTGTCCGATGACGGCTTCAGCGTGACGCCGCTGTTCGAAGGCTGGCAGACCCTGCGCGACGACGAATGCGCCGCGCTGGACCTGGCCGAAGGCAGCGAGGGCTGGGTGCGCGAGGTGTATCTGCGCGGGCATGGCGAGGCCTGGGTGTTCGCCCGCAGCGTGGCGTCGCGCAGTGCCTTGCAGGGCGACGGCTTGCACATGGATGAATTGGGTAGCCGCTCGCTGGGCGAACTGCTGTTCTGCGATCACGCCTTCCAGCGTCGCGCCATCGAAGTCTGCCATTACCCGGAACACTGGCTGCCCGAAGATTTCCGGGCTGCCGGCCTGTGGGGGCGGCGTTCGCGTTTCGACCGTGGCGCCTTGAGCGTACTGGTGGCGGAGATTTTCCTGCCTACGCTGTGGGAAGCCGTCCGCGCCCGTCCGGAGAACTGCTGATGTACCAAAGCCTGCTCAAATCCCTGAATCGCTTGAACCCGCGCGCCTGGGACTTCATCCAGCTGACCCGGATGGACAAGCCGATCGGCATTTACCTGCTGCTGTGGCCGACGCTCTGGGCCCTGTGGATTGCCGGTAAAGGCTCGCCATCGCTGGCCAATATCGTGATTTTCGTCCTCGGCGTGGTCCTGACCCGTGCCGGCGGCTGCGTAATCAACGACTGGGCCGACCGCAAGGTCGACGGCCACGTCAAACGCACTGCGCAGCGCCCTATTGCTGCCGGCAGGATCAGCTCGAAAGAGGCGCTGGTGTTCTTCGCGCTGCTGATGGGCGTGAGTTTCCTGCTGGTGCTGTGCACCAACGCCGCGACCATCTGGCTGTCGCTGGGCGGTCTGGCGCTGGCGTTCACCTATCCGTTCATGAAGCGTTACACCTATTACCCGCAAGTGGTGCTGGGCGCGGCGTTTTCCTGGGGCATGCCGATGGCGTTCACCGCCGAAACCGGTGAGCTGCCGGCCACCGCCTGGCTGCTGTGGATCGCCAATCTGCTGTGGACGGTGGGCTACGACACTTATTACGCGATGACCGACCGCGACGATGACCTGAAGATCGGCGTGAAATCCACGGCGATCCTGTTCGGCGATGCAGACCGGGTGATCATCCTGACCTTGCAGGCGCTGTCGCTGGGCTGTCTGGTGCTGGCGGGGTCGAAATTCGAGCTGGGAATCTGGTTCCACCTCGGCCTGCTGGTAGCCGCCGGGTGCTACGCCTGGGAATTCTGGTACACCCGCGACCGGGACCGGATGCGTTGCTTCAAGGCGTTCCTGCACAACCACTGGGCCGGGCTGGCGATTTTCATCGGGATCGTGCTGGATTACGCGTTACGCTGAAACACAAAACCTGTGGGAGCGAGCTTGCTCGCGAAAGCGTTGGGTCAGTTGCCACATAGGCTGACTGAAAAGACGCCTTCGCGAGCAAGCCCGCTCCCACAGGGGATTTGCGTTTATTTGTGCTCGTGAACCACGTGCCACACGTCCTTCATCTTGTCGCCGGTCATATCGCCCGGCTTGGCATCTTTCACGAAGGTGTACAGCGGCTTGCCGTCGTAGGCGTACTGCATCATGCCGTCATCGCGTTTGATGACTGTCCATTTACCTTCAGCCTTGGCATCTGCCGGCGCCATCAACGGCGGCCAGTTCTTGGCGCAGTCGCCGTTGCACATCGACTTGCCGCCACTGTCCTTGTCGAACGTGTAAAGCGTCATGCCCTTGTGGTCGACCATCATGCCGTCTTTCATCATGGCCGGCTCGGCCGCCATCGCCAGTCCAGGCAAGGTCAGGGCGGCAGCCATCAGCAAAGCCTTAAAGGAAGCAGTCATTTGAGTCATGGAAACCTTCTCTTGTGGTTGTCAGGATTCGGACTTAAAGCTTAGTTCAGGATTCGCACAATCGCCGCCGGACTAAAATACTGTCACACGACTGCAATAATTCCGTTATCTAATGCGGCGCAAGACAGTTAAATGACAAGAGGATTAAGGCATGGTTGGCAGGAGCATTCTGATCGTCGACGACGAAGCGCCCATTCGCGAAATGATCGCCGTTGCGTTGGAAATGGCCGGCTATGACTGCCTCGAGGCAGAGAACTCGCAGCAGGCCCACGCCATCATCGTCGACCGCAAGCCGGACCTGATCCTGCTCGACTGGATGCTGCCCGGCACCTCCGGCATCGAGCTGGCCCGCCGCCTCAAGCGTGACGAGCTGACCGGGGACATCCCGATCATCATGCTCACCGCCAAGGGCGAAGAGGACAACAAGATCCAGGGTCTGGAAGTCGGCGCCGACGACTACATCACCAAACCGTTTTCCCCACGCGAACTGGTCGCACGCCTCAAGGCTGTGCTGCGTCGCGCCGGCCCGACCGATGGCGAAGCGCCGATCGAAGTCGGCGGCCTGCTGCTCGACCCGATCAGCCATCGCGTGACCATCGACGGCCGCCCGGCCGAGATGGGCCCGACCGAATACCGTCTGCTGCAATTCTTCATGACCCACCAGGAGCGCGCCTACACCCGTGGCCAGTTGCTGGATCAGGTCTGGGGCGGCAACGTCTATGTTGAAGAGCGCACCGTCGACGTGCACATCCGGCGCCTGCGCAAGGCCCTCGGCGATGCCTACGAAAATCTGGTACAAACCGTGCGCGGCACCGGCTACCGGTTCTCCACCAAGGCCTGAGCCGAGCGCCCTCACCGTAGACAAGGACCGCATTTTCCGTGAACCAAAACTGGCATGGCACCCTGATTCGCCACATGCTGTTGCTGGTCACCGGCTGCCTGGTGATCGGCCTGATCACCGGCTACTACGGCTGGAGCCTGGCGGCGGGCCTGGGCCTGTACCTGGCCTGGACGCTCAAGCAACTGCTGCGCCTGCACGAATGGCTGCGCCTGCACCAACCCGATGAAGCACCGCCCGACGGCTACGGCCTGTGGGGCGAGGTGTTCGACAGCATCTACCACCTGCAACGCCGCGACCAAC
>Ga0207681_10000208_pt1 | contig 46826 bp, 41 predicted proteins | sample KBSS53metaG_FD_184324 | JGI IMG/M metagenome (GOLD analysis project Ga0207681, IMG submission 184324) | Switchgrass rhizosphere microbial communities from Kellogg Biological Station, Michigan, USA - KBS S5-3 metaG (SPAdes) (version 2) | ecosystem: Host-associated > Plants > Roots > Rhizosphere... | reverse complement strand
CATCGTGGCGTCACCACCTCGTCGCGCCGGGCGCCGGTCAGCAGGAGCAGCCGGATCGCGAGCACGACGAACGGGTCCTGGCGCTCCACTTCGTCCAGCACTGCGCCAAGCCGGGCGATCTCAGCCCCGGAGAGGAAGCGTTCGCGTCGCTTCTCGGGAAAGCGTTCGATCCCGCGGCACGGATTCGAGTTGGCAGGCCGGAGCCCCCAACGCTCGGCCAGGCTGAACATCTTTGACAGCAGGGCGAGGGTGCGGTTTGCCTGGACCGGCTTGTCACGCATGGCGTTATGGAGGTTCGCGATGTCTTTCAACCCAACCTCGGTTACTTTCCGGCGGCCGAGCGAGGGCAGGATGTAGAGACGCAGCATCCGGGCATCCGCCGCCGTGCTCGAGGGCTTCTTCTTTGGGGTTGCGTGCTGCCCCAGGTAACGGGAAGCGAGCTCTCCGAAGGTCGGGGCCGAGCGGTTCTCCTGGCGCTCCTCGGCCGGATCCTCGCCGCGGGCCACGGCGGCCAGGATCTGGCGCGCGAGATCCCGCGCTTGCTCGACCGTCAATCGCCCGTGCCGGCCGAGTGTGACTCGACGCTTGCGCTGGGAGCGGTTTCGGTACTCCACCACGTAGACCCTGCTGCCGCTCGAGCGGACCCGGAGCGAGAAGCCGGGGACTTCGCTGTCCCAGAGGTTCACCTCGCCCGAGACCGGAGCAACGACAGTGTCAACCATCCGCTTCGTGATCTTGACCCGTCCCATGGTGACCTCCCGGGGACCTGGGGACGCTCTGGGGAGCAGAATACCAGGAATCACAGGGTACCATGGGGGCTTGGCGGTACCATAAACACGGTGTTTCTTTGGGATTCCGGGACTTCGGGGGAACATGCGGGAGCTTAAAGATCAGGACTGAAAATCACGGTGTCACTGGTTCGATTCCGGTCCTGGGCACCATCAGATCAACTCTTAGCTAGCGAATGGTGTCGAGCCTCGGCTCGGACTCTCCGGGCCATCCGGGAGACTGGCAACCTTTTTCTCGAGCTTCCCGATCAGGGGTTGGACGGAGGTCAAGGCCGGCTTTTCGTCGGCCAGGATGGCGGCCAGGGCGGGCTTGATCTCCCAGTCCTCGGCGCGGCAGCCCTGGTCCGGCCGGAGGACGAGGCCGATCAGGCGCTCGGCGGCGTCGAGACGGCCCCAGAGATAGTCGTTCTCCCGCCACTCCCGCTTCAGGAAGGCTCCGAAGTGCGCGAATTTAACTCCTTTGAGCTTGTCCTTGGCCGTGCTCAAGCCCAGCCGGGTGGAGTCGAGCGGGCTCACGCGCACGATCTCCAGGGGACGCAACTCGCCGGGCTCGGAAAACGCCGTGATGGGATAGATCATGGCGTCCCAGAAGGGGAAGCCCAGAAAGCGCAGCATCACCTCCTTGCGCTGATCCGCCGTCCAGTCCGCCGTGATCTCACGAAACTCGTCGTAGAGCTTGCCATGCAGCCCGTCCTTCTCGCTACGGATGAAGTTGCCGATCTCCGCGGCAAAGGCGTCCAGGCTGGCGCCATTCTGGCGGATGAAATCGTCGGCGAACGCCTGCAGGTCCGCGCCGCCTGAGATCGCGCCGGCCAGGAGGTCGGCGGGGAAGAGCTCGCGGATCCGCGTCCCGGCGGTGCTGTCGAGGCTCTGGGCGAGGGATGCGAAAAGTGCCTTCAACGCATCGATCCGGTCGTGGATCGCCGCCTTGGTCCGGTCGAGGTCGGAGCGGCGGAGCGCTCCATTCCGCACATCCCCATAAAGCTGATCGATACCCTGGAGGACGAAGGCGAAGCGGCGGCGGGTGTAGGCGAGATCGAATCGATCGAGCAACTGGAGCCGTTCGGCGTCGCTCGTGTCCGAACTGATCAGTTTCTTGCCGCGCGCCCAGCGGTCAACGATCAGGCGGACCAGGAATCCGAGGCCGGTCTGCTCTTCCTGGTAACCGCAAACCTGGCAGATGCCGGCGGCGAGCTGCTCGAAGACGGAATGGGCGCGGAGCTGGAGGTAGGGGCTGAAGAGATATCCGCCGTGCTGACCGGCCCGGGCGTCCAGTTGAAGCCGCAGTTGCCGGAGCTGGTCGGCGCTCAGGGTGGGGAGCTGATCGCCGAGCGCGTGGGGGACCTCCGCCTCGAGGAGCTTCGCGATGCCGTCCCGGGTGCTCGCCACCAGCTCCTCGACGCGCCGCACCCGCTCGTTGAAGTCGCGGGCCCGGAGCAGCTCCTCCAGGATGGGCTGCGAGGCCGCGACGCTCGACAGGCCGGCCCAGATGGTGCCGAAGTAGTTGGGCGGCTCGCCGTCGGGGTTCTGGACCTCTTCGCCGGGGTCCGGCTGGAGATAGAGGAGGTAGCGGGTCACCTCGGACTCGGCGCGCATCTTGACGATGGCGTCGATCGCCGGCTGGAACGGATAGTTGTCGAGCACGCCGCCGTCGATGAAATAGGTGCCGGCGGCCTTCGCGCCCGTCAGCTCGTAAGCGCGGAAGATCTCGTCCACGATCTCCTTCGGAAGCTCGCTGGCGTCGCCGAGGTGGATGGGCGGGAAGGCGCCGGGGAAAGACGACGTGGCACGGGCCGAGAACGCCAGGGCGCCGTTGTACCGGCCGTCGAGCTGGGTGTGCTCCTCGCCCGCTTTGCGGTTGTAGACGAAGCTCAGGACGTGGCGGTTGCGCCGCTCGGTGACGGTCGGCGGGCTGGCGATGGTCATCGGCTGGCGAAAGCCGTAGTAGTCCGTCGTGGTCACGAAGAGCTGGAGCGGATGGCCATCGGGCATCAGCGAGGCCGGACGGCCCGGCGGCGGCTGATAGCTCGACCGCGTGCCGTCCATTTCCTTGAGCGCCTGGAGCAGCCAGCCCAGCATGGCCTGGCCGTCGAGCGGCCCCTCGGCCTTGCCGGCCAGGAGTTGGGCCACGAAGCGGGTGAGGCGCAGGTCATCCTTGAGCCACGAGCCTCCCAGGAGCTCCTTGATGTCCGCCTTCTCGAACCAGAGGTCGCGCAGGGCGTCCTGGGAGAGGTTGTGGGCCAGCGCCTTGGCGAGAAAGACGCCGTTGATCCCGCCCGCCGAGGTGCCGGCCACCACGTCGATGACGACGCGCGGCAGAGCCCGGTCCGCCGAGCGCTCGCGGGCGGCCTGGAGCGCCTGCCAGTAGGCGTGCTCGGACGTCGCTTGCGGGAACGGGTTCGTCTCCGGGTCGTCCTCCAGGGCACGCGACGCCGCCACCAGCTTCTGCATCTCCTTGGTGACGCCGTGCATGTAGATGGCGAGCGAGACCCCGCCGTAGCAGACCAGCCCCAGGCGGATCTCGCGGACGTTGGTCGCGGCCGCGGTCGGAACGGTTGCGGTCGGATCGATATGAGGCAGATCGGACAGAGACATGGTTCCGAAAGTATACCGGCGGGCCGCTTGGCCCCTCTGACGAGGCGAATGGCTTAGAATCCGCGCAATGGATGAGCGTCAGATTGGGCTGATGCTCGAGAGTGAGGAGGCGCGTGATGAGAAAGAGTCTTTGCCTGGCGGCCCTGGTCCTTCTGTCGATGTTTGCCGCGACGGCCGCGGTGGAATCCCCCGTTCAGGCCGGGAGCCTGTCGCCGCTGGTTCCCCATTCCTTCTGTCCAGGAACGTGGTGCAACGTCGCCAGCGACTGCTACGCCGCCTGTCCCGGCGGCGCGGGCTCGAGCTACTGCAACCGGCTCCAGCACAAGTGCTACCCCTATTGAACCTCTCCTGAACCACAACCCCGGCGGAACAAATCGCCTCCGGCCCGGAACGGTCGGAGGCGACGAGGCTCTGGCCTCGTGGCCGGGCGGCGTTCGCCCCAAAATGCACTTCTTTTCCCCCCGCCTCGACGCCGCGAGGTCGTCCGCCGAGGCAAGAGCGTCCTCAAGGCGCCGTTGCTGCGCCAGCACGCCGACTACGTCGACCCCTGGACGTTCGCGGACTTCATCGGCTCGCTGAGCGATCTGGACTTTGACGTGATGCTGGAAGCCAAGGCCAAGGACCTCGCCCTCTTCCGACTGCGTACCTCCAGGCCCCCTGAACGCGAGACTTACGATCTTTGAGATTGAGAGCTGCTTGCAGGTCGTCCCGCCCTTGGCGCCTTGGAGCACCTCCAGGAGACGCTCGACTTGGGGGTCGCTTGGAGGGTCGCTTGGGGGTGACTTGGGATAGCCGCTTCCTGGGCGGAACCAGACGAGTGCCAGGTATCTCCTTGGAGCGTGCTAGAGGCCCACTGGCTCACACCGTGCTACCTACCCCGGTCCTGCCATAGAATCTGCCGCAGGCTAAGCTCTCATGTCTCGAATCGACCCCGGCCACAGCCTGGGGGGTTGGAGCCCCGGAGCGGGTCGTTTGTATGCCACGTATCTTCGACAACATCGAGCGTTCTCTTCTGCCTGCGCTGCGGGACGGGCTCGCCCTGTCCGATCGCGCGGACTTCTGCGTCGGCTACTTCAACCTGCGCGGCTGGAAGGCAATCGACGGGTTAGTCGAACGCTGGCCGGGAGGCGAGGGGAACTGCTGCCGCCTCCTTGTCGGGATGCAGCGGCTCCCACAGGATGAACTGCGGGAGTCCTTGAGCCTCCTGCCTCGGGTCGAAGGCATCGACCTCCAGACCGCTGTCCGCCTCAAGCGGCACCTCGCCGAGGAGTTCCGTGAGCAGCTCACCCTGGGTGCCCCGACCGATGAGGACGAGGCAGGCCTGCGGCGTCTGGCCGCACAGCTTCGAGCTGGAAAGCTCGTCGTCAAGCTCTTCTTGCGCCACCCCCTGCATGCCAAGCTCTACCTCCTGTTCCGTTCCGACCCGATCAACCCTATCGTCGGCTTTCTCGGTAGCAGCAATCTCACCTTCGCGGGCCTTGCCCAGCAAGGCGAGCTCAACGTCGACGTGCTGGATCACGACGCCTGCATCAAGCTGGCGAAGTGGTTCGAGGACCGTTGGGACGATCGCTTCTGCCTAGACATCTCGGCCGAGCTTCTCGAAGCGATCGACCAGAGCTGGGCACGCGAAGAGGTCTACCCGCCGTACCTCATCTACCTGAAGATGGTCTACCACCTCGCTCGCGAGGCCCGGGCTGGACTGGCCGAGTTCCGCATCCCGAAGGACTTCGGCGGCAAGCTTCTCGCCTTCCAGACAGCGGCGGTCAAGATCGCCGCCCACCACCTCAACAAGCGCGGCGGGGTGCTTCTGGGCGATGTCGTGGGGCTGGGCAAGACCCTCATGGCCACGGCTCTCGCGCGGATCTTCGAGGACGATCACGGGCTCGAAACCCTCATCCTCTGTCCTCGCAATCTCGTGCGCATGTGGGAGGACTACCGCGAGCAGTATCGGCTGCATGCCCGCGTGCTGCCCATCACCCGAGTCGCCCAGGAATTGCCGAACCTGCGCCGCTACCGGCTGGTGCTGATCGATGAGAGCCACAACCTGCGCAACCGTGAGGGCAAGCGCTACAGGGCGATCCGCGAGTACATCGAGGAGAACGAGAGCAAGGTCATCCTGCTCTCGGCGACGCCCTATAACAAGACCTATCTCGACCTGTCGAGCCAACTCCGGCTCTTCGTTCCGGAGGACGCCCGGCTCGGCCTCAGGCCCGAGCGGCTTCTGCGCGAGCTAGGAGAGCCCGAGTTCGTACGCCGTCACCAGTGCAGCCCCGACTCGCTCGCCGCCTTCGAGAAGAGCGAGCATGCGGACGACTGGCGCGAGCTGATGCGCCTCTACCTCGTCCGTCGCACCCGGACTTTCATCCAGGGCAACTACGCCGAGACGGATGCCGAGACCGGGCGCCGGTATCTGACGTTCGAGGACGGTACCCGCTCCTATTTCCCGGCCCGGGTGCCGCGGACGGTACGCTTCGCGATTGAGGGGAACCCTGACGACCCGTACGCCCGCCTCTTCTCGGATAGGGTCGTGGACGTCATCAACTCTCTGTCTCTCCCGCGGTACGGGCTCGGCAACTACGTGGCATCCGCCCGGCGGGAGCCCCCCACCCCGGCGGAGGCCAGGACTCTCGCCGACCTTTCCCGTGCCGGCCGGCGTCTCATGGGGTTCTGCCGGACCAACCTGTTCAAGCGGCTGGAGAGCAGCGGCTGGTCTTTCCTTCAGTCCGTCGAGCGCCACGTGCTGCGCAACTTCGTCTTCCTCCATGCCATCGAAGCCGGGCTCCCCGTGCCGATCGGCACTCAGGACAGCGCCGCCCTCGATTCCCGCTTCTCCGATACCGATCCCGAGCTCGCGGCCCAAGCCGAGCTCTTTGACGGGAACGGAAATGGGAACGGCAACGGCGAGGGGGCCCCGCCGAGCGATGCCGGAGAGGTCGGACTGAACGGGCTGGTGACGGAGGAGGACTTCCGGCGTCGGGCGGCCGAGGTCTACCACCAGTACGAAACCCGCGAGCGGCACCGCTTCAAGTGGCTGCGGGCCGACCGCTTCGTCGCCGGGCTGGCCACGGACCTCCTGGCCGACAGCCGCCGTCTGCTTTCGGTACTAAACGACTGCGGCTCCTGGGACCCGACGCGGGACCACAAGCTCGAGGCCCTGTTCCGGATCGTCGGCGAGGCCCATGCTGGGGAGAAGGTCCTCCTCTTCTCCCAGTTCGCCGACACCGTGGCCTACCTGGAGCGGGAGCTCCGGGCCCGCGGCCTTGGGGTGGTCGCGGCGGCTACCGGTGCCTCTCCCGACCCCACGCTCCTCGCTTGGCGCTTCAGCCCGGAAAGCAACGGCAAGCGGAAGCAGATCGCGCCCGCTGACGAGATCCGGGTCCTCCTCGCCACTGATGTCCTGAGCGAGGGGCAGAACCTGCAGGACTGCCGGGTGGTGGTCAACTACGACCTGCCCTGGGCGATCATCCGGCTCATCCAGCGGGTGGGGCGTATCGATCGGATCGGGCAGCGCGCCGAAACCCTTCTCTGTTACTCGTTCCTTCCCGCGGAGGGGGTCGAGCGGATTATCCGTCTGCGTAGCCGGGTGCGCCAGCGCCTCCGCGAGAACGCCGAGGTGGTTGGGACGGATGAGCGATTCTTCGACGATGACGAGGACGACGGCCTCTTGTTCGACCTCTACAACGAGAAGTCGGGTCTCCTGGACGGTGAAGGCGACAGCGAGGTGGACCTCGCCTCTCATGCCTACCAGCTCTGGCGCAACGCCATCGAGGCGGATCCGAGCCTCGAGAAGAAAGTGACGGAGCTACCCGACGTGATCTATTCGACCCGCTCTCACAGCACGGCCCATGCTGGCCCGCCCGGTGTCCTCCTCTACCTGCGGACGTCCGATGACAACGACTTCCTCGCCTGGGTGGACGGGGAGGGCCAGAGCGTCACTCAGTCGCAACTCGCCATCCTCGACGCGGCGCAGTGCGAGCCCGGCACGCCGGCCCTTCCCCGGCAGGAAGCCCACCACGAGTTGGTCCGCCACGGGGTCGAGCTGATCGCGGAACGCAAGCGGAGCGGCGCCGGCGCACTCGGCCGCCCGTCTGGGGCACGGTTCCGCACCTACGAGCGGCTCAAGCGCCACGCCGAACAGGTGGCGGGCACCCTCTTCGATCTCACCGAGCTGCACCGGGCGATCGACGAGATCTACCGATTCCCCCTCCGGGCAGGAGCGGTGGACCAGATCAACCGCCAACTCCGTGCCGGCATCTCCGATTTCGACCTCGTTCGCCTCGTGCTCGCACTCCGCGAGGAGGACCGGCTCTGCATCGTCCGCGTGGACGAGCCCGATCCGGAGCCGCGGATCATCTGCTCCCTCGGGCTCCGCCCGCCTTCTTCGAGGTGAATCTTTGGCCAAGCTTAACGCCCAGCGAGCCCGTGAAATCCTTCAGACGTTCGACTTCCAGCGGCTCTTCGTCGAGGAGTTGGGCTGGTCAAAGCCAGTCGACCCCAAGCGCCGCCCGTGGAATGCCAAAGAGCAGGCTCTCTCAGGGCGCGAGATCGCCGGCTTGGGCGGAGTGGTGGTCCTCGAGCTCACCGCTGACGACGGCAGCATCCCGGAAGCCAAGGCCCGGCTCTCGGTCCATCGCGAGGTCGCAAAGGTCTATCACGAGCACATCCTCATTTTCGTCGACCGTGATCGCACCCAGAGCGTGCTCTCCTGGGCCAAGCGCGAGGGCTCGAAGCTTGCGCCGCGCAGTCATTCCTACTTCAAGGACCAGCCGGGCGATCTCTTCCTTTCCAAGTTATCGGCCCTGGTGGTGGATCTCGCCGACCTCTCCCTCAAAGACGACGTTGCGGTTGTCGAGGTTGCCTCACGCCTGCGGGAAGCGCTCGACGTAGAGCTGGTCACCAAGCGCTTCTACAACGAATTCCAGGAGCAGCACGAGCTCTTCCTGGAACGCATCGAAGGGATCGAGACCGAGCGGGACCGCCGCTGGTATGCCTCGGTGCTGCTCAACCGGCTGATGTTCGTCTACTTCCTCCAGAAAAAAGGCTTCCTGGACGGCGGGGATCAGAGCTATCTGCGCCGCAAGCTCGATGCAAGCCGGAAGGAAGGACCGGACCTTTATTACCGAGGATTTCTAAAGCTCCTCTTCTTCGAGGGCTTCGCCCGACCGGCCGCCGAGCGCAGCCCTGAGGCTCGGCGCCTGCTGGGGGAGATCTGTTATCTGGACGGCGGCCTCTTCCTCCAGCATCGGATCGAGACCGATCATCCAGACCTGCAGATCCCGGACGATGCATTCGCGAGCATCCTCGATCTATTCGAGAAGTACTCCTGGAATCTGAACGACACGCCGGGCGGCCAGGACGACGAGATCAACCCCGACGTCTTGGGCTATATCTTCGAGAAGTACATCAACCAGAAGGAATTCGGTGCCTACTACACACGGCCGGAGATCACCCGGTATCTTTGCGAGAAGACGATCTACGCTTTGATCCTGGACCGAGTCAACGAGGGAGCTGGAAAGGGGGAGCGGCGCTTCGAATCGATCGAAGAGTTGCTCCTGCGGCTTGACGCGCGGCTCTGCCGAAAGCTGTTCAAAGAGATCTTGCCGAGCCTTTCGATTCTCGACCCGGCCTGCGGCTCGGGGGCGTTCCTTGTAGCAGCCCTGAAGACGCTTCTGGACGTCTACTCGGCGGTAGTCGGCAAGATCGACTTCGTCAACGACCGTGGTCTACGCGAGGATCTCAAGAAAGCCAAGGCCGAGCACCCCTCGCTCCAGTATTGGGTCAAGAAGAAGATCGTTACCGACAACCTCTTCGGCGTGGATATCATGGAGGAGGCGACGGAAATCGCGAAGCTCCGCCTCTTCCTTACTCTCGTGGCCTCTGCGACGAGCGTAGAGGAACTGGAGCCGCTGCCCAACATCGACTTCAATATCCTGTCGGGGAACTCGCTCATTGGGCTGCTCCATGTCGAAGACGAGGAGTTCGAGCGGCGGCAGGGGGGAGGTCAGATGAGCCTCCTCCGTCCAACGTTCCGGCAGGTGCTCCGTGCGAAGAATGTACTTATCGATAAGTATCGCCATTTCATCGGCAACACGCGGAGCCTCGGGGAGGTGCGCGACGATATCGATCGGGAGAAGGGCGAGGCGATCGCGACCCTGAACGAGATCCTGCTCGATGAATTCAAGGGGATTCGCTTCGAGCAGGCAACTTGGGACCGCCAGCAGAACAAACTGGGCAAGCCTGTACGGCGGCCTGTCTCCTTCAAGGATGTCAAGGCGCTAAGGCCACTGCATTGGGGGTATGAGTTCGATGAGATCCTCAGTAAACAGGGAGGTTTCGACGTCATTCTCACCAATCCTCCTTGGGAGGTCTTCAAGCCGCAGGCTAAAGAGTTCTTTGCCGAGCACTCGGAAATCGTTACGAAGAACATCATGACGATCAAGGAGTTCGAGAAGGAGCAGGCGAAGCTGCTCAAGAACCGCGAGGTACGAGAAGCGTGGATCGAGTACTTGAGCCGCTTCCCGCACGTAAGTCTCTATTACCGCACGGCTTCTCAGTACAGCAATCAGATCTCCATCGTTGATGGTAAGAAAGCTGGGACAGACATCAACCTCTACAAGCTTTTTGTGGAGCGGTGTTTCCGGCTTTTGAGATTGGGTGGCCGCTGCGGGATCCTGGTGCCTACGAGCATCTATTCCGATCTCGGGTCGAAAGGGCTTCGTGAGATGCTCTTCTCGGAAACCGAAGTCGACGTGCTGTTCGGGCTTTCCAATGAAAAATTTATATTCGAAGGCGTCCATCATTCGTTCCGCCTTTGCATTTTGGCCTTTCGCAAGGCGGGGGTGACAACTTCGTTCACGGCTGCCTTCAGGATCAATCCTAGAGAGGCCATCTCGGCGGGACGGCTCGAATCCTTTCTGGTTACGCCTTCAGAGCACATCGAGTTGAATTGGGAGCTTGTAAAGAGGCTGTCGCCGAGTTCACTTTCACTAATGGAGTTTAAGCTGCGTAAAGATTTGGAAATTGTCGAAAAGATGCTAAGATTTCCCATGCTCGGTGAGAAGGTGGATGGCTGTTGGCAATTCGTATTGATCAATGAATTTCATATGACCGGTGACAGCCGTGAACTCTTCCATACTTCGCCGGCACCAGGTAGATTGCCGCTCTTCACCGGTAAGATGTTCCATCAATTTTGTCTGACAAAAGAGAACTCCGGCTACTGGATTGATGAGAGGGCTGGTCGAGCTGCCCTTTTAGGAAGAACTAAGGACCACGGGCAAAAGCTCGATTACCAAAATTACCGCTGGGTGCATCGCCGGATTGCTCGAAGTACAGACTCGCGAACCATGATTTGCTCGATCACACCTCGATACGTCTTCACAGAGGTCAACAGCACTACGATCAAAGTTGTTGAGACAGGCATTTCAAATGCGGAGATGCTTTTCCTGTGTGCCGTCGCTAACAGTCTTGTTTTCGACTGGTTTATGCGCCAAAAGGTCTCGTCGACCCTGAACATGTTCTATATTTATCAGGTTCCTGTGCCGCGCTTAACTAAGGCGGATGCTTCCTTTGGCCGGCTCGTCGAAAATGCTAGCCGTCTCATTTGTACCATTCCGGAATTCGCCGACCTCTGGCAGGATGTTATGGAGGTGCCATGGTCCGAGGAAGATTCCACCACCACCAACCCTGCCGACCGGGCGCGGCTGCGCGCAGAATTGGACGGCCTCGTTGCCCACCTCTATGGGTTGACCGAGGAAGAATTTGCCTACATCCTTACCACCTTCCCCGTTGTCTCCCAAGAGGCAAAGGACGCGGCCCTCGCAGCCTACCGAGCACTGGCACCGCGGCCCGGTGACCCTGAGATTCTCTCCTTGATCGAGCAGGGGGAGAGTGCGGAGTTGGAATTCAAGTCCACTGTCCGCTGGGACCTGCGTGAGGGGAAGAAGAGCCCGGAGCTCGAGGCTGTCATCCGCTACACCGTCGCGGGCTTTCTTAACGCGCACGGCGGCACGCTGCTGATCGGGGTCGGCGACGACGGCTCGATCATCGGCCTGCAGCCCGATTACGGGACGTTCAAGAAGCCGAACCGGGACGGTTTCGAGCTCTTCTTGACCGAACTGCTGCTCGGCGCCTTGGGCAAGGACATGGCAACCTCGATTCGCACCACGTTCCATGAGGTCGACGGTAAGGATGTCTGCCGGGTAACGGTCGCCGCCGGCCCGCGGCCCGTCTTCCTGAAAGAGGGTAACGACGAGGTCTTCTACCTCCGAGCGGGCAATTCAACTCGTCGTCTCTCGACTCGAGAAGCCGTGCAGTACTGCAAGGCGCGCTGGCAGAGCTGATTCCATCCTTTATCGGTGGACTTTCATCCTCGGTCATACCCCCACATGGCACGCCACCATCCGCGGACGGCGGCCTACCGCTCCGGCCAGGAGGCCCAGTCCTCCCCTGGGCCGTCCTACATCGGGGTTTGGCCGGGATTGTCCACGTGCGCTTTCAGCCTTTCGGCGTCGGTTGGCTCGTCTTCGACTGCGCCCTTGGCGAAGGACAGGTCCCTCTCCTGTATCGGGGTGACGTTCTCGCGGACTTGCTTCTGGCGCTTTTTCATTTTCGACTCCCTGGAAGATAGGGCTGATTCTACTCCCAGTGCCGGCTGCAGATACAGATTGCGAAAGGATTTGCGATCTTTGAGATTTAGAGCTGCTTTCAGGTCGTCTCGCCCCATGGAGCACCGTCAGGAGACGCTCTACTTGGGGGGTGACTTGGGGGGTGACTTGAGGAGGCACTTGGGGGGTGGCCGCTTGGACGCCTTTTACCGGCGTTTCTACCGGCGTCGCGATCGTTTCTGCCGGCGTTTGCCACGCGAACCGCTCCCGTGAGGTGCCACGCGATTCACGGCGGGCCGAGCCAAGAACCGGCACACGAAACGAGGAGCCCCGACACGGGCGGCAGAAAGCCAGGGCTCAAGCTCCGGAAAGAGTCTTCCCCCCGTGACGGGGCTCACGGGAGGGCGGGTAACCTTGGCGGGCCATCCGCCAGCCCTGGCGAGTCATCGGCCAGAGCTGGCGGGTCATCGGCCAGACCTGGCGGGTCACCGGCCAGACCTGGCGAGTCATCGGCCAGAGCTGGCGGGTCATCGGCCAGACCTGGCGAGTCATCCGCCAGACCGGTACTGGCTCATTTTGACCTGACGTGAAATACCTGTGAAATCAGGGGTTTACGTCAGGAAGGAACGGGTGTAACGTCTTGGCGGAAGAGAGGGTGCCGTACCTTCTCAGGCCACCAAGACAAGCGGCCCGGCGGGGTGTGCGACCACGTCCGCCGAGCCTGACCCGAGCACGGAGAAGCCCCATGCCCGAGCTAACCCCGGAGTCTAGCAGTCCGCCCGCCGTTCCTCCCGTCGTAGATCCTTCCACCTGGGAGGACTTCCCGGCCTTCCGCGAGACGTTCCTGATGTACATCACGCCGCCGGGCTTCGCCGCCGCCATCCGCAAGACGGGGGAGATGCTCTACTCCCTACTTCTTGAAACGCCCGCCGCATGGCCCGGCTGGCCCGAGTCCTCGACACGGACCGAGATGCGCGCCGCCGTCGCGGACCTGCGCCACCTGCAAGGCTTTCTCGGCGCCGTAGGTCGGGAGCGCGAGGTTTCCAGCCTAGACCCGGAGGACGCCTACCTGTCCAACATCGCGGCCAAGCTGGCCCGCCAAATCGGGCACGCGGCGGATGGAATCGAGCGCGAGTTGGCGGGGCCGGGAACGGTGGCGCCATGAGGCAGAGCGTCACGGTACGCCCTACACCGGAGCAAGCCATGACGTGGTCGGATGCCGCCTACCGGGTCGGTCGGCGCACCGTCCCCGCCTTCCTCGCATGGGCGGCGGACTACATGGCCCGCTACACCTTCGAGGTCTACGTCCAGGATCTTCACCGCCGGGAAGATCCCATCCTCCTACGCCTGGAGGAAAAGAAGCGGCTCCGCGCCCTGGTAGACGCCGCATGGCACGCTCTGGACTTCCTCCCGCCGCCCTCAGAGCGGCCCCTCTGCGGCGGGATCAATGACCCCAAAGGAGACCTCCGGACGGCTCTCGAATCCCTGCGGGACTACCTGGAACAGGTTCAAGAGGAGTACCGGAAGTGAAGACGGCATCCTTCACCGTCCACGCCGATGTCCGCCAGTCTGCGCGATGGAAGCAGGCAGCCGAGGGGGAAGGCTTCCCTTCGGTCGGAGCGTGGCTTGCTGGCGCTGCTGACGCCTATCTGAAGGCCCGGGCACGGGCCGGGATGCCGATCCCTTTGGCGTGGCGTCGGGGCCGGTTCCTGGTCGAGCTCCAGGGCGGCGAGCTAGTCGAAGTCAACGGCCAGCTCTCGCCCCCGTTCGGCTCATTCTGCGGCACGGCTGACGGTCCCTCCAGCTACAGCGGTCGGCACCGTCACACACTGGTCTACGTCCCCTCCAGGCGCATCCTGGCTACCGTCCGGACCTATGCGCAGTGCAAGGCCCTCGGGGCGGAGCTGGCCCGCCTGTGGGTTCGTGGCGATGGTTCAGAGCCATCCGGCAACCCGGCCCCTGTCCTCAGCTATCCCTCATAGCTAATCCGGGCCGGTCCACCAGGACCGGCCCCTTGTTACCTTCCTACTCACGTGTTACTGTTCTACTCATGCCAGAACTCACGAATGAAGATGCCGCCGAGCTAATCCGTCTTCTCCGGCAACTCTTGCGACGTCTCGATTCCACGGCCTGATTGCTCGCGCCACTCCGAGTAGACCTTTATCAAAAGGTCCATCGTGGCTGGTCGAATGCGGATTTCTTGGTCTCTGCATTCCTTGCTTACGTCGTCCTCGAACCAGATTCCTACATTGATCACCAACTGACTATCCAGGATTTGGCGGATAGACACGTAGGCGTCACCCTGGCGCACAGTTCTTGAGTACCGTTCTTCCATTTTTACCTCCGGTTTAGGCACTCAGTGTATACCGGTCGCTCGTGCTACCATTACGGCATGCCGAACCGGTCAAGCAAGCCCAAGCGTCCCGTGGACTTCAACTCTCGCGCCTTTCAGACAGTCGCCCTACTGACAGGCACGGCATCTCTGGAGCCTGAACCGGAACCGGAAGACCCCGTAAAAGCCGCTGCCGTCCTCCTGGGCCGTAAGGGCGGGTTGAAGGGAGGGAAGGCCCGGGCTGCGAAGCTTACTCCCGAGGAACGGTCGGAGATCGCCAAAAAGGCGGCAGCGGCACGGTGGAAGAAACCTGTGTCAAGCGTCGAAAAGTGAACGCTGAAAAGTCTCCAGACGTTCTTGGTCTTGTTTGACCGGATTAGGTGTTGCTACGGGCTCTGGGACACTTGGAATGGGCTCGGCTGGCGCTGGTTCGGGCGCTGCCATTATTCGGCGGGGTAGGTGGGAGCCAAGTTCCAGTGTTTCGACCACGGCAGAAATGATTGGCGCCACTTCCTCTGGAGAAAGTTGCTTGGCCCATTCGCTACACATGGCTGGCCAGAGAGTGTTTCCACCAAGCAGCATCTCGTTCGCGGCTGCCGCAACCCATTCGTGATGATCGCTGCCTGTCATAGCCTTGCTACAGGCGTCGGCCACCTGAGAGAAGGGACGTCCAGTTCGCTCGTGCAGCAAGCCCCAATTCTGCATTTGAAGGGCTTCAAACACGACTCTCTCCGGGGCATCGCCTCCAGGAAGTAGTACGCACCCCGGCAGGTCGGATTGATCTCCATCGACGAAGACAACGGATCGACGCGGGAATCTCCTTTGCTCGACCATTTGGCCAAGAGCCTTGCCCACACTTGCGGCTCCGTACCGAATTACCTGACAGCGAACGATTTCTTCTGGAGCATGGACAACCAAGATTTCGCGGAGCATGTCCTCTGCTCTCGCGTCCTCTACATAGAGGTCACACTCCGGGTGTTGGTCTTCGTCCATCTTCGTCATCGCGAAGTCAGGACTTACGCCGAAGATCACCTCTCTGGAGTTCCCGCTGCGCAGGATGTAACCTCGTGCTTCCGGCGGAAGCTCTTGCAGAATGTAGGGTGAGTGCGTGGTCATAATTACCTGTAGTTCTCGCTTGCGGCAGATCTCCGCTAGGTCTCGGATCAATCGCCTTTGCGCCCGTGGGTGCAGGGACGTCTCGACTTCATCGATCAGAACCAAGCTGTTGTCGGGTGGATCAACCACCAGCAGTTCCGCTACAGTTAGCTCTCCCGCTCCCTGATGAAATCCGCTGATATCGGACCCGTGCATTTCAACGATGGGCACGCGCCGGCTGGGGTGCGCGCTCGTCAGCGACATCCTCACTGTCGAGTATGGGCGGCCCATGATGTCTGCGAGACGGCGAAGGTTGGTTTCGTCGAAGGTGTCGGACCCTCGCTCTTCCAGGTTGGGGTCTGCGAGTTGAAGAAACCCGACGCGGGAAGTGATGGGCTGAGTGCGCGTAAGATCAAGATACTCAACAGCGCGCAGAGGGCGGTCAGGATTTCCTCGCCATCTCTCCGTTAACTTGCTGACCCGTGCAGGCCTAGAAGCCGAGCCTTCCCGGACAACGGCTCGGATGCTGGCATCCTCGATGTGATCCCACTTGGTGCTTCGGAAAAAATCCGAAGCGAACTTACCCTTCCTCCCCCTGGGCGGCCCATATATCGAAGCCGCCGCCTGCAAAATGGTGCTCTTCCCGGACCCGTTCTCACCGCAGATGGCAATGATCGGAAAACGAAACTCTAGCTTTTGCCCCGTCCATCCACGCAGCCCCTTGATTTCTATGGACTCCAGCCGCTTAGGCCATCCCTGGTTTGCGCGCCATTTGTTGTCTAGCAGTCTGATTTCTTTACTAAGAGGCTTCACTCCGGCACCTCCTTTAGACGCCTGCCGCCAACCTAGGGCCGAGGATAGCACTTAAAACCGGCTGAATGGCTCAATAGCGTGCTAGTTTGCCCGCTTATCTTGGCCCCGGTGCGGCTTAAGCTGAATCTGGAGCCACTTCACAGGAGGTGTACCGAGAAAGAAAGCTTGACAAAACATGACCGCTCAAGCATAATGTTCAGTATGGCAAACGTCCTCAGCAACGCCGACCGCACCGCCGTCGTGTCCGCCCTGGTCGAGGGCTGCTCGATCCGCTCCACTTCCCGCATGACGGGCGTGGCCCGGAACACCGTCACCAAGCTGCTGGTGGACCTTGCCAAGGTGTGCGCCGCGTACTCGGATGAGCGGCTGGTAAACCTGCCCTGCAAGCGGCTCCAGGTCGATGAGATCTGGGAGTTCTGCTACGCCAAAGCCAAGAACGTCCCGGTGGACAAGAAGGGCGTCTTTGGCTACGGCGACGTTTGGACGTTCGTCGCTATCGACGCGGACACCAAGCTCGTTCCCTCCTGGCTGGTGGGCTCGCGGGACGTTGGCTCCGCTACCGAGCTGATGCAGGACCTCGCGGGCCGTCTGGTGTCGCGGGTGCAGATCACCACGGACGGCCTAAAGGCGTACGTCTCGGCGGTCGAGGACGCCTTTGGCGGTGACGTGGACTTCGCCCAGCTCCACAAGATCTATGCCGCCGCTCCGAACGGCCCCGAGACGCGCTACAGCCCCGCAGAGTGCACCGGGTGCGAGAAGCGGCGCGTGGTTGGCGATCCCGACACGAAGCACGTGTCCACGTCCTACGTGGAGCGCCAGAACCTTACGATGCGGATGAGCATGCGGCGGTTCACGCGTCTGACGAACGGCCACAGCAAGAAGGTCGAGAACCACGCCGCCGCCATCGCGGTCCACTTCGCCCACTACAACTTCTGCCGGGTGCACTCCAGCCTGGGAAGGGGCACGACGCCCGCCATGGCGGCAGGCGTCGAGTCCAGGAAGTGGGAGATTGCGGACCTTATCGCGTTGTTGCCAGAAAGCGAAACTAAGGGCGGGTCAAAATGAGCCAGTACCGCCAGACCTGGCGAGTCGTCCGCCAGACCTGGCGAGTCGTCCGCCAGACCTGGCGAGTCGTCCGCCAGACCTGGCGAGTCGTCCGCCAGACCTGGCGAGTCGTCCGCCAGACCTGGCGAGTCGTCCGCCAGCCTTATCAGGCCGTCGTCCCGGCTTGGCGGGTCGCCTGCCAGATCTGGCGGGTCCTTGCTTTCGCCACTTTGAACGTCTGGAGAAGAGGTTTGCCGAGTCGCCAGGGGGAGCGCATTGCTCGCCCGGGAGCGGCGTGCCCAGGGGACGAGGTGCCTGACACTTCGCCGGCCAGGCACCTCGTCGGCCGTTCCGGAGTCGGCCCGCGGGAGCTCAGGGGCAGGTGTCGCCGGTGTCGCAGCGATAGGTCATCTTGCCTTGGATCCGGTAGACGCTGTCGACGGGATCCCAGTAGCAGGCGGTCGTGATGACGAGGGTGGGGCCGGCGCAGAAGTTGTAGCCGAAACAGTTGACAGCCTCCCCGGCCTTCGCCTCGAGATTGCTCTGGGCGGTCGCGCAATCGGGGCCCTTCGCTTTGAAGATCGCGGTGTTTTGCGGGTTGCCGCAATAGCAGATCGCCCGCGCCGGGCGGGGTTGCGCCACCGCGAGAAGGCTCAAGAGGGTGGCCACGAGGATACCCAGGGAGACACGGAGTCGATTCACGAAGACCTCCTTTCAAGGGGGTTAAGTGGCTGCCTAACAGCAGTTGAATGTGCCCGGGCATATGGGGACATTGCAGTGCTCCTTGGTGCCAGCCTCGTCGGGATGGCACAAATCACTCGGACAGCAACTGCAGTATTCCCCCTTGGTCGGCGTGCCTGGCGAGAAGTTCGAGGTGCCGGGAAGCAGAGCGTCAGGGATCAGATCTCCATTGGTGTCGACGACCACGGAGCCGATCCTCTTCGCCGCCGCGTTGGTCGTGAACCAGGGCAGGGGGATGGCGGGGAAGGTGAAGCTCCCCGTGAGCTCCAACTTCCGCGTGCCCTTGTTCCGCGCCGGCTTCACCGGGATGAACGTCATCCGCACGTCGGCCGCGATAGGAGCGACGAAGTTTCCGCCGCCCTCTTGCGTGCGGAGGATGTTCATCGTCGTCACCCGCTGCTGGCCGTTGAGGGCAATATAGACGTGGAAGGCACCGCAGCCGGTCTTGATGGGCGCGCTGCTGACCAGCGACAGAGCGCGGAACCGGACGCGCGTCACGCCGACTCCCTGGTCATCCAAGATCGCGTCGTCCAGCCTCTCGAGGACCGTGTCGGCGCCCCAGAGCTGCCCCGGGCGCCTGGTCGTGAGAGGCAGGCCCTTGAGCGCCACCCGGCCGGTGAACGCCCTGGAGCCCTTGCAGAAGAAATCCGCGGGGATGGGGTTCTGGGAAAAGTCGTAGAAGGTCTTGCCTTTACCCACGGTTGTGAAGGCGTCGATGCCGCGCTGGATCACGGTATCGGCGGACAGGGGAGAGAGGCCGAGGAGGAGCGACAACACGAGCATTGAGAGGATCGTTCTGTTTCTCACGCGCGTCTCCTTGTCCAAAGGACGGTCCGTACCGCGAGCACCAACGTGATGAGCGGTAAACCCGGCGAGCATGACCCTGTATTGAGTCCGCCCCTATTCATGAAGGTGCCTTATTTCGTTATTTGCGCGCCAGCAGGATTGGCGGCAGAGAAGCCGAGAGTGGGGAGCAGGAGGATCCTGAGGCTGCCCGAGCGGGGCCGCCTCAGGGGGAGGCGCGTTGTCCCGGCCCCTCGCTCAGGCCTTCCGCTTTCGCGGCGGCCTGGGCTTTTTTTCTTCGAGTGCCTTGAATTGACTTCTGAGCAGCTCCAGGATCTTCAGGTTCAGCCCCTCTTCGGTCAGCTCAGCGGGAGGCGAGGGCGCCTTGGGCGGGCGGGGAGTGGGCCTCAGCTCCTCGAGCAGGGAATCGAGCTGCTGGGCGGTCTCGCTGGGCTCGTCGTTTCGCGCCGGATAGGCGAAGGCGAAGAACTCGTCCGCCGTCAGCCCCATCGCGCGGGCGATGTCCACGATGTGCTCGAACCTGAGCTCGATCTGGCCGCTGAAGAGACGGGTGAGGTAGCTCGGCGTGTAGCTCAGCCGCCGCTCGATCTCCCGGTTGGTGAAGCCGAGGAGGCGGATGGCCACCTTCAGCTTGCCGATGATGCGGTCTGCTTCTTTCTTCGCGGTACTTTCCATGCCGGTATTCTAGGACAGTCTGGATGCTATGGACAAGGGATGGACATCTTAGGTAAGGCCATATACGACGGTAGCATCTCTGGTACGTCTTCAAAATTTGTCGCCGCGGCCTGGAAAAAGCTCCGGCTGCCTTGATCCGGCTCCTCGTTCCATTGGGAAGTCCCGGCTTCCAGCTTAAAAATCCCGAATCGATTGAGCCGGAGCTGCTATCCAGCCAAAAAGCAGAGAGAAGAGATGAGTTAGCGATAGGATGCGCGGCGTTACGGTTCGTCTCCTGTTCGTCTCCTGTTACTGGAGGATTCCGCATGCGTCGATTCGTGTTTGCCCTTCTTCTGTCAGCCCTGTCGGCGGCCGGGCTGGCGGCTCCCCTCGCCGCCCAGACCCGCGTTCCCGCCGAGCTCAAGCCCGATCTCACTCAGCCCATCGACGCCGAGGCCACGGCGAAGATCCGCAAATACACGACGGCGCCGGAGTTCAACTCGGCGCTGACGGACTACCTGCCGGCCTCCGCGACCGTGCCGAGCCCGAGCGCGGTGCTCGGCGACGTCGCCGGGGCGCCGGGGATCCTGCCGTACGCGGCGGACGTGCACCGCTACTTCCGGATGCTCGCGGCGGCGAGCCCCCGGGTGCGGGTGATCTTGATCGGCACGAGCGAAGAGGGGCGCGAGCGGATCGCGGTGGCGGTGAGCTCGGAGGCGAACCTCGACCGTCAGAAGGAGAACGACGCGCGGCTCGCGCAATTGGCGGACCCGAGGGTCTTAAAGCTTGATGATGCGCGAGCCGAAAACCTGATCGTTTCGAGCGTGCCGGTTTATTACATTACGGGCACGATCCATTCTCCCGAGACGGGCTCGCCCACCGCGCTGATGGAGCTCGCCTACCGGCTGGCGGTCGACGAGAGCCCTTATATCCGCGCGATCCGCGAAAACGTGATCACTCTCATCACGCCGGTCGTCGAGGTCGACGGCCGCGAGCGCATGGTGGACGTGTACCGCTGGCACCTCGCCCACCCCAAGGCGAGCACGCCCCTGCTTTCGTACTGGGGGCACTATGTCGCGCACGACAACAACCGCGACGCCATGGGGCTGACGCTGTCGCTCTCCCGGCAGGTGCTCGACACCTATCTCGGCTGGCATGCCCAGGTGCTGCACGACCTGCACGAGTCGGTGCCATTTCTTTATGACAATACGGTGGGCGACGGCCCCTACAACGCCTGGGTCGATCCGCTCCTCACCAACGAGTGGCAGTTGTTCGGATGGACGAACGTGGCGCAGATGGGCCGGCTCGGCATGCCGGGCGTCTACACGCACGGCAATTTCGATACCTGGAGCCCTGGCTATCTGATGTTCCTCGCGGCGATGCATAACGGCGTGTCGCGGCTCTACGAGACCTTCGGCAACGCCGGCGCCGACACCGAGACGCGCGAGCTCGATCCGGACGACGCGTCCCGCACCTGGTATCGCCAGGACCCTCCGTACCGCACCGTCTCCTGGTCGCAGCGCAACAACAATAATTATCAACAGACCGGCCTCCTGGTCTCGCTGTCGTTCGTGGCGGAGAACCGCGAGCTGCTGCTGCGGAACTTCTGGGAAAAGAGCAAGCGTTCGATCGCGAAGCCGGAGCGCGAGGGGCCGGCGGCCTACGTCCTGCCCGCCGGCGACCGGCGGCTGGGCGCCCAGGCCGAGCTGCTCCGGATCCTGCAGCTCCAGCACGTCGAGATCTCGCGCGCCGACCGGGCCTTCACGGTGGCCGTGCCAAACGAGGGGAAATCAAACGAGGCCAAACCGGACGATAAGAGCGCCGCGAAAGGCTCGGAGCCGAAGAAGCGGACGTTCCCCGCCGGCAGCTACGTAGTGCGCATGGACCAGCCCTTCAGCCGCATCGCCGACGCCCTGCTCGACCGCCAGTACTGGAGCCCCGACGATCCGCAGAAGAACCCGTATGACGACACCGGCTGGAGCTTCCCCCCGCTGTTCGACACGGAGGCCGTGCGGATCATCGACCGCCAGGTGCTGGCGGCGCCGATGAGCCGCGTCGAGGCGCCCGTCCGGCCGCGCGGCGGCGTCACGGGCGGCGGCCCCGTATTCGCCGTCGCCCAGGGCGGGGATGACGCGATGTTCAGCCTCCGGTACGCCCTCGGAGACGCCACCGTCGAGGCGGCGGCCGAGCCGTTCCGGGCCGGGGGACGCGACTATCCGCGCGGCACCTGGCTGGTGCGGGGAATCGAGAAGGAGGGGCTCGATGCCCTCAACCGGTCCGCCTCGGAGGCCGGCATCGCATTGGAGACGATCGCCGCGCCGAAGGTCGCCACGCGGCCGGTCGCGAAGCCGCGCATCGCCCTGCTGCACACCTGGATCAGCACCCAGACCGAGGGCTGGTGGCGCCAGCGCCTCGACCTGCTGAAGATTCCCTACAGCTACATCAGCACCCAGGACGTGGCGGCCGATCCGAGCCTCGCGGAGCGCTACGACGTCATCCTTTTCCCGCCGGTGGGAGTCGGGGATCCGCTGCGCATCGTCAACGGTTTGCCGATGTGGGGCGAGCCGATGCCCTGGAAGACGACGCCGGAGACTCCGAACCTGGGAAAGATCGACGCCACCGACGACCAGCGGCCCGGCCTGGGCTTCGCCGGGCTCGACCACCTGCGCCGGTTCGTGCAGCAGGGAGGCCTGCTGGTCGCCGTCGAGGATACGGCGCGATTGCTGATCGCCACCGGGATGGCTCCCGGCGTGCGCGTCGCGAACCCCGGGAGTCTGCGGGTGGTCGGCAGCGTGCTCGACGCGCGCTTCCCCGATCCCAAGTCGCCGATCGTCGACGGCCTGGGCGACCGCCTGTCGGTCTACAGCGCCGATGGGATGAGCTTCGAGCTGAGCAATTCGGCGATGGGCGGCTGGACGGGAGAGGAAGGCGACCGGCCGACCGGCCGCGGCGGTCCCAAGGAGACGGATACGGTCCAGGGGCGGCCCGGCCAGCCGGCGCGGCCCGAGCGGGCCAAGGTCGAGCGCTGGGAGGCGCGGCCGCTGGAGATCGAGGAGCTGCGCCGCAACAACCCCGCGGTGATCCCCGAGGCGCTCCGCCCGCGAACGCTGGTGCGTTTCGGCGATGCCGACGATCTGCTGGTTTCCGGGCTGCTCGATCACGGAGGGGAGCTGGCGCGCCGTGCCGCGGTGGTCGAGGTGCCGCTGGGCAAGGGGCACCTGCTGCTCTTCGCCATCAACCCGGTCTGGCGCGGCTCGACGATCGGCAGTCATCCCCTGGTGTGGAACGCGATCCTGCAACATCAGTCCATCGCGCCGGCGCCCTGACCACCCTCGCTTCGTTTTCGAAGGAGGGTGGTCTCCTATGGGGAAAGCTTTTCGATCAACCCCGGCGGACCTGGGTCTGGTTGTGGTTGGCAATCCGGATGGGCGCCGGGCGGACCAGCGTTTGATTATGGTTGGTGGCCAGACCCTCGGAGCCGGCTTTGACTTGCGTTTGAACTTTCATGGTGCTCTCCCTGTGAGGTCCCGGACGTTGCGCCCGGGATATCAAGGAAACGCCGGCTACCACGGTTTCCCCTCACGTCCTTTCTTCTATCTGCACTGGCCGGAGTGGCTGGCCCACCAGAGGGAGCAGGACGTGAAGCGTCCGGTCTTCAAGTCCCTGCACCCGGGGCCCGAGCCTCCCGCGCAGACCTGGCAGGTGCAGATGAAGTCGATGGCGGGCGCCGGGGCGGGGTTGGACGCCACGGTGGCGGCGGCGAGAGCGGCGACGAGGAGGAGCTTTCTGATCATGTTTTCCTTCTCCTGATGAAAGAGGAGCGGCACGGGCCGCCCCTATCTAACCCTGTGCCCGGGGACGTGCTGGCGGGACAAGGCTGGCTACCGTGTCCTCCAAAGAGGTCGCTTCCGTTCCAATGCGGAAGCTTTCAGATCATATTTTCTCTGAGCTCCCTGCGGGAGATCCTTGCGAAACGGCGGGCATTCCGCTTGCAATCCGGCCCTTATCGAGGGTTAAAACCGTTGTTTCAGGAGGAGGAAAGCTCGTGAAGAAACAATTTTCTCGCTGGGCTGCCGCAGGGATCCTGTTCGTATCCAGTCATTTGGGGGCTGAGCCGCTGACCGATCTACAGGCGCGGCTGGCCAGTCTGCAAAACGATCAAGCAACTCGGATCAAGGTCGACATCGAGCTCAGGCATAAGGGAACGGCGCCTCTGCATCGGAGCGGTCTCAAGAGGCGCGGGCAGGCCACCGTGGCCTATGGTCCCGAAGGCGTAAAAATGGTCGAGCAGCGGTGGCTCGGCACCTCTCATCGATTTTCGGCCTGGCGCAAGAGCAAGGTGGAAACCGAAACTCCACTCCTCGATTTCGACGAGGCCGCCGATCTGATCAACCCGGCCGAGACCCTGCAGCTCCTCCTGAGTGACGCAACCTTGTTGAGCGAGGAAGCAGTGCTCTGGCAGGGCCGGCCGGTCCGATATCTGGTGATCCGTCCGGGTCAGCTCAAGGCTCTCGAGGTTGGAATCTGGTTGGACGAGACCGGTGCTCCGCTGGCCATGGAGCGCTCGATGAAGCTCGGGTTCGCCCTGTTGAACGCGACGAGCCATCAGGCCGTCACCTTCCAGCAGGTTGATGGCCGCCTGCTCGTCGACGAGGCCCGGGACACCTACTCCGGGACGGCCCTGGCGGTGCTGCGCGGCATGGACACCAAGAAGGTGAAGGTCACCTCCGTGAGATAGAGATCGATCCCCGCGAATTTCCCGATCCCCAACGCCTTCCCGAGAAGCCCGCGACGCCTGCCCCGGATCCGTGCCTCCGGGGCGGCTCGCATCTTCGCCTCCGGAGCACCCTTCCTTGAGCAGGCACCTTGATGGGCAAGTCGCCAGCAACTTTGTGTTTTACCAAAAGGAGCATTGAATGGCACAACCGAGATGGCCCCTGATCCTAGGGCTGGCGGCGTTGCTGCTGCCCGCCGCGAGCGAGGCCGTACCGATCCGGGTTACCAACGGCCTCGTCGGCGAGTGGCACTTGCAGACGCTTCGCCTGTTCACGACGGAGCTCGCGCCGGACACCAGCGGGTTCGGCCAGACCGGCCGCGTCTATGGCGGCCGCGCGTCGTCGTATGGCTGGATGTATACCGGGGTCGATCTGACGGGCGACAAGTACATCTCCGTCGCCAATTCGCCAAACCTGAACTTCGGCACCGGCAGCTTCACGCTGGCGGCGTGGATCCGGATGGCCGATACGAGCCGGGGCATCAAGACCATCATCGAAAACCGCGGGACCGATGGGCGCGGCTACTCGTTCGCGGTCACCGGCGGCAACCAGCTCCTGCTGCAGATGGCCGACGAGACGGGCTGGCTCAACTTCCACGCGGACGACACCTGGCGGCTCGTCCCCAACCGCTGGCACCACGTGGCGGTCAGCGTCAACCGCACGTCGTGGCCGGTCAACGTCACCTTCTACGTGGACGGCGACCGCGCGGGCTTCGCGACCCCCAAGATGGGCAACATCAACAATACCAACCTGCCGTTCATGATCGGCGGGCACAAGGACTGGGCCAGCTCGCGCTTCTCCGACCGTATCGACGAGGTGCTGGTCTACAACCGGTCGCTGCCGATCTGGGAGGTGTGGAACATCATGAATCCGGGCCGTCCCAACTTCAACCCGGGCTTCTGGAACAACGACAGGAACCGCAGGAGAAACAACAACTGCTACAACTACGCCAACAACAAGGCGACCAATACCTTCGCGCAGCCCGGCCGCGCGTCGGGGCAGCACCCCTGGATGAGTTGCGCCGCCGTCCATCAGGCCGCCGTCGCGGACGGCCTGGAACCCATCTCCGGCTACCCGAGCACCGTCCTGGGCTTCAAGACCGGCGTCGCGCTGGTCGTCGCTCCCGGCTACGACTACCACTGGTACCGCCTGGACGACAACGGCACTTGGACTCACAAACCCGGTCAGACCAACGCGACCAACCGCGACAGCTCAGGCAACGTCATCACCGATCCACGCACCGCGAACCGGGGCATCTACTCGGATTTCTGCGGCTTCTACATGTTGTGGTCGGACATCGCCGAAGGCTACGGTCATGAGAACATCAACTAGGCCAACCTTCGAGACTCGGGAGAAGAACCACATGTCCAGCTCGTCAAAATCTTTCTTCATGGCCTTCGCGTGCGTGGCGCTGGCGGGCCTCCTCTTCATGACGTCCCTTCCTGCCGCCGCGCAGGAAGAGCCGCCCCCGCCCCTGGATCAGAAGGGGTTGCTCGTGACGTACCTGGTCTATTCGGGCCAGCCCAACCCGACCGTCACGCTGACCGACCCCGATCGGATCGCCGAGATCCAGTCCCGGCTGGCCGCCGCGATGGAATCGGGCTCGCGCGTCGACGGCGAGGCCCCCGAGCCGGTGCTCGGCTACAACGGCATCATGATCGAGGACCTGGCGACCGCGGCGGAGGAGGGCGGCACCTGGTACGTCGTCAAGGAGGACTCGCTGCGCGTGGAGGGCGGGAATCCGGAAGACCCCTCGGCGCGGCCGGCCACGGTCTCGCGAGAGGCTCTGGAGATCGAGAATTCCTTGATCTCCCTCGGCGTCGAATCGGGCGTTCTCGACGAAGCCACGTTATCGGTCGTGCGCGACCCGAAGAACACGCGTTAGCCGTGAGGCTGGGAGCCGCCCGGGTACGGGCGGCTCCCTCCTCGAAATCAGCGGGACTGTCCGGTCGGCGTCAACCCAGGGGTTGGCAGAGCGTTACGGCGAGAAAAGATCCGCAGGTCGTGGTCGTGCCGTCGAAGGTGCAGCTTTTGTTGAAGCCGCTACGCGAGCAGTACTCGCAGGTGCAGGGTTGCGGGGCCGGCGGATCGGCGAACGCTGCCAGGGCTGTCAGGGAGAGGGTCAGACAAAGGCCTACGATACGGGCGAGCTTGAGCAGATTCATGCGTCCTCCTACTGGGTGAACGCATAGAGTAAGACGAATAAGCTGTCGAAGGCAAGGGGCCCGCGCTTTCTCAGCCCGGCCTCACCTCCCGCGTCCGAAGCTCTGGACCCAGATCACGCGGTAGCCTCCGGGCGCCGCGTCGTAGCCTTCGCCCACGGCGAGCCCCAGGCCCATCTCGCGGCAGCCCGGATCGAGGATGTTCTTCCGGTGGCCCGGGCTGTCCAGCCAGGCCTCCAGGGCCTCCTGGGTGGAGAAGCGCTGCTCGACGATGTTCTCGCCGATGCCGGGGCGGTAGCCGTCCGCCCGCGCCCGGTCGGAGGGGCCAAGGCCTTCGGGCGTCCAGTGTCCGAAGTAGGAGCGCCGCAGCATGTCCTCGGCGTGCTCCTGGGACACCCGGTCGAGGAGCGGATTGGGCGCGAGCGGCGGCAACCCCGAGCGTCGGCGGGCAGCGTTGACTCCTGAAAGCATCTCGGCCTGGACCCGTGCCTTGTCCATGAGGCCGGCCGTGGCGCGGGCGAAGAAATCCCCCTTGTGCCATCCGAAGAGGAAGACGTGGATCGTGGCGCCGTTGGCGGCGGCGGTGCCGACGCCCAGGTCCCGGAAGCTCCCGTTCAGGAGGGCCTCGGAGCGGACCTCCCGGGAGACGGGCATGGCCTCGGGCGTCGCGAGCAGGACGCTTTCGCGCCAGGAGTGGGCCGAGTACCCCACCCGCTGAAGCTGCTCGGAGATCGCCTGGGTCGAAGGAGAGCGGAGATGCCAGCCGTCCCGGACCATCTCCTCCGCCTGCTGCTGGGCCACCTGGTTCAGCACCGGACAGGGGCGGAGCGGCGGAGCCCCGGCCTGCGCCCGCTCCTGGTTGAAGCGGGTCAACCACTCCTCCGGCCAGGGCATCGAAGCCTGCGCACGGACGGCGCACAGGGCCAGAGCCAGAGCCAGCAATAGGACAGACGAGCGAAGCCACATCGTCACGGCCAGAACCTCGTACCCGCAAGAAAGTTGCTCCTAGGATACTCCAAAAACGCCCAAGAATAGATGTGCCTCTATATTCACCTTCTATAATCACTGCCCACATCATCACGGCCCGCGCGAACGACAGGAGAGCCCCAGATGGAAGGCATCAGCCGGCGGAATTTCATGGGATGGACGGCTTGGACGGCCGTGGGGCTGGGAGTCGCCCCGGTTTTGGGTGCTCAAGATTTGGGAGCTCAGGAGCCGGGCGCCGCGAAGGCCGCGCAAGTCTCGGACGCGGCGGCAGGGGAGACTTCCCCCGCCCTGCGCGCCATCGACGCGTTCGTCCAGCGCCACATCCGGGAGCAGGGAATCCCGGGTCTGACGCTCGGGCTCGCCGACCGCAAGGGCGTGATCGCCGCGCGGAGCTACGGCCAGTACGACGTCAAGACCGGGGCGGCCTTACGTCCCCAGGACCTTTTCGAGATCGGCTCGATCACCAAGTCGTTCGTCGGCATCGCCCTGCTGCAACTGCGCGACGAGGGCAAGCTCGACCTCGACCGCCCCATCCGCGAGTACCTTCCCTGGCTGCGCGTCGAGAGCGCGTACGCGCCGATCAAGGTCCGCCATCTCCTTAGCCACACGTCGGGGCTGCCCAACGCGCTGAGCCTTCCGGCGATCCCGCTCTGGACCGCGCATGCGCCCGGCGAGCACTTCCACTACTGCAATCAGGGCTATCAGATCCTCGGCCTGCTGCTCGAGACGCTCGACCGGCGGCCGCTGCGCGAGGTCCTGCGGACCCGGATCCTGCAGCCGCTCGGCATGAGCGCCAGCGAGCCGGTGATCTCGCCCGACATCCGGCCGCGCCTGCCGGTGAGCTACTGGCCGCTCTACGACGACCGGCCGTTCCAGCGTCACGGTCCCCTCGTCGAGGCGCCGCACCTGGTCATGGACAACGCCGCGGGCTGCATCGCCTCGACGCCCGCCGACATGGCGCTCTACATGCGGATGCTCCTCAACCGCGGGCGCACGCCCCAGGGCCGCCTGCTCTCGGAAGAGAGCTTCGCCCTCTTTACGAGCCCCGCGATCCCGTCGCCCGGCTTTGGCGAGGGGGCCGGCTACGGCCTCGGGATCGCCGTGCAGCCGGTCGAAGGGCGCACGCTGCTGCGGCACACGGGCGGGATGGTCTCCTTCAGCTCGGCGATGCACGTCGACCTCGACGCCGGCTTCGGAGCGTTCGCCTCCATCAACGCCTCGCTCGCGGGCTACCGGCCGAACGCCGTCGCGGCGTACGCCCTGGCGGTGCTCCGCGCGGCGGGCGAGGGACGCCCGCTCCCGCCGGCGCCGGAATTCGACGATCCGTTCCGGGTGCCCAAGGCGGCCGAGTACGCGGGGACCTACACCTCGCCCGAGGGCCGCAAGCTCAGGATCGTGGCCGAGGGCGAGCTCCTGAAGCTGATTCACGAAGGCGAGGAGGTCGTGCTCGAGAGGCTCGCGCCGGACAGCTTCTGGGTGTCCCATCCGGCCTTCGCGCTGTTTCCTCTGACTTTCGATAGGGATAAGGATGCCGTGGTCGAGGTGAGCCATGGCGGCGACTGGTACGCGGGGGAACGCTATGGCGGTCCGCGCACCTTCGAGACGCCGCCCGAGTGGCGGGCCTACGCCGGCCATTACCACAACGGGGATCCGTGGCAGGGAAGCCTACGGGTGGTCCTGAGCAAAGGCCGTCTGTGGCTCGACGGCGGTCCCCTGGTGCCGCTCGGCGCCGGCCTGTTCCGCCTCGGCGAGGAGGAGCACGCCCCCGACCGCGTCCGCTTCGAAGATCTCGTCAACGGCGGGACGCGCCGCGCGATCGTCAACGGCAGCGAGTTCCGGCGCGTCGAAACCTGAGCGGACGGGGGCGGCCGTTTTTTGCCCGGCCGGGCCTTTTTCCCTGCGCAGGACCCGCCCCGGTTTGAGCCCGCTCGGGGAGCCGTTCGCGAAGACGGTCTGGCCGTTGACCCAGACGCGCTCGATTCCCGTAGCGAGGGCGTGCGGGTCGGCCGTCGTGGCGCGGTCGATCACCGTGGCCGGGTCGAAGAGCACGAGGTCGGCGAAGGCGCCGGGCACGAGACGGCCGCGGTCCTCGAGGCCGAGATGATCGGCGGCGAGCGAGGTCATCTTGCGGACCGCTTCCTCCAGGCGCAGGACCCCGCGCTCGCGCACGTAGCGGCCGAGGACGCGGGGAAAGGCTCCGAAACCGCGCGGGTGGCGGCCGTCGAGCTCGCCGTCGGTGCAGAGGTTGGTGTGCGGCCAGGCCAGGAGCCGGTCGAGGTCGCCGTCGATCATGCTGGTCGCGATCACGCTCTCGACCCCCTCCTTGCCCTGACGGCGCAGCGCCTCGGCATCGCGGATGAGGGCGACCAGCGTCACCTCGGGCGCTTCTTTGCGCTCCTTGGCGATGTCGGCCACCGTGCGGCCCGCGTACGAGGGGTTGGGAAGATAGCGGCCGAGCAGCAGCCCGTCGGCCGGCGCGATCTCGGCCAGCACCTGGCGGGCGACCGCGAGGTTTTCGAAGTCGCGGTCGGGAAAGAGCACGGTGAGCGACGAGTGCCAGTAGAGGTAGGGATAGATGTCGGCCGTGACATCGATCCCCTGGGCCCTCGCGCCGTCGAGCAGCGCCAGCAACCGGGGGGCTTCGCCCCAGAGCTTCCGCATGGCCAGCTTGACGTGGGAGATCTGCACGGGGAGCTTGGCCTCCCGGCCGATCGCGAGGATCTCGTCGATGGCGTCCCAGAAGGTCCGGTCCTCGCTGCGGATGTGGCTGATGTACCGGCCGCCGTGCCGGGCGGCCACCTTGGCCAGCTCGATCAATTCGGCGCGGGCCGAGTAGATCCCCGGGTCGTACTCCAGCCCGGTGGACAGCCCCAACGCTCCCGCCTCGAGGTCGCGCTCCAGGAGCCGCGCCATTCCGGCGATCTCCCCCGCGGTGGCCGGCCGGCGGAAGTCCTTGCCCAGCACCTTCTCGCGGAGCGTGCCGTGCCCCGAATACGAGGCCGCGTTGACCGCCGCCGGCGCCTTCTCCAGGCTCGCGAAGAGATCGCTCAGCGGGAAGGCCGATTCGCCGTCCTGCCCGCCGACGACGGTGGTGATCCCCTGGCTCACCGCGCCCAGCGCTGCCGGCATCTTGGCCAGGTCCGACGTGGCGTGCGAGTGCGTATCGATGAAGCCTGGCGCCAGCACGAGACCCTTGGCGTCGAAGACCGCCTCGCCGGGGGCCGCTTCCAGGTCCCCCACGGCCGCGATGCGGTCTCCGGCGAGGCGCAGGCTCCCCAGGCGCGCCGGAGAGCCGGTGCCGTCGACCAGGCGGGCGTTCACGATCCGCAGGGTCCGGGGCGAGGCGGGCTGGGGCGCGCCGGCCGCCAGGAGGATCTCCGGGGCGAGCAACGCGAGAACGAAAAAGCAGACTCGGCGAGATAGGCTCAAGGTACACGGGATCGTAGCATGCGCTCCACGTGAAGATCCCGGCGGCACGGCGGCCGCCGGGAGAGAAGGGAGCCTGTCAACCTGCCAATCTGTCAACCTGCCAAGCCTGTCAACCTGTCAAGCCTGTCAGTCCGGCATGCCGCCGTTGATCCAATCCACGATCCGGTCGATCTGCGCCGAAGTCGCGTAGGGCCCGTCCTTGGGCATCCGCGAGAAGCCGCCGACGCCGTGCTCGAGCGCCTGGATCAGGTTCGTCTCGCGCCCCCGCCTCTGCCTCGCCAGCTCCGGATCGATCAGGCGGAACTCCCGGCTGCCGCCGGGGCGGACGACGACCGCCTGGAGCTGCTGCTTCGTCTTCCATCCGAAGCCCGCCCCGTGGATGTCTTCCAGAAAATCCCAACGTCCGTTCACCAGCTCGTCCAGGATCGCCTGGATCTCGCGAAACGATGCCAACGCCGCCATGCTCATTTCTGTGTCTCCTTTTTATTCTTCAGGATGGACCGCTCCTCCTCGCCGAGGTCGGGAGCGTTGAGACGGAACTCGACGGCCGCCGAGGCACGGTCGCGCAGCCGGGAATCGGCGGCCGGGTCGGCCAGGAGGGCGGCCACGGCCTGCGCCGCGCCGGGGACGCCGCGCGTCAGGGCCTCGATCGCCGCTTCCCGCACCTCGAAAGCCTCCGCCGGGTCGCCGATCATGCGCACGATGCGCGGCTGGCTGGCCGGGTCCCCCAGGAGGGCGGTGACGGCCGCCGCCCGGACGTCCGGATCGGGGCTGTCGAGGTACGGCCGCACCGCGGCGACGTTCTCGGCGAGGCCGGACACGGTGAGCGTGCGGATGGCGTCGGCGGGCGCGAAGAGGGCGTTCTCGGGGTGCGTCAGGGACTCGACCAGGAGGCGTATGGCCTCGGGGTCGCGATGCGAGGCGAGGCCGCTCATCGCCGCCAGGCGGACCAGCCGCCGCGAGTCGGTGAGCGCCGCCCGCAAGGCCGCGTGGATCTCGCCGTGGCGCTTCGTCCCTTCGTCGGTGAACATCATCTGGACGTTGAGCAGCGAGACGGCTTCGGCGTCGAGCTGGCCGCCGCCGTCCTGGGCATCGCGGAGGAGCTGGAGCGACCGTTCGACGGTCGCCGCTTCGTCCACGTCCGCGAGGCGGCGCAGCGCGAAGATGCGGATCTCATCCGATTGCTCCTTGTCCGCCAGCACGCGGCCGAGTGGCGCGGACTCGGCCGCCGCCAGCTCCTGGGACGCTCCCGCTTCCAGCAGGGCGGGCGGTTCCGGCCCCGCGCCGAACGGCACGTCGTCGTAGCCGAAGCCCATGTCCTGGCGGTCGGCGGTGAGGCCCAGGTAATCGATCATGTCGGCTGGCCTCGGCGCGGCCGGGGCGGCGGGCCACAGGCCGGCGACGTTGGAGACGGGGAACCTCGTGAAGCGCTCGGGCGGCCGGCTGCCTCCGAAGTTCACTCCCGGGCCGGCCGTGCCGTCCCAGGGCCACATCGTGTCCTTCAACCAATGTCCGAGGGGAACGCAGCCGTTGGGCTGCGGATCCGTGCAGCCGGCGGCGTTCGGATCGAAGGAGCCGACCGGCGCGTAGTCCTTGATCTCCGCTCCGGCGGTGCCGAAGCGCCCGTACTTCCGCTGCCACTTGGCCCACAGGCGGTCGAACTCGGAGTGGAAGACCCAGAAGATGGGATCCTTCGGGGAGATCATGCAGTTCTGCATCCAGGGGCCCACCCAGTTGTGCCCGTTGTTGTGGGGATTCCTCTCCACCTGGGCACGGAAGCTGGAGTAGGCGTCCGGCGTCAGGGACTGGCTCTCGGTGCTGAACTGCGAGATCTCCGTGGTGCGGTTCCTCGCGAAGCGCATCAGGGGCTCGCCGTCGATCCGCCAGAACGCGAGGGGGTTGCGAGAGTCGAAACCCGGCCGCACCGTCCGGTCGCTGCCTTCCTGGGGGTTCGACCCCAGGAATTCGGGGGTGAAGAGGTTGGAGGGCTCCGCCAGGCGCCAGTAGGGGAGTGCGACATCGGGAAAATTCTTCTGCAGCTCGCGCTCGAACTGAAGCAGATAGGCCCGGTGCCAGGGCAGGAAGCCGGCCATGCGATGGGCCTGGTCCGGCCAGTAGTTGCTGGTGCCGCGATTCAGCTTCCCCTTGCCGGCCAGATCGTGGATGGTCACGAAGGGGACGTAGTTGCCCCGGACGAGGAGATCGGAGACGGCCACCACGTACCGTTCTTTTTCTCCCGGCGTCAGCGTCCGGGCGTCCTTGCGGATGCGCACCATGGCCGGGTGCTTGTGGACGAGGGGGCCGGTGGCGGAGTCGAGGTGGACCTCGACGACCGCGTCCTTGTCCCGCGTGCTGGGGCGGCCGAACTTGCCCGCCAACACGAAGCTCCGCCAGGCGCCGTTGCCCGGCAGGATGAGCCTCAGGGTCTCCTGAGTGGCCGTCTGGCCGGGCCGGACCGTCTCGGCGAAGAGGACGTCGCCGTCCAGGGGCACCGGCGGGTCGTTGGTCAGCACCACGACGCGGTCCGGGAGGGGCACCTGGCCCGGCGTGAGGCGGATCCGTGCCGGGGCCGGAGCCCATGTGAGGTAGTCGTCGGTGAGGGTTGGCGTATTGCGGATCTCGATCTCAATCCGGACCGATTGGCTCGTGGCGGCCGGGCTGAGGGTGAAGCCGGCGAGCAGGGCCAGGGCTCCGGCGAGCCCCGTCCCCAAGCGCCTTCCTCGCTGCATGGATCTGTCCATTTCTCGTCCCTCCAGAAAGTGGTCTTTCCAGGGGACTGCCGCGAGGGCGGCGAGTATCTCAGGCAGGTATCTCTGGCCGGGCTCAGGCGGGCTCAGCCGGGGATCTCGCGCCTCACTGCAGGATGACGAGCATCCGGCGCAGGCCGCAGCCGCGGCGCCCGCTGACGGGAGCGTTGAAGACGACCCGGTTCAGGCCGGCGTAGATGTTGGACCCCTCCGCGGTGTTGCTGGTGTCCGGCAGAGCGAAGAGCTGCTTGGTGGACGGCGTCTGGAGGAAGCCGTAGGGCTGGCCCCAACTGATGAACTGGTTCTTGACCACGAACTTGAGCGAGCTGTCGGTCAGCGACAGGTCCTGCTTGAGGATCGGATTGTTCGGGGCCGCTCCGCTGTCGGCGATCGACATCGATTCCTGAAGGATCCAGAGCTCCGCGTCGTTCGCCGTGGTCCCGGCATCGCCCGCGAAGCCGTCGTTGGTCGGCGAGTCGCCGATGTTGAGCGTCCAATCCTTGGGCACGCCTTCCCATTCGGCCAGCAGGGTGGCCTTGGTACAGCCGGCGAGGTTGATCTTGAGCACCGCCTCCTTCCAGCCGGCGCACCCGACGACCGGGCTGGCCGTGACAGGCGACGCGAGCGTGACCTGCGCGTTCGGGCCGTTGATCGTGCCGGCCGTGCCGCTCTTCAGGTCGATGTAGAACGGTGCCGTGGGGCAGACGGCGTGCGCCGAGGCCGCCGAGATGAGGCCAAAGGTGAGCGAGAGGGCAAGGCTGCGGGCTTTGAAAGTCATGGGATCTTCTCCTTGGGTCTGGGGACCCGTCCAAGTGGTCGGTAACCGAGAACGCACGAGGACGAAAAGGCAACGCGTGTGCCAGACTCGGAGGAGCCCTCTGGGCCGAATGAAATCAGCGAGTTACGGTAATTGAGCCGGATGGGGCTGGCGGCGGATCCAGGGTGCGGACACCCGAGTCATGGTGAACGCACCCTAATGCTGACGATAGGCGATAGGCGATGGGCGAGGAGCGCGGTCAAGGGACGCGGACGACGGTCTCGCAACTGACCGCGTCGGCCGTGTCCTGATCGGTGTCGTCGCCCCCATCGCACTTGTCCGGCGTTCCGGCTCCGCCCTTGAGGCTGTCGATCCCTTTTTCGCCGTCCAGATCGTCGATGCCGGAGCCGCCCAGGAGGAGATCGTCGCCGTTGCCGCCGCGCAGCACGTCGTTGTCGCGCCCGCCTTCGATCCGATCATTGCCCGGCCCGCCGTCGATCCGGGGATCGTTGCCCGGCCCGCCGGACAGCTTGTCGTCGCCGGCCCGGCCGAAAATCGAGTCGTCCCCGCCCGCTCCGCAAATCTTGTCATTGCCTCCCAAGCCGTCGATGGAGTCGCGCTTGTTGCTGCCGATGATCACGTCGTCGCCCTCCGTGCCCATGAGGGTTCCGGAGCCCTGGATCGTCGCCGTGCTGCCGAAGCAGGTCGACTGCACGTCGGCGGCGGCGACGTCCTGCTCGGTATCGCCCGTCGGAGGCAGCGCCTGGACGAGCGCCGCGCCGGCCACGCCGGCCACGATGACGGCAAGAGCGATCATGAAGATGGGAGTGTTTGTTTTGCTGCTCATGGATCTTCTCCTTGGATTGATTCATCCGTTTGGGTGACTGTCGGTTGACGGTCGACCCGGAGTTACGGTCGAATCGTGTGATCCGGATGAAGGTCCTTGAAAAGAGTCGTATCGCGGCTAGTGGCCTATCACCGTGGGATTGATGGGGGAACTCCTGGGAGCGCCGGCGTCCCGCCGGCTTGACCAACTAGATTAGTAGGCCGGCGGGACGCCAGCGCTCCCAGGGAAACCTCACCAATATGTCTGTGACAGAGCACTAGTCGTACCGCAGCGCCACCGTCGGGTCCACCCGCGAGGCGCGCCGCGCCGGGTAATAGGTCGCGGCGAGCGCCACGCCGATCAGCAGGGCCGAGACGGCGGCCAGGGTCCATGGGCCGCCGGGCTGGGCGTCGGGGATCAGGTGGCGGAGGAGGCGCGACACGGCCAGCGAGGCCATGCTCCGCGGCGGCAATGGGGACGATCTCCTCCTCGGCGGCTCCGGCACCGACGACCTGGACGGCGAAAAAGGGATCGACAACCTCAAGGGCGGGGCTGGAACCCCGGACAAGTGCGATAGCGGCGACGATGCCGACCAGGACACAGCCGACGCGGTCAGTTGCGAGAACGTCGTCCGGGTTCCCTGATTCTCTCTGCGGGCTTCGCGTTGACCAATGATTGACGTGACGAGTAAAGTACTGGAGGGTAGTTTCTCAAGGATCGACGACGAATGTCCAAAAGTCAGACTCCGGTAAGGCAGCCAGAGACGAATAAAGCCAGAGCCGCCGCCCGGGCGTTATTCCACGTACTTCCGCCTGTGGCTCTGGTGCTTGTCCTCATCGGCCTTTTTCTGTACGTCGAGTTGCGATCACCGGCGCCGGACCCTGGCCCTCCTCTGTCCGGCATTCTTCATTCCACCCAGGAAAAGATGCTCGATACTCTCCTCGATCTCACAAAGCTCTTCATGACATGGAGCCTCGGTGTGATCGGAGCCATGGCCTTCTTCCTTAAATCCGCTCTCGAAGGAACCGTCAAGCTGACCCGTGGCCGGCTGATAGCGGCGGAGCTCGTCATTCTCTGCTCGGTCCTCTCCCTCTTCTTCGGCCATCTGGTCTTCAACTCGATTCTCAACATGTTGGCCCTGGACATTTTCAGCATCCAGGACTCTGCTCTTGTCACCTATGGCCAAGCACAGTACATGACCTTTCTTGCCTCGGTGGCTCTTTTTGGCCTGTACGTTCATTTTACCTATTGGTCCAGGGAGGACCCCCAAAAACTGCCAGAGGCTCCTGCTCCCGGTCCCAAACCAGTGAGGTGACACCGGTATGCGCACCTTGGTTTTCTTTTTGCTGTTCTCGGCTCTCGAAGCGCAGACTGTTTCCTCGGAAGAGATACGTGTCGAGACCCGAAGCCGGCCCGGCGCTCTCGCCGGGACTCCGTTTCTTGTCGATGATGAGTTCAGGGGTCTTCTGGGAGACTCCATCCTGCTCTCTGAAGGCAAACACGAGTTGGCTTTCAAAGGTCAATACAATTACTGGTTCCAGGTATACCTGGATGTTGCTCAGAACGAGATCAAGATCCTGAAAAATGACGTGCACAGGTACAGCAGTTGTATTGACAGCCGTGTCGACCTCCACTCTGTCCAGGAGTGGCCTCTTCCCGAGTTGACGCGAGCCGGGCAAGGACGCGCTGCCGAATGGAGGATCGTGCTACCTGATCCGGTCTATGTCTCCAAGCCAGGCCCGGAGGGTGGTTGTAGAGAGGAGTCAAGCCTTGGCAGAATGAAGGAGCTGGGAAGCGTGGTGCTGAATTTTTCCTCTACTCCATCCGGAGCATCTATTTATGTCAATGGAAAAGAACGGGGAAAGACGGACTCTCGGCTGGTTGTACCATTTTTCGACAGCGACAAAAAGATCTTGATCACGATAAGGAATAAAGGTTACGTTAATTGTACGCGGGTCATCCCTCTACCAGCCTCCGGAGAGCATCGAGTCGATTGCCCATTGATTGCGGCTTCGCAGCCAGCCAGGCGAAAGCCTTGAAACCATCGACGGGTGACATAGTGCCGACCTTCCTGAGCCAGCAACTCAGGCGAGTCCCCGGATTTCCGACACCCCGAACGCCGTCGCGGAAACCGCGGCGGCGTTTGGGGCTCCCGGATTCACTGCAGGATGACGAGCGTCCGGTTCAGGCCGGCGTAGAAGTTGGAACCTTCCGCGACATTGTTGCGTCGGGAAACGCGAAGAGCTGCTCGGTAGACGGCGTCTGGAGGGCGCCGTAGAATTATTCTGTTAGACGCTCTAAGGGCACAGGAATCTCACACGGTAGTCAAGGCAGTTGGAGCCACGCGGCTGATCCGAATTGCGGCAGACACCTCCACCTGTCATTGTACAGGCGTAGACCTGACCGGCCTTTTGCCAATCGACGCCTCCTGTGGTCTGACACTCGATGCCCCTTGGGGACGAACAGGCTTGGCCGTTCTTGGTGAAGTTTGCAAGAAGCTCGTAGTCGCCGACTCCCGAGGGGGAGTCCTGGTTGAGCCACGGCGTCCACTTTCCACTTTCAACAAGAAGTGAGCCGGTGACGCACTTTCCTACCTTCTTTAGTCCGTCTGGGCCCTCTAAGCCATCGTGTCCGCCGTCGGCCTCGACCAAGCACGCAGTAAATTTGATGGCATAGAGGAGGACGCCCCACATACTCACACTCGGCAAGGCTGCCCTCTGTGCGCTAGCTGTCGGAATTGGGCTGTCAAGCTTCTGCAGAACTGCACGTCTGAATAGCACGTCGCTTTCGCCACCCCACGGAAGAAAAATATTCTGGCATCCACGATGCCAGGGATGAAACGAGCAGTCGATCGTGTCGGGCTGGCCGCTAGAGGGCTGCCGAGACGCCAGGCGTTGTCGAGCTTCCTCTGCTGCCACGAACGCCCTCTTGAACTCATCAACCGTCTTAAGGTACTCGGCTCGCGAAACATTCTTCACTTCTTGAAGTAACTCCGGCTGCAACGTCTCCTGAGGCGGCACCTGTCTAGCGGGAAGACCGGGTGCGGTAGCCTGAGCTACAAGCGGACCTGCAGTAGTGGCACCGAAACAGAAGATCAACCAGAACAACAACGGGAGAGCAAGGCTGCGAGCATTGGAAGTCATAACGTCTTTCTCCTAGGGCCTGGAGACCCATCCAAGTGGTCGGTAAGCGTGAATGCACCAGGCAATGGCAACGCGTGTGCCAAGACCGCGGAGGCCTTAGGGAACGAATCAAATCAGTGGCTTATGGGATCGGGACCGGACGGGAGGGGCGCCGGATTTTAGGTGAGAACACCCGACCTATGGTGAAGACACACTAGTCGTACCGCAGCGCCACCGTCGGGTCCACCAGCGAGGCGCGCCGCGCCGGGTAATAGGTCGCGGCGAGCGCCACGCCGATCAGCAGGGCCGAGACGGCGGCCAGGGTCCACGGGCCGCCGGGCTGGGCGTCGGGGATCAGATGGCGGAGGAGGCGCGACACCGCCAGCGAGGCCACGAGGCCGAGGGCCGTGCCGGTGAGCGCCAGTCCCAATCCCTGCCGCAGCACCAGCCGCAGGACGGCGCCGCGCTCGGCGCCCAGCGCCAGGCGGATGCCCATCTCGGGCGTCCGCTGCGTCACCATGTACGACACCACGCCGTAGAGCCCGACGGCGGCCAGGATCAGCGCCAGCGCCGCGAAGAGGCTGAGCAGCAGCGTGTACACGCGCGGCTGCGCCAGGGACGCCGAGAGCACCTCGTCGAGCGTTCGCACCTCCGGCACCGCGACGTCGCGGTCGACGGACCGCACGAGCCCCTTGACGGCGCCGGCCATTGCCGCCGGCTCGCCGGCCGTGCGGAGGACCAGGGTGAGCCAGGACCACGGCGGAGCGGGCTGCAGGCAGCCGAGGAAGACCTCCGGCTGCGGCGCGCTGCCGAGGCTTCTCTGCCGCACGTCGGCGGTGACGCCGACCACCGTCAGCACGATGCTGGCGTCGCCCTCCGTCGGCAGCCGGATGGTCTTGCCGAGCGGGTCCTCGCCCGGCCAGAACCTCCGCGCCGCCGTCTCGTTGATGACGATCACGCCCGGCGCGCCCGCCGTGTCCTGCCCGTCGAGCTCACGTCCCGCCCGCACCGGGATCCCCATGGTGTGGAAGTACCCAGGGCTCACGATGTTGAAATCCGCGCTGAACACGCCGTCGGGAGCCGGGTCCGGCCGGCCGGGGATGTGGAAGCCGAGCGAGTCCGACCCGCCGCCCAGGGGCAGGTCGGCCACCAGCGCGGCCGAGCGCACGCCGGGCAGCGCCTCGGCGCGCGCCAGGAGGTCCGCGAAGAAGCTCCAGCGCTCGGGAAGCCCGGTCATCTTGTCTTTCGGCAGCGAGAGGCTGGCGGCCAGCACGTGGTCCGGCTCGAATCCCGGCGCCGTGTTGCGCATCACCCAGAGGTTCTTGAGGAGCAGGCCGGCCGCGGCCAGCAGCACCAGGGCGAGCGCGGTCTCCGTCACGATCAGCAGACCGCGGAGGCGCCGCCCGGAGAGGCCCTTGGTCGCCGTGCGCCCCGACTCGCGCAGGCTCTCGTCGAGGTTCCGCGAGGCGGCGATGGGCGCGAAGAGGGCGCCGAACACGAGGCCGGTCGCGAGCGACAGCAGGAGGGCGAAGCCCAGCACCCTGCCGTCCAGGCTGGTGCTCTCGAGCCGGGGGATCTGGAAGCTTCCCGCCAGCAATCCCACCAGCAGCCGCAGCGTGGCGCCCGCCAGCACCAGGCCGAGAGCGCCGCCCGCCACCGCCAGCACGGTGCTCTCGGTCAGCAGCTGCTGGAGCAGCCGCACCCGGCCGGCGCCCAGCGCCGCCCGCAGGGCCAATTCGCGCTGTCGCGACGCGCTGCGCGCCAGCAGGAGGTTCGCCACGTTGGTGCACGCGATCAGGAGCACCAGCGTCACCACGCCCAGGAGGACGGCGAGGCCGATCCGGGCCTGCCCGGCCAGGGCGTCCACCAGCGGCACGACCCGGGCTCCCACCCCCTCGTTGGTGTCCGGGTGCTGCCGCGCGAGAGCGCTCGTCAGGACGTCCATCTCGGCCTGCGCCGCCGCCCTGCTCGTGCCCGGCCGTAGGCGGCCCACCACCCGCAGGAAGCCGTGACCGCGGCTCGGATCGCGTACGAGCGGCGTATAGATCTGCTCCGGCTCCCCGGGAGAGAACTTGAAATCCGGCGGCATGACGCCGACCACCGTCCAGGCCTTGTCGTTGGCGTGGATCGTCTTGCCCAGCGCGTCCGGCCGGCCGCCGAAGACCCGCTTCCAGGCGCCGTGGCTCAGCACGGCGACCCGCGGCGCGCCCTCCTCGTCCTCCTCCGGCCGGAAGGTCCGCCCCAAGGCCGGCGAGACGCCCAGCGTCTCGAAGAACCCGGGCGTCGCCTGGACGGCCTCCACCTGCTCCGCCTGGTCGCCGCCGGAGAGGGTCATGCCGCGCGTGGTGAAGGCCGCCAGGCGCTCGAAGCCGCGGCTGCGCGCCCGCCAGTCGTCGAAATCGGGATAGGTGGCCACGTCCTCCGTGGCGCCGCGCTCCGCGTCCGTCGCCCACACCAGGACGAGATCCCCGGACCGTGGATAGGGGAGCGGCCGCAGGAGCACGGCGTTGACGACGCTGAAGATCGCCGTGTTGGCGCCGATGCCAAGGCCGAGGGTCAGCACGGCGACGGCCGTGAAGCCGGGGTTCCGGCGCAGCATGCGGGCGCCGAAGAGCAGGTCGCGCACCAGGTTCTCCAGCAGGGGAACGCCGCGGCGGTCGCGGTAGCGCTCCTCGGTCTGCGCCACGCCGCCGAGCTTCAGGATGGCCTGCCGGCGCGCCTCCTCGGGCGTCATGCCGGCCCGCACGTTGTCGTCGACGTGCATCGCGAGATGGCTCTCGAGCTCGGCCGCCAGCTCCCGGTCCAGGCGGCTGCCGTAGAACATGGCGCCCATCCGCGCCAGCGACGCGCGCAGCCCCCTCACGACGCGTCTCCGGGGGAGAAGAACCGCGCGATGATCCCCGTCGTCCGCTCCCAATCCCGCGTTTCCTTCTCGAGCTGTTTCCGGCCCGCGCGGGTGAGCGAATAGAACTTGGCCTTGCGGTTGTTGTCCGAAACGCCCCATTCCGACGCGACGTAGCCCTCCTGCTCCAGCTTCAGCAGCGCCGGATAAAGCGTGCCGTAGTTGAGCTCCAGCAGATCGCCGCTCGTCTGCTCAATGCGGCGTGCGATGCCGTAGCCATGCAGGGGGCCCAGGCTTTCCAGCGTCTTGAGGACCATCAGGGCCAGGGTGCCTTGCCAGATGTCCACCTTGGAATCTTTCATATGGGATACCAATAGCACGGTGACGTATGGGATGGCAATAGGAAGGCCCTCATCACCCCGCCCTCTTCTCCCGATCCCTCCCTCCCGCCCTCACCGGGAGAAGAGGGAGAGGTTTGTCGGAGTTTGTCTGGAAGAAAGTTGTCTTGCAGCCCCTCTCTCCCGGCGAGGGCGGGAGTATGGCCGGCCGAAGGACGGGGAGGAGAGAGGGGTTGGGGAGTGAGGGCCCGCGCCGAAGGCGCGCTGCTTTGCCGTCAGCCCCCTCTGCCGGGCCATTTTCCCCAGCGGTCCCACCCTCCGTCTTCCGGGGAAAGCGTTCGAGGAACCGGGGCCGCCCCTCGAGAGTCGGGGGAAAGTCTCCGGGGAGTCCGGGCAAGCCGCCGAGGAATCCGGGAAAACCGTCGAGAAGCCCGGGAAGCCGGTCGGGGAAGACGGGAAACCTGCCGGGCAACGCGGGAAGCCGGTCGGGGAAGACGGGAAAACGGCCGGGCAACGCGGGAAGCCTGCCGCGCAATCGGGGAAAACCGTCGGGGAGACCGGGAAAGCTGTCGGGAATCGGGGGAAACTCCCTGGCCCTTTGGGGAAAACCGCTGAGATCGGCGGATTTTTGCGCGTCATCCTCGCAACCTTGCGAGCCCGGCGCGCAAGATTCATCCTCCCCGTTCCCTCCACACGGAAACCGGCCGTCTCCTCCGTCGCTCGACCCGGTGAAATCTAACACCGGGGCGCGCGCCAGCCGTGGCATCTCGCGGGCCGGAGCGAAGATTTACGTGGTTCCGCAACGCGATCTCCCGCCTTGACGCTTAGGAAACTTCCAGTACCATGAAGTCATCGTTAGTGACGGAAACAAACTGATGTCACGGAAAGGAGGGCCGATTATGGATGAATCGCTGGCCCGGCGGATCGGGCGAAACATCGCGGCGTTGCGCGTCGGGCGAGATTGGTCGCAAGAGGCGTTGGCGGCGCGGGTGAAAGTCTCGCGAAGCCGGCTCAGCAAGTGGGAAAGCGGCGACCACCCGCCACCGGTCGAGAAGCTGGTCGACCTCGCGCGAGAGCTCGAGGTGCCGCTGGACGGCCTGGTGGGGAACGGGACGGAGAGGCTCTTGGGCGATCTCACCCCGGAGCAGACAAAGCGGGTGCGGAAGGCGATGCGCTCCCTCGCGGGGTTGCTGCCCGCCGAGCCCCGGTTGCAAAAAGAACCCGAATAGAACGAAAACGAACCTAAACGATGGAAACGACAAAGGAGAAAACGTCATGCCTGAAGTGAAGTCATTCGCCGAACTGATTCGCGACTGGGAGAAGCTCCTGGCCGCCTGCACGGACAACGCTGCGACCCTGGGTACGGCCGAGCCGCAGCGGCTCGTCCTGGAGGGTCTGCTGGCAAGGGGCCGGGAGATGAAGAACCGCCAGGATGCCCTGGTGGCCCAGAAGCAGCTCGCGACCCAGGACCTCGAGGCCCTGAAGGACCAGGGCCGTGAAGCCGCCCGCCGCCTGCGAGGAGCCGTCCGCTCCATCGTGGGCTCCAGAAGCGAGCTCCTCGTGCAGTTCAACATGTTCCCCCTGCGTCCGCGCAGGGCGGCCCGCAAGGCGGCCACCGTGAAGCCGCCGCAGCCCCCGGCCGAAGCGAAGCCGGACACCACCACGCAGTAGAGGCAGTAGAGGCCTGCAAGGGCGGCGCGAGGACGCTCGCGCTCCCCTTTGTTTCTGGATCGAGGCGAGGGAGCAGGCTCTTTGAAAACTGAATCAGGACGTGGGGCGCCCCTACGAAGCTCCACCCGCGCTTCCACTTCCCGATGCCCAGCCCCGCTAGGGGCGGCAGATCGTAGCCCGGGGCGTCAGCCCCGGGGACCCGGTTCTCAGTCCACCAAGAGCCCCGAAGGGGCGGCAGAAGCCTTCCTGCGGTAAAATGCAGAAAACGAACGAGGCGCGCCGCGCTCCATGGAGGAAATGAAACCTCCATCTGGGTACCAGGCTGGCTCAATGAACAAGAAAGTTCTCAGCGAGACAGATATTTGCTCGAAGTTCATAACCCCGGCGGTGACGGCGGCGGGGTGGGACGAGATGAGCCAGGTCCGGCGCGAGGTCTTCTTCACCAAGGGCCGGATCATCGTCCGCGGCAAACTGGTCACCCGTGGCAAGGCCGAGCGGGCGGACTACATCCTCTACTACAAGCCGAACATCCCCATTGCCCTCATCGAGGCCAAGACGAATACCCATGCCGTGGGCGCTGGGATGCAGCAGGCCCTGACGCCGAGACTCTCGACATCCCCCTCGTTTTCTCCTCGAACGGCGAGGCCCTTCCTGTTCCACGACCGCACCGGCCAGAGCGGCCAAATGGAGCGGGATCTCGCTGCAGGTGGTCCGGGTTCATCACGCCGCCCTGCACCGAGCTACCTATGGATGCTTTCCCGACGCCGGCCCAACTCTGGGCCTCTTACGGCGCATGGAAGGGGCTGGCTCCCGAACAGGAGGAGGCCGTTCGCCAGGACTACTATGAGGACGCTGGTTGGCAAGGAGCCGCGCTACTACCAGCAGATCGCTATCAACCGGACTTTGTTATCTGCGTATGATGGGTGGGAAGTGCCGTCAAACTGGGAGCGGTGCGGATTGGCTGATCTTGTCCTGTTCATTGACGATCGTGGGCAGGCTCCTAGCAAGACTGAACAAGGGATACGACTCATCACTGCCAAGAACGTAAGAAGGAGTTTTATCAGTGCCCCTCCAAGAGGGTTTATGCCCGAATCTAGCCGCCATGCGTGGCTGACTCGTGGAGTTCTCAAAGTAGGAGACGTATTGTTCACCACCGAAGCTCCAATGGGCCATGCTGCCGACGCGTATTTGCCTGAGGGCTTCGCTCTGGCTCAGCGAGTTTGCTTTAGCTCGTACGGGTCTTTGGATTCCACTTTCTTGACGCTTTTACTCTTTGCTGAGCCCGTTCACGCTGTTTTGACTAAGATGATTACTGGCCTTGCTGCCAAAGGAATTAAGACTGCGAAGCTGCTGCGCCTCCCAGTGGCAGTCCCGCTCCTCGTGAAACAACATCGCATCGCCGCAAAGGTTAATAAGCTTCGAGTCCTATGCGACCAGTTGGAAGCACAACTCAACGCTGCCTAAAGCGAATGCCACCGTTTGCTCGAGCCCGTCCTCTACGAAGCCCTTATCGCGCAGTCTAATTTCTGATCAAAATAAAACTATGGATATTTCGCCCGACAAACAAAACATCGACCGAGTTTTTTCTAACACAACGTATTATATTGACTTTTATCAGCGTGACTACCGCTGGACAGATGAGCCGGTGCTGCGGCTGCTGGACGATGTCTTTCATAAGTTCAAGGAGCAATATGGCCGTTGCGGCGATCTGGATCCAGCCAAGGAGACAATTACAGCAAACTATCCATGGTATTACCTTAATACCTATGTGACCAACATAGTGGACGGGCGGGTCTATGTGGTAGACGGACAGCAACGGTTAACAACATTGTCCCTGATCCTCATGAAGCTGCGCCATCTGGCAAAAATTCACGAGTCGAAGCTTTCCGGCTGGATTGACAGTAAGATATCCGGGCAATCTGGGTTTGAGCAGGAGTTCTGGATGAACCATGTGGGCCACAAATCGACTCAACAAGCTCTTTACAATGGGGCGGATACGAAGACTATCGACGCCAGTAGTGGAATAAGTGCACAGAACATGATTACGAATTATGAAACAATCGGCGCGTTTCTGGATAGGGAGCTGAAGGACAAGCGCTGCTTCGAGACTTTCGTTTTCTATTTCCTGCATAGGCTGGTGCTGATAAATTTGGCGGTCGAGCAGACAGATGTCTCGATGGTCTTCGAAGTCATCAATGATCGAGGTGTTCGCCTTCGTCCATACGAGATTCTCAAGGGGAAGTTGCTGGGCCAGATTGCCAAAGTAGAACTAGACAGGGAAAAATATAACGACCTTTGGGAGCGACATGCGGCAACGATTAACACCTTCAAGGAGGATGAGCTCGATAATTTCTTCCGTTTCTACCTCAAAGCAAAATTTGCCTCAACCCGTAAGGAGGGTCAGCGGTTCGACGGAGACTACCACCGGGCAATGTTTGCGCCCGATATGGATGATCGGCTCGGTCTACTCCACAGCCCGGCAAAGGTGAAAGCTTTTCTAAAGGGAGATTTCACCTACTACGCAACTCTATACGCTAAACTGCGACGTGCGTACGCCGAAGACCAACCAGCGTTTCGCGCGGTTTACTTTAACGCTCTCTTGGACCTGGACGCACCGTTTCATCTGGTGCTCTCAGCCTGTGTTCCGAACGATCCTGCTGAGGACGATAAAATTAAAGTCATTGCGAGTGAAATCGATCGCTACTTCTCGCTGCTTCAACTCCAGAGCGCTTACGACAGCAATGAATTTGCCGATTCGCTCTTCCGTATCTCGGAAGCGATTCGGGGTAAGAATGTGGAAGCATTTCGCGCCGCATTTGATGCCCAACTAACATCGATGATTGCCGCCCGCCGCAATGTACAAGACGCAGAGCCCCTGAGCTATGCGGCCTTCAAACAGGCCGGGATCAATCTGAACACTCGCTTCAAGCGCTACTTCTTTGCTCGAGTTGACGAATTTCTGGCGGAGAACATGAATCTCAATCCAAAGCACCCGATTGCGGACTTGGTGACAAAGACTGGTGCAAGGAACGGATTCCACGTGGAGCATATTCTTTCATGGAATACGGAAAATAGGGCTCTGTTTGGTGACGAAGAGCGTTTTGAGCAAGAGCGCAACCGGCTTGGGGGCATTCTTCTGCTCAAGGGTAAGGACAACATTTCTAGCAACAATGAGGCCTACAGACAAAAATTGAGGTCCTATGCCAACACGCTTTACTGGAATGAAACTCTTCGATCCGACAGTTATAAGTCTAAGGGCGACATGACTGCACTGAAGAATCGTTACAAACTGGCTCTGGAACCTCTCGACCACTTTGGCCCTTCACAGCTCGAGGCTCGGCACAAGCTGCTTTTCAAGTTAGTTGGCATGATCTGGAGCTGAGTGCCCTGCGGGCAATGCCTTCACGTCGGCCCTGCCGCCCCTTCGGGGCTCCGGGAGATTGGGAGGGCCGCTTTCCCGGGGCTCACGCCGCCGGGCTATGGGTCTGCCGCCCCTTCGGGGCTGGATGGGTCGACCTTCGCGGAGTTGGCCCGGAGGCGCTTCGTGCTGGAGGGGGCCCAGGATGAAAGGCTCGTAAGACCTCGCCCTCACCCGTCTTGTAGGCCGCCGTCAAGAGGCGTCATTCTGGACTTCTCGAAAGGAGGAGTCCATGGACGCACGAGTGAAGAGATTTCGTGATGCGGTGGCGCATTCCGGTGCT
>Ga0207681_10000205_pt1 | contig 47034 bp, 49 predicted proteins | sample KBSS53metaG_FD_184324 | JGI IMG/M metagenome (GOLD analysis project Ga0207681, IMG submission 184324) | Switchgrass rhizosphere microbial communities from Kellogg Biological Station, Michigan, USA - KBS S5-3 metaG (SPAdes) (version 2) | ecosystem: Host-associated > Plants > Roots > Rhizosphere... | reverse complement strand
CTCCTTGGTGTAGATGTCGTTGGTGACGACGACCAGGTCCCAGGTCTCGCGCATCGTCTTGCAGAGCATCTCGACCAGCGTCGTCTTGCCCGAGCCGACGGGTCCGCCGACGCCGACGCGAAGCGGTGGCAGCGGGCGGGTGCGGCGCGGAATGTGGTGCAGGGCGCTCATGTCGTGATCGGCAGCCTGGAAAGTGAAGGGGAGGGGACGGCCGCGCTCACGACCTGAACAGCCGCGAGTACTGTTCCTCGTGCTGCGCCGAGAGGATCGCGAGCATCGGCGTGAAGGCCTGCATGTCGCCAGTCGGACAGCGCAGCGCGGCGTCGACGCGGGTCGGGATCGCCGCGGCGAGCGCGGCGAGGATGCGCTGCGCCGCCGCCTGGCCGAGCGGCACCGCCTTGATCGCCGCCTGCGCCATGTTCTCGCCCCAGCTGCCGGCGAAGGCGACGAGGACGTCGCGCGCGCTGGCCGCGCTGTCGGCGGCAGCGAGGGCGAACGCGATCGGCCACGTCGGCGCCGGCTGCAGCGCCTCGAGGCGCGCCACGCGCTCGTCGGCGTCGCCGCGATGGCGCAGCCAGAGCGCGAGCGATCGGCCCATCTGCTCGGCCTGGCGCAGCAGCTCGCCGGTCTCGCGCGTCGTCGCGAACCAGCGGTTCAATGCGTCGACCTGGGCGACATCGCCGCGGCGCCAGGCGGCGAGCGACCTCGCGACCACCGGCATGTCGCTGCGCGCGACGGCGAGCGCGAGTTGATCGAGGAGCCAGCGCTGCGCGCTCGCTTCGTCGACGACGAGGCCGGCGTCGACGGCGGACTCGAGGCCTTCCGAATAGCTGAAGCCGCCGACGGGCAGGCTCGGCGAGGCCAGGCGCATCAGCTGCAGGAGCGTCGCGGGCGAGAGCGTCGGCTGCGCCTCGCTTCGCGGCAAGGCGCGAGCGCCGCGGCGCAGTGCGCGATCCTGTGAAGTTCGACGGGGACGACGCGGCAGTGTCATCGGTCGCTCTCGTGGTCGCAGCCGTGCGGATGGTCGTGATCGTGCCCGTGATCGTGACCATGCTCGTGATCGTGGCCATGCGCGTGACCGTGATCGTGCGCGTGACCGTGATCGTGCGCGTGATCGTGGTCATGGTCCTGACCGGCATGATGGCCGGGCGCCTGTGAACGCGAACCGCTGTCGTAGGCCCCGGCTTCGGGCTCGAACGCCCCCGCCGTCGTCGCGACCTCGAGACCCATGCGGACGAGCAGCTCGGCCAGGACGTGATCCGGCTCGAGCACCAGGCGATCGGCGCGGACCTCGAGCGGCACGTGGCGATTGCCGAGGTGGTACGCGGCCTTGGCCAAGGCGAGCCCGGCGCTGGCCGCGTCGGCGCCCGCTGGCGCGGTGACGACGAGGATCGGCTGCGCCAGCGCCTCGACCCGCATCAGCGAGCCGTCCTCGCCGACGAGAACGTCGCCACCGCGGACGGTGCGGCCGCGCGGCAGGAAGACGGCGAGGTGCCGACCGGCCGAGTCGAGCGCCTCGAATCGGCTCTTCTGGCGCGTGTCCCAGTCGAGCGCGACGACGCCGGCGCGGCGCACGAGCGCCGGCGCGAGGCCGCGCCCCGCGACGATCAGCTTGCTGACGACGACGAGCGGCACGGACGTCGGCGCCGCTGCGCCTCAGAACAGGAAATAGCGCTGCGCCAGCGGCAGCACCGTCGCCGGCTCGCACGTCAGCAGCAGACCGTCGGCGCGCACCTCGTAGGTCTGGGCATCGACATCGATCTTCGGTGTCGCGCCGTTCAGCACCATGTCGCGCTTGCCGATCGTTCGCGTCGCCCGCACGGCGCTGAGCGGCCGCTGCAATCCGAGCCGGGCGGCAATGCCGGCGTCGATCGACGCCTGCGAGACGAAGTTGACGCACGACAGCGCGAGCGCCGATCCGTAGGCGCCGAACATCGGCCGGTAGTGCACCGGCTGCGGCGTCGGGATCGACGCGCTCGGGTCACCCATCGCCGCCATCGCGATCATTCCGCCCTTGAGGACCAGCTGGGGCTTGACGCCGAAGAACGCCGGCTTCCAGAGGACGAGGTCGGCGAGCTTGCCGGGCTCGATCGAGCCGACCTCGTGGGCGATTCCCTGCGCGATCGCCGGGTTGATCGTGTACTTGGCGACGTAGCGGCGAACGCGGAAGTTGTCGTTGCGCGAATCGCGCGCGCACGCCGCGCCACCTTCGACGTCGGGCGCGAGCCAGCCGCGCTGCGCCTTCATCTTGTCGGCGGCCTGCCAGGTGCGCACGATCACCTCGGCGACGCGGCCCATCGCCTGGCTGTCGCTCGACATCATCGAGAACACGCCCATGTCGTGCAGCACGTCCTCGGCGGCGATCGTCTCGCGCCGGATCCGGCTCTCCGCGAAGGCCAGGTCCTCGGCGATCGCCGGGTCGAGGTGGTGGCAGACCATCAGCATGTCGAGGTGCTCGTCGACGGTGTTGACGGTGTACGGCATCGTCGGGTTGGTCGACGACGGCATCACGTTGGCGAGGCCGGCGAGCTTGATGATGTCGGGCGCGTGGCCGCCGCCGGCACCTTCGGTGTGGAAGGTCGAGATCGCACGTCCCTTGAAGGCGGCGACGGTGTCCTCGACGAAGCCCGATTCGTTGAGCGTGTCGGTGTGGATCGTCACCTGCACGTCGTGGCGGTCGGCGACGGCCAGGCAGTTGTCGATCGCCGCCGGCGTCGTTCCCCAGTCCTCGTGGAGCTTCAGCCCGCACGCGCCGGCCTCGACCTGCTCGTCGAGCGCGGCGGGCAGGCTGGCGTTGCCCTTGCCCATGAAGCCGAGGTTCATCGGGAACGACTCGGCCGCCTTCAGCATCGCGTGGATGTGCCACGGCCCCGGCGTGCACGTCGTCGCGAAGGTTCCGGTCGCAGGTCCGGTGCCGCCGCCGAGCATCGTCGTCACGCCGCTCGCGAGCGCCGCCTCGATCTGCTGCGGGCAGATGAAGTGGATGTGCGAATCGACGCCGCCGGCGGTGAGGATCATCCCCTCGCCGGCGATGATCTCGGTGCCCGCGCCGATGACGATGTCGACGCCCGGTTGCACGTCCGGATTGCCGGCCTTGCCGAGGGCGGAGATGCGGCCGGCCTTGATCGCGACGTCGGCCTTGACGATGCCCCAGTGGTCGATGACGAGCGCGTTGGTGACGACGGTGTCGGCGACGTCGGCCGAGACGCGCTGGCCCTGGCCCATGCCGTCGCGGATGGTCTTGCCGCCGCCGAATTTCACTTCTTCACCGTAGCCGCCGGCGCGCAGCGTGTAGTCGTCCTCGACTTCGACGACGAGGCCGGTGTCGGCGAGGCGGACGCGGTCGCCGACCGTCGGCCCGAACATTTCCGCGTAGCCGGCGCGCGAGATCGTCGCCATCAGAGCTTGCCTTGAACGAGGCCGCGGAAGCCGAACACTTCGCGCGCGCCGGCGAAATCGACGAGCTCGACGGTGCGCTGCTGGCCCGGCTCGAAACGCACCGCGGTGCCCGACGCGATGTTGAGGCGCATGCCGCGCGTGCCGGCGCGATCGAAGCGGAGCGCGGCGTTGGTCTCGGCGAAGTGATAGTGCGAGCCGACCTGGATCGGCCGGTCGCCGCTGTTCTGCACGACCAGGGTCGCGGTTCGCCGTCCGGGGTTGAGGACGTGCTCGCCGGCAGCGACGAAGAGCTCGCCGGGAATCATCGGCCGCGCCGGTCGAGCCAGGCGGCAGCCGCGGTGAGGCCGATCACCGCGAGGACGCCCCACGCGTCGCCGGCATGCCAGTGCGGCGTCGTCGCGCTGCTCACGTGGGCGAGCGTCGGCAGGGCGGTCAGTGCGGCGAGGGCGGCAGCGAGACGAAGCGGCAGTCGGTGTGTCATCGGCGGGTCTCCGGGATCATGCGATCGGCTGGTGCACGGTGACCAGCTTGGTGCCATCGGGAAAGGTCGCCTCGACCTGGATGTCGGGGATCATCTCGGCGATGCCGTCCATGACGTCGGCGCGCGTCAGCACGGTCTTGCCTTCGCTCATCAGGGCGGCGACGCTCTTGCCGTCGCGCGCGCCTTCCATGATCGCGGCGCTGATCAGCGCGACCGCTTCGGGGTGGTTGAGCTTGAGGCCGCGCGCCTTCCGACGCTCGGCGAGCAGCGCCGCAGTGAAGATGAGGAGCTTGTCCTTGTCGCGCGGCGTCAGGTCCATCGTGTCGGGATCGGCAGTCGATTGCGGTGCGTCGACCGCAAGAGCGGTGCCAGAGGCGAGCACCGGCGTCGATCATACGGGCCGGGCTCGGCGCCTGGCCGTGGTGCGGCTCAGGTCGACCAGACGCGCGGTGCGGTCGCGGCGAGGCCCCAGGCAAGCGGCCGCCAGGCGCGCCAGATCCGCTGCAGCAGCTCCATCGCCGGCTCGACGCGCTCGGCGAGCGCGCGAACGACGATCACGCCGCGCTGCGGCGAGGTCGCGCCGGCCGTCGCCGCGAGCGGGTGGGTCGCGGCTGCCGAGCGCGCGGCGTCGAGCAAGGCTTCGCTGCGCGCCGGATCGAGCGAATCGCCGCTCGCGAACCACATCGTCGCGAGGACGCGCCGGCCCGCCCAGCCGAGCGGCGAGTCGAGCAGTCGATCGTCGCCGGCGGCGATCGAGCCGCGCTCGAGCCATCGGCCGGGGAGCTCGATGCTCTGGGTGAAGCGGCCCGCGTCGAAGGGGCGCTCGGACTCGGGCAGGCCGAGCGCAGTGACGTCCCAGCCGATCATCTCCGCGCCCTGGGCGAGCTCGAAGCGCAGCGCGTTGGTCGCCAGGCAGCCGCTGTAGGCGATCGTCTCGAGCGGCAGCCACTCGAGCCGGCTCGCCGCGCCGGCGACGACGCGCAGCGTCTGCGTCGCGGTCGCCTCCGCGCTGCGATAGAAGCGCGTCGCGCCGGGAGTCGTCACGAGCGCGTGCGCGCCTTCGCCGAGCGTCAGCTCGATGGCGAGCTCGTCGCCGCCGACGACGCCCCCGGGCGGGTGAACGAGCACGCTGTGGCAGACGCCGCCTTCCGGATGGAGCGTGCGCAGCACGCGCAGCGGCCCGTCGTGGCGGTCGTGCGCGATCGTGCGCCCGTCGCGCAGCCGGTAGTCGATCGCGAGCGAGCCGCGCCACGCCATGGCGCAAGGGGCTCCGGTCAGGCGCCGGCGGCGATGCCGGCGAGCTCGCGCAGCAGCTGGCGCATGTCGCGAAAGCCGGCCGCGCTCGGCAGCCATTCGAGCGTCGGCGTCTCGAGGTTCTTGGCGAGCCCCATCGGCGCCGCCTCGACCTGGACTCCCGAGCCGGCGGCTTCCGTGAACGCGCGCAACGCACGCGGCATGTGGTAGCCGTGCGTGACCAGGACGACGTGGTTGATCCCGGCGGGCTTGAGCAGCGCCATCGTCAGCGCCGCGTTCTCGCGCGTGTCGCGCGACTCGCTTTCGACCCAGCGGATCGGCCGGCCGAACTCGTCGGCGGCGATCTTTGCCGCGACCTTCGCCTCCGTCGTCGAGCCTTCCTGGGCGTGGCCCGTGCCGCCGCTGAAGGCGACCGGCGCTCCCGTCTGGCCGGCGAGCCAGAGCCCGTAGCGCAAGCGCTCGAGCGACCCCGACTGCAGGCTGCTGACGCCGTACTCGGGCGCGAACGGCTCGCTGCCGGCGCCGAGGATGACGATGGCGAGCGGCTTCTTCGCCGCCGCCTCGGCGCGCAGCTCGCGCACGCGGTCGAAGCTGAGCGCAGGCGGCGAGGGCAGCAGCCGGTTGACGACGCGAACCGCGCCGGTGCACGCCGACAGCCAGAGCAGCACGACGCTGATCAAGATCACGAGCCAGCCGAGTCCGCGCCGCGGCAGCAGCAGGCGCGCGCCGATCAGGACGAGGAGGAGGAGCGGCACCGGCGGCAGCAGCAGCGCGGCGATCACCGGCTTCCACGACTCGATGCCGAGCGATGCGAAGAGGCTGTTCACGGGGACGAAGGCGATGCCGGGGAGCGGCGCGATTGTGCCCGCTGCATGCGCAGCGCGCCGCGAAGTGGCATCGCTAGGGCGCGAGTCGCTCGCGCCGCCAGGCCGCGCCGTCGCGCCGGTAGCGGAGCCGGTCGTGCAGGCGCGACTTGCGTCCCTGCCAGAACTCCCACGACTCGGGCTGCAGGCGGTAGCCGCCCCAGTGCGGCGGCCGCGGCGGCTTGAGCAGGTACCTGGCGCCATAGCGCGCGGCGTTGGCAAGCAGCGTCGCGCGCGATTCGATCACCTCGCTCTGCGGCGAGGCCCAGGCACCGATGCGCGAATCGAGCGGGCGCGAATCGAAGTAGGCGTCGGACTCCGCATCGCTCACCTTCTCGACCGGGCCCTCGATGCGGACGACGCGCTCGAGCTCGACCCAGTGGAACTGGAGCGCGGCGAACGGATGGATCGCGAGCTCGCGGCCCTTCCTGCTCTGGTAGTTGGTGAACCAGACGATGCCGCGCTCATCGAACCCCTTGACGAGGACGATGCGCGTCGACGGCCGGCCTTCGGCGCCCACGGTCGCCAGCGTCATCGCGTTCGGCTCGGGCACGGCCGCCGCGATCGCCTGCTCTAGCCACGATCCGAACTGCTGCATCGGATCGGCGGCCGACGCCGATTCGTCGAGCTCGGCCCGCTCATAGCTCTTGCGCAGCGCGGCGATGTCGGTCATCGACGGAGTATAGAAAGCCGAGCCGGCGCGCGGCTTGCCTGAGCGGGTCTGCAGGTGCCTCTGCCCTTAGGGGGAAGGCCTTACGTAGACCTCCCACTACTCCGAACGCGGTCGGACTCTCATCCTCTGCGCATGTCCTCACCGCGAACCGTCGTCGTGCTGGCCGCCGGGCGGAGCGAACGCTTCGGCGCCGGCCGCCACAAGCTGGCGCAACCGCTGGGCGCGTCGAGCGTGCTGGCGCAGACGCTGGCACGCGCGATCGCAAGCCACCTGCGCACGGTGGTCGTGACGACGGCGGCATTCGTCGATGTCGCGCGCAGCAGCGTCGCGGCGCGCGACGTCGTCGTCCTTCCCGACGTCGGCAGCGACGGCAGCGCGCCGCTCGGCATGGGAACGTCGATCGCCGCGGGCGTGAGGGCGTCGTCCGATTCGGCCGGCTGGCTCGTCCTTCCCGGCGACATGCCGCTGGTCCGGCCGGCAACGCTGCTCGCCGTCGCGCGAGCGCTCGATCACCATGCGGTCGCCTACGCGCAGCACGGCGGTCGGCGTGGTCATCCGGTCGGCTTCGCGGCCGAGCTCTACCCCGAGCTCACCGAGCTGAGCGGCGACGAAGGCGCGCGCCGCATCATCGCCCGCTATCCCGCCTTCGCGGTCGACCTCGACGATCCCGGCATCCTGGTCGACATCGATACCGAAGACGACCTCGATGCCTTGCGCCGCGGCTTCACCGAGCCCGCCGCGCCCAGCGCGTCGGCGATTGCGCCGATCTAGGCCTCGCCGCTAGCCCGTCGTGAGCGCGTGACGGCGCGCGAGCGCGACCATGCGTTCGACATCGCGATCGCGGATGCCGCAGGTGCGCAGCGAGCGCGCCGTCTCGACCAGATAGGCGAGCGTGCTGCCGTAGCGACCGTTGGCCGTGCGCAGGATCTCGACCAGCTCGCCGTCGGGCAAGGCGCCAGTGTGGCTCGGGCTGCGCTTGCTGAGCGTGAAGGCGAGACCGCGCACCACCCCCTGCGGGGTCCGGCAGGCGAGCCACTTCGGGTCGTAGACGCCGCTCGGCATCTCGCGGCCCCAGAGGCGCCTCAGCTCGGCCTCGACGCGCGCCTGCTCGATCCGGTAGGCGCGGCCATGGCACGAGCCGCCCGGGATCAGCGCGAACACGAGGCCGGGACATTCGGGCGTGCCCCGGTTGACCCGCGACCGCATCGCCAGCGCGCGATGCCAGCCGTGGACCTTGGCCGGCCGGTCCTCGGCCGCCTCGAACTCCGGGCGCCAGATCAGCGAGGCGTAGCCGAAGATCCAGACGTCGCCGCGCTCGCCCCAGGCGGCGAGGGTGCGATCGAGGAGATGCGAGGGGTCGCGTGCGCTGCCCGGCAAAGGAGGAGGAGGTGTCATCGCCAACTAGAATCGGTCGCGCCGAGACCCGGGTAAGTCATGGACGAACGCCAATCGCCGCCGACGCGCAATTCTTCACGGACTGGGGCCCAGATCGCGGTGGCAGCGGTGGTCGTGATCGCCATTGCAGGAATCGTGCTCGCCACCCCGCGCGGGCGAGGCACCCCCGCCGACACGCCGGTCGCTGCAGATGCAACGCAGGCTGCGCCTCCGGCGATGACCGCCGCGGGGGCGACGTCGGGCTGAACTGACGACGGACTGTCGTTGGGCAGCGATCGAACGAGCGCATCGCCGTGGCAATTCCCGTGAGACAGGCTGTCGTCGACGTCACCGGACGCATCCGCGAGCGAAGTGCGACGACGCGGCGCGCCTACCTGGCGCGGATCGAGGCCATGCTGGCGCGGCCGCGCGGCCCCGATCGTCTCGGCTGTGCCAACCTGGCGCATGCCACCGCCGCCTTGCCGCGCGCCGACAAGCTGAGCATCGTCGCCGCGCGAGCCCCCAACATCGGCGTCGTCACGGCCTACAACGACATGCTCTCGGCGCACCAGCCGTACGAGCGCTTCCCGCCCGTCATCCGCGAAGCAGCGCACGCCCTGGGCGCGACCGCGCAGGTCGCCGGCGGCGTGCCGGCGATGTGCGACGGCGTCACGCAGGGCCTGCCCGGCATGGAGATGAGCCTGTTCTCGCGCGACACGATCGCGATGGGAACGGCGATCGCGCTCTCGCACGACGTCTTCGACGCCGCGCTGCTGCTCGGCATCTGCGACAAGATCGTTCCCGGGCTGCTCATCGGCGCGCTCCACTTCGGCCACCTGCCGTGCGTCTTCGTCCCCGGCGGGCCGATGGGAAGCGGCCTGGCCAACGCCGAGAAGACGCGGGTGCGCGAGCAGTACGCGCTCGGTCGCGTCGATCGCGCCGCGCTGATGGAGGCGGAAGCCGCGTCGTACCACAGCGCCGGCACGTGCACCTTCTACGGCACCGCCAACAGCAACCAGATGCTGCTCGAGGCGATGGGCCTGCACGTTCCCGGCGCCGCCTTCATCCATCCGAACGACGGGCTGCGCGATGCGCTGACGAAGGAGGCGGTCCGGCTCGTCCTCGCCAACGCCTCGTGGCCGCAGGCGGCGGGCGGGGGCGAGGCGCGCTTCCTGCCGATCGGCCGGCTCGTCGACGAGCGCTCGATCGTCAATGCGATGGTCGCCTTGCTCGCCACCGGCGGCTCGACCAACCACCTGATCCACTGGGTCGCGGTGGCGCGCTCGGCGGGCATCGTCATCGACTGGAGCGACTTCTCCGACCTGTCGCGCGCGACGCCGCTGCTGGCGCGCGTCTATCCCAACGGCAGCGCCGACGTGAACCAGTTCCAGGCCGCGGGCGGGCCTGGCTTCGTCATCCGCGAGCTGATCGAGTCGGGCTGCGCGCACGCCGATGTCGCGACCGTCGCCGCCGGCGGCCTCGCCGATTACACGCGTATCCCGGTGCGCGACGCGGGCCGGCTCGGCTGGCGCGCGCTGCCGGCCGAGAGCGGCGACGCGACGATCGTTCGTCGCGCCGCCGAGCCGTTCAGCGACGAAGGCGGGCTGAAGCTCCTCGCCGGCAATTGCGGTCGCGCGGTCATCAAGGTCTCGTCGGTCCCCGCCGATCGCTGGGTCGTCGAGGCGCCGGCGCTCGTCTTCGATTCGCAGGACGACATGCTCGCCGCGTTCGCCGCCGGAGAACTCGAGCGCGACTTCGTCGCCGTCGTCCGCTTCCAGGGGCCGCGCGCCAACGGCATGCCCGAGCTGCACAAGCTGACGCCGCCGCTCGGCGCCTTGCAGAAGAAGGGCTTTCGCGTCGCCCTCGTCACCGACGGCCGGATGAGCGGCGCATCGGGCCAGGTGCCGGCGGCGATCCACGTCAGCCCGGAGGTCGTCGCCGGCGGCGCGCTCGGCCGGGTTCGCAACGGCGACCTGATCCGGGTCGATGCGCACGCCGGGACGCTTGACGCCTTGGTCGACGCCGCCGAGTGGCAGCGGCGCGAGCGGGCGACGCTCGCGCCGGCGCAGGCCGAGGCGAACGGCCACGACCTCGGCCGCGAGCTCTTCGCCGGCATGCGCAAGAACGTCGTCTCGGCCGAGGAGGGCGCGTGCACGTGGCTGTAGCAGGCGCTGCTCCACCGCTCGACCCGCTCGAGCTCGCGAGCCAGGGGCCGGTGATTCCGGTCGTCGTCATCGAGCAGGCGGTGCATGCGGTGCCGATGGCGCGCGCGCTCCTCGCAGGCGGCGTCCGCGTCGTCGAGGTGACGCTGCGCACGCCGGCGGCGATCGCGGCGATCGCGGCGATCGCGCAGGCGATCCCCGAAGTCATCGTCGGCGCGGGCACGGTGCGCAGCGGCGCCGATGCGCGCGCCGCGCTCGCGGCGGGCGCGCGCTTCGCGGTCAGCCCGGGCTTCTCGCCGCGCGTCGCCGCAGCGTGCCGCGAGATCGGCCTCGCGCTCCTGCCGGGTGTCGCCACGGCGAGCGAGGTCATGCAAGCCGCCGAGGACGGCTTTCGCTTCCTCAAGTTCTTTCCCGCCTCGGCCGCCGGCGGCACGGCGATGCTGAAGGCGTGGTCGAGCGTGTTCGCCGACGTTTCGTTCTGCCCGACCGGTGGCATCACCGCCGCGTCCGCGCCCGACTACCTGGCGCTCGCCAACGTCAGGGTCGTCGGTGGCTCGTGGCTGACGCCGCCCGATGCGCTCGCGGCGGCCGACTGGCCGCGCGTCGAGGCGCTGGCGAGGGAAGCTGCCAGCCTCGCGCCGAGATAGCGCTCAGGCGTCGCGCTCGATCAGCTCGATCTTGTAGCCGTCGGGGTCGGTGACGAAGGCGATCACCGTCGTTCCGCCCTTGACCGGCCCCGGCTCGCGGGTCACCGCGCCGCCGCCGGCGCGGATCCTCTCGCACGCGGCGTAAATGTCCTTCATGCCGAGCGCGATGTGGCCGTACGCGGTGCCGAGCTCGTACGAGCTCACGCCATGGTTGTAGGTGAGCTCGATCTCTGCCTGGTCGGGGTTCGACCCGTAGCCGACGAAGGCAAGCGAGTAGCCCTGCTCGGGCCGCTCGGTCGTTCGCAGCAGGCGCATTCCCATGACGCGGGTGTAGAAGTCGATCGACCGCTGCAGGTCGCCGACGCGAAGCATGGTGTGAAGGAATCTGCTCATGGGGCGTCGAAGACGAAGCACGTGGTGGAACCGTGAGCGTACAGCTTGCCGTCGGGCCCCGTGAGGCGCGCGTCGGCGGTCGCCATGCGGTTGCCGCCATGGATGATCCGGCTCTCGGCGCGGACGAAAGGAACCTTGTCGTTGAGCGGCCGGACGATGTTGACCTTGAGCTCGGCCGTCGTGTAGGCCTTGCCCGCGGGCAGGATCGAGGCGACCGCGCAACCCAGCGCCGAGTCGAGCAGGGTCGCGAACCAGCCGCCGTGCACCGTTCCCATCGGGTTGTAGTGGGCAAACCCGGGCCGGCCCTGGAAGACGACGCGGCCGTGCTCGGCCTCGACGAGGATGAAGTCGAGCGTCTGCGAGATCGGCGGCGCCGGCAGCTCGCCGGCGATCATCGCCTTGAACAGCTCGAGGCCCGACTTGCCTGCGACCTGCTCGCGCGTCGCGAGGCCGTAGACGATCCGGCGCTGCCGCAAGGCGGCGTCGACGGCCTGCCATTCGGAGAGGAGATCGACGGGCGCCGTGACGCTGGATTCGGCCATGAGGTTCCTCCTGACTGGGTTGAACAATTGCAGCTACAATTATTGTATGCGCAAGGATGCCGTCATCGCCGCCGTGCCGAAGGGCTGCACCAACTTCAAGCTGCGCCAGCTCACGCGGCGCGTCAGCCAGCACTATGACCGGGTCGTCGCCGCTTCCGGCCTGAAGACGACGCAATACTCGCTGCTCTCGCAGATCGACCACCTCGGCCCGCTGCGGCCGAGCGATCTCTCGGCGGCGATGGCGATGGACGCGTCGACGCTGACGCGCAACCTGCAACCGTTGGTCGCCCACGGCTGGGCCGAGATCGGCCCGGGCGAAGACGGCCGATCGCGCCTCGTCGCCATCACGGCGCGCGGTCGTGCCAAGCGGCTCGAGGCGCAGCGCGAATGGAAGCGGGCCCAGCTCGCCCTCAACGAACGGCTCGGCGCCGCCCGCGTCGCCGAGCTGCATGCACTGCTCGACGGCTGTCTCGCCGCCTTGTCCGAACCCGAGCTGGAGAACAGCGATGCCTGAATCGATTCCCGCCGCCACGCGCGCTCGCGCACCGGTCGCCTTCGGCCTCCTCCTCCTCGCTGCCGGCGGCATCTTCGCGGTGACGATGGGAGCGCGCCAGTCGATGGGGCTGTTCCTGAGCGTCATCAACACCACGACCGGACTCGGCCTGGCCAGCATCAGCCTCGCGTTCGGCGTCGGTCAGCTGTGGTGGGGCCTGACGCAGCCGCTCGCGGGCATCGTCGCCGATCGCTACGGCGCCGGCCGGGTCGTCCTGTTCGGCCTGCTCCTGGTCGCGCTCGGCACGGCGATGGTGCCGCTGATGACGACGACCTTCGGCCTGATCGTCGCGATCGGTGTTCTCGCCGCCGGCGGCGCGGGGTTCGCCGGGCCGTCGGTGCTGCTCTCGGCGACGGCGCGGCTGAGCCCACCGGCGCGGCGCGGCATCGCCAGCGGCATCGTCAACGCCGGCGGCTCGTTCGGACAGTTCGTCTTCGTGCCGATCGCGCAAGGGATCACCGCCATCGCCGGCTGGGCGATCGCCGTCCAGAGCATGGCAGCGATCGTCCTCCTCGCGCTGCCCGCGGCGTGGGTCCTGCGCGGCAGCGCGAAGCAGGCGGCGGCGAGCGCCGCCGCGGCCGCGCCCACCGCCGCGCCCGTGCGCGCCGAGACGACGCGCGAGGCGATCCGGCGTGCGATGCACGACCCGAGCTACCTCCTGCTTGCCGCCGGCTTCTTCGTCTGCGGCTTCCACGTCGCCTTCATCGCCACCCACCTGCCGGGTGTCGTCGCCGCGTGCCAGCTGCCCCCGTCGGTCGGCGCCTGGGCGCTGGCGATCGTCGGCCTCTTCAACATCGTCGGCAGCTTCGCGATGGGCTGGGCCGTCGGCCGCTGGCGCATGAAGTCGCTGCTGTCGCTCGTCTACGCGGCACGCGGGCTCGCCGTCCTCGTCTTCCTGTTCGCGCCCAAGACCGAGGCCGTCGTCCTCGTCTTCGCCGCCTTCATCGGCCTGACCTATCTCTCGACGGTGCCGCCGACGGCCGGCCTGGTCGCGAAGTTCTTCGGCACCGCGCACATGGCGACGCTGTTCGGCTTCGTCATGCTCTCGCACCAGATCGGCGGCTTCCTCGGCGCCTGGCTCGGCGGCAAGTCGTTCGAATGGACCGGCAGCTACGACTGGATGTGGTACGCCGACATCGTCCTCGCCGCGGGCGCGGCGCTGATCCATTTGCCGATCCGCGAAGCGCGCTTGCCGGCGCGGCTCGCCGCCGCAGCGGCCTGACGACTCAGGGCGTCGGCGGCAGCGGCGGCATCGTGTAGTTGAGCGCGAGCCGGCCGCCGTCGACGTAGACGATCTCGCCGGTCATGTAGCTCGCCGCGTCGCTGGCAAGGAACGCGCACACCGCCGCGACTTCGTCGGGCTGGCCGAGGCGCCTGAGCGGCGTCCGGCTCATGATCCTGGCCGCCGCCTCGGCGCTGCCGAGCACCGCTTTCTGCGCCAGCTCGGTCGCGATCGTTCCCGGCGCGACCGCGTTGACGCGGATGCCGCGGTCGGCCAGGGAGAGCGCCATCACGCGCGTCAGCTGGTCGATGCCGCCCTTGCTCGCGTTGTAGCTGGCGATGGTCGGGATCGCGGTGACGCCGTTGACCGAGCTCATGTTCACGATCGCGCCGCCGCCCGTCTTCGCCATCTCGCGCGCGACCGCCTGGGCGACGAGGAATGCGCCCTTGAGGTTGACGTCGATGACCGCGTCCCAGTCGGCCTCGGCGATGTCGAGGAACTCGGCGGCGCGAAAGATGCCGGCGTTGTTGACGAGGACGTCGATGCGGCCGAAGGCGGCGACCGTGGCGGCGAGCGCCGTCGCGACCTCGCCGCTGCGCGCGACGTTGCACGCGAAGCCTTGAGCGCGACCGCCGGCGCTTGCCAGCTCGGCGGCGAGCGACTGCGCCGCCGGAGCGTCGACGTCCCAGAGCGCGACTGCGGCGCCACTCGTTGCAAAAAGACGCGCGCAGGCGGCGCCGATGCCGTTCGCGGCGCCTGTGACGACGACGACCTGGCCGGTGAAATCGAAGCGGACCTGTTTCATGCCGTGTGCCGATCGAGCCAGATGGCGATGCCTTGCGCGTTCAGCTCGAGGTCGAGACCGAGCAGCTCGCGGATGCGCTCGTCGCTCAGCGTCACGCCGTGCGCGCGCAGGCTTTTCAGATGGATCGCCTCGAGACCGCGCGTCAGTGCGGCGTGACGATCGCGTCCGCGCACGGTCGTCCGCGCGAAGGCCACCATCTCGTCGAGCTGCCCGAGCAGGAGCGCGGCCAGTCGCGGCACGTCGCCGACGCGGCCGTAGTGGGTGACGTAGATCCATTCGGGATCGAGAGCGACCATGCGTTCGATCGAGCGACGCAAGGCGTCGGGCTGGAACTGCACCGGCGTCGTCGTCGGCATGATCCAGGCGCCCATGGCGGTGTCGAACTCGCGGTAGGACAAACCGAACGTGTCGCCGGTGAAGACGCCTCGGCTCGTGGCGTCCCAGATGCAGTGGTGGTGCATCGCGTGGCCGGGCGTGTGCAGGAAGCGCAGCGGCCGGCCGGCGAGCTCGATCGTCATGCCGTCCTGCGTCGTCACGATGCGGTTCCCGTCGACCGGCACGAGCGTGCCGTACGAGCGCTCGATCTCTTCGGCGCCGTAGACGGAAGTCGCGCTCCCGATCAGGTGGGCCGGCCCGGCGAGATGGCGCGCGCCGCGCGGATGGACGACCAGCCGGGCGGCCGGCAGGTGCTGCATCAGGAGACCGACACCGCCGGCGTGGTCGAGGTGGACGTGGGTCGGGATGACGTGATCGACCGCGTCGACGTCGAGCCCTGCGCCGGCGAGCGCCGCGAGCAGGCGCGGCACCGAATGGTTCGTGCCGGCATCGACGAAGGCCGCCCGGCCGTGCTCGACGATCAAGTAGGCGGCGTGAAGCGGGGTCGATGAAAGCCCGTGTCGACGACGTGAATGCCGTGTGGCAGCCGTTCGACGAAGCCCGGCGCGAGGCGAGGGGCGAGGAGGGGATCATTCACGCGGAGCGACGTGTCGGCGGGGCCCATGCACGGTGTCTCGATTCTAGAGAGCCGGCAGCGAACGGGGATAACCGCAGCGGTCCAGAATCATGGACGGCCATGACGTTGACCGAGTCGGGAGTCCTGATCATGAAGAGCCTCGAAGGCGCCCTGCGACTTATCGGCGCGCTGTCGCTGGTCATGGCGACCGCCGCTTGCACGCTCATGCGACCGCCTGCGTCGTTGCCCCCGGGCACGTCGCTCGTCGATGCGCGCCAGACGCTCGGCGCCGGTGACGAGTACCCGCTTCCCAACGGCGGAACGCGGCTCTCGTTCCCGCGCGGCAAGGACACCTACATGCTCGACTTCGACGCCGGCGGCCGACTCGTGCAAAGCCAGCAGGTGCTGACCCCGCAGACCTTCTCCACCATCCAGCCGGGGATGGCGCAGGCCGAGGTGCTGACGCGCCTGGGCCGGCCGGCATGGGTCTTCCCGGTCGGCTACCAGAAGCTGCAGGTCATGAACTACCGCTTCGGCGGCCTCGAGGGCGACTGCATGGTCTTCCAGGTGTCGATCAGCAACGCGACGGGCAACGTGACCGAGGCCGGGACCGGCGCCGATCCGATGTGCTCGCGCGGCGATTCGGGGAAGAACTAGGCGGCGAGGCCCGCTCGCGCAGCGCGTGTGCGGGCCTCTCCTCTCGCGCCAGCGCCTCGCGGCCGTCAGGCCGCGAGGAGTTGGCGCAACACGAACGGCAGGATGCCGCCGTGCTTGTAGTAGTCGACCTCGATCGCGGTGTCGATCCGCAGGATGAGCGGGATGCGACGCGGCTTGTCGTCGCCGCGATGGATGACGAGGGTCGCGTCCTGTTGCGGGCGCAGCGTCGCGCCGACCTCGACGTCGAAGGTCTCGTCGCCGTGGATGCCGAGTGACTCCCACGAGTCGCCGGGCTTGAACTGCAACGGCAGGACGCCCATGCCGACCAGGTTCGAGCGGTGGATCCGCTCGAAGCTCTTCGCCACCACCGCCTTGATGCCGAGCAACTGCGTTCCCTTGGCGGCCCAGTCGCGGCTCGAGCCGGTGCCGTACTCCTCGCCACCGAAGACGATCGTCGGCGTGCCCTCGGCCATGTACTTCATCGCCGCGTCGTAGATGAACATCTTCTCGCCCGACGGCTGGAACAGCGTCACGCCGCCTTCCTCGCGCGAGCCGTCGGCGCCGGGCGGGATCATCAGGTTCTTGATCCGCACGTTGGCGAACGTGCCGCGCATCATCACGTCGTGGTTGCCGCGGCGCGAGCCGTACGAGTTGAAGTCGGCCTTGGTGACGCCGTTGTCCTTCAGCCAGATCCCGGCCGGCGACGATTCCTTGATCGCGCCGGCGGGTGAGATGTGGTCGGTCGTGATCGAGTCGCCGAACAGGCCCATCGCGCGCGCGCCCTGGATTGCCGCGGGCGGCGGCGGCGGCTGCATCTCGAATCCGGCGAAGAATGGCGGCTCGGCGATGTAGGTCGACGCCGGCCAGTTGTAGACCTGGCCGGTGACGCCGCGGATCTTCTCCCAGAGCGGCCCCGGCTCGCTCGCGACCTTGTCGTAGTTGGCCTTGTAGGCCTGGCCGTTCATCGCGAACTTCATCAGCGCGGCGATCTCGTCGCTGGTCGGCCAGATGTCGCCGAGCCAGACGTCCTTGCCGCCGGTGCCCTTGCCGACCGGCTCGGTCATCAGGTCGCGCAGCACCGTCCCGGCGATCGCGTAGGCGACGACGAGCGGCGGGCTGGCGAGGAAGTTCGCCTTCAGGTTCGGATGGATGCGCGCCTCGAAGTTTCGGTTGCCCGAGAGCACCGCGGCGCAGACGAGGTCGTTCTTCGTGATCGCGTCGTTGATCTCGGGCGTCAGGTCGCCGGCGTTGCCGATGCAGGTCGTGCAGCCGTACGCCGCGAGGCTGAAGCCGAGCTTCTCGAGGTAGGGCAGGAGGCCGGCGCGCGTCAGGTATTCGGTGACGATGCGCGAGCCGGGCGCGAGCGAGGTCTTGATGTGCGGCTGGACCGTGAGGCCGGCCTCGACCGCCTTCTTGGCGAGCAGGCCGGCGCCGATCATCACGCTCGGGTTCGAGGTGTTGGTGCACGACGTGATCGCCGCGATCAGGACGTCGCCGTTGCCGATCGTGCGGTCGCTGCTCGGCGGCTGTGCCGGCTCGGCCTTGTGCAGCGCGGCGGCGAGGGTCGGCTTGTTGGCGGCCATCTCCTCGACGAAGCGCGGCGCGCCCGGCTGGACCGAGGGCGTGCGCGGCACGTTGGTCGCGGCGTCGTCGACGGTCGCGCCGTGGCCTTCGGCAGCGCGAACGTGATGGCGCGTCAGCAGGTGGCCGGCCGGCTGGTTGAAGCCGTTTTCCGCCGGCGACTTGCTGAACAGGGACGTGAACTGGTCCTTGACGCGGCCGATCTCGATCCGGTCCTGCGGCCGCTTCGGGCCCGCCAGGCTCGGCGCCACCGTGCCGAGGTCGAGCCGGACGACCTTGCTGTAGTCGATCTGGCCGGCGCGCGGCATGCCGTAGAGGCCCTGCGCCTTGAAGTAGGCCTGGAAGAACTCGATCTCGCTCTCGGTCCTGCCGGTGCCCTGGAAGTACTCGATCGTCTTGTCGTCGACCGGGAAGAATCCCATCGTCGCGCCGTACTCGGGGGCCATGTTGGCCATCGTCGCGCGGTCGGGAACCGAGAGGCTCTCGGTGCCGGCGCCGAAGAACTCGACGAACTTGCCGACCACCTTCTCGCGGCGCAGGATCTCGGTGACGGCGAGGACGAGGTCGGTCGCGGTGACGCCTTCGCGCAGACGCCCGCTGAACTCGAAGCCGACGACGTCGGGGGTGAGGAAGTAGACCGGCTGGCCGAGCATCGCCGCCTCGGCCTCGATGCCGCCGACGCCCCAGCCGACGACGCCGATGCCGTTGATCATCGTCGTGTGGCTGTCGGTGCCGACGAGCGAATCAGGATAGTAGACGGGAGGCGCCCCTTCGGCCGGCGCCATCCCCTTGTGCACGCCGCGAGCCAGGTACTCGAGGTTGACCTGGTGCACGATGCCGAATCCCGGCGGGACGACGCCGAAGGTGTCGAACGCCTGCATGCCCCACTTCATGAACTGGTAGCGTTCGAGGTTGCGCTTGAACTCGAGCTTCATGTTGAGGTCGAGCGCGTTCTTGGTGCCGAAGTAGTCGATCATGATCGAGTGATCGACGACGAGGTCGACCGGCACCAGCGGCTCGATCGACTTGGCGTCCTTGCCCATCGCCTTGGCGACCGTGCGCATCGCCGCCAGGTCGGCGAGCAGCGGCACGCCGGTGAAGTCCTGCAGGACGACGCGGGCGACGACGAACGGGATCTCGTCCTCGCGCGGCGCGTTGGCCTGCCAGCCAGCGACCTCGACGACGTGCTCGGGCGTGACCTTCTTGCCGTCGCAGTTGCGCAGCACCGACTCGAGGACGATGCGCATCGAAACCGGCAGGCGGGCGACGTTCGGATAGGTCTTCTGCAGCTCGGGCAGCGAGTAGAAGCTGCCGGTCTTGCCCGAGCGGGTCTTGAAAGTCTTCAGCGTCGTGGCGAAAGCGTGGGGCATGGTGTTTCCTAAAGGGGGTTCGTTCGCAAAAATATCAGGCCGGCGCGGGCACGATGACCTTCAATCCCTTGAAGTAGTCACGGAAGAATCCCGCGTCCCGGGTGATGAGGCCGCTGCACTGGAGCAGCGCATGAGCGCCGATGAGAAAGTCGGGCACGGCGCGCGGCGAGCGCTCCTGACGGCCTTCGGACTTGAGGCGCGCCGCGTAGCGTCGCTGCATCTCGCCGGCACGCACCGCGGCTCGCGCCTCGGAAGGCGAAAAGCGGATGCCGGCCTCCTCGAGCACGTCGAACAGCTCGGCGCCGTAGCCAAGCCCGGCGACCACCTCCGCGACGACGACGTCGCAGACGACGACCGGCCCGCGCGCCAGGGCCTGCCGGACGCACTCCTCCGCCGCGGCGGCGCGCACGTCGTCGCCGAGCAGGTCGATCAGGACCGAGGAGTCGACGGCGATCATCGACTCAGGGGTCGACCGGATCGCCGGGCGCGCGCCCGCGCAGCTCGCGCATGACGTCGTCGGTGCTCACGCCGGGGGGCAGCTTGAACCGTCCGCGCAAGCGCGAGAGGGCGTCGTCGACGTTCTTGCGCAGGATGATCGAGCTGCCGCTGAGCTCGACCTTCAACTGGGTTCCCTTGGTCAGGCCGAGCGCGTCACGCACCGCCTTCGGCAAGGTGATCTGGCCGCGTTCAGCAACGGTCGCTTCCATCGTGCTCTCCCGTCATCGTATGCATCAAATATACATACTTTTGCAGGCATATTCAAGCGTCCGGGAGCCGCCTGACGAGGTGCTGTTCAGCCCGACTCAGCCATGCCGCTGTTCGAACGCCCTGAGGTAGTCGACCAGGGCGCGGACGCCGCCCTCCGGCATGGCGTTGTAGATCGACGCGCGCATGCCGCCGACGATTCGATGGCCCTTGAGGTTGAGCAGGCCGGCGGCGCGCGCACCCTCCAGGAAGGCGGCGTCGAGCGCCGGGTCGGGCAGGTGAAAGCATACGTTCATCAGCGAGCGGTCCGCGGCGACGATGCGCGTCCGGTAGAAGCCGCTCGCATCGAGAGCGGCGTAGAGGAGGGCGGCCTTGGCGCGGTTGCGCTCGGCCATCGCCGCCAGGCCGCCTTGCTCGCGCAGCCAGTCGAAGACCAGCCCGGCGAGGTAGATCGCGAACGTCGGCGGCGTGTTGATCATCGAGTCGTTGGCGGCCTGGATGGCGTAGTTGAACGCGCTCGGCGTCGTCGGCAGGGCGCCGCCGAGCAGGCCGTCGCGAACGATGACGAGCGTCAGCCCGGCCGGGCCGATGTTCTTCTGCGCGCCGGCGTAGATGAGGCCGTAGCGCGAGACGTCGATCGGCCGCGACAGGATGTCGGACGACATGTCCGCGACGAGCGGCACGGCGCCGGTCTCGGGCGTCCAGTGGTACTCGAGGCCGATGATCGTCTCGTTCGAGCAGATGTGGACGTAGGCCGCCTCCGGATCCAGTCGCCATTCGGCCCGCGGCGGGATCGCCGTGAAGCCGTTGCCCTCGCTGCTCGCGGCGACGTTGACGGTGCAGAAGTGCTCGGCCTCGGCGATCGAGCGCTTCGACCAGTCGCCGGTGTTGACGTAGTCGGCGCGCGTCTTTCCGCGCAGCAGGTTCATCGGCACGATCGCGTTCTGGCCGATCGCGCCGCCTTGCAGGAAGAGCAGCTTGTAGTCGTCGGGAATCGCGAGCAGCTCGCGCAGCGACGCCTGCGTCGCGTGATAGATCGACATGAACTCCTTGCCGCGATGGCTCATCTCCGTCACCGACATTCCGGTGCCGTGCCAGTCGAGCATCTCCTCGGCGGCGCGGCGCAAGACGGGTTCCGGGAGGACGGCGGGGCCGGGGCTGAAGTTGAAGGGGCGCGTCATGCGGCCGATTATCGAGCCGCACCGTCACACCGACCCCAGAGGCGACGGCCGCGATGCGGCCCGCAAATGGCGACGCGCCCCGCAGGGCGCGTCGACGAGCTTGCGATGCGACGGAGAACGCTTACTTGAGCAACGGCGCGGTCGCCGCGGTTCCCGCTTCGGTCGCGGCCTTGATCGGCGCCGCTTCGGCCGCCGCCTTGGCGGCCTTCGCCTCGGCGATCATCTCGCGCTGCTTCGGGCTGACGCAATCGTCGACGATGCGCTGGGCGCTCTTGACGTTGAGCAGCATCGACTTGCTCGCGATCTGCACCATCAGCGTCTCGCCCCGGACATCCTCGAGGCGGATCGCGCCGGTCGACGACAGCACCGGCTTCATCAGCCAGGCCTTCGCGCCGTGCTTGACATCGACGTAGCCCGAGTACTTCTGGCTCTGCGTGATGTTGACCGTCTGCTGGAACTCGCAGTCGTACGGCCCGTAGAAGACGAGCTCGGCGGCCTTGACCTGGTCGGGCTGGGCATCGGGAACCGTGAAGGCGGGCGGCGGAGAGAGCTTGTTCTTGACCTTCTCGAGGGCCTTGGCGCCGGGCTTGGCGGGCGCGTCGGCTGCGCTGGCCGAAGCGGCGCCCAACGAGCAGACGATGAGCGCGGCGACAGCGGGCGCGCAGCGGAGGAAGCGAGTCGACATGGCGATGACCTTTCAGGCGGCAACGATCTGCGCTGATTGTGCTGCGCCGCCTGGCGAGCGGCGCCGGGTTTACCGGCCGTTACGGCCGGGTCGGGCAATGCGTCACGCGCGACCACGTCCAACGTTCGCGCCAAGCCTCGCGCCATTGCTGCGCGCCGACTTGCGCGACCGCTAGACCAGGTGCTTGACGCCGTCCTGCTCCTCCTGCAGCTCCTTCAGCGTCAGGTTGATCCGCTCGCGGCTGAAGTCGTCGATCGCGAGGCCGTCGACGACCTGGTACTCGCCGTTCGCGGTGGTGACGGGGAAGCCGAACATCGTGTCCTTCGGGATGCCGTACCGGCCGTCCGACGGGATGCCCATCGTCACCCACTTGCCGTTCGATCCGAGCGCCCAGTCGCGCATGTGGTCGATCGCCGCGTTGGCCGCCGACGCCGCCGACGACAGGCCGCGCGCCTCGAGGATCGCGGCGCCGCGCTTGCCGACGGTCGGCAAGAAGGTGTCCTTGTTCCAGGCATCGTCGTTGATCATCGACTTCACCGACTGACCGTCGATCGTCGCGAAGCGGTAGTCGGCGTACATCGTCGGCGAGTGGTTGCCCCAGACCGCGAGCTTGTCGATCTTCGCGACCGGCTTGCCGGTCTTGGCGGCGAGCTGGCTCGCGGCGCGGTTGTGGTCGAGGCGCAGCATCGCCGTGAAGTTCTTCTTCGGCAGGTCGGGCGCGCTCTTCATCGCGATCCAGGCGTTGGTGTTGGCCGGGTTGCCGACGACGAGCACCTTCACGTTGCGCGAGGCGACCGCGTTGAGCGCCTTGCCTTGGGTCGTGAAGATCTGCCCGTTGACGGCCAGAAGGTCCTTGCGTTCCATCCCCTGCGTGCGCGGCCGGGAGCCGACGAGGAGCGCGTAGTCGGCATCCTTGAACGCGGTCATCGGGTCGCCGTGCGCCGTCATTCCCGCGAGCAACGGGAAGGCGCAGTCGTCGAGCTCCATCATCACGCCCTTGAGGGCCTTCTGAACCTTCTCGTCGGGGATCTCGAGCATCTGCAGGACCACGGGCTGGTCCTTGCCGAGCATCTCGCCGGCGGCGATGCGAAAGAGCAGGGCATAGCCGATCTGGCCGGCGGCGCCGGTGACCGCGACGCGGACGGGGGGCTTCATCATGGATTCTCCGGGAGTGGGGCGAGGTAAAGTCTGCTGCGTTGCAATAATATCGACCGGTTGCCCAGAGCGCGCTAAGAACTCCACGATCGACATGGTCACCTCCCTCAAAGAACAGCCTCTGAAGCGGCAGCCGGTCTATCGCAACATCCACGTCACCGACCTCACCACGTACCGGCTGCCGCCGGCCGGCTGGGTCTCGATCCTGCATCGCATCAGCGGCGCGGCGATGTTCCTGCTCCTGCCGTTCACGATCTGGATGTTCGACGCGAGCCTGACGTCCGAAGTCTCGTACGAGCAGTTCACGGCGGTCTTCTCGTCCGGCTTCGCCGGGTTGCCGGGCTGGTTCTGGAAGCTCGTCGCCTTCGCCTTGATCTGGGCCTACCTGCTGCATTTCAGCGCCGGCCTGCGCCACCTCTGGATGGACGCCACCCACGAGGTCGGCCTCGCCTTCGGCCGCACCTCGGCGCTCGTCGTCATCGTCCTCAGCACCGTCGTCGCCTTCGCGCTCGGCTTCAAGCTGTTCTTCTGAGCGCCCCATGAGCACCTCGTTCGGTTCACGTCGCCTCGTCGTCGGCGCCCACTACGGCCTGCGCGACTGGCTGGCGCAGCGCATCACGTCGCTGCTGATGGCGTTGTTCACGATCGTCGTCGTCGCCCAGGTGCTGTTCGGCGGCCGGCTCGACTACTACCGCTGGTCGGCGATCTTCGCGCCGCAATGGATGAGGGTGCTCGCCTTCGTCACCATCGTCTCGCTGCTCTATCACGTGTGGGTCGGCATGCGCGACATCTGGATGGATTACGTCAAGCCGGTCTCGATCCGGCTCCTTCTGGACATCGCGACGATCGTCTGGCTGGTCGGCTGCGCCGGCTGGGCGATCCAGGTCCTCTGGAGGCTCTAGATGGACGCCCCCGCGGTCCACACCTCGGCGGCGCCGACGCGCCGCTTCGACGTCGTCATCGTCGGCGCCGGCGGCTCCGGAATGCAGGCGTCGCTGCGGCTTTCGCTCGCCGGGCTCAACGTCGCCGTCCTCACCAAGGTGTTCCCGACCCGCTCGCACACGGTCGCGGCGCAGGGCGGCATCGGCGCCTCGCTCGGCAACATGAGCGAGGACAACTGGCACTACCACTTCTACGACACCGTCAAGGGCAGCGACTGGCTCGGCGACCAGGACGCGATCGAGTTCATGTGCCGCGAGGCGCCGAACGTCGTCTACGAGCTCGAGCACTTCGGCATGCCGTTCGACCGCAACCCGGACGGCACGATCTACCAGCGCCCGTTCGGCGGCCACACCGCCAACTACGGCGAAAAGCCGGTCCAGCGCGCCTGTGCCGCGGCCGACCGCACCGGCCACGCGATGCTGCACACGCTCTATCAGCAGAACGTCAAGGCGCGCACCAATTTCTTCGTCGAGTGGATGGCGCTCGATCTGGTCCGCGACGCCGAGGGCGCCGTCGTCGGCGTGACGGCGCTCGAGATGGAGACCGGCCAGCTGCACGTGCTGCAGGCCAAGGCGGTGATGCTCGCGACCGGCGGCGCCGGCCGGATCTTCGCGGCATCGACCAACGCCTTCATCAACACCGGCGACGGCCTCGGCATGGCGGCGCGCGCCGGCCTGCCGCTCGAGGACATGGAGTTCTGGCAATTCCATCCCACCGGCGTCTACGGCGCCGGCGTGCTGCTCACCGAAGGCTGCCGCGGCGAAGGCGCGATCCTGCGCAACGCAAACGGCGAGCGCTTCATGGAGCGCTACGCGCCGACGCTGAAGGACCTCGCGCCGCGCGATTTCGTCTCGCGCTGCATGGACCAGGAGATCAAGGAAGGGCGCGGCTGCGGCCCGAACAAGGACTACATCGTCCTCGACATGACGCACCTCGGCTCCGAGACGATCAAAAAGCGCCTGCCGAGCGTGCTCGAGATCGGCCACAACTTCGCCAACGTCGACATCACGCGCGAGCCGATCCCGGTCGTGCCGACGATCCACTACCAGATGGGCGGTGTGCCGACCAATGTGCACGGCCAGGTGGTCGCCCCGAAGGGCGGCGAACCGAACGCCGTCGTTCCGGGCCTCTACGCCGTCGGCGAGTGCTCGTGCGTGAGCGTTCACGGCGCCAACCGGCTCGGCACCAACTCGCTCCTCGACCTGCTCGTCTTCGGCCGCGCCGCCGGCAACCACATCGTCGAGAGCAAGCTGGCCGGCCAGGCGCATCGCCCGTTGCCGGCGCACGCGCATGACTTCACCGCGGCACGGGTGGCGCGGCTCGACGCGAGCACCGGCGGCGAGTACTCGCAGGCGATCGCCAACGACCTGAGGAAGACGATGCAGGTGCACGCCGGCGTCTTCCGCACCCAGGCGTCGATGGACGAAGGCGTCGGCAAGGTGCAGGCGATCGCCGAGCGCGCCTGGTCGATGCACCTCGCCGACAAGTCGAAGATCTTCAACACCGCGCGCGTCGAGGCGCTCGAGGTCGACAACTTGATGGAGTCGGCGCTGGCGACGATGATCTCGGCGGCGGCGCGGCGCGAGTGCCGCGGCGCCCACACGGTCTCCGACTACGAGCGGCCGGTCGACGATGCGGTCGCGCCGAACGGGCGCAACGACGCCGAGTGGATGAAGCACACCCTCTGGTTCAGCGAAGGCAACCGGCTCGAGTACAAGCCCGTGAACCTGAAACCGCAAACCGTCGAATCGATACCGCCCAAGGTGCGCACCTTCTGACCATGGAAAAGCAACCCACACCGTCCGAGGAGCCGACGCCTTCCGTCGTCGCGGCCCTGGAGTCGATCGGCGTTGCGCCGCGCGCGGCGGCGACCCTGCGCACTTTCCGCATCTATCGCTACGACCCCGAGAATGGCGCCGCGCCGACGCTGCAGACGATGCAGGTCGAGCTCGACGGCAGCGAGCGCATGCTGCTCGACGCGCTGATGAAGCTGAAGGCGGTCGATCCGAGCCTGAGCTTCAGGCGCTCGTGCCGCGAGGGCGTGTGCGGCTCGGACGCGATGAACATCAACGGCAAGAACGGCCTGGCGTGCCTCACCAACATGAGGACGCTCAAGGACCCGATCGTTCTCAAGCCGCTGCCCGGCCTGCCCGTCATCCGCGACCTGATCGTCGACATGACGCAGTTCTTCAAGCAGTACCACTCGATCAAGCCGTACCTCGTCAACGATGCGCGGCCGCCCGAGAAGGAGCGCCTGCAATCGCCCGAGGAGCGCGACGAGCTCAACGGCCTGTACGAATGCATCCTCTGCGCGAGCTGCTCGACGTCGTGCCCGAGCTTCTGGTGGAATCCCGACAAGTTCGTCGGCCCGGCCGGCCTGCTGCAGGCGTATCGTTTCATCGCCGACAGCCGCGACGAGGCGACCAACGAGCGCCTCGACAACCTCGAGGATCCATATCGCCTGTTCCGCTGCCACACGATCATGAATTGCGTCGACGTCTGTCCCAAGCAGCTCAACCCGACCCGCGCCATCGGCAAGATCAAGGAGCTGATGGTGAGGCGCGCCATCTGATGGACGATCGAGCGGCGCTCGTCGCGGGCGTGCCGCCGGCGCGCCACGCCGAGCCCTGCGCCGAGCCCGGCCGCGCTATCGACGAGCGCGCGCTGAGCAAATTGCGCTGGCGCTGCCGGCGCGGACTGCTCGAGAACGACCTCCTGCTCGAGCGCTTCTTCGCTCGCGCCGAGCCGGTGAGCGAAGCCGACGCCGAAGGCCTGCGCCTGTTGATGGAGCTCGCCGACAACGACCTGCTCGACATCTTTCTCGGCCGCCAGAAGCCGCCCGCGCACCTCGACCGGCCCGAGGTTCGCCAGGTCATCGAGGCCGTTCGGGCGACGCGCTGACGCGCGCAGGACAAGGCCCGAAAGTCGCACTCTTGCCCGCCCACATTTCTCGAGGACTCCCGCCATGATCCCGTCCGACGTCAAAGCCACCCTCTCGTTCTCGGACGGCAGCCCGAGCATGGAACTGCCGATCTACAAGGGCACGATCGGCCCCGAGGTCATCGACATCAGGAAGCTGTACGCGCAGACCGGCAAGTTCACCTACGACCCGGGGTTCCTCTCGACAGCGTCGTGCAACTCGACGATCACCTACATCGACGGCGACAAGGGCGAGCTGCTGTACCGCGGCTATCCGATCGAGCAGCTCGCGACGCAGTGCGACTACCTCGAGACCTGCTACCTGCTGCTCAACGGCGAGCTGCCGAACGCTTCCGAGAAGGTGTCGTTCTCGCACCTCGTCACCCATCACACGATGGTCAACGAGCAGATGCAGTTCTTCCTGCGCGGCTTCAGGCGCGACGCCCACCCGATGGCGATCCTCACCGGCCTGGTCGGCGCGCTCTCGGCCTTCTATCACGACTCGACCGACATCAATAACCCGGAGCACCGCGCGATCTCGGCGATCCGCCTGATCGCGAAGATGCCGACGCTGGTCTCGCTGGCCTACAAGTACACCGTCGGCCAGCCCTACATCTATCCGAAGAACGACCTCACGTACGCCGGCAACTTCATGCGCATGATGTTCGCGACGCCGTGCGAGGACTACGCTCCCAACGACGTCCTGGTGCGGGCGATGGACCGGATCTTCATCCTCCACGCCGACCACGAGCAGAACGCGTCGACGTCGACGGTGCGCCTGTGCGGCTCGTCCGGAACCAACCCGTTCGCGGCGATCGCCGCCGGCGTCGCCTGTCTCTGGGGGCCGGCGCACGGCGGTGCCAACGAGGCCGCGCTCAACATGCTCGAGGAGATGCAGAAGGCGGGCGGGGTCGAGAACATCGGCGAGTTCGTCAAGCAGGTCAAGGACAAGAACTCGGGCCTCAAGCTGATGGGCTTCGGGCATCGCGTCTACAAGAACTACGACCCGCGCGCCAAGCTCATGCGCGAGACCTGCCACGAGGTGCTCGACGCGCTCGGCCTGCACGACGATCCGATCTTCAAGCTGGCGATGGCGCTCGAGAAGATCGCCCTCGAGGACGAATACTTCGTCGCGCGCAAGCTCTACCCGAACGTCGACTTCTATTCGGGCATCGTCCAGCGCGCGATCGGCATCCCGGTCACGCTGTTCACGGCGATCTTCGCGCTCGCCAGAACCGTCGGCTGGATCGCGCAGCTGAACGAGATGATCGCCGATCCCGAGTACAAGATCGGCCGGCCGCGTCAGCTCTACACCGGCGCGACGCAGCGCGCGGTCAAGCCGATCGATCAGCGTCGCTGAGGCAGGGTTTCTTCTCCGTGATCGGCCTTGAACGGTGAGGGCCGATCGGGCAGACTTGTCGATCATTCGGTGGCGATCGATCCGCGCGGAGTCGCGCGGCATCACGAGAAGGTAAGAACACCTCCGGATTGCTGCTTCATCGCCAATCTGGAGGATCCCCATGTCGTTACGTCGTGCCGCCGCCGCGGTTGCGCTCTTCGCCGCGGCCAGCGCCGCCCATGCCCAGTTCGTCATCAACGAGGGCTTCGACAACGTCGCGAGCCTCACCAGCAGGGGCTGGGTCGTCACCAATGCGAGCTCACCCCTCGGGTCAACCGGCTGGTTCCAGGGCGACCAGACGATCTTCACGTCCCAGGCGGGCGCGCCACAGGCCTACATCGCCGCGAACTTCAACAACGCGGCAGCGGGCGGCACGCTCGCCAACTGGTTGATCTCGCCGACCTTCTCGACGCAGGATGCCGGCTTCGTGAGCTTCCATGCGCGCGCCGACATCCTGCCGGAGTTCATGGACCAGCTCGCCTGGGGATTCAGCAAGGGCGGCACCAGCTTCGCCGACTTCACCCTCGGTGCACCGCACACGATCGGCGGCGCCTGGACCCAGTTCCAGATCAACTTCGCCGCCCAGGGCGCCGGCTCGACCGGCCGCTTCGCGATCGTCTACACCGGCCCCGGCGACCTCGCCAACTACGTCGGCGTCGATACCTTCGCCGTGGCGGTGCCGGAACCCGAGACGTGGACGCTCATGCTCGCCGGCCTCGCTGGCCTGGCCGTGCTGAAGCGGCGGCGCGCCACCCGCAGCTGATCACTCTGCGCTCGCTCGCCACGAGCGGGCGAGCGCCCCGACTTCCTACAGGAGGAATGACATGTTTGAATTCATGAAGCCGCTTCGTGCCGGCGCGATCGGCCTCGGCGCCGCCGCCTTCGCACTGGCAGCGCCGATCCCGGCTGCCGCGCAGTCCAGCCCGGTTGCGGCGCCCGCCGCCGATGTTTCCGAGACCCCGAGCGCCGATGCGCAGATCGTGGTCAAGGACGGCGACACCGGACGGCTTCGCCACGCGACGCCCGAAGAAGCGCGCGCACTCCACAGCGGCCGCGCGCAGGCACGCCGCGCCGCGGCCGCGCCCGAGTCGCGCAGCCATTGGAGCGGCGCCCGTGGCGCGCGCCTCACCGACGATTTCATGAGCTTCACGGTGGTCGTCAAGCGAGCCGACGGCAAGCTCGTCGAGCTGTGCGTCGAAGGCGCCGAGACGACGGCCAAGGTCGTCGGCTCCGCCGCCCAGTACAAGCCCGCCACCCTGCCGACGGAGTGATTCAATGACGACGATTCAACGTTTCCTTTCCTCGGTCGGCGTCGCGGTCCTGGCCGGCGTCGCCTGCGCCGCGCAGGCGGCGACGATCTCGATCTCGAGCCGCGATCCCGCCGGCGTCGGCTTCAACGACCCGACGCCGGTCGCGCCGGTCGGCGGCAACACCGGCACGACGCTCGGCGAGCAACGCTTCAACGTCTATCGCTATGTCGCCAACATCTGGGAAGCGGCGATCCAGAGCCCGGTCACGATCACCGTCAGCGCCGGCTGGGAAGCGCTGGCGTGCACCGCCACGACCGCGACGCTCGGCAGCGCCGGCGCCTGGAACGCCTGGCATGACTTCCCGGGCGGCGTGCCCGGGACGTGGTACGCGGCGGCGCTCGCCAACAAGCTGTCGGGAATGAACCTCACCGACGGCATTCCCGATGACGGCTCGGGCTTCGGCAACGTCGACATCAAGACGCAGTTCAACGTCAACCTCGGCAACACCGGGTGCCTCGACGGAACTCCGTTCTATCTCGGCCTGGACGGCAACGCGGGATCGAAGGTGAATTTCGCCGAGACCTTGCTGCACGAACTCGGACACGGCCTGGGCTTTTCCGTTCTGAGCGTGCAGACGTCGACCGGCTTCCGGCTCAACCCTGCCGGTACCAACTTCGTCGCCAGCGGTGGCCTGCCCAGCATCTGGGAAGGCTTCATGTTCGACAACACGGCCGGCAAGACGTGGCTGGTGATGACCAACGCGGAACGCCAAGCGTCGGCGATCAATCCGCTCAAGCTCGCCTGGATCGGCCCGCAGGCCGTTGCAGGAGCCGCTGTCACGTTGAGCGCGACGCCTTCGTTGCGCGTCGAGACGCCGGTGCCCGGAGTGCCCGGCTTCTACGACTACAACACGGCGTCGTTCGGGCCGCTGCCGACGAACCCGGGCGCGTTCGGCATCCTGGCGGTCGTTCCCGCCGATGCCGTCAATGGTGCCGGCTGCGCCGCGTTCGCGCCGGCGGTGGCCGACGCGGTCCGCGGCAAGATCGCGATGATCGATCGCGGCGTCTGCGGCTTCGCCGTCAAGGCGAAGAACGCGCAGAACGCCGGCGCGTTCGGCGTGATCATCGTCAACAACGTCGCCGGTTCCGCGCCAGGCCTGGGCGGCAGCGACCCGACGATCGTCATTCCGACGGTCAGCGTCTCGCAGGCCCAGGGTGCGATCCTGAAGCAGGCGGTCGCCGACGCGGTCAAGTACGGCACGCGGTCGCGCGCCGGCGCGGTCGTGGCCAACTTCGCCTTCGATACCACGCGCAAGGCGGGCGCCGACGCGCTGGGGCGGCCGCTGCTGTACACGCCGAATCCGCTCATCGGCGGGTCGTCGGTGTCGCACTGGGACGTGAGCGCGTTCCCCAACCTGCTGATGGAACCGAACATCAATTCGGACCTGACCACCTCGCTGGTGCCGCCGCTGGACCTGACCCTGCCGCTGCTGAAAGACCTCGGCTGGTGAAGCGAGCGGCGGGAACGCCTCGTCGAGGCTGATCGAAAAGGGCGCTCCGAGAGCGCCCTTTTCTTTTGGGCGAGCGCGCGGCGGCCGACCTGCCGCGGCGAGGGGGAACGGCCGGCCACCCGGCTCCGTCGTCGTCGCCCGCCTAGAATCGAGGCGAACCCCCGAGGGCGTTTCGATTCCGGCCATGGCGCGCACTCTCTACGACAAGATCTGGGACGACCACGTCGTCCACTCCGAAGACGACGGCACCGCCGTCCTCTACATCGACCGCCACCTCGTTCACGAGGTGACGAGCCCGCAGGCGTTCGAAGGCCTCGAGCTCGCCGGACGCAAGGTCTGGCGCCTCTCTGCGAACCTGGCGGTCAGCGACCACAACGTGCCGACGACGGATCGTTCGCACGGCATCGCCGACCCGGTCTCGCGCCTGCAGGTCGACACGCTCGACGCCAACTGCGATCGCCTCGGCATCACCCAGTTCAAGATGAACGACCGGCGCCAGGGCATCGTCCATGTCATCGGCCCCGAGCAGGGCGCGACGCTGCCCGGCATGACCGTCGTCTGCGGCGACTCGCACACCTCGACCCACGGCGCGTTCGGCGCGCTCGCCCACGGCATCGGCACGAGCGAGGTCGAGCACGTGCTGGCGACGCAGACGCTGCTCGCCCGCAAGGCCAAGAACATGCTGGTGCGGGTCGACGGCACGCTCGGCCGGGGTTGCAGCGCCAAGGACATCGTCCTCGCCGTGATCGGCAAGATCGGCACGGCCGGGGGCACCGGCTTCACGATCGAGTTCGCCGGCAGCGCCATCCGCGCGCTCAGCATGGAAGGCCGCATGACCGTCTGCAACATGGCGATCGAGGCGGGCGCAAGAGCCGGCCTGATCGCCGTCGACGAGACGACGATCGCCTACCTGCGCGGTCGGCCGTACAGCCCGACCGGCCCGGAATGGGCCTTCGCCGAGAGCTACTGGCGCACGCTCCGTTCCGACGCCGGCGCCCACTGGGACGCCGTCGTGACGCTCGACGCTTCGGAAGTGCGGCCCCAGGTGACGTGGGGCACCTCGCCCGAGATGGTGGTGGCGATCGACGATCGTGTTCCCGATCCCGAGAGCGAGCGTGATCCCGGCAAGCGTGACGCGATGGAGCGCGCGCTCAGCTACATGGCGCTCGAGCCGAACGTCCCGGTCGGCGACATCCGCATCGACAAGGTGTTCATCGGCTCGTGCACGAACTCGCGCATCGAAGACCTGCGCGAGGCGGCTGCGGTCGTGCGCCGGCTCGGCGCGCGCGTTGCGGCGAACGTCAAGCTCGCGATGGTCGTTCCGGGCTCGGGCCTGGTGAAGGAGCAGGCCGAGCGGGAAGGGCTCGACCTCGTCTTCAAGGGCGCCGGCTTCGAGTGGCGCGAGCCGGGTTGCTCGATGTGCCTGGCGATGAACGCCGACCGGCTCGAGCCGGGCGAGCGCTGCGCCTCGACGAGCAACCGCAATTTCGAGGGCCGCCAGGGCGCGGGCGGCCGCACCCACCTCGTCAGCCCGGCGATGGCCGCCGCCGCGGCGATCGAGGGCCACTTCGTCGACGTGCGTCGGCTGGGGTAGAGGGCATGGAACCGTTTCGCATCCACACGGGCCTGGTCGCGCCGATGGATCGGGAGAACGTCGACACCGACGCGATCATCCCGAAGCAATTCCTGAAGTCGATCAAGCGCTCGGGCTTCGGCCCGAATCTGTTCGACGCCTGGCGCTACCTCGACCCGGGCGAGCCCGGGCAGGACCCGGCGTCGCGTCGGCCGAACCCCGATTTCGTGCTCAACCAGCCGCGCTTCCAGGGCGCGTCGGTCCTGCTTGCGCGCAAGAACTTCGGCTGCGGGTCGTCGCGCGAGCACGCGCCGTGGGCGCTCCAGCAGTACGGCTTTCGCGCCCTGATCGCGCCGAGCTACGCCGACATCTTCTTCAACAACTGCTTCAAGAACGGCGTCCTGCCGATCGTCCTGCCGGACCATCAGGTCGCCAAGCTGTTCGACGAGGTCGCGGCGTTCGTCGGCTACCGGCTGACCATCGATCTCGAGCGCCAGGTCGTGATCGTCCCCGGCGGCGCCGAGATCGGCTTCGAGGTCGAGCCGTTCCGCAAGTACTGCCTGCTCGGCGGCTACGACGACGTCGCGCTGACGCTGCGCCACGCCGACAAGATCCGCGCCTTCGAAGCCGAACGCCTGCTCAAGCAGCCGTGGCTCGCCACCTCGATCCGCTGATGGCGCGCCGCAGCCCCGTGCCGAGGCCGCGCCGATGAAGATCGCGATCCTGCCCGGCGACGGGATCGGCACCGAGATCGTCGCGCAGGCGGAGCGCGTCCTCGCCGCGCTCGACCTGCGCTACGAATGCGAGCGGGCCCTCGTCGGCGGCGCCGCCTACGAGGCGCACGGCCATCCGCTGCCCGAAGCGACGCTGACGCTCGCCAAGCAGGCCGATGCGGTGCTCTTCGGCGCGGTCGGCGACTGGAAGTACGACACGCTGGCACGGCCGCTGCGGCCGGAGCAGGCGATCCTCGGCCTGCGCAAGGCGCTCGGCCTGTTCGCGAACTTCCGGCCGGCGATCTGCTATCCCGAGCTGACGGCGGCGTCGAGCCTGAAACCCGAGCTGGTCGCCGGCCTCGACATCCTGATCATCCGCGAGCTCACCGGCGACATCTATTTCGGCCAGCCGCGTGGCCGCCGCGCGGCACCCGACGGTGCCTTCGCCGGCGCCGAGGAGGCGTTCGACACGATGCGCTACACGCGGCCCGAGATCGAGCGGATCGCCCACGTTGCGTTCAAGGCGGCGCGCCAGCGCAGCAAGCGGCTGACGAGCGTCGACAAGGCGAACGTGCTCGAGACGTTCCAGTTCTGGAAGGACGTCGTGACCGAGGTCCACGTCCAGTACCCCGACGTCGCCCTCGACCACATGTACGTCGACAACGCGGCGATGCAGCTGGTGCGGGCGCCGAAGAAGTTCGACGTCATCGTCACTGGCAATATGTTCGGCGACATCCTGTCGGACGCGGCGGCGATGCTGACCGGATCGATCGGCATGCTGCCGTCGGCGGCGCTCGATGCGAACGGCAAGGGCCTGTACGAGCCGAGCCACGGCAGCGCGCCCGACATCGCCGGCAAGGACGTCGCCAATCCGCTGGCTACAATTCTGTCCGTCGCCATGATGCTTCGCTTCACCCTCGACCAACCCGAAGCCGCCGCTCGCATCGAGCGGGCGGTGCAGGCCGTGCTCAAGTCCGGCCTGCGCACGGCCGACATCTGGTCCGAGGGCACGCAGAAGGTGGGCACGCGGGCGATGGGCGATGCGGTGGTGGCCGCGCTCGCCGGCAAACCGATCACCACCACCAAGCACTAGCGCGCGCCCGTTCGTCTCGCCCCTGCCCGGCCGAGGCGCCCGGGCGGAGCACCTCGAGACGACACGAAGGGACGGGACGATGGAACTCACGGGATTGGTCGGTTGGCGCGGCATGGTCGGCTCCGTGCTGCTCGAGCGCATGGCCGTAGAAGGCGACTTCGAGCTGATCGAGCCGCTCTTCTTCAGCACCAGCGACAAGGGCGGCCGCGCGCCGGCGCATGCCAGGAACGAGACCCGCCTCCAGGACGCCTTCGACCTCGAGGCGCTCAAGCGCTGTCGGATCATCATCACCGCGCAGGGCGGCGAGTACACCAAGGACGTCTACCCGCGCCTGCGCGCCGCCGGCTGGAACGGCTACTGGATCGACGCCGCCAAGACGCTGCGCATGCAGGACGACGCGGTCATCATCCTCGACCCGGTCAACCGGCCGGTCATCGACGCGGCGCTCGCGCGCGGCGTGCGCAACTACATCGGCGGGAACTGCACGGTCAGCACCATGCTGATGGGCGTCGGCGCGCTGTTCAAGGCCGACCTCGTCGAGTGGATGACGTGCACGACGTACCAGGCCGCATCGGGCGGCGGCGCCCAGCACATGCGCGAGCTGCTGGCGCAGTACGGCGCCCTGAACGCCGAGGTGCGCGAACTCCTCGCCGATCCGAAGTCGGCGATCCTCGACATCGACCGGCGCGTGATCGAGCGCCAGCGGTCGATGAGCGCGGCCGAGACCGAGCACTTCGGCGTCCCGCTCGGCGGCAGCCTGATCCCCTGGATCGACGTCGACCGCGGCGACGGCACCAGCCTGGAGGAATGGAAGGGCAGCGCCGAGACCAACAAGATCCTGGGCCGCGGCGCCGGCGCGAGGCCTCCGGTGCCGATCGATTCGATCTGCGTCCGGGTCGGCGCGATGCGCTGCCACAGCCAGTCGTTGACGATCAAGCTGAAGTCCGACGTCCCTTTGGCCGATATCGCCGCCATGATCGCCGCCGACAACGACTGGGTGCACGTCGTTCCGAACACACGCGCAGCCAGCGTCCGCGAGCTGACGCCGGTGGCCGTCAGCGGCACGATGAAGATCCCGGTCGGCCGGCTGCGCAAACTGGCGATGGGACCCGACTACCTGGGCGCGTTCACGATCGGCGACCAGCTTTTGTGGGGCGCGGCCGAGCCGCTTCGACGCATGCTGCGGATCCTGCTCGAGCGATGAACTCGGCCCTCAAGCTCCCCGCTGCGTTGTCTGACTGCAACAACGGCGTGAAGAAGACTCGGAACCGGCGCCTGCGAGAACGTCAGCCAATGCATGAGCTTGTCACCCTATCTCACTGATGTTATGGTCATTTCCGACTTTTACCCAGCTGCTGCTTACGAGGCAGCCTCAACCATGAGCCACGGGCTGGATCGAGATCGACGGGCGGGTCGGGGGCGCTGGCTTCGAAGCGGCGGCTCGACGGAGAGTCCGAGCCGTTCCTGCGGGCCCATCGACGGGTCCGCATCGCCATTGCGGGAGACGCTTTGAAAAGAAAACTGAAGTTCTCGGGGCGCTTTGCGCTGACCGGCCTTGCCGCCTCCCTCCTGCTCGCGTCACCCCTCGCATCGGCCCTCGGCCTCGGCCGCCTCAGCGTGCAATCGTCGCTGGGCGAAGTGCTCCGCGCCGAGATCGAAGTCACCAGCCTCACCCCCGAAGAGCAGGCGAGCCTGCGCATTCGCGTCGCCCCTCCCGAGTCCTATCGCGCCGCCAACGTCGACTACAACCCGGTCCTGCCGAGCACGCGCGCGTCGTTCGAGAAGCGCGCCGACGGCCGCCTGTTCGTCCGTCTCGTCAGCGATCGCGGCGTGCAGGAACCCTTCGTCGACGTCATCCTCGAGATCTCGTGGGCGACCGGCCGGCTGGTTCGCGAATACACGCTGCTGTTCGATCCGCCGGCGACGATCCGCGCCGGTGCGACGCCCCCTGGCGGCGCGTCGACGTCGCCGGTGACCTCGGCAGCATCGCCCGCGCCGACGCCGCTGCCGCCGACCGCGGGCCGTCCGCCTTCGGCCCGTGAACAGCGCGAAGCCGCGCGGGCCGAAGCGCGCGAGCGCAAGGCCGCGGCCCGCACCGCTGCCGCCGAATCCAAGGAAGCTGCGCCCAAAGAGGCCGCGCCGGCATCGCGTGCACCCGCGACCGCATCGGCTGGCGCATCGGAAGGGCTGTCGGGCGACGAATACCGGGTTCGCTCGGGCGACTCGCTGTCGAAGATTGCCGCGCGCACGCAGCGCCAGGGCGTGTCGCTCGACCAGATGCTCGTCTCGCTGTTCCGCGCCAATCCGAGCGCCTTCAGCGGCAACAACATGAACCGCCTGAAGGCGGGCGTCGTTCTGTCGGTGCCCTCGGCGGAGACCGCCCAGGCGGTTCCGGCGGGCGAAGCGCGCCAGACGATCACCGCGCAGAGCGCCGATTTCGGCGCCTATCGGCAACGCCTTGCCGCAGTGGCACAGGGGACGGCGCCGGTCGCCGAGCCGAACAAGCGCCAGAGCGCCGGCCGTGTCACGGCGTCGGTCGACGACAAGAAGCAGCCTGCCAATGCCAGCCCGGACACGCTCAAGCTGAGCAAGGGCGGCGTCACGCCGCCGTCGGCGCCGGGCAGCGCCGAGGACCGTCTCGCCAGCGAGCGCCAACGCCAGGCCGAAGCCGCTCGCGTCGCCGAGCTGAAGAAGAACGTTGAGGATCTCAATCGCGTAGGCAAGGCATCGCAACCGGCGACGACCACCACCACGACGACAGGGCCGGGCGCAGCACCGGTCGCCACGGCGCGCCCGGCGCCGACGCCGGTCGTGCCGGTCCCGGCCCCGGTGATCGCCGCTGCGCCGACGCCGCCCGCGCCCACGCCACCCGCGCCGACGCTTGCACCTGCATCCGCGGTCGCGTTGCCGGCGCCCGTGATCGCCGCGGCGTCGGCGCCGGCGACGAGCGCATCGGCGGCGCCGGGGATCGCGCCGGTCGTCGTCGCCTCCGCCTCCGCTCCGGTCGTCGCGCGTCCGGCCAGCGCCGCCAAGCCGCGCCCGGTGACGAAGCCGGCGCCCGAGCCAAGCTTCATCGACTCGATCACGAGCGGCAATCCGCTCTATCTGGGTCTCGGCGCCCTCGGCCTGCTCGCCGTCGGCTACGGCGCCTACCGATTCACCCAGCGCTCGAGGAAGGACAGTGGCGAGACCTCGTTCCTCGAAAGCCGCCTGCAGCCCGACTCGTTCTTCGGCGCCAGCGGCGGCCAGCGCATCGACACGCGCGATGCGGCCGGCAGCTCGTCGTCGATGACCTACTCGCTGTCGCAGCTGGACGCGATCGGCGACGTCGATCCGGTCGCCGAGGCAGACGTCTACCTCGCCTACGGCCGCGATCTGCAGGCCGAGGAAATCCTCAAGGAGGCGATGCGCAGCAATCCCGAGCGTCTCGCGATCCGCACCAAGCTGCTCGAGGTCTACGCCAAGCGGCGCGACATCAAGGGATTCGAGTTGCTCGCGACGCAGCTGTTCGCGTTGACGCGCGGCGAGGGCGACGACTGGGCGAAGGCGCAGGAGCTCGGCGCGCAGATCGACCCCGACAACCCGATGTACCGCGCCGGCGGCGCCCCGGAGCGGCTGCTCGAAGGCGGCGAGGTCGCCGAGCCGCTCGGCGCGAGCACGTTGCCGCAGTCGATCATTCCCGTGCCGTCGAACTTCACCTCGTCGATGGGCGAGTCGACGCATCGCGACAGCGCCTTCGACAGCATCGATCTCGACCTCGACAACCCCGACATCGGCACGCCTTCGCGGCCGGCCGCGCTCGATGTGACGGAGTCGATCCCGCCGCGGCCCGCGGCCGACGCGCCGACGTTCAACTCGACGACGCTGAAGATGCCGCTCGTCGCGAACGAGGCGGGCAGTGCCGCGCCGACCGACCGTCGCGACGAGCCGCTGCCCTTCGATCTCTCCGGCATCTCGCTCGACCTCGACCAGCCGGTGACGGTGGCCGAGGATCCCAGCACGGCGCCGGGCAGCTTCGACGCGAGCGGCGATCCGTTGTCGCGCAAGCTCGAGCTCGCCGAAGAGTTCCAGCGCATCGGTGACAAGGACGGCGCGCGCGATCTCCTGCGCGAAGTGCTGGCCACCGCGAGCGGCGCCACCAAGACCAAGGCGCAGGGAATGCTCGACCGGATCACCTGATCCGACCGGCGCGGACCGGCCGGGCGCGTCGGCGGCGTCGTCATCCGTCGTGAGAGTCGCCCTCGGCATCGCCTATCGCGGCACTGCGTACAGCGGCTGGCAGAGCCAGCCCGGCGGCCGCACCGTGCAGGATCACGTCGACGCGGCGATCAGCGCGTTCGCCGCCGTGCCGCTCAAATCGATCTGCGCCGGCCGTACCGACGCCGGGGTGCACGCGCTCAACCAGGTGATCCACTTCGACACCGAAGCCGAGCGTGCGCTCGACGCCTGGGTGCGCGGCACCAACCGCTACCTGCCCGGCGACATCGCCGTCCAGTGGTGCCGCTTCGTGCCGGCGAGCTTTCACTCGCGCGCGACCGCGATCGGCCGGCGCTACGACTACCTGCTGCTCGAGTCGCCGGTCCGGCCCGCGCTCGAGAGCGGCCTCGCCGGCTGGACCTTTCGACCGCTCGACGGCGACGCGATGCGGCGCGCCGGGCAAGCGCTCGTCGGCGAGCACGACTTCAGCGCCTTTCGCTCTTCCGAGTGCCAGGCGCTGTCGCCGGTGAAGACGATGCGCGACGTCGCGATCGAACGTCGCGGCGCGTACTGGCGCTTCCGTTTCGACGCCGACGCGTTCCTCCATCACATGATCCGCAACATCGTCGGCTGCCTCGTCGCGGTCGGGAGCGGCGTCCGCTCCGTCGACTGGCTCGCCGAGGTGCTCGACAAGCGCGATCGCTCCCTCGCCGCCGCGACGTTCGCGCCCGACGGGCTCTACTTCGTCGGGCCGTACTACGATGCCGCCCATGGCATTCCCGATCGAACGGCGGCGATGGACTGGCTGCCCTGAGCGTCCCGGCGCGGCGCGCGCCGACTCGTCGTGAACCAGCGGACGCGGATCAAGATCTGCGGCGTCTCGCGCGAGGTCGACGTCGCCGCTGCAGTCGACGCCGGCGCCGACGCGATCGGCCTGGTCTTTCATCCGGCGAGCCCGCGCTTCGTCGCACCCGAGCGCGCCGCGCAGCTGGCGCGCGCCTTGCCGCCGTACGTGACGCCGGTCGGCCTGTTCGTGAACGCGCCGCGCGCCGACATCGACCGAGTCCTCGCGCTCGTTCCTGCGCTGGTAATCCAGTTCCATGGCGACGAATCGCCGGACGAATGCAACGCCTCGGGTCGGCCTTACCTGCGTGCCGCCCGCATGGCCCCGGGCTTCGATTTGCTAGACTTCTCGCGCCGCTACAGCGAGGCGCAAGGCCTTCTGCTCGACGCCCATGTCGAAGGCTTCGGCGGCGGTGGAAAGGCATTCGATTGGTCGCTCGTTCCCGCCGGTGTCGCGCATCCGCTCGTTTTGTCTGGTGGGTTGCGTGCCGAAAACGTCGCTGCCGGCATCCAGCAGTTGCGGCCCTGGGCCGTTGACGTCTCCTCCGGCGTCGAATCGTCGCGTGGCGTGAAGGACGCCGCCGCGATCCGGCGCTTCTGCGACGCGGTGCGCGAAGCCGATGCCCGGATCGCCGCATCGACTGCATGAGAGCCCCATTCGCATGAATCCCTACCAGCAGCCCGACTCGCGCGGGCATTTCGGCCCCTATGGCGGCAGCTTCGTCGCCGAGACGCTCGTCCATGCGCTCGACGAGCTGAAGGCTTGCTACGACGAGGCGAAGCGCGACCCCGCGTTCGATGCCGAGTTCCGCTCCGAGCTCGCTCACTACGTCGGCCGGCCGAGCCCGGTGTATCACGCGGCACGCCTGTCGCGCGAGCTCGGCGGCGCCCAGATCTACCTGAAGCGCGAGGACCTCAACCACACCGGCGCGCACAAGATCAACAACACGATCGGCCAGGCGATGCTCGCGCGCCGCATGGGCAAGCCGCGCGTCATCGCCGAGACCGGCGCCGGCCAGCACGGGGTCGCGACGGCGACGATCTGCGCGCGCTACGGCCTCGAGTGCGTCGTCTACATGGGCAGCGAGGACGTGAGGCGGCAGGCTCAGAACGTCTATCGCATGAACCTGCTCGGCGCCAGCGTCGTGCCGGTCGAGAGCGGCTCGAAGACGCTCAAGGACGCGCTCAATGAAGCATTGCGCGACTGGGTGACGAACGTCGAGAACACGTTCTACATCATCGGCACGGTCGCCGGCCCGCATCCCTACCCGACCCTGGTGCGCGACTTCCAGAGCGTCATCGGCGACGAGTGCCTGGCGCAGATGCCGGAGATGATCGGCCGCCAGCCCGATGCGGTGATCGCCTGCGTCGGCGGCGGCAGCAACGCGATGGGCATCTTCTACCCCTACATCGGTCACGCCAGCACCCGGCTGATCGGCGTCGAGGCGGCGGGCGAGGGCATCGCGACGGGGCGCCATGCCGCGTCGATCAGCGCCGGCAGCCCGGGCGTCCTGCACGGCAACCGCACCTACCTGCTGCAGGACGAGGACGGCCAGATCATCGAGACGCACTCGATCTCGGCCGGCCTCGACTACCCCGGCGTCGGCCCCGAGCACGCCTACCTGAACGACATCGGCCGCGCCGAGTACGTCAGCGTCACCGACGACGAGGCACTCGCCGCGTTCCATCGCCTCTGCCGCAGCGAAGGCATCATCCCGGCGCTCGAGTCGAGCCACGCCGTCGCGTATGCGATGAAGCTCGCGCCGACGCTCACCAAGGACAAGCACCTGCTCGTCAATCTTTCCGGCCGGGGCGACAAGGACATCGCGACTGTCGCCGAGCTCGACGCCAGGGTGCGTCGATGAGCCGCATCGCCGCGACCTTCGCTGCGCTCGCCGAGCGCGGCCGCAAGGCGCTGATCCCGTACGTCACCGCGGGCGACCCGCACGCCGACACCACGCCGCAGATCATGCGGGCGATGGTCGAGGCGGGGGCCGACGTGATCGAGCTCGGCGTGCCGTTCAGCGACCCGATGGCCGACGGGCCGGTCATCCAGAAAGCGAGCGAGCGGGCGCTCGCGCGCAAGGTCGGGCTCGCCGACGTGCTCGCGATGGTGCGCGAGTTTCGCGGCTTCGATCGCGCGACGCCGGTCGTCCTCATGGGCTATGCCAATCCGATCGAGCGCTACGGCGTCGAGCGCTTCGTCGCCGACGCGAAAGGCGCCGGCGTCGACGGCGTCCTGGTGGTCGACTATCCGCCCGAGGAGTGCATCGAGTTCGCGCGCCAGTTGCGGCGCGCCGAGATCGATCCGATCTTCCTGATCGCGCCGACCTCGAGCGACGCACGCATCGCCGCCGTCGCCGAGGCGGCCGGCGGATACGTTTACCATGTCTCCCTGAAGGGCGTCACCGGTGCCGGCCACTTCGACATCGATGCGGTCAAGGACATGATTCCGCGAATCAAGGCGCACGTGAAGGTGCCGGTCGGCGTCGGCTTCGGCATCCGCGACGGCGCGACGGCGCGGGCGGTGGCCGACGTCGCCGATGCGGTCGTCATCGGCAGCGCGCTGGTCCAGGCGCTCGAAGGCGCCGAGCGCGACGAGGCACCCCGTGCGGCCGGTCGCTTCATCGCCGGCATCCGCGCCGCGCTCGACGCATGATCGGCACGGTCGAAGCGACGCCGAGGCGCCGAGAGAAGTCAACCAGGGGAACGCAGCGATGAGCTGGCTCGAAAAACTGCTGCCGCCGAAGATCCAGCCGACCGACCCGAGCGAGCGCCGCACGGTGCCCGAGGGGCTGTGGGTCAAGTGCCCGGCGTGCGAGACGGTCCTCTACAAGACCGATCTCGAGAAGAACATCAACGTCTGCCCGAAGTGCGCGCATCATCACCGGATCGACGCGCGCGCCCGGCTCGACGCTTTCCTTGATCCGGAAGGGCGCTACGAGATCGGCCAGGAGGTGCTGCCGGTCGACGCGCTCAAGTTCAAGGACAGCAAGAAGTACCCCGAGCGGCTGAAGGACGCGCTCGAGAACACCGGCGAGACCGACGCGCTCGTCGTCATGGGCGGCGCGCTGATGAGCATCCCGGTCGTCGCCGCGTGCTTCGAGTTCGACTTCATGGGCGGCTCGATGGGCTCGGTCGTCGGCGAGCGTTTCGTTCGTGGTGTGCACACCGCGGTCGAGCAGCGCACGCCGTTCGTGAGCTTCGCGGCCACCGGCGGCGCGCGCATGCAGGAGGGCCTGCTCAGCCTCATGCAGATGGCGAAGACCAACGCGTCGCTGACCCACCTGGCAAAGGCGGGCCTGCCCTACATCAGTGTCCTCGCCGACCCGACGATGGGCGGCGTCTCGGCGAGCTTCGCGTTCGTCGGCGACGTCGTCATCGCCGAGCCGAAGGCGCTGATCGGCTTCGCCGGGCCGCGCGTGATCGAGAACACCGTGCGCGAGAAGCTGCCCGAAGGCTTCCAGCGCGCCGAGTTCCTGATCCAGACCGGCGCGATCGACATGATCGTCGACCGGCGCGAGCTGCGCTCGACCATCGCCCGCCAGATCGCGATGCTGCAGCGGCTGCCGTCGGACGCGGTGGCCTAGCGCCGCTGTCGCCGCCAGCACGCCGTCATCGCGAGCGTCGCGGCGGGTCGCGGCCGGCGATCGACGAATCCGTTCGGTGCGATCACGATGATGGACCTCGACGACTGGCTCGCGCACTGCGAGCGGCTGCATCCGACAACGATCGAGCTCACGCTCGACCGCGTCGCCGGCGTCAAGGCCCGGCTCGGCATCGCCTTCGCGGCGCCCACCATCGTCGTCGCCGGAACGAACGGCAAAGGCTCGACGTGCGCGATGCTCGAATCGATCGCGCTCGCCGCCGGTTACCGCGTCGGCCTGTACTCGAAGCCGCACCTCGTCCATTTCGAGGAGCGCTGCCGGGTCGGGGGCAGGAGCGTCGACGCTGCGGCGCTGCTGCCGCACTTCGAAGCGGTCGAGCAGGCGCGCGGCGACGTCAGCCTGACCTACTTCGAGTTCACGCTGCTCGCGATCGCGTCGCTGTTCGCCGCGACGCCGCTCGACCTCGTCATCCTCGAGGTCGGCCTGGGCGGCCGGCTCGATGCCGTCAACGCCTTCGACAGCGACTGCGCCGTCATCACCAGCATCGACGTCGATCACGTCGAGTACCTCGGCACCGACCGCGAATCGATCGGGCGCGAGAAGGCGGGGATCATGCGCGCCGGCAAGCCCGTGATCGTCAGCGACCCGGTGCCGCCGCGCAGCGTGATCGACGAGGCGGCGCGGATCGGCGCCGACCTGTGGCTGCCCGGGCGCGACTTTCGCCATGCCGGCGATCGCCAGCAATGGAACTGGTCGGGCCGCAGCACGCGCTTCAGCGGCCTCGGCTATCCCGCGCTGCGCGGCGCCAACCAGCTGCTCAACGCCTCCGGCGTCCTCGCCGCGTTCGAGGCCTTGCGCGAGCGCCTGCCGATCCCTGCGCAGGCGATTCGCACGGGGCTGGCGACGGTCGAGCTCGCGGGCCGATTCCAGGTCGTCCCGGGCGCGCCGACGATCGTCCTCGATGTCGCCCACAACCCCCACGCGGTCGCCGCGCTGGCGCTGAACCTGGATCAGATGGGCTTTTTCCCGCGCACCCATGCCGTCTTCGGCGCCATGCGCGACAAGGACATCGACGCCATCCTGACGCGAATGGCGCCTCTCGTCGACCACTGGCACTTCACCGACCTGCCGGTGGCGCGCGCGGCGAGCGCAGAGCAGATCGCCGAGCGCTTTCGCGGGCTCGGCCTGCAGGGCGGGGCGGCCGACGTCGCGACGCACGCGAGCTCGAGCGAAGCGCTCGCAGCGGCGCTGAACGGCGCAGACCCCGCTGATAGAATCGTCGTCTTCGGCTCCTTCTACACCGTGGGCGGCGTGCTCGAGAACGGATTGCCGCAGCGTACCGGCCGCCCCGCCGCCTGAGCGGTCCGGCTCGCCGCTCGCCGGCTCGCCACACTTTTCGCATTCGGCGAACGCCCGGCCCAGCATGTTCAAGCAGAAGCGCGATCCCGCTCCCGACAAGCCCCGGCTCGAGCCCGCGGATGCCGTGCAGCAGGCGCGCACGCGCGCGCGCCAGCGCCTGATCGGCGCGGTCGTCCTGCTCGCGATCGGCATCATCGGCTTCCCGCTCGTCTTCGAGACGCAACCGCGGCCGATCCCGGTCGACGTGCCGATCGAGATCCCGCGCCGCGATTCGCTGCCGCCGCTGGCGGTGCCGCCGGCGCGTGCGCCGACGCGGGGGGCGCCGAGCGACGCCACCGACAACGGTGCGCCGCCGTTGGTGCCTGCACCGGCCACCACGGGACGCACGCCGACGCCGGCGACGCGAAGCGGCGAAGCCGTCATCACCGAGTCCAGCGCCGATGCCGGCCGCGAAGTGAATCCGCCCGCGCGGGCGACGCCAAGCGAGCGCCCCGCATCAAGACCGGTCGCGCAGGCGGCCGCCGACGCGCCGCGTCGCGCCGCGAGCAGCGCCGTGGCTGCAGCCGCAGCGGCGCCGACCGCGGCCGCCTCGCGCGCGGCCGCCGAAGGCGAGCGCGCCCGCGCGCTGCTCGAAGGCCGCCCCGTGGCGAGCGCCGAGGAGCAGCGCTTCGTCGTCCAGGTCGGCGCCTTCGCCGACGCCGAGGCCGCGCGCGAGACGCGCAAGAACGTCGAGAAGCTCGGCATGAAGACGTACACGCAGGTCGCGCAGACGGCGGGCGGCAGCCGCATCCGCGTCCGCGTCGGCCCGTTCGCTTCGCGCAGCGAGGCGGAAGCGGCGCTCGCCAAGGCCAAGGCCGCCGGCCTCAATGCCGTGCTGCTCACGCTGTGAACGCCGGCCATGACCGACCCTGTCGCGATCGGCTGGATCGATCTTGCGATGCTCGGCGTGATCGCCTTGTCGGCGCTCGTCGGCGCGGTGCGCGGCTTGACCTTCGAAGTGCTGTCGCTCCTCGGCTGGGTCGCGGCCTGGTTCGCCGGCGTCTGGCTCGGGCCGCTGCTCGCCCCGCACTTGCCCATCGCAACGCCAGGGTCTCCCTTGAACGGGATCGCCGCATTCGCATGTGCGTTCCTGATCGTCATCGTGCTCTGGGGCCTGGGCGCGCGCGCCGTCGCGGCGCTGGTCGGCAAGACGCTGCTGCGTCCGCTCGACCGGCTGCTCGGCGCGGTCTTCGGTCTGGCGCGTGGCGTGCTCGTGCTGCTCGCGCTGGCGGCGATCGTCTCGTTCACGCCGGCCAATGCGTCGCCGGCATGGCGCGAGTCGCAAGGAGCCGCCTGGCTGAATTCGATCCTGCGCGAGCTGCTGCCGTCGCTCACGCCGCTGAAGGCCGAGCCCGGCGCGCGCAGCGTGTGAGCGCGCCGCGCGTCCATTGATTGTCGAGGAGCTGCCATGTGTGGAATCGTCGGAGTGATCGCGAAGTCGCCGGTCAACCAGCTGATCTACGACGCCCTGCTGCTGCTCCAGCACCGCGGCCAGGACGCCGCCGGGATCGTCACGATGCAGGGAACGAAGTGCTTCATGCAGAAGGCGCGCGGCATGGTCCGCGATGTCTTCCGCACCCGCAACATGCGGGCGCTGCCCGGCAACGTCGGCCTCGGCCAGGTGCGCTACCCGACCGCGGGCAACGCCTACAGCGAAGAGGAGGCGCAGCCGTTCTACGTGAACGCGCCGTACGGCATCGTCCTCGTCCACAACGGCAACCTCACCAATGCGGCATCGCTCAAGCAGGAGCTGTTCGACATCGACCGACGCCACATCAACACCGGCAGCGACACCGAGGTGCTGATCAACGTCCTCGCCCACGAGCTCGAGCGGGCTGCGCGCGACCGACAGCTTTCGCCCGAGGAGGTGTTCGCTGCGGTCGCGGCGGTGCACAAGCGGATCCGCGGCTCCTATGCGGTCGTCGCCCTGATCGCCGGCCACGGCCTGCTCGCGTTCCGCGATCCGTTCGGCATCCGGCCGCTCGCCTTCGGTGAAGGCACCGGCCCGAACGGGCCGGAGGTGATGGTGGCGAGCGAGTCGGTCGCGATCGTCGGCACCGGCCACGCGTTGACGCGCGATGTCGCGCCCGGCGAGGCGATCTTCATCGACCTCGAGGGGACGGTGCACGCGCGCCAGTGCGCCGAGAAGCCACAGCTCTTCCCGTGCATGTTCGAGTACGTCTACCTGGCTCGACCCGACTCGGTGCTGGACGGCGTCTCGGTCTACCAGGCGCGCCTGAACCTCGGCGAGACGCTCGCCCAGCGAGTCATCTCGACCCTGCCGCCGTCGGAGATCGACGTCGTCATCCCGATTCCGGAATCGAGCCGCCCGTCGGCGATGCAGCTCGCGCAGCGAATCGGCAAGCCGTACCGCGAGGGCTTCGTCAAGAACCGCTACGTCGGCCGCACCTTCATCATGCCGGGCCAGGGCGTTCGCAAGAAATCGGTGCGCCAGAAGCTGAACGCGATCGAGGTCGAGTTCAAGGGGAGGAACGTCCTCCTCGTCGACGACTCGATCGTGCGCGGAACGACCTCGCAGGAGATCGTCCAGATGGCGCGCGACGCCGGCGCGAAGAAGGTCTACCTCGCCTCGGCGGCGCCGCCGGTGCGCTACCCGAACATCTACGGCATCGACATGCCGACCAGCGCCGAGCTGATCGCCCATGGCCGCTCGATCGAGGAGATCCGCGAGTTCATCGGCGCCGACAAGCTGATCTACCAGGACGTCGCGGCGATGAAGCGCGTCGTCGCTGCACTCAACCCGAAGCTCGACGGCTTCGACGCGTCGTGCTTCGACGGCGTCTACATCGCCGGCGAGGCGAGCGCCGACGAGGTCGCGGCGATGGCGGCCGGTCGCAAGGGCGGCGGCGACGAGGACGACGGCGCCGCCGACCGCGGCGCGCTGACGCTGCAGAGCGCGGCCGAGCTCGCCTGA
>Ga0207681_10000204_pt1 | contig 47135 bp, 35 predicted proteins | sample KBSS53metaG_FD_184324 | JGI IMG/M metagenome (GOLD analysis project Ga0207681, IMG submission 184324) | Switchgrass rhizosphere microbial communities from Kellogg Biological Station, Michigan, USA - KBS S5-3 metaG (SPAdes) (version 2) | ecosystem: Host-associated > Plants > Roots > Rhizosphere... | reverse complement strand
CTGGTGAGCCGCGCGGAGAAGGTTCGGCAGCTGGGCGCGAAAGCCAGCAAGCGTCTGCCGCTTAACCTGGTGGGCCCGGCGAGAGAGGGCGATGAGCCGGAGGCAATCGAGTCAAGCGAGCTAGCTGGGGGCGCCCCGGAAACGATGGAATTATTCGAAGAGAGCTTGTTTCAGGATTTGTTGCCGGCCGAAGAAAGCGAAACAGCGCCGCTCAACGCGAAAGGCGCTGCCGGAGATCAGTAGGTTAGATTGGCAGTAGCCCGACCGTAGATGGACTGGCAGTAGCCCGACCGTAGATGGACTGGCAGTAGCCCGACCGTAAGGGAGGGCTTAAGTTGAAGCCAAAGAATACAAAAGCCCTCCCTCACGGTCGGGCTTCTGCAACGGCGTGACGATGGAGACAAGGTGTGGCAAAAGAAATCTGGTTAGGTCCACTGCTCGGCAATAATCGCGAGCGTCTCATCGAACGCTGCTCACAACTTGTGTCTGATGGCGAGGCGGATTCTTTCATCTACCTCGCCGCCTCCCGGCCGTTGCTGGAGTTGGTCAGCGCGCAGTTACTCGATGGCGCGCGCAACGTCGGCCTTTGGGGTGAACTGCCGGTTTACCTTTTCCGTGGCCTTGTCCGACGCATCGTTTCAACCACCTCGACAGCGAAATCCGCAGAAGATCAGGGCGCGGCATGCCGTGCCCCTACTCAAACGTCTGCGCGCACGCCAATCGATCGCGAAGAGTTTCCGCTGAAGCGCAGTCTCATCTCGCAAATCCTCAAACGTCTCGACCGCGAAAAGAAGTTGAAGGCGATTGGCCCGCTCGCCGCGCGCGACGGCTGTGTGAATTCCATCGTCACCCTGATTGGTGAGATTCAACGCGCCGGCAAAACTCCGGCGGAGCTGTCGGAAATTGTGGCGCAGCGCGTCGACGATCTTGGCGATGATGTTGATCGTAATATCGCTGGTGCGCCGGAGAATCTGCGCGTACAAACCGACTTCGACAAAGATGTGGCCTTAATCTATGAGACGTACGCCAACCTTTTAGATGAGCACCAGCTCACTGAAGACGATGCCGACGGGCTGCGTGCGCTTCAGATCCTGCGCGGCGAGGCCGGACAACAGCTCCCGTGGCTTGGGCGGATCAAGTTGCTGATCCTCGATGGCTTCTTCGATTTCACTCCGGCGCAGGGCGAAATTCTGCGTTTGTTAATTCCCCAAGTTTCAGACGTCATCGTCAATCTGAACAAGGACGAGCGCAACCCGGAAATTTTCAAACCATTCGACGAAACGATTAACCAGCTCAGCGCCATTGCCGATTTTGACATTCAGCACAGCTCGGCCGTTATGGAAACCAGCGGCGCATTGGCCGGGCTGCGTGAAAAGCTTTTCAACCCGACACTACAAGTCGCTTCCACGTCTGAGGACATTCGCGCAGGTCTAAAGTCTCGGGGTCAGGAAGGTGGGCTTGTCCCCGCTCTTCCGGAAACAATAACCCTCGTCCAATCGCAGATTCGTTATTTCGACTGCACCGATCGCGAAACGGAGATTCGCAGTATCGCGAAAGAGATCAAGCGGCTGGTGTTGCTCGAGAAGTTCAATCTTTCGGAGATTGCCCTGGTAGTTCGCCAGCGCGCTGCTTACGCGGAAACGATCGCGCGGGTGATGCGCGAGGAGTCGTTGCCGTGCAACGTCGAACGCACCGTAGTCGCTGGAGACATTCCGGCCGCGCGCGCTGCGCTAAAACTGCTTAGCGTGCTCAATGATCTTTCGAGTGACGAGTCAAGCGTGTTGAAGATGCCCCACCTCGCCGATCAAATAAAGTCGGGCTACTTCCGGCTGCCTGAAGAAGATTTGGATCAGCTGGCACTCGAATTCGATCAGAAGTTTTCAGCGCTTTTGCGCGACAACGGCAAACCGGACGCGCGCCGAGAAGAAAAACGCAAACGCGACTTCGGAGTCGGTCGCTGGGACGCCGACGCGCTGGAGAACGTGATCGCATACGTCGGCGCGGAGCTGCGGCTCACTGATTGGCTGCAGCGTTCTGACAAACTTATTACCGAGCTGCCGGCCGCTGAAGCTACCAAAGACCTGCTGAACATCGACACCTTTGAAGCGAGCGGCGACGACGAAGACACGCAGCTCGAAGACGCGGAAACAATTCAACCGGAGGACAAGCACCTAGAGAAGAAGCGGCGGCCGCAGCGCGACGTTCATCCGGCGGCGATAGCGTGGGCCACACTCGTCATCAAGGCGTTCGCGGCGCGCATCCATGCCGTGCCCGCTGAAGGCGCGCCGCGCGAGTTGCGCCTCGAGCTGATGAAGTTGCTCGACGGCTTTCAGTTTCCCGAACAGGTTACTGAGCCAATCCGTCATTCGTCAGACGATGAGCTGCAGCGCGCCACGCTCGACATTCACGCGCTCGAAGCTCTCAGACGAGCGCTGCTCACCGCGGTGAAGAGTATTGAAATTACCCAATCATCCGGCCGGCAAAAACCGAAGTTAACTACGCTGATCGAGGAAGTTCGCCGTTGTCTCGGTTCGCAAACCGTGACCCTTGCCAATGCCGATCGCGCCGGTTTGCGAATTTTCGAAGCGACCGATGTGCGCGGTCTTCGTTTTCGCGCCGTCTTCATCGCCGGCCTCGTTGAAGGCGGCTTCCCGCTCAGCGCGTCGCGCGATTGGATCTACCCCCATGAAGAACGCGAGCGCCTGAAGCGATATGGCTTGACGCTTGAAGACATTTCTCCCGACACATTGCTCAAGGAGGAACACTACTTTTACCAGGCCGCCTGCCGGGCCACTGAGCTTTTGTATCTCACTCGCCCGATTCTGCTCGAAGGCGACGCGGAAACCGTGGCTTCCTATTACATCGAAGAGCTCCGGCGCGCGATCGCGCCCTGGCAACTGGCAAAGGAAGAAGTCGCTCGACCTGATTACGACGGCAAACGTCTGCGGGCGGCGTCTTCGGAAAGGGAACTCGCGGTCGGTCTGGTGCGGCAGGAACAGCGACATCTTCACTTTTCAGATAAGACGAATTTGCTGCCGCGGCCCCAGGTGAGCCGCATGTTATCGCTGGCGCACAACGATGGCCTGGTTGACGATTCAGCCCTGCGTCGGATTGCTATCGAACGTGAACGTTGGGGCGAAAGCTTTGGGCCATACGACGGACAAATCACCGATCCAAATCTGCTCGCGTTGATAAGCCGCCGACTTGGCCCCGAGGTCGTTCACAGCGCCAGCGGCCTGGGAACTTTTGGCACTTGTGCTTATCGTTTCTTCGCCCAAAGAGTTTTGAAACTCGAGCCGCGCGGCGAGGCGGCGTTGGATCTGCAGGCCCTTGATGCGGGCAAATTGTTGCACGACATCCTGCGGCGCTTCTTCGAAAGGCATCGCGGCCAACGTTTCTTAAATGATAGCCGTGAAGAGTTGAGCCGGGAGCTGTTGCAGATCGCGGATGAAGTTTTCGATCAGCACGAACGAGTCGTGCCGCCCTTGAACCAGCAGATTTGGAAACTCGATCGCGAAATTCGCAAGATCATTCTCGATCAGGTTTTGCTTTACGAACTGGACGTGCAGTCGGAGACGGAGCAAGCGGCAGTGGCGCCCGCGCGGTTTGAGCTGGCCTTTGGCGGCATGAAGTCAGCGGCAAAGGATCCGGCATCGATTGATGAGCCGTTGTTGCTCAGTCGTTCAACTTTTGTGGGCGAAGAGACGATGCGCATAAGCGGCCAGATTGATCGCGTCGATATCGCGGCGGACGGGACGCTCGTCGCGTACGATTACAAACTTTCCAAAGGCGCGCGACGCGAGGACATTTACGAAGGACGCACGTTACAGATTCCGATCTATCTAGAAGCGCTCGAGCAACTCTTTTTTCCCGGTCAACGGATTGCCGGCGGCGGCTATTACACTTTGCGCGGCGGAGCGGAGCGGCGCAACACCGGAATGTATCGCAAGGAGTTCAACGACGCCTATCTCCGGCTCGGCGCGAAGAATTCCATCTTCTCCGACAACGACTGGCAGCAGTTTCGATCCACCGTGATTACGCGCATCTGGGAGTTTTTCGATCGCATGCGCGCCGGGCAGTTCCACGTGATGCCTTCGGAAGGTTTGAAGAGCTGCAGGTTTTGCGATTACGCGGCGCTTTGCCGGTATGACAAATATCGCATTGAGCGGAAGAAAAGATAATCATCCGCAGATTACGCAGAAAGAGACCACGGTCAGCCGCAGAGGCACAGAGACGCAGAGAATGAATAGGAAAAACAATAGAGCATTAAAATTCGGGCTCACGTTACATTTTGCTTCCTCTGTTTGTTTTCTCTCTGTGTCTCTGTGCCTCTGCGGCTAATTGTCAAAAAGATAATCATCCGCAGATTACGCAGAAAGAGACCACGGTCAGCCGCAGAGGCACAGAGACGCAGAGAATGAATAGGAAAAACAAGAGAGCATTAAAATTCGGGCTCACGTTACATTTTGCTTCCTCTGTTTGTTTTCTCTCTGTGTCTCTGTGCCTCTGCGGCTAATTGTCATCTCTTTTTTGCGAAGTCTGCGGATAGTTTTCCAATGTCTTTATCAGAAGAAAAACGCGAGCTGAAACCGGAGCAAGCGGCGGCAGCCTACACGCTTGACCGGCATGTTTCGGTCACCGCTGGCCCGGGCTCCGGCAAAACGACGGTCCTGGTCGAGCGTTATCTTCACATCCTGCGTCAAAACAAAAATCTGCAAATCGATCAGATCGTCGCGATTACGTTTACCAATCGCGCCGCCACGGAAATGCGCGAGCGCCTGCGAAAAGATCTCGATCGCATCCTGCAAAACTGTGAGGGCGAAGAGCGGGCGCGCTGGATGCGTTACAAACGAACGCTCGACGGCGCCATCATCAACACCATTCACGGTTTTTGTGCCCGGCTGCTGCGCGAGTTTCCGGTGGAGTCGAGAGTCGATCCGCAGTTTCTCCTGCTCGACGCACACGACGCCGCGATTCTGTTGGAAGCCGCGGTCGAAGAAACGTTGACGGAATTCATCAGCAAGGGCCGGCCGTTAACGTCGCAGATCGCGCTGGGTTTTGGTCGCCGTAAACTTGCGGAAGCCCTGGTCCAACTCTACTGGAACATTCGCGGCCAGGGTTTGCGTCTCAACGATCTGGCGGAACGCACGCGGCAAAGTCACGCCACACCGGGAGCGTATGAAGAGGCGCTGGCCGCCCTCGACCGCACGATGGATGAGTACCTTCGCTTCGGACGTCTGACGACCGCCGCTGAGGCGAAACGAAATCACGCCAGTCGAAACTGGCAGGCGCTGCGGGAGTTGCTGACGGGCGAGCACGCTTCACTAGCTGATTATTGTTCGTCGATTGAAGGTTTCCGCAGCGGCGCACGTTCACCGAAGAGTGCGGCGGTTGGCAGCTTGATGGAGAAACTCGACGCGCAATTGTGGGGCGCGGAAAAGAAAGGCCCACTCGGGCGCGTGCCGCAGATTTGTTTTGACCTCCAGGCGCAGAAGTACGCGCTCGAAGTTATCGAGGTGCTCAAGGAAGTTGAGCGGCGTTATCGTGAAAAGAAACAGGAGTTGGCGGCGCTGGATTTCGACGACCTGCAACTGCGAGCGGCGGAGCTGCTCGATCAGCCGGCGGTGCTGACGCGGGCTGTGGAGCGTTATCGCTATTTTTTGGTTGACGAGTTTCAGGATACCAACACAGTGCAGCGGGAGTTGCTGCACAAGCTCGCGCTCAACGCTCGGGCTGCGGGCGCCAACCTTTTCATTGTCGGCGATCGCAAGCAGTCGATCTACGGCTTCCGCGGCGCGGATGTCGACGTCTTCCAGCAAACAACCGACACCCTCGTCGCCGCCGGCGGAGTTGAGCAACCGCTTCATCTCAACTTTCGCAGCCAGCCGCCGTTGATTTATTTTTTCAATCACCTGTTCGCGCGCCTGTTTCAAAATCCTGAGGAAGTGCGGCACGAAGAACTGGCGGAGCTCGGCTACGTTTCGTTCGAGCAGAGCCGGGAGCAGCGCGCGCTGGAAGATCAGGCGCCCCTCGTCGAACTGCTGATCGACACTAAAGCTCCCGCGGACGACGCTCCGAAAGCACAACGTACCCAGGCGGAACGCGACGCGAAACAAGTGGCCCGACGAATTCTCTCGCTCGTCGAAAGCAAGAACGTCGAGTTCAAGAGCGCAGCTGACGCTGGGAGCGCAGGCATCCTGCCTGCAATGAGCGCGCAGCGCGAAAAAACGACGGCAGACAAAATGTCTGCGCTCCCAGCGTCTGCGCTCTCAGCGTTCCAATTCAAAGACATCGCGCTCCTCTTCCGTGCCATGACCGACGTGCCCGCCTACGAAGCCGAGTTGCGCAACGCGGGCATTCCTTTTCAAACGGTCCAGGGCAAAGGCTTCTACGAACGCGAAGAGATTACCGACCTGATCCAACTGCTGCGGTTTCTCAACAACAAGACCGACGAGATCGCGCTCGCGGCCGTGTTGCGTTCACCGCTGTGCGGAATTTCCGACAACACGCTTTTGGCTCTACGCTGCGCGCCGTGGCTCAACGAAGTCGAAACGGAAAACACTACGCGCCATTTCAGCCAGCCACGCAAACTCGTCTACGCCTTGCGTAAGCATGACAAGATCGCCTACGTCGATCCGGAAGAGCATGCCCTCCTCGATTCCGTCAACGAGTTCTTAGGCAAACTGATCGAACGTCGGAACCACTACCCGCTCGCCGACCTATTGCGCTTTGCAGTTGAGTCGTCTGAATACCTCACGGTAATCGCCGCAAATTTTGACGGCGACCAGCGGCTTGCCAACGTGCAAAAGTTGTTTCGCCTGGCCGAGCGCTTCGAACACGCGGGCGCTCACTTGATTCGCGATCTGGTGCGCTACGTCGAGGAGTTTGAGGCGATTGGCAGTCGCGAGGGCGAAGGGCAGATTGACGACTCGGCCAACGCGGTGCGTTTGATGTCGATCCATCAGGCGAAGGGTTTGGAGTTTCCGGTAGTCATAATTCCCAACCTGCACCATCGCTCCTTGAAACCGCAGGAGCACTGGTTCGCGCTCGATCGTCACAAGGGTTTGACGATCAAGATTCCCGACGGGCGCGGCAAGCAGGTTGCCGGCTACACGCTCGAAACCTTTCGCGAGCGCAATCGTTGGCGTGAACATTTTGAGAGCATGCGCGTGCTGTATGTGGCGGCAACGCGCGCCGAAGACCGGCTGATTTTTTCGGGCGTTACGGATGAGCTGGCGAAGCTGAGTGGCTCGCCCGATAACTGGTTGAAACTGATCTGGCAGAAGTTGGAACTCCAAATTTCACGTAGCGGTCCAGTCAGACTAGGTGAGCAGGCCCAGTTGCAGGTCACTCTCAATCTTGCCGATGAACAATTGCCGGAGCGCGCCGGCAGCGGCGCGCCTGAGATCGAAGCAACAATTCAACACGCGGCCTCACTCGCGTCGGCGTTTCCTCTTCTGCAACCGCTCAGGCCGGAGCTAAGCGAACTTGGCGGGCTCGCGGGCGGCTTGCAGCGCTTGAGCGTAACGCAGCTCATCAATTATCAGCGCTGCCCGCGCCAATATTATTTCGACCGGCTGCTTCACCTGCCTTCCGCGGAGCAACTCCGAGTTTGGAACGACGCCGAAGCGCCCGAACCGCCGGCAAATTTGACGGCGACTTTGCGCGGCGCGGTCATCCACCGGTTCTGCGAAACGTTTCGCGAAGCTGATGACGTCAGCGCGCGCCTGGGACAGAGTTTCGCTGACGTGATCGACGCGCGCCGGGCCCAGCTGGCGGATCGCGTTGCTGACATCAATCGCGACGAAGCGCTCAAGGAGCTGTTGCCGCTGGCTCAGAATTATCTGGCGAGCAACGTCTACCAACGTGTCAGAAATGCTCAGCGCGTCGCAGGTGATGCGCCGCGAGCGTTGCCGAACAACGCTGCCGGTCTTTGGAGTGAACTTACATTTCGACTGCGACGTCCGCTCGGTGTATTAACCGGAACGATCGACAAGTTGCTGGTGGCGCCGGCGGCGGATGGAGCTGGGTGGGAAGTTGAGATTATCGACTTCAAGACCAATCGGTTTCGACGAACGAACGCGGTGCAGGACACTCGCGCGCTGCCGCAGGAGGTACGGACAAATCGCAAAGTCGCACAAATTGCTTTTGACTTTTCAGACAGTAAAAAAGCCGACGAAATTTCAGCGGATGCGCGCGCCGCGGAAGCCACTGACGACACTCTTGACGAACAACTTCTGATCGCTGTTTCGGATTACCAACTACAGATGCAGGCTTATGCTCTGGCGGTGCGAGCGCTTGCGCCGCGGTTGGTTGCGAGCGGCGATCGGTTGAAGGTGACGCTCCATTTTCTGGATCCGCAGCGCGAGGCCCAGCTGGCTGCGGAGTTGTTGACGCCGGCGGCTTGTGCCGGCGCCATTGACGAGGCTATCGCCGCGATTGTTTCGGCGGCGCGGCCTGAGGAGTTTCCAGAGAACACCGCGGCGCACTGCCGCATGTGCAACTTTCTCGGTATCTGCCGCGCTGGACGCGAGTGGGTCCGCGCAAATCAGCGGCCGGGCGGACACACGGGTCCGCCCCTACAACAGATAGCCCGAATGCGTTAACCTGTGACGACAATACTTTTTGGAGTGCGCTGACCTGTCAGCGTTTTGGTCTGCAGCGGCTTGGCGCCGCACTCGATAAAGTGAAGGCCGTCTAATCAGGTTGCGACAGGTCGCAACCGAACAAAGCGCTGACAGGTCAGCGCACTCCAAGAGTTTCCTGGGCCCACTATGAGCAAACAAGATGACCCGCAGGTCGGCGCAGCCGCTCCCGACTTCAACTTGAAAGACGGCGAAGGCAACGAGTGGCGTTTGTCTGCTCAACAAGGCAAGGTCGTAGTCTTGCTTTTCTATCCGGGAGACGAAACGCCTATCTGCACGCGTCAGATGTGCTCGGTGAGAGATCGTTGGGAAGATTATTCGGCGACTGGGGCGGAAGTGGTCGGCATCTCCACTGACTCGGTTGAGTCGCACAAGAACTTCGCGGAGCATCACGAACTGCCGCTCAGATTGTTGTCCGATGCGGGAGCGCATGTGGCAAATCTTTACGGCGCGCGTTCCCTGATCCCCGGCAAAGTGGCGCGTTCAGTTTTCGTGATCGATGGCCAGGGGATTATTCGTTATCGCGACGTGCGGCCCCTCGGGTTGTTTCGCCCGAAAGATGATGAAGTGATCAAAGCGATCGAAGGCGCGGGGAAATAAGTTCCAAGTTCCAAGTTCCAAGTCGGATTTTCTAGTTTGATCGGCACCCCGCGATTGCAAGAACTCTTGCTTAGGTCCGTAGGGCCAGAAGTCAGTAGCCACGCCCGTAAGGGCGTGGGCCAGTGTTAGTCTCCAAGAAAGGCCCGAAGGGCTGACAGTAAAAGGAGACACAACATGGCAGGAAAATATCTGAGCTTGCTGGTCCATTTTACCTGGAGTACAGCGGGTCGTGAGTCGTGGATTGCAACGGAGATCCACGAATTTTATTCCCAGCTGCGAAACTTCGCCTGGCAAGAGGGCTATGGCGCATTCAGCGTAAGTAAATCAGAGGAAGCAAGAGTTGAGCGATACATTAGGAATCAGGAACATCATCATCGTAAGCGGACTTTCAAAGAGGAATTGATTGGACTACTCGAAAAACACGGGATCGAATATGACAAGCGTTATGTTTGGGATTGAATTGTTATGCGACTCTGAACCAGCGCACCTTCGGCGCTCAATTTCTCTTGCGTTCTTTCCACGCCCTTAACGGGCGTGGCTATTGACTTCCAGCCCTTCGGGCTTACAAGGAGATCGGTAAATGGCTGACAACATCAAGTGTAAACATTGCGGTGAGAAGCGACCGGCGATTGGTTTTGCGCCGTTTCCAAACGAGCTGGGACAACGCATCGCGACTGAGATCTGCCAGCCGTGCTGGGCCGCGTGGTTACAAAAACAGACTCAGATTATCAATCATTACGGCCTGGACCTTACCAGCCCCGACGCGCAGAACTTTCTGTTCGATAACATCAAAGGATTCCTCTTTAACGAGTCGCTCCCCACCGCCGAGCAAGCCGAGATCGATACCACGAAAGAAGGCACGGTGAAATGGTAAGACAAGGGGGAAGAGGGTAAGAGGGCAAAGGGAGAATGTTGAGCGAACCACTTTTCCCCTTTTCCCCTTTTTCCCTTTTCCCTTTTCGCTCCTCCGGCCTATCAGTTGCTCTTATCCGTTCCGTAAACTCCATCCCCGATTCTGACCCGCGAATTAGTTAGTCTCCCCGAGATAAACCGCCGGCGGGCAAATGGTCCACTGGTGGGTTTTCATGCGCTCGTACGTTTTCCGAACTACGGGCTTGAATAGGAGGACTGGAAATGAAGTTGAAAATAATAGGCATCATAGCGCCGATAGCGATTGCGGTTTTGTTGAGTGGCTGCAGTCAAACCGAGAACGGAAACACGGTGGTAAACGCCAACGCCAATGCGAACCACAACGCCAACACCGCCGTGGCAAACAACAATGCAAACGCCAACAGCAATAGAGCGCCAACGCGCGCCGAGTATGAAAAGAACAAACAGACCTACTCGGAACAGGCCAAGGGGTTGGGCAGCAAGATCGGCACCGGGCTCGACGACGGCTGGCTCTGGACCAAGACGCGCTTTGACCTGGCAGCCGTCGACGATCTACGCGACTCAACCATCAACGTCGACGTTGAGAACGCAGTAGTAACACTGAGCGGCACGGTCGCGAACGCGGAACAGAAGGCGAAGGCCGAGACGACGGCGAAAGCAGTTGAAGGCGTGAAGGGCGTCAAGAACATGCTGAAGGTTGTGGCCGCGCCAAACGCGAATGCAGCTAACGTGAATACCAATAGACCGAGGAAGTAATTTAGTCGCGGCTGAAATTTGGCCGCGGATTTACGCGGACAGACGCGGATCAGAACAAGTAGTACAGAAAGTTTTGAAGCTTTGTGTGTCTAGCTTTCTGATCTGATCCGCGCTTATCCGCGTGAATCCGCGGCCAATCACCCGGTTTACTCAGTCGCGTTTCTAAGTTAAGCTCTCGCCTTCCGTCAGTTATAAGAATCAGCCGGCTTTTCCCCGCGGACAATCCCCAGTAACCCGGGTGCATTATTCAATCCACATTCGAGAATCTCTCAGGAGGACCAGGACCCGTGCTCAAGCGAAGCATATCTAATCGCACGTTCGGCCCAATCGTTTTCATCGCTCTGCTGTTTTGCGTGTCGAGCGGCGTTTCCGCTCAGACCAAACTGCTGCGTTTCCCGGACATCAGCGGCGACCGCGTCGTCTTCACTTACGGCGGCGATCTTTGGACGGCTTCCGCTTCGGGCGGGGCGGCCATCCGCCTGACTTCGCATCCGGGCATGGAGGTGTTTGGAAAGTTTTCGCCCGACGGCAAGTGGATCGCCTTCACCGGACAATACGACGGCGACGAGCAAGTTTATGTGGTCCCGGCCGGCGGCGGCGTGCCGCGGCAGCTCACGTTTTACCCGGCGAAGGGCCCCCTCGCGCCGCGCTGGGGCTGGGACAATCAAGTGTATGGCTGGTCGGCTGACGGCCGACGCATCTATTTCAAGTCGCAGCGCGATTCCTGGGCGCTGCCGATCGCGCGGCTTTATTCCGTGTCTATTGAAGGTGGACCGGCAGAGCCGTTGCCAATGCCGGAAGCCGGCTCGGGAGATTTTTCGCCGGATTCAAATCGAATTGTTTACTCGCCGCAATCGCGTGACTTTCGTCCGGAGAAGCGTTATGGCGGCGGCCAGGCAAACGCGCTCTACATCTTCGATCTGAAAACTTACGAAGCGAAGCGCATAACTGAAGGACCACGTGCCACCCGCGATCCGGTGTGGGTCGGCAACACGATCTATTTCAACTCCGATCGCGACGGCCACTTCAATCTGTATTCCTACGACATCTCGAGCGGCAAGACCACTCAGGTAACCAACAACAAAACCTGGGACGTGCGTTGGCCCAGTTCCGACAACGAAGGAAGAATCATTTACGAGCTGAACGGCGAGCTGCAGATTCTCGACACGAATAGTCAACGCAGTACGCCGATTTCGATAAATGTGCCGAACGAAGGTTTGTCGAGCCGGCCCAGCCGCGTGTCGGCCGCGGGCAACATTGAATCGGTGAATTTGAGTCCCAAAGGTGAGCGCGCGCTTTTCAGTGCGCGCGGCGACATCTTCACGGCGCCGATTGAAAAAGGTCCGACGCGCAACCTGACCCATTCTTCCGGCGCTCATGACAAATGGTCCTCGTGGTCGCCCGATGGCAGCCGCATCGCGTTCATTTCAGACATGAGCGGCGAAGAAGAGCTATACATCATTCAACAGGACGGCCTGAAGCCCGCCGAGCAGATCACGCGCGGCGGCAGCGCCATGCGTTACCAGCCTGAGTGGTCGCCTGACGGCAAGCGCATCGCTTTCTCTGACAAGGACGGCAAGCTTTATGTCGTGACGCTCGCCGATAAGCGGATAGTCGAAATTGCGGACGCCCCGCATGGACAGATTCGCGATTACGTCTGGTCGCCGCGTGGAAACTTTCTCGCCTTTAGTTACGACGACAATCCGAATCGCAACTCGGCGGTCCGCATTTGGAACCCGGCTGACGGGAGAGTGACCAAAGTTACCGATGATATGTTCAATGCTTACAATCCAACCTGGGATCCGCAAGGCGCCTATCTCTACTTCCTCGCCGACCGCGAGTTTCAGCCGCAGATTTCGCAAGTAGAATTCAACTACGCCACCAATCGCACTTCGTATGTTTACGCGCTCGCCTTGCGCAAGGACGTGAAGCATCCGTTCCCGCCGGAGAGCGACGAAGTAACGGTGACGAAGCCCGAGGAAGCGGCGAAGCCGAAGGGGACGCCGCCCGGCGAGGAACCCAAGCCGCCGGCGAAAGACATCAACAAGGAACTGAAAGAACCCGCGAAGGAACAAGCGTCGCCCGAAGCTTCGCCGACACCTGCCGCCACACCGGGTGAGTCGAAGCCCGACGCGAAACCGCCGGCGACGATGTCGATCGATTTTGATGGCATTGTCAGACGAGTTGCGCGCGTGCCCGTAGGCGCGGACAACTACGGCGGCTTGTCGGCCAAGACGGGCCATTTGATCTACGCCATCGGTTCAGCGTTTTACTACGGCCGGTCGGGTGACCGGCCCACCGTGCTCAAAATCTTCGCTTTCAAGGATCGTAAGGAAACAACGATCGCTGAAGACATTCGCGGCTATGTGCTCTCCGACGACGGCTCGAAATTGCTGGTGGCCCAGGGACCCGGCTACAACCTTTACGACGCCACGCCGCAGGGAGACAAAACTCGAAAGCCCGTGGCCACGACCGGATTGGTAGTTGACCGCGTGCCTTCGGAAGAGTGGAACCAGATCTTCAATGAAGTTTGGCGGCGCTATCGCGATTGGTTTTACGTTCCTAACATGCACGGCTTCGACTGGGTCGCGCTGCGCGAGCAGTACAAGCCGCTGCTCCAGCATGTGTCGCATCGCTCAGACCTGAACTACGTTATCCAGGAGATGATCTCTGAGTTAACTATTCAGCACGCTTACATCGAAGGCGGCGACTTTACGATTCCGCCACGGCCGCGCGGCGGGTTGCCGGGAGCGCGCTTCGAAGTGGACAAAGCATCGGGGCGTTATCGCATCGCCAAGATCTTCGAGGGAGAGAACGAGGAAGACATCTATCGCTCGCCGCTGACCGAGGTCGGAGTCAACGTCAGCGTGGGCGATTATGTTTTGGCGATTGACGGTGAGGAGCTGAAGGGGACGGACGATATTTACCGGCTGCTGCGAAATAAGGCAGACAATCCCGTCAGTCTTACCGTTAACAAAACGCCTTCAATGCAGGGCGCGCGCATTGTTTCCTATAAGCCGATCACGGATGAGTCGAACCTGATCTATCTCGATTGGGTTGACCATAACCGCCACAAAGTTGAGCAGGCGACGAATGGGCGCGTCGGCTACATTCACATACCCGACATGGGCGCGAACGGCATACGCGAGTTCATCAAGTGGTACTACTCGCAGATTCGCAAGGAAGGTTTGGTGGTGGACGTGCGCGCGAACGGCGGCGGCAACGTTTCGCGCATGCTGATCGAGCGGCTGCGCCGGAAAGTGTTGGGACTGAACTACGCGCGGACTGACGACGAAGCATCGACTTATCCGGATGCGGTTTTCAACGGCCCGATGGTCGCACTGTTGGACCAGAACTCAGCGTCTGACGGCGACATCTTCCCCTACATGTTTCGCAAGGCGGGACTTGGACCATTGATTGGCAAACGATCGTGGGGTGGCGTGGTCGGTATCCAGGGACGTGGCGCCCTAATCGACGGCGGCCAGATCTTCGTGCCCGGTTCAGGCTTGACCGACGAGAACGGCAACTGGGTGATCGAAGGCTACGGCGTCGACCCGGATATTGAAGTGGAGAACGATCCGAAATCGGAGATCGCCGGCCGCGACCCGCAACTCGAACGCGGCATTGCCGAAGTGATGGCGCGATTGAAGACGCCGGTGAAGCTGCCGCCAAAACCTGCTGGACCGGTGAAGACGATCAGGTGAATCGCTGATAGCACTCACTCAGATCGCGGATTTTGTGAAACCTAATCGGGAGGGGGGGCGCGGAAGTCACTCTATCCCAAGTGTCTTCGCGCTCACCGTGAGATCAATGGCTGAGTGTTTGTTGGATCGATTAGCTGTTCAATCTGCTGGGCAGCTCTCTCAGAATAGAAACCAGCCCATTACCTTGAAGAGCACTTCGCCGTTGCCAACGACGGTCGCGACGGACATTACGTCAGCACACGGAGGCCTGCCATAGAGGCCGAGCGCGAACTTTGGATGCATAGCGGTGAGATGAGTTTGAACTTTGCCGTCCTAACGCGACGAAGAGTTATGGCTGTGGAACTACAGCAGGCTCGCTATCATTAGCTGGCCCAGGTCGCTCGCTGCAACTTCGTCGGTAGTCAAATCGCACGAGCCGCGGTAGATGCAGAAACCATTGGCCGCATGCTGACCCGTTAGTTTCTTGCCGACAAGCTCCGATTTAATTTTACTACCCTTAATTTTCAGCGGTGACGCAAACGCTGCGTCGTCCCAGTGGACCACGAGATCCGGAAGCGGATTTCTGAACGCGCCCTCACAATCCGTGGCTGTACGCGTGATGTCACGCACGAGAGGCAACCCGTCGTCGGTAATTAACCCGAGCAACAGCTTCTCTAACTCCCGGCAGATTTTGTCGTAACTCTCAGCAGAAACGATGCCTTCCGCCTCACGTCCGGCCAGGTTGATGCGAATCCAACCATTCTGATCTGTCGGCAACGAAAACGCGCGCGTGGTTTTCCAGTCGTACAACGGCCACATGAAAGGGCGGGCGAGTTTTTGAGTTGCCGCGGCGGGCGTCAGTTTGTAGTAACGCTGCTTGATATAGTCCGGCGTGTGGCGCTTCGTCGCCGCCAATAGCGACTGTGCACGCTTCGGCCATGATTGTGAACCCCAACTCCCGAGGCTCGAGAACCCACGTTCACACAACCATGGGCCAAGAAACGTGGGCAGCCCCCGGCCAGCGCGCATGCCGTGTAGGGCAAAAATCATAACCGAGTCATCGCCCACAACTTCGATGAGCCGGCCAATGTGTTCGTCCACGGCGCCATACACGCGCTCCAGCAGCCGCCCGGCGTCGCCGTTCTCCTTCTGATCGGCGTATAACGAATCATCTCGTTCGGCCGTATGCCACATGAGATGACCGGCATGATGAATCTCAGGGAAAACGACCAGCGAGAGTCGCGGACGCGTTTGTTTAATGAGCTGCCGCGCAAGGTCTGAACGCAAACGCACGCCTTCTATGCAGGCTATAGCCAGAGCCTCCAGGTCGACCTCGGCGTCAGGAGTCGTATTTACGAAGCGAGTTGCTGAGAGTGGATGCGCCGGCGAGTCCTTAACGAGTGAAACAATTTCTTTTGGACCAACGCGAAGACCTGCAACGGTAGCGTCATGTGCCCACCATTCCAGAACTTCAAAGCCTTGCCGTAGCCCTAACGGGTGCGCGAAAGGTACGTCAAGAATCCCAACGCTGATGTTTTGCCGGGCCAGCGATTTCCAAAAAGGCTGTAGGCTGCGGCCGTCGTAGCGCGTCAGGCTCATCGTTTCCGGCTGCCATGACCATTCGCTGTAAATACCGTGGGCGCTAGGTTCGCTGCCTGTCATGAAGGTGGGCCACACCGAGCCACTGCCGATACCGGCAGGAGAGTGCACGCGCAGCCAGCGGCCCTCCTTCAACAACGAGGCCAGCGCCGGCATCTTTCCCTGCGCGATCAAGCGCCGCACCAGTGAAGCTTCCGCCGCGTCGACGCCAATGGCTACAACGCTCGCGTTGGCGTTGCTAGTCATCGAGCAACTCCTGCGTGTTTACCCAGGCGCGCCTCGCCGCGGAAACTCGACAAGCTTCGACGATAGCCATCGTCTGCAAATTGTCTCGGCCGCTCGAATCGGGCTCTTCACCTCGAAGCAACGCGCCCTCCAATTGATCCAGAAGGACTTGTTCTTCAGTAACACTACGCTTGCCGCGTCTGATGATCCGCGGCAGCTTTCCGGTTTCGTAAAGCATGAGCCAGCGCTGAAACACATGCAGCGTTCCACGCTCGCCGACGAAGCGGAGGTAAAATTCCTGTCCGCGTTCGAAAAATTCGTGCCCGGTGGATTCGTACGTTAGCGAATAAAGCGCGCGGGTTTCGTCTGCGAAGGAAAGCATAACCTGCATCGAACCTCCGGGCGGCAGCGTTGCCCACGGCATCGAAAAGCTTTCTGCTAAGACTCTGGTCACCGGCTGGTCCAGAATGTAGCGAAGCGCATCGAGGTGGTGCGCGCCGGCTCCCCAAAGCGCGCTGTTTTCAACTCGCGCGAGCGACGGCGCCATCGCTTGAGGCACGCGATAGTATTGGCAAACGACCATGCCCAGCCGCCCGAGCAAGCCTTCTGAAATAACTCGACGGGCGGTGCGAAACGAACGCAGGTAACGATAATTTTGGGCCACGATGAGCGGCGCGCCCTTTTCCGCGGCGAGTTGGACCAGACTGATCGCCTCGTGCAGCGAGAGAGTGAACGGCTTTTCAACCATAACCGCTAAACCTCGCGAGAGTGCCAGCCGGCACGGCTCTACGTGGCTGTCCACTGAGGTGGCGACTATGGCTGCATCGCAATGGTCTTGATCGAGTGCGGCGTTTAGATCGGTGAAGCACTGGGCTCGGCGCACGCCTTTGTCTGAGACCTGCTTAAGAACCTGCGCGTCAATATCAACGCACGCAGCTAGCTGGTAGGCCGGCGCTCTTTGAATTTCGCGGAGCCAATCCTGCCCACGCGAGCCCATGCCAACGACTACTACCCTAATCGGCATCGGTAGAGTCTCCGGTAAAAATTGCTGATCGATTGGAAGATAACGCGGTGGCTGCATTCGTTGAGATAAGACCGTGAGTTATGAACGGACATAATCCCACTGATTTGAGGAGTCCTTGTCAGCTTCATACCCCAGGTTCTACAGGCGCACTTAGTTGTATGAGTGTATCGGCTCAGCTATCGGTTGGCTAATTCAAAGCAGGGAGCATAAAGACTATTCCTTGACGAGCAGTTTCTCCTGCGGAAGCATAGCCGCCATCCCCTTGTGTTGCCAGCAGCGCACTGGGCCATGCACGCGGCGTGAGCAGGGTGTACCTTTTTTTGTGCGTGCGCCGCAAATGTAAACAGGCTCATCAATAGTACTCGGTGGAGACGATGTTCTGCTTCCGACCGTGGGGGCCGTGGCGAGCGAAGTCATCCCGTTGTCAGACAGTGGGGAATCGGAGCGCCGTTCGATGACTAGCGGTGGCGGCAAGGGACGTCGGGCGCGACCGGCGACGTAGCCTGCTACAACTAGACTGATGGAGCTCAACAGCCACGGCAGCAGGCGCGCTTTGCGTAGACGGCGGGCGCAGCCGTTGCAAAATTTGCGGCTCGTCCAAAAATGCCAGCGCAGGCGTAAGAGCTTGGCGCCGCATTCCGAGCAAAAGTTTGGTCTATACATGAGTGTGTAGGACAGACTCTCCTGTCTGTCCTTGAAATAACCGGCACTAGGCACTTTCCTTGCGAAAGGACAGGCAGGAATGCCTGTCCGACGTTTTCGCGCTTCGCGCTCATTGCAGGCAGGGATGCCTGCGCTCCCAGCGTAGGCCGCTCGCGCAAAGCAACTCAAAGTCGGGTTATCGCGTCGGACCCTGGAGCGCCCGCAAGCCAGCAGAATTGTAATGAAGCTTAAGCCTTTGCTAAAGGTGGGCGAACCAATACCTCGGTTGCTTCGTTGCAAAAAGTCTTGCTTGCCGGGATACTCGGGTCTTCGCGAAGTCGCCTGAAGGAAATTAGTCACTAATGAAGTTTTCACACATTCCCTTGTCCACGTTCTTCAAGAATCTCGTCGCGTCTGTTTTTTGTCTTGTTCTGGTTTGCGCTGCCTTTCAGCCCGCTCGCGCGCAGGAGCCGGATGATGTCGTGCGCACAGAAACGACGCTCGTGCAGTTGAACGTCGGCGTGGTCGACGCGCGTGGACGCGCCGTCACGTCACTTTCGCGCAACGACTTCACTGTTTACGAAGACGGAGTGAAGCAGCAGATTCTGCACTTCGAACCCACCGACGCGCCCTTCAGCCTGGTGTTGTTGCTGGACACCTCTGGCTCGACCGTAAATTTTCGGCAACAGTTCAAGGCGGCGGCCTGGCGTTTTCTCGACGCCCTCTCGCCGCAGGATCGCGTGGCGGTGGTCCAATTCAACGCGAAGGTGAAAGGGCTGTCCGGTTTTTCAACCGACCGGAAGAAGACGGCTTACGCAATACAAATTGCCGACGGCGCCGGCGAGACGCATTTGTACGACGCGCTGAAATACGCGCTGAACGAGCTGGACAAAGAAGGAAGCCAACGGCGCAAGGCGATCGTGGTGATGACGGACGGGCTCGACACTCTGCTACGCAATTCAGATCGACCATTGCTCGCGAATGTGAAGACCGACGAACAAGCGATCGCGGCGATTGACGCGAAAGCCAACAGCACGCTCAACTCTGTACTGAGCGCGGCAGACCGCCAGGGCGTTTCCATCTTTCCCCTCGCGTTGCCCTCGGGCGATCCCAAGCGACTGCCCTTGCCCGATCCGGTCATCACCGGAATCTACAGCGCGGCGCGCGTGCGTCTGCAGAGTCTGGCCGATCGCACGGGCGGTCGTCTTAACGATATCCAGCGGCTGGATCAGATGGCGCGGCTGTATGCGGAAGTGGCGGCTGAACTGCGAACGCTGTACACGGTGGCTTACCAACCGGGCGGTGATCGCCCGCGCCGGGGGAAGTGGCATGATATTAAGATCGAGGTTGATCAGCCGGAACTGATTGTGCGTACGCGGCCGGGATACTTTGCTAGATAGTTTCAAGTTTCAGGTTTCAGGTTCCAAGTTTCGAAACGCTGAAAAAGTTGCGTCTTTAGGCTGAACCCTCTAGGTCTTCGAATTAAAAGAACTTAGAACCTGGAACTTGAAACCTGAGACTTGAGACTTTCCTCCCCGCTTCACTATTCACGATTTACCCTTTATATTTAGCAATCACGCACCCGTAGCTCAGTTGGATAGAGTACCTGACTACGAATCAGGGGGTCGCATGTTCGAATCATGCCGGGTGCACCATTTTCTTCAATGAGTTAGGGCACCCACTTTGGGTGCCCTTTCTTTTGTACGTACATACACTTCTAAGTTTGTACGCCTGGCATGAGCCAAGCGATTTCCTTTCAACATTTTCTATCGTGAGAGCGAGGAGGAGATAGTAATTATCGCGGTATCTCATCAGAAGCGCCGGCCGGATATTGGGCACGTCGGATTGCATTACCTTAGCCGCTCTTTCCTGATCTCTGAACTGACGTCTTCAGGCGCTTCTTGCGCAGTCGCTCTCCCGTCATTAATCTAACCCTCGATCATGCCTCCATCCAGAACCATTCGTGCGCCGCGCGGCGCCACGCTCACCTGCAAAGGCTGGCATCAGGAAGCGGCGTTGCGCTGCCTGATGAATAATCTCGATCCCGACGTCGCCGAGAAACCGGACGAGCTGATTGTCTACGGTGGCGCCGGCAAGGCCGCACGCAACTGGGCATCGTTCGAGGCGATCGTGAGCGAGCTGCAGTCGCTTGAGAACGACGAAACGTTGTTGGTCCAATCGGGTAAACCCGTTGCCGTGTTTCGCACTCATGAATACGCGCCTCGAGTTTTGATTGCCAATTCCAACCTCGTCGGCGCCTGGGCCAACTGGGAACATTTTCACGAGCTCGAGCGCAAAGGCCTGATGATGTACGGCCAGATGACGGCCGGCAGCTGGATCTATATCGGCACGCAGGGGATCGTCCAGGGCACGTTTGAAACCTTCGCTGCGATGGCTGACAAACAGTTCGCCGGGGATTTGAGCGGCAAGCTTGTCGTCTCCGGCGGCATGGGCGGCATGGGTGGCGCGCAACCGCTGGCCGCCACGCTGAACGGCGCTTTGTTTCTCGGTATAGACGTCGATCCAGCGCGCATCGAACGGCGTGTGGTTACGGGCTACTGCGATCGAATGGCGTTCACGCTCGATGAAGCACTCGATATTCTTGAGGACGCACGCGAACAACAACGCGCTGTCTCCGTTGGGCTCGTCGGCAACTGCGCGGAGGTGCTTCCTGAAATTGTTCGACGCGGCATCGCAGTTGACGCGGTCACCGATCAAACCAGTGCGCACGATCCTTTGAACGGTTATGTACCGGCTGGACTCTCACTCGAGCAAGCGGCCGACCTGCGTCATTCCTCTCCGGCTTCATACGTAGAACAGTCGAAACAATCGATGGCCCGGCACGTTGAGGCCATGCTCGCGCTCAAGCACGGCGGCGCGGTGACGTTTGATTACGGCAACAACATTCGCAAGATGGCTTTCGACGCCGGTTGCGCCGACGCGTTTAAAATTCCCGGCTTCGTGCCCGAATACATCCGCCCGCTTTTCTGTGAGGGCAAGGGTCCCTTTCGCTGGGTGGCACTGTCAGGCGACGCGTCCGACATTCAAAAGACCGACGACCTGGCCCTCGAGCTATTCCCTGACGACAAGACCTTGAATCGTTGGGTTCGTCTGGCGCGAGACCGCATACAATTTCAAGGACTGCCGGCGCGCATTTGTTGGCTTGGTTACGGCGAGCGTGCGGAAATGGGCGAGGCGATCAATGAACTGGTAAAGCGTGGCGACCTGAAAGCGCCAATCGCGATCGGTCGCGATCATCTCGACACTGGTTCGGTCGCGTCTCCGTTTCGCGAGACGGAAGGAATGAAAGATGGCTCCGACGCGGTTGCCGACTGGCCCATACTCAACGCGCTACTAAACACCGCCAGCGGAGCAAGCTGGGTTTCGTTTCATCACGGCGGCGGCGTGGGCATTGGTTATTCTTTGCACGCGGGCCAGGTTTCCGTCGCCGATGGTACAGCGGAAGCGGCGAAGCGGCTGAATCGAGTGTTGACGAACGATCCGGGATTGGGTGTCGCGCGCCACGTTGATGCTGGATATGAAGAAGCGGAAGAGACGGCGCGTGAGAAGGATGTGAAGATTCCGATGCTACCTTAACAAGGTAGTCGCCAATCCGGAGACAACCGATCCGATGAGTGCTAGAATTTACTTGCTATGACAGTAACGTTAAGGCCCGATCTGGAGGAAGAACTTGCGGCGCGCGCCCAATCTGAAGGGCTATCAATCGAGGAGTTTGTTAATCGCGAACTAGAGCGGGTTGTCGCAAGTAGTCCTCCGGCCACAGAACTGACTCCCGAGGAGCGCGTTCGACGTTGGCAGGAATTTGTGACGAAATATGCCGTCGGCGGGCTGCCACTTTCTGATTTCGCCGTGAGTCGCGAAAGTATCTATACCAGAGAAGACGAAATGCTATGAGTTATCTGGTGGACACTAACGTCCTGTTACGTAGTGTTCAGACCTCCCACCCAATGCATTCCGATGCTGTCCGCGCGATCCACCTGCTACTCAATGACGAAATAGTTTCAGTAATTCCTCAGAGTTTTATCGAATTCTGGGCCGTCGCTACTCGCCCCGAAACAAGTAATGGCTTAGGGCTAACGGTCGAGGAAGTCGCGGCGCGTATTAGTGTCATCAAGTCTACGCTCACGTTGTTACCGGATGTTGAGGGAATCTTCGAAGAGTGGGAGCGACTGGTCGTTCAGCACCAAGTCCTTGGCAAACAAGTTTACGATGCTCGTCTGGTAGCGGCGATGACCGTGCACGGTCTCACGCACCTGCTGACTTTCAACACCAACGACTTCAAGAGATTTACGAACATCACCGCCACCAGCCCACAAGCCATCCTCAACGACGAAACCACATGATCAAACTCACGCGAGCTTCGCTGCTTATCATCCTGCTGGTTTCCGCGAGTTGCGCGCAGACCGCAAACGTTCGCATCGCGCCGGCAAGGCAAACAAGCGAGCGCGTGCAGACGGTTCAGTTTGCCAGCAAGCTGGTGGGAAAAACTTTGCCTTACAACGTCGTCCTGCCGGTTAACTACGATAAGCCGGAGTTGCGCAACACGCGTTACCCGGTTCTCTATCTGCTCCATGGTCTCTTTGGTCATTACGACAATTGGACGACTCATACCAAACTTGCCGAGTATGCTTCCCAGTATGAGATGATCATTGTCACGCCTGAAGGCAATGACGGTTGGTATACCGACAGCGGTACGGCGCCGCGCGACAAGTATGAATCTTACCTCGTGCAGGAGTTGATTCCCGATGTGGAAAAGCGTTTCCGCGTGAACAACAATCGCGCGAGCCGCGCGATCGGCGGGCTTTCGATGGGCGGTTACGGCGCAGTAAAGTTTGGCGTCAAATATCCGGACATGTTTGCGTTGGTTGCTTCGCTGAGCGGCGCGCTTGACGCTGCCACCTGGTCTGAATCGGATCTACGCGGGTTCGAATCGATTTGGCGCACGTTGCCGCCCGTGTTTGGCGCCGGCAACAGCTCGGTACGCATAGCGAACGACCTGCAAAAACTTTTGCGCGAGTTGCCGCCGGATCGTATTGCGGCGCTGCCTTTTATTTATCTTGACTGCGGCACTGAAGATCCGCTGTTTCAGTCCAACCGCGATTTCGTTGAACTGCTCCGGAGCCGCAAAATCGCACATGAGTATCGCGAACTGCCGGGCAATCATTCGTGGACGTACTGGGACGCACAAGTGCAGGACGTTTTGCGGCTGGCAGCGAAAAGGTTCGCTGAGCCGTCGCCCGCGGTGAAAGCTGTCGCGCCTTAAGGAAACAATTCATCATGACCACGCCAGTGTCTTCAAAGCTGCACGTATCGCGCAAGGCAAGTCTATTTACCGAATCGGTGATCCGCGAGATGACTCGCGAGGCGCTCAAGCACGGCGCCGTTAATTTGTCGCAGGGCTTTCCTGATTTCGCCGCCCCGGAAGACATCAAGCGCGTCGCCATGGAGGCAATCGCTGACGATATCAATCAATACGCGATCACCTGGGGCGCGCGCGATTTTCGCCAGGCGATTGCGCGCAAAACGAAATGGTATCTCGGTCTCGACGTCGATCCGGAAACTGAACTTACGGTGACCTGCGGTTCAACCGAAGGAATGATCGCAGCGATGATGGCCACCGTCGATCCGGGCGAAGAGGTGATCGTGTTCGAGCCGTTTTACGAAAACTATGCGCCCGATGCGATCCTTTCAGATGCCAAGCCGCGTTATGTGCCGTTGCGGGCGCCGGACTGGAGTTTCGATCGGGAGGAGTTGCGCTCCGCCTTCAACCGAAACACCAAAGCGATCATTGTCTGTAATCCAAATAATCCTACCGGCAAAGTTTTCACGCGCGCGGAGATGGAGTTCATCGCCGGGCTGTGCCGCGAATTTGACGCGCTCTGCTTCACCGATGAAATTTACGAACACATTCTTTATCCGCGTCCCGGCGCGGAGATCGAACACATCTCGATGGCCCAAATCGAGGGCATGCGCGAACGCACGGTTATCGTCAACTCGATGTCCAAGACTTATTCCGTTACCGGCTGGCGCGTCGGCTATTGCATTGCGCCGCCTGAGATAACCGGAGCGATTCGCAAGGTCCATGATTTTCTGACCGTCGGCGCGGCCGCTCCGTTACAAGCAGCCGGCGCGTACGCGCTCGCGCTGCCGGCCGAGTACTATGATCGATTGCAAGCGGAGTATCGCGCGCGCCGCGACCTGTTATTGCCCGTGCTCGAGGATGCCGGTTTCAAGACTTTTGTGCCCGACGGCGCTTACTACATCATGACCGACATCTCGAACTTTGGATTTGCTGACGACGTCGAGTTCACGCGCCACTTGATTCGCGAGGTAGGCGTGGCGTGCGTACCGGGGTCAAGTTTCTACAGCGTGCCGGAACGTGGACGTCAGCAGGTTAGATTTTGTTTCTGTAAAAAAGATGAGACGCTGCAGCTCGCCGCCGAACGGCTTGAGAAACTCCGCAATCGAAGTTGATTATTTCAATCTAAGAGCGGGGGCACGACCTTCTTCCTGACCCTGAGATTAATAAGCTTGCGTTGCTGGTTACCTGGTTGAAAGACATTCAAGGTTGTATTGATTGAGCCAGTTCGATCAGCTCCAGGTCAGGAAGGTGGGCTTGCCCCCGCTGCTCTGCTACCGAATGATGAATATTAGATCTGCTTCCTTCATCTTTAGTGTTTTGCTTTTATTTCTACTGGGCGGCTCGGCACACAGCCAGCAGAGCGCCGATGCAAACTTCGACGCCCGGGTTGAAAACCCTGCTTTTACAAAAAACTTTCCTCGCGTGTTGTTTGATGAGGCGCACAACAACGCTGAAAGCAGTCATAGCCGTTACAAGCCGTTCGCCGATCTCCTCTTCAATGACGGCTATCATCTGGTCGTGAACCGTCAGCCGTTTACCCGCGGCTCGCTCGAGAGTTTCAAGATTCTGGTGATCGTAAATCCGCTTGGTGCGGAGGACGTGGACGACGAAGGCGCCGATGGTCCGGCATTCACTGCCGCGGAATGCGACGCCCTGACCGATTGGGTGCGCGAGGGTGGCGCGTTGCTGTTCGTCGTGGACCAGGCTCCGTTTGCGTCAGCCGCGGAGATTTTAGCGACGCGTCTCGGCGTTGAAATGAGCAAGACCGAGACGCTCGATCCAGCCAACGCTCAGAAGGACAGGGCGACGGGCGTGATTCTTTACTCGCGTGAAAATCGCATGCTCAGCGAACACTCCATTACGAACGGGCGCAGCCAGGCTGAACGCGTGAACCGTGTAATGGTTTTCCGTGGGCAGTCGCTGAAAGGTCCAAGCGGAACTGAGATCCTGCTGAAGTTACCAGACAGCGTTGAAGAAAAGTCGCCGGCAGTAAAAGGTAATGCAGGCCGGGCGCAGGGAATTGCTTTCCGGCCGGGCAAGGGACGCTTGGTGATGTTTGGCGACGCCGCCATGCTGTCGGCGCAGGTCTCTGGTTCGGATAACAAGCCTTTCGGCATGAACGTCGGTGAGATTGATAATCGTCAACTGGTGCTTAATGTGATGCATTGGCTTTCAGGATTGTTGAAATAGCGAGCTTTAAGCAGTAAGCAGTGGGTGAATTGTAACGTCATGCCCCGCATCAACTCGACCGTTTCAACTTCTCGTCGGCAGTCTTGAAAATGAAGATTCGGAACGAATGCACTGTCTCTCCACGCGGCCTCATCCGAAGCGTTGAGCGTAGTCTTGATTGGATCAACCCAATCGATCTTGATGGCATCTCCTTCATTCGCTTGATGGACGAATTACCGAAGACGATAGACAAGTTTCCTCTTTGGCAGAAAGATCTAAAAAAACGAAGAGTCTCCCTGACCGGTCGTTATATGGCCAGGCATAAGAACGAACCGGCATACATCACTCTCTACATTCGCAATCTTTATCGAGGTATCCCTTCTCTTTTGCAATTCAGCCCGCTGCCGGCGCTGGTCATCCAGGGCACTCTGGCTCATGAAGTAGGGCACCATCTCATCGCCACCCGAGGATATATCTTTCAACCCACTGAAACTTTTGATCACCAGGAAGTGGAAGAGGAGTTTTGTGATCGTTATGCATTTAGCGTAGTGAATAAGATGTTGCCCAAAGCGCATTACAGGATGTCCAACTGGATATTGAAGAAGCTGGCCGATTGGTATTACGATTTTGCTTCGCTTGACTGGAACGACAAAAAATACAAGGACGCCAGCGAACGCTTTCTGACAGCCTTCCTCTTGAACAGCAATCTCGACGACGCGCTTTATTGGTATTGGCGCGCTGAAGACGCTTTCAAAGCCGAACAGGTCGTGGAACGAAGCGCTCGTAGTAATGGCTTAAGAAAGAAATGATTAAAAAGCTTTCCTGTCATCTCAGCCTCGCTCTGATGCTCACCTTGAGTTTCACTGCGCCTGCTCAAATGCGATCGGACCCATCCGGCACCTGGGGCGGAACGATAGTTACCGCGGAAGGCACAGGCGGATTGGAATTGACTCTCAGCCGAACTGGCACGGAGTGGCGAGCGACAATGAGGTTACGACTCTCAGGCCAGGAACTGACGCCGGCTGTCGAAGCACTGCAAATCGACACGGATCAAATTACATTTACCACCAAGATCGGCGGCACGCTCTTAAAATTCACTGGTCACTTTGCCGGTGACACGCTGAAGGGGACAGCTGATGCCTACAAGAATGACGCGAAGGTTGGCACTGCAACTTTTGATCTTAAGCCGGGCGGAACGATGCCGGCGCTGGGTCCGCAGACTGGCGGGCAGATGGCCGATCCAAACTTCGACGCGAAAGTCGACCACCCCGCCTACAAGAAGAACGGACCCAAAGTTTTGTTCGACGAAGCGCACTTCAACTTTCACACCGCCACCGGTCGTTACAAACCTTTCGCTGATCTCATTAGCAACGACGGCTATCAGGTAGTTTCCAATCAACAGAAATTTTCCGCTGACGTGCTGAAGGGTTATCGCATGCTGGTGATTTCAAACGCTCTGGGGGCGGCGTTAATGAGCGATACCAGCGCCGCCAATCCCGCCTTCACCGAAGCCGAGAGCGACGCGGTGCGTGATTGGGTGCGCCAGGGTGGTTCGTTGTTGCTGATCGCGGATCACGCGCCCATGGGTGCGGCGAACCAGATTCTGGCAGCGCGTTTCCAGGTCGACATGAGCAAGATGTATACGGCCGATCCGCAGAATTCAGACGCGGGCTCGAGCAGTTTCATCGTCTACACGCGCGCCAGCGGCACGCTTGCCGATCATCCGATAACGCGCGGACGCAGCCAAAGCGAGCGCGTGAACAAGGTGATTGCCTTCACCGGGCAGTCTCTGAAGGGCCCGGCTGACAGCTTCGCCTTTATGAAATTGGGGGACACGGCGATAGATACGATGCCCGGCCCAAACGCGAACCGAATCTCAGCAGCCGGACGCGCGCAAGGCATTGCGATCAATTTTGGCAAAGGCCGCGTGATTGTTTTGGGCGAAGCAGGAATGCTTTCGGCGCAAATAGTCGGCGCGCAACAGATGAAGTTTGGCATGAACCGCCCCGGCATCGATAACCGCCAACTTGCACTGAACATCATGCATTGGCTGTCGGGAAAGCTGAAGTAGTGAGCAGTAAGCGGTAAGCGGTGAGCAGTAAGAACATCTCGTTCGCCCGCTGACTGCTTACTCTTTATGTGGGACGCAAAGCGACAATTCATCTGGCTGGCGGCAGGAATCGCGCTGGGAACGTTTGTGGCTTTTTCAGACGCTCACGACGAGAATAACGTTTTCGTACCACGTTTCTTCATCTTCATGGAAAGCCTGGTGCTGGGAATTATTGCGCTGTTGTTTTATGTGTATTCGAGGAAGCGGTAGAAAGAAGACAGGAGACAGAATACAGAAGCGCTAACCGTTAACCCTTCTGTCTACTGTATTCTGTATTCTGTCTACGTCTTCTCAATTCGGCTGCTGCGAAGTTTTCGCTCGGACCGTAATTCCCTCGTCAGCAAGGACCAGCAGGCTACGCGGTTCGCCAAAAGGAACGCTCGAGGGAACGTAAGAGACTGTGTAGCGGTTCTTTCTTAGTTCGTCGCAAATTGTCTTCGCTGCGACCGTCGGTTCCTCGATCGAAAAGATCGTGCCCCCCGTTCCTTCCACCAGCTTATCGATCACCTGCTTCGGTTTCGGCACGTCCCGGCGGATAGCGCCGCGCGTGCGGTCCTGCGCCTGCACCGCGTAAACGGTGATGTCGAGTCGTTGCAGCTCAGACAAAATCTTGTCAAAGGAAATTTTGCTGCCGCGATCGAGTCCGTCGCTGATTACCACGATCACATGTTTCTGGCCGGGCGCCGTCTGCAGTGCCTGCTCGATGACGGCGCTCGTCGCGTCGAACAAATGCGGCTGCCCTTTTTTCCGGAAGAGCTTCAAGGACGACTCGATCGACTTCGCATCGTCCGTCCAGTCAGAAACGATCTCCGCTTCCTCGTCGTAGCCGACGATCAGCAGCTTGTCGCCTTCAAAAATTTCATAGGCGAACTCGCGAGCGGCGCGTTCGAGCTTTTCGATCTCCGCGCGGATAGTCAGCGAGTTGTCAACCAGCAGGACGATGCGCGCCGGAGACGGATCGGGGGTGAAGTTTCGTATGGTCTGTTCGACGTTGTTGTCGTAAACGGAAAGTTGCTTGGCGGTTATCGGGAGCCCGGGTTTGTCGGTGCGCACGGCGACGAGGTTTACCAGCACGCCGCCTTCCGTGCTGGCGCCGGGCCGGCGGCCCGCCTGGCCCATGACCAGAGCGCAAGCGGCAATCAGCAGTAACACAAAAGCTGTCGCGAATTGCAGACGCAGCCGGCGATGCGGCAAAACAGTTCGCCGGCTATTTGATTGGTGGTACATCTTCGTGCGCGGGAGGCCGGGCTTCAATCACCTTTGGAGACTTTTGAGGTGGAAGCTTTTTCGGAAGTTTTCTTAGCCGGGGAGCTCTCTTTAGTTTTCTTCTCAGCCGAACTCGTCTTGTCGGACTTCTTATCGTCTGATGCAGAAGTTGAAGCTACAGTTTCTTTCTCAGCTTTTTCGGCGGCTTTTCTGCCGTTGCCCGCGTAGTCGGTGACATACCAACCCGAGCCTTTGAACTGGATCGCGGAAGCTGACACGAGCTTTTCCAGGCGCCCGCCACACTTGCGACACTTCACCGGCGGCTTATCATTCATTTTCTGAAAGACTTCCAGGTGCGCCTTGCACTTGCGGCATTCGAATTCGTAAATCGGCATGAACTAATTGCTCCGTTGAACTTGATTGAAATTATACGGGCCACGCGGCAGCCGCGCAAAGACAGGTTCCAAGTTCCGAGTTCCGAGTTCCGAGTTGCAAGAGCGTCAAGCAGGTCAGAGTTCAAACTTTAGTTTGCTTCGCCTCTGAAAACACAAACAAAGTTTGAACTCTGAACTACTTGAAGCAAACTTGAAACTTGGAACCTGAAACTTGAAACTTCCCTTGCTTTGCAAGTTCATAGGCGCTTCGCTATGATCCATCCCGAACTACACCCCATGTCTGACACCGCAAAATCTCTTTCTCTCGAACGCAAGATCAAGATGCAGGAGGCTCGCGAAGGCATCATCAATCGCCTGGCGCTGACCCTGCCTACCACCATCAATCTGGATCGATTTCTGAACGTGATCGTTTCTGAGCTCGGCCGGATGATGAACGTCGATCGTTGCGACGTGATTCAACTGACTTCACCAAGCGAGCTGCGTATCAGCCACGAGTGGCGTGCGGGCGACGACGTGCCCTCCAGCCTGGGAACCGCAATCCCACTCGATCTCACGCAACTTTCAGAACACGTAGACATAACCAAACCTATACGGCTCGACGACACCTCGGCGGCTGGACTCGATCACAAAGTGCGTTTTCTGGCCAAGAGCCTGGGCACGCGATCCCTTCTGGTCGTCCCGGTAATTCTTGGCGACGACGTGCTCGGCCTGGTCGGCTTGCATATGACACGAACGCTGCGCGAGTGGCTTGACGACGAGGTTTCATTTTTGGAATCCATCGCACGTCAGATTGCGATTGGGTACCAGTACACGCGGCTGTACATCGACAAGGAGCGCGAGGCGGAAACCAAGCGCGCGCTTTTGGAGATTGCGAACGCCTTGAACGCGCGCTCGGAGTTTCGTGAAGTCTCGTCTCTGGTGCTCGAACGCGCGATCACCCTCGTCGGCGCTGATTACTCGGCGCTGGGCGTGCTCGATCCAAAAGGCGGCCGCATTAGTCTCGTTGCCTTCCGGGCCGCGCCGCATGCAACCACCGACGGCGTCAAGGGCTTGATCGACGAACACGGACAGTCGCTGGACGTGACTGAGTTTCCCGCGGCGATGGAAGTTTTGGCGGCAGGTAAGACGCTTCGTTTGCTCGACAAGGACCTGCCGTTTCCGTTTCGTTTGATGTTCAACTCGATACTTGGCGGACGCGCTGCGCTCGTCGCGCCGGTCCGGGTTGCCGGTCAAACCTTTGGATTTCTCGGCCTGGTGTGGAGCGCTGCGCGGCAGGGATTTCAGGATCATGAGGTAGCCCTCGTCGAGGGCATCGCGGATCAATGCGGCACCGCGCTCGAGCGCGATCAGCTTTCGGCGGAAGTAATGCATCTGCGCAGCGCGCTGCACGAGCGTTACGGCGAAAACCGCATCATCGGACAAAACGGCGGCATCCGGCGCGCGGTTGAGCTCGCGCTCAGCGTTGCGGATACGCAAACGACCGTCTTGATCCAGGGCGAGTCGGGAACCGGCAAAGAGTTGCTGGCCAACTTGATTCACTACAATTCGGGCCGCGAGGATCAGCCCTACGTAAAGCTAAACTGCGGCGCGATTCCGGAGTCGCTGCTCGAGTCGGAATTGTTTGGTCATGAGAAAGGCGCATTCACCGACGCGCGCGCGCGCCGCCTGGGCAGGTTCGAAGAAGCAAACGGCGGCACGTTGTTTCTTGACGAAGTTGGCGAGATGAGTTTGTCGGCACAGGTGCGTTTGCTGCGCGTGTTGCAGGATGGAGAGTTTACGCGCGTGGGCGGCAACGAAGTTTTGAAGGTTGACGTTCGCGTGATAGCCGCGTCGAACGTGGACTTGGAACATGCGACCGAGTCAGGCACTTTCCGGCGCGATCTTTATTACCGCCTCTCGGTGTTTCCGATCGTGTTGCCGCCGCTGCGCGAACGCCCGCAGGACATTCATCCGCTCGTCATACATTTCATCGAACACTACAAACAAAAGACCGGCAGGTTTATTTCCGGCATTTCGAAAGACGCGTTGCAGGCGCTGATTACTTACGAATGGCCCGGCAATGTGCGTGAACTGGAAAACGCGATCGAGCGCGCGGTGATCATCGCTTCCGGGCGGCAGATTGAGCTGGAAGACCTGCCGGAGACGATCAGCAGGATTGCTTTACAAGAACAGGACCGGATTAAGGTCGAACGCGCGCGCGCCGCCAGCGAAGGCCGCACGACGACGTTTGAAGTTACGGTGCCGTCGTCGATGGATGAAATTGAGCGCCAGGCAATCGAAGCCACGCTCGACTACACCCGTGGCGATAAAACTCACGCCGCCCGCGCGCTCGGCATTGGGCGCAAGACTCTCTACCGGAAACTCGAGCAATACAACGGTGAACGAAACGACGCTGATTGAGCCGAGGCTTTGTAGGGGCGCACCTATGTGTGCGCCCATGGCGGCCACACAGGTCCGCCCCTACATTAGTTCGCGCTGGCCCATCTTCTTGCGCCGCTTTAGCGCGGTTTGTTATAGTCAACACCTGAAAACGAACATTAAGAATAACCCCGCAAAGCCCGGGCGCTTTGCTCCTAGAAAGGATTCTCTTATGGGAAACGATAACGATAACATTTCCACCAGGCTTACTTACCTGCTCATCGGCGGCGGCATCGGGGCCGTCATCGCCCTGCTGTTTGCGCCGAAATCCGGCCAGGAACTCCGCGGTGATTTGGCAGACGCCACCCGCAAGGGCATTGACAAGTCGCGCGAAACTGCGCAGCAGATCGGCGAACGCGCCGGGGAGTATTACGAGCAAACGCGTGAGCGCGCGGGCGAGCTATATAACCAGGCAGCCAGCAAAGCTTCGGACGTTTACGCGACAGCGTCGGACAAAGTCAGCGAAGTGGCCCAGACGGCGCGCGCGACTGCGGCTCGCCAGACCAGCACCGTGGCCGCCGCGATCGACGCCGGCAAGAAGGCTTATCAGGAAGAAAAACGCAAGACTGAATTGTCGGGCCGCATCGAGGCTGCGCCGCAATACACTGAAAAGCCAAGCTAAAGAGCCGATGATAATTCTCGCGCTACAGATGAACACGAACGATCCGATGTTTTGGGTGATGGTAGTCATCGCTTTGTCTTTCATCATTATTGCCATAGCGATGATTGCCATCGCCGTGTTCGTCAGTCGCGCGGTGAAATCTGTTAATCGCCTGGAAGAAAAACTCGAGCCATTGATCGAGCGAGTCACGGTCATCAGCGATCAGGGCAAACTGATCGCAGTGCAGGGGAAACTCATTGCCGAACAGTTCACCGCCGTCTCCGGACATCTATCGACGGCCACGGCAAACTTGTCGGAGTCGCTCTCGATCATCAAGGATGAGGTGGGCGAGCTCAAGGTGATGGTGAGTGATACAGCTCATGAGGCGCGTGATAAAGTCGAGCTGGTGAGTCGCACGATTGATCGCACGCACAGTCAGGTTGTCTCAACTACCGACTTCGTGCAGCGCAAAGTTGTTGAGCCGGCGCGCGAGCTGGCGGCAATTATGGCGGGCTTCCGGCGCGGGCTCGAGGTTCTCGTAGCTCCAATACCGAAGCCCATCGATCAAACTTACGGAGAGGATGAGATGTTTATCGGTTAACCTCTTGCAGCCCGGAACGGCTTGAAGAAACTCGAACCATCGCATCCGCCGGCGGATCTGGTTCGGGTTTTTTGATTTTGACGCTCCAGAGGAGCGCAATGTTTATAGCAGCAGCTTGAAGAAGGCGATTGCCCTGACATCGGAACGCCCGGCAGCCGATGTCAGAGCCACGATCGTGGGGCCGTTAACGCTATAAACATTACGTCCCTCCGGGACTCCGGACAGATAACCCTCGATTTTGATAGCACGCGGATCAAACTGTTAGTATCCTGTTTTCCAAGTATAGGGACTTATGTCTACTGAAACTCCACTCGATCTCAAGAAGACGGTAAACCTGCCAAAGACTGGCTTCGCGCAAAAAGCGAACCTTTCGCAAAGCGAACCCGCGCGTCTCAAAAAATGGACGGAGATGGGTCTCTACGATTTGATCCGCTCAGCACGCGCCGGGGCCCGGAAGTTCATCCTGCACGATGGCCCACCTTACGCTAACGCCGACATCCATCTCGGCACAGCGATGAATAAAATCCTGAAAGACTTTGTGGTCAAGTCGCGCACCATGTTGGGTTATGACGCCCCGTATGTTCCCGGTTACGACTGTCACGGTCTGCCGATTGAGCTGCACGTCGAGCGAAAACTGGGGACGAAGAAAGCCAACATGCCCGTCGCCTCCATTCGCCGCGCTTGTCGCGAATACGCTGCCAACGCGCTCAAGAGCCAAACGCGCGACTTCAAGCGGCTCGGCATTCTCGGAACCTGGGACAATCCTTACTCAACTATGTCGAACGGCTACGAGGCTGAGACGGCACGGCTGTTCGGCACCTTTGCCGAGCGTGGTTACGTCTACAAAGGAGCGCGCCCGGTCTACTGGTGCATTCACGATCAGACCGCTTTAGCTGAAGCCGAGGTTGAGTATCGCCAACACAACAGTCCTTCGGTCTACGTCAAGTTTCCGCTCACCAGCAATCCGTCTTTGATCGATCCGGCGCTCGCGGGCCGCAAAGTCTTTCTGTTGATCTGGACTACGACGCCCTGGACGTTGCCCGCGAACCTCGGCATAGCGGTGCACCCTGATTTTGAGTATTCAGCCGTAGAGATTGGTGACGAGGTTTACATTCTTGCTTCCGAGTTGATCGAAACGGTTCTGGAAAAATGCGGGCTCAACCAGAATGACGGCGAAGGCAATCCGGAGAAACCAAAAGTGTTGGCCCGCTTCGTTGGCGCCAAACTGGATCGCCTCGAATGCCGGCACCCGTGGATCGATCGCGTGTCGCTCGTGATGGTTGGCGACCACGTAACGCTCGGCGGCGAAGCTGACGCGGAAACGGAACTCGACGTCAGCGAAGCGCGTGACCGCAAGACAACCGGCAAAGCCGGCACCGGCGCCGTTCACACCGCGCCTGGTCATGGTCACGACGACTTTGTGATCGGCAAACGTTACGGCTTGGAAATCTATTGCCCGGTTGATAACGCCGGACTCTTCACTCCCGAAGTCGAACACTTCGCCGGACAAAACGTCTTCGCCGCGAACCCGGCAATCGTTGATTTCATGCGCGAGCGCGGGGTGTTGCTGTTTTCCGAAAACTACGAACATCGCTACCCGCATTGTTGGCGTTGCAAAAACCCCGTGATTTTCCGCGCCACGCCACAGTGGTTCATATCGCTCGATCATGTGGCGGAGAATGATGAGTGGGGCCAGAGCCTGCGCAGCGGCGCCGAGCAGGAAATAGAAAAAGCCGTTAACTGGATTCCAGCCTGGGGCCGCGAGCGCATGCTGAATATGTTCAAGAACCGCGCCGACTGGTGCGTTTCTCGCCAGCGTGTGTGGGGTGTGCCGATTCCGGCGTTCTACTGCGTCGACTGCAACAAGGAATCTTCAAGCGCTGAAGTAGTGCTGGACCAGAACGTGATCAATCACGTCGCCGATATATTCGAACGCGAATCGTCAGACGCCTGGTACAAGTATGAGCCGAAGGATTTACTTCCCGAAGGATTCAAATGTCAGCAGTGCGGTGGCCAGAAATTTACGAAGGAGACTGACATTCTGGACGTTTGGTTCGACAGCGGCTCATCCTGGCCGTCGGTCTTCAAAGAGTACTTCGCCGCGGAGTTGGGCGAGTGGCAGCCGGCTGACGTTTATCTCGAAGGAGGCGATCAGTATCGGGGTTGGTTTAATTCGTCTCTGCTGATCAGCCTCGCGAAATACCGGCACGCGCCCTACCGCAACGTGATCACGCACGGCTGGTTGATCACGGTGCAGGGCGAAAAGATGAGCAAGTCGCAGGGCACCGGCATCTCACCGAACGAGGTGGTGAAGGAGTCGGGCGCAGACATTCTGCGGCTCTGGGTGGCTTCTTCGGACTACCACGAGGACGTGCGCTGCTCTGAAGAGATTCTCGAGCGTACCGTCGACTCCTATCGCAAAATTCGCAACACGGCGCGCTACGCCCTGGGAAATCTGAGCGGCTTTGACGGCGTGAAGGATGCTGTCGCTGAAGACGAGCTGCTCGAAATTGATCGTTGGGTGCTGGCGGAGCTTGACGGGGTGATCAGCAACGTCAGGCGTGCGTTTGAAACTTACGAGTTTCACATGGCAACGCGGGCAATTTATGGATTTTGCACGGTGACGCTCTCCGCGCGCTACTTCGACATCATCAAGGACCGACTTTACACCGCGGCGCCACGCAGTCTGGCGCGTCGCTCCGCGCAGACCGCGCTGCATCGAATCGCCGAAGCGCTTGCGGTTATGCTGTCGCCGGTTCTTGTGTTCACCGCTGATGAAATTTGGGAGAACCTGCCGCTGGGTGACCGGCCGGCGTCAGTTCATATGTCGCTGTTGCCGCAGGCGAGTGGCGAGACGGACGCTGCCTTGCTGCAGAACTGGCACACGCTGTTTGAAATTCGTGACCGGGTGTTGCAGTCGCTTGAGGAAGCGCGAATCGCTAAACAGATCGGCAGCTCGCTCGAAGCCCGCGTGGAGATTACCGCGGGCAGCGAAAATTACGAGCTACTGCTTCGCTACCAGGATCAGTTACGCTACATTTTCATTGTTTCCCAGGTTGAATTGCTCCGCTCGGATGACGGAGCGGCATTGTTGGTTAAAGTGCAGCCGGCGGAAGGCAAGAAATGCGAGCGGTGCTGGAACTATTCAACACGCGTCGGGGAATCAGTGCGGTATCCGGAAGTTTGCGAACGCTGCGCCGGGGCGCTGGTAGAAATAGAGGCCGAAGGTCCATAGCGCTCCTGGTATCCGGTCGCCCTGCTGTTAGCGGCTGCGCCGTCTTCGGTGCGGAAAGGCTTTGCCTTTCCGGATAGTTCCTATTTGACTGGAGGCTGCGCCTCCGAAGGCATAGCCTTAGATTTATTCTCGGTCGTAAGGAAAGCCATCGGCTTTCCGCACGGAAGGCGGCACAGCCGGGGAAGAATCGAAATCGGTAAATGAATATGGCTACCAAATTAGAGAAGGCGGACCTAACATCTCGCGCGCGGCTGGGTTGGCGCGCAGGTTATTTGTTTGCCAGCTTCGGCATCTACATGGTGGACCAGATGACCAAGGCCTGGGCCGTGCGCACGCTCAGGTTCGGTGGCGACAGAACTATCATCCGCGGCCTGCTCGATTTCGTTTATACCGAAAACCCCGGCATAGCCTTTGGCCAGTTACAGGAGTCCGGAAGCTTCGGGCGCTGGTTCTTTGTCGCGCTTGCCGTCGCCGCGGCCGTGGCCGTGTTTTTCTATTTCATCAAAACACCCCGCACTGACGATCGTGTGCTCGGCGCCTGCGCGCTATTGTTGGCCGGCATCGCCGGGAACCTAACCGACCGGGCCCGGTTTGGTTACGTCATAGATTTCATCGTCGCCCATGCGGGCTCCTGGCATTGGCCCACCTTCAACGTCGCCGACGCGAGCATCTCGATTGGCGCGCTGCTGCTCGCTTACGACCTGATCTTTGAGCGAAAGAAAATCGGGGGCCTACAAAAGACAGTGGCCAGTGGCCAGTGATTAGTGGTCAGGAGGCAGTAGGCAGTAGGCAGTAGGCAGTAGGCAGATAAATTACGATCCTGTTGGCCTGGGCTTTTACTATTCACGATTTACGATTCACTATTTACTAGCCTTCCATGTATCCCGAGCTTTTTCGCATTGGCAATTTCCCGATTAACACTTACGGAGTGTTTCTCGCGCTCGCTTTCCTGTGCGCGATCCTGATCACGGTCAAGCTTGCCGCGCGCGACGGTTTGCCGCGCGAGAGGATCTACGACTTGTGTCTCTGGATGTTGCTCTCTTCGCTGGTCGGCTCAAAACTGCTGATGCTCTTCACTGAGCCGGAATATCGCGACCATCCTTCGCAATTGTTGTCGCTCGACTTCCTTCGCTCGGGTGGCGTTTTTTACGGCGGGCTAATTGGCGCCGTCCTGGCCGGCTACCTGCTGATGCGCCGCTACAAGTTGCCGTGGTGGAAAACCGCCGACGCCTGTGCGCCCGGAATAGCCATCGGCAATTTCTTCGGCAGACAAGGATGCTTCGCGGCCGGATGTTGTTGGGGCAAACCTACCAGCCTCCCCTGGGGCGTGAAGTTTTCCGAGCTGGGCCATGAAATCACCGGCGTGCCGGTGGGCGTGCCGCTACATCCCACCCAACTTTATGAATCGTTTGCGATGCTGCTCGTGTTTTTCTTTTTGCTTTGGCTGCACAAGCGCAGATATTTCGACGGACAAGTAATCCTTTTCTACGCCCTGCTCTATTCGATAGTCCGCTTCACTATCGAATTCTTCCGCGACGATCCGCGAGGCGATTTGTTTGGACTGACTACGGCCACCGGTCTTTCGACGTCACAACTAATCAGCATTGTCGTGGGCCTGGTCGCCCTGGTGTTGTTGATTCTGCGTTGGCGCCGCGCCTCTAACATCACAACTGAACGTGCGGTGCCTGCGACAGCGACCTAACGGGGCAAATTCCATATCACGCGCGATCTCTCTCCTTGTCAATGGAACTCAGATCCATTAGTGGCTCAAGACTGAGAAGCTCAGGGTCGGGAAGGCGGGTTTGCCCCCGCTAAGATTGGTTGCGTTCAACGAAGCGTTACTGGCTTTGCTTCACAAAGTACTTGACACGACTCCGGGAGAGGGGCTACGATTCCGGCCATGGGTTCAATTCATCTGGTTGTACCGCAAAACGAAGAGCCGCCGGCGCTGCACGAGCGCGCCATGGACAATCTCAAGTACATTCGCGAAACGATGGAGCGCGCGACTGCCTTCACCGGCATTCCGGGCTGGGGGCAGGTGGCCATCGGCATCACTGCTCTCGCCTCGTCTTTTATTTCCGCACAACAGAAAACGTTTAAAGCCTGGCTGGCGGTTTGGGTTGCCGAGGCGTTGATAGCGTCTCTCATTGCCGGTTGGTCGATGGACCGCAAAGCGCGAGCGGCGAAGATGCCTTTGCTTTCCGGTCCCGGACGCAAGGTCGCGTTTAGTTTGTCGCCGCCAATCTTTGCCGGCGCCATCATTACCGTCGTGCTCTATCGCGCCGGCCTGACCGGGGCGATACCGGGCCTCTGGCTCTTGCTCTACGGCACCGGGGTCGTAACGGGCGGCATGTTTTCGGTGAGCGCGGTGCCAATTATGGGTCTTTGTTTTATGGCTCTGGGAGCGATCGCTTTTTTCAGCCCGGGCTTGGCAAACTGGTTCATGGCTGCCGGCTTCGGCGGCTTGCATATTGTGTTCGGAGTGTTAATCGCAAGGAGATACGGTGGCTAGACAATCAGCAGTAAAAACTTCAGTAGGGAAAAAACGTGAGCCCGCTGCCACAGATCTGAAAAGCGTGGCCGGTGACAAGGCGAGGCATCCGGCGCCAAATCTCGACCGCATGATTCATGAGCGAATGCGGCTCGGCATAATCAGCGCGCTGGCCGCCAATGAGTCTTTAACGTTCAACGACTTGAAGAGTTTGATGAATACGACCGACGGCAACCTGAGCGTTCATGCGCGCAAGCTGGAAGAAGGCGGCTACGTCGCCTGCACCAAGTCGTTTGAAGGACGGCTGCCTAAGACTGAGTACAAAATAACGGCGGCGGGACGGCGCGCGCTGGAAAATTACCTGAGCCACATGGAGACGATCATTCGGCAAATGCGGCAGAGCTGAGCCAGCTCTGGCCAGCTTCCTTTTTTTGCTTCGGCGCTTTGCGCGGCAAAGAGCTTTGATTGAATCGACACGGAGAACGGCGAACATGTACACGAATGTAAATCTCGCAGCGCCAATCGGCGCACTCGCTTTTCTGGGAACCGGTTTGTTGCTGCTGGTCCTGGGATTTGCGCTGATCTTTTCTCTGTTGAAGAACCAGTCGAAGCTCAAGAAACTTTCGCTCGCCGCTATCCTCATGGTTGCCGGTCTTTACCTGATCCTGCTGCTCGCCTTTTCCCTCGCCAGCGGAGATCAGGTGTTGGCCCAGGGGCAGGAGAAACACTTCTGCGAACTCGATTGTCACCTGGCGTATTCCGTCACCGAGGTCCATGAGACGAAGACACTGGGCGAGGATCCCAACCAACTCACCGCTGCCGGAATGTTTCGCGTTGTGACGGTGAAGACGCGCTTCGACGAAAAAACTATCGGGCGAAACCGGGGTGATGGTTTGTTGTATCCGAATTCGCGCGTGCTCAGCGTCAGCGATGCGAATGGCCACGAATACTTTCCTTCAGTTGACGCCGGGCGGGTGCTCGACGCCACTCACTCCGCCGGCACACCGATGACTGTTCCCTTACGACCGGGCGACAGTTATTCCACCACCGTTGTTTTCGATTTGCCGGCTGGCATCAGGAATCCAACTCTCTCGATCCGCGAAGGCGAAAGCATCACCCACCTGATCATCGGCCACGAAAACAGTCTGCTGCACAAGCAAACTCGATTTCAGATCTAGCGGCGCGAAGCACATGGAAAAGTATGATGTGACCATCATCGGCGCCGGACTCGCTGGTTTGCAGTGTGCGCGACTGCTGGCGCGGCGCGGGCTGCGCGTGTTGCTCGCAGATCGCAAGGATGCGCTGGCTAACTCAATCCACACCACCGGCATCTTTGTTCGTCGCACCCTCGAAGATTTTGATATTCCGGAAGACTGCCTTGGTCCGGTCGTCAAAAACGTCACGCTGTATTCGCCCGCGCGTCGACGCCTGGAATTAGTCAGCGCTCACGCTGAATTTCGCATCGGGAAAATGGCCCGGCTCTACCAGCGTTATCTTGACCAGTGCTTGCGGGACGGCGTCACCTGGATGCCGGCTACGCGCTACGGCGAACATAGCCGTGTGGGAAATCGGCTGCTGGTCCGCCTCGAGAATGCTCACGACCGGCGCGCTTCACATTGGATAGCCACGCGATACCTGGTTGGAGCCGACGGTGCAACCTCGACTGTCGCCAGCGATCTGCAACTCGATCTCAATCGTGAATGGATCGTCGGTGTCGAGGATGTTTTCACCGGCGTTCCGCTCGCCGGCCCGCCAATGCTTCACTGCTTTCTCGATGCTGAAATCGCGCCCGGTTACCTCGCCTGGATCGCGCACGACGGTGATGACACACATATTGGTGTGGGCGGTTACGCCGCGATGTTTGAACCGGTTCGCGCGCTCGAGAAGTTCAAGGCCAGCCTCGGAGGCATCGTTGATTTGAGCTCCGCCACGCATTTGGAACGACGCGGCGGCCGCATTCCAGTCGGCGGAGTTTTGCGCAATATTGCCAACACCAGCGGACTGCTGCTCGGTGATGCGGCAGGAGCGGTGTCGCCGCTCACAGCGGGCGGGCTGGATCCGTGCATGCGTCTTTCAACTCTGGCCGCCCAGGTGATTCCTGCGTTCTTGGAGTCTGAAGATGTTGAGGTGTTGCGCCATTACTCCGGCGAGTTGTTTCGAGCCCGGTTCGCTTCGCGCCTGTGGATGCGCCGGCTGGTGGCGAACATTCGGCATCCGGCGCTGATTGAAATTGCCTGCGCGAGTCTGCGGCTTCCGGTGTTGAAGTCATTTGCGCGGCATGTCTTTTTCGGACGCGGATCTTTTCCGGATGTGCAAGCTCCAGCTAGCTCGTATGTAGGGGCGGACCCGTGTGTGCGCCCTGGGTGAATGGCCGATGCGGAGGGCAGACACTTAGGTCCGCCCCTACAAAAGCGCGATGTTTAAGCGACCCTGACCACTCGCCTGTAGAAGGAGAACTATGACGACTAACAATCTTACGGTCGAGAGTCTGACGCCCACCAGGGCACCATTTTGGAGTCGACAGTTTTCCGCGGCCGGCACGGAACAGCAGGCGACCTTTGACATCGCGTTCGGATTGATAATTCCGGTGCTCTGCTTTTACCTCGACCCGGTAGTTTTCAAAGGCGATTTTCTAAGCGGGCCCATCCTTCAGTCTTACCAGGTGTTTGCGTATGGAGTGGCCGCGCTGGAAGTTACTCTTTTTATGATTTACATGTTATGCGGCGCCCGCCTCGGAGCGTGGTCGCGGCTCATTGGAGGAGCGCTGATTAGCGGTTCTGTTTTCTCGCTAGTGACCGGAGTGATCATTCTGCCCTACAGTTTGATGGGCCTGATTGTCGTAATTGGAGTGCTTGGGTTCATTCCCTTTATCACGGCTTTCGTTTATCTCCGCACCGGATGGCGAGCGCTAACGAATGAAGCTGCAGCAATCGGCTCCTTGATAAATTGTCTGGTGATCGGAGCAATTCTTTCACTCGGCGTACCGGCGCTGGCAAGCGTTTATGTATCCCGCAGCGCTACTCATTCCATCGAAGCAATTATTCATGGCAATCCGCAACAAGCAGAACTCGCGTTGGCCCACCTGCGTCGCCTTCCGGTGATTCCTCAACAAAACCTGGAACCTCTAATGCAGGCTTACCTTCAGGAAAAAGATCCTGAAAGAAAAAAACTGCTGAAAAATTGTTACCAGATTCTTGCCGGTGAAGACATTGATCACCGCATTGCGATCATCAATGATTAGGCGATCTGCGACCCCAAAACGAAAAGACTTACTCAAAGACGCTATCGCCTAACCGGCGGTCACGAGTCTCCCAGCAACGATCTTAATTTCACTTCGCGCTCACGCAGGGGCCTCGAATAACGGGGAATGGCGGCTGGGGCGTTAACAAATCCTTCTTTTAAACGTCTTTCAGTTAGGAGCCACGGGCGGGAACTGTCCGGGTGCTTTCGCGTCTAATCAATCTCAATAAACTTTATCCGTCAAACGGTCGTACAGGCTAGGGCTTGGAACTTTTCTAACCGACATAACAATGAAAGCGCTTTTCTCCTTTTACACTGACGCCTTGCGGATTGCCGTTCAGTCGATTTTTGCCCATAAATTGCGGGCTTTTCTGACTTTGATCGGAATAATTATCGGGGTGGCTTCGGTCGTCACCGTCGGCGCGTCGATCAGCGGCCTGAATACGTACGTGGTTCAAAAGGTGGAGAAAGTCCTCGGCAGCAACCACTTCATGATGGCGCGGATTGCGTCAAGCGGCCGGCTCTCGGATGAAGAATTCGAAAAAATGAATCGCCGCAACAAGCGGATCAATTGGGACGACTACGAGTGGGTGCGCGACCACTGCGGCTTATGCACGGAAGTCGGCGCGCAGGTGCAAGGTCAGGCAGATCTGAAGCAGGAAGGCGTCGAGTTTCCGAGTGCGCTGGTATTCGGCTCGACCGCCAACATGGTCGACATCGAAGACAAAACCATCGCGGAGGGTCGCTTCATTTCCAACGACGAAGTGCAGCGTTCAGCTTTTGTCGTCGTATTGGGCGGAGACATCAAAGACAAATTTTTCCCCAACACCGATCCGATCGGCAAGCAGCTCAAGATTCGCGGCCTGCCGATGCGCGTCGTCGGCGTGGAAGAAAAGCGCGGGGCATTTTTTGGCGACTCCTTCGATCGCCACGTTTACATTCCGGTCACCACGCACCTGCAAATCTTCGGACGCAACGGCCTGCAAATTCATGGTAAGGGACGAAACCGCGAAACCTTCCAGGCCACCATCGAAGATGCGCGCGTGGCGATGAGAAACAAGCACCGGCTGAACGGGAACGAAGAAGACGATTTCGGATTGGTGAACGTAGAAGAGTTGAACAACCAAATCGATCAGTTCACCGGCAGTATCGCGGCGGTGGTGGTTCCGATTACGCTGATCACGCTGATTGTCGGCGGCATCGTAGTGATGAATATCATGCTGGTGAGCGTTACCGAGCGAACTTTTGAAGTTGGATTACGCAAGGCGGTGGGTGCAACCAGGAGACAGATCCTGCTGCAATTCCTGATCGAGTCGGCAATTTTGTGTGCGCTGGGCGGTATCCTGGGCCTGCTGCTTTCATGGGGCGTGACGGTTTTGATTACCGCACTCGCGTCGATCACCATGACGATCACGATTGGTTACATTCTGCTGGCGTTGATTGTCTCGACGCTCATCGGAATGATTGCCGGAATCTATCCGGCATTCAAAGCGGCACGACTCGATCCGATCCTGGCACTGACGCAAACGACGTGATCGTTTAGAGGCGGGCTGATACAACGATCGTTTAGAGGCGGGCACCGCCCGCCGGTTCAAGTCGCGTAGAAACGCGCATTTCATTCAAGGGGTAACGGCGGGCGGTGCCCGCCTCTAAACGAGACTAAACGAAACTTAACGCTCTGAACGAAGCTCAGGATGAAGCTCAAGGTTCCAAAAAGTGTCTTGCGCGAAACGCTGCGAATGGCCCTGGACAGCGTGCGCTCGCACAAGTTCCGCAGTTTCCTTACGGTCCTCGGAATTGTTATCGGCGTGATGACCGCCATTACCATCGCTTCCATCCTCACCGGTCTGCGTCAAAACATCGTCTCGATCATTGAAGAGTACGGCACGAATAACATCTACGCGTTTCACCTTTCGACCGGCCCGCGCACCAGTGAAGATCGCACGGAGAGACTGCGAAAGCCTTTAACCGTCGCCGACGCCGACGCAATCACCCAAGCGCCGGCAGTTGAAGAAGTGGGTCACGTCGCACCGAACATCGGCTACAGCGGTGGCCCATTCGACGACAACATTTCCTACAACGGCCACAACTATCGCTGGGGCAACACACAGGGTGTTTCCCCAAACTACGCCGGCATCACCAACATCGTTATCCGCGAAGGCCGTTTCATCACTGAGAACGACGACCAGCAGCGCGCGAATGTGATGGTCATCGGCGTTAACGCCGCCGACGCGCTCTTCCCCGGACAGCAACAGCAAATCGCGGGAACGCAAGTGCGCATGGGCGGAATCAACTTCGAAATTGTCGGTGTGCTGGAGAAACGAAAGGCCGGCTTCTTTGGCGAGAACGAAGAAGATAATGCCGTGTTCATTCCCTTTCGCACCGCGCAAAAAGTTGCACCGGCGAAGGGCTACCTGCTGCTGGTAATGAAAGCCCGGCCGGGACAGACCACCGAAGCGTTGCAGCAGTCGGAAGACATCCTGCGGCGTCGCCGCAATGTGAAGTTTGGCGACCCGAACAACTTCGACATCAAAACGGCCGACAAATTCATCGAACAGTTTGACAGCATCACCGCCATGGTCGGTTTAATCGCCATCGCTATTTCCAGCCTCGGTCTACTGGTGGGCGGCATCGGCGTAATGAACATCATGCTGGTAAGCGTCACCGAACGCACCAAAGAGATTGGCGTGCGCAAAGCGCTGGGCGCGCGTCGCAAGGACATTGTGCGGCAGTTTTTGTTTGAAGCGATGACACTGACTTTTCTTGGCGGCATTCTCGGCGTCGTGCTCGCGGTCGGCATCAGCCGCATTATCATGCTGCTGGTTCCGGCGCTGCCGGCATCCATTCCCACCTGGGCCGTCGTTTCCGGTCTCACGGTTTCAGTCGGCGTCGGCCTGCTGTTTGGAGTCTGGCCCGCGCGCAAAGCTTCACGGCTCGATCCGATCGAGTGTTTGCGCTACGAATAAAGCAGCCGCGGATTTACGCGGAACCACGCGGATCAGAAGACCGAATCCCAACACAATTCAGATGCATTCTTTCAGATTCGCGCATATCCGCGTTAATCCGCGGCTGATCTCGTATAAGATGACGAGTCATGGCCGCACCGCGCGATTTCGTCAAAGACCATCTCACCTATCTGCAGGTTGAGAAGGGCCTCGCCCGTCACACGCTCGAAAGCTATCGCCGCGATCTGGCCCGGCTGGATCGTTGGGCTGCCAAAAACGGCAAGCCTATCGCCGAACTAACGCGCCCCGACCTGCGCAAATGGATCGCGAGTCTCTCACGTGAAGGTTTGGCGCCGTCGTCGGTGGCTCGAGCCGTCAGCGCCGCGCGCGGTTTCTTTCGTTACCTGATGCTCGATGGACATATCAAGCATCACCCGGCCGAAAATCTCGACACGCCGCAGAAGTTTTCTTATCTACCAAAATTTTTGACTGAAGATGAAATCGATCGCCTGTTTGCCGCGCCTGACATTTCGACGGACCAGGGGATCAGGGACCGTGCGATGCTCGAGCTGATGTATGCCGCCGGGCTGCGAGTCTCCGAACTGGTGACGCTGAAACAAACCGAGGTCGACCTGCATTCCGGCGTGGTCAACTGCCACGGCAAAGGCAGCAAGGAACGGCGCGTGCCGGTGGGCAAGAGCGCGATCCATTGGCTGCAGCAATATGCGGCGGTGAAGGCTGGTTATGGCCAGTCTCCCTACGCGAATCTTTTTCTGCACCGGGGCAAACCGCTGACGCGCCACGTGGCGTGGGCCATGATTAAGGCTTACGCCGAACAGATTGGATTGCAGAACGTTTCGCCCCACACCTTGCGCCACAGCTTTGCCACTCACTTGCTGCAACACGGCGCTGATTCGCGCTCGGTGCAGGCACTGCTCGGACACAGCGATATTTCAACTACGCAAATCTACACGCACATCACCGATCGACATTTGCGCGCTGCTTACGATAATCACCATCCGCGTGCGCGCGCCGCCGCTGTCGAGCGGAAGAATTCAGCCGCGGATTAACGCGGATTGTACGAATCTGAAAAAACTTACGTGGAGTTGTCGAGCCTTATCTTCATAATCTGATCGGCGTTCATCCGCGCGAATCCGCGGCCAATCATGTTCTTATCTCGCAAACCTTCAGCAGCATTCGTCGCCGAGTTCATCGCTTCGCAACGTGAGCTTCAGTTTACTTATTCAGCGACCGGCGCGACACGCGGCGAAGAAAGGCCTTCGGGTTTCTATGTGGATCACAACAGAACGAAGCTCGGCGCCGGAGCGGAAACTTTTCAGCGGGCCGTTGCCGCGCTGCGCCGTTGGAAGCAGTTTGATTTGGGCTGGGTGAACATCATTCCGCCTGATACGGCGATTGAAGCGGGAGCCGTGGTGGCGGTGCAGGCGCACACGTTTGGCGTTTGGTCGCTAAACGCCTGCCGCATTGTTTACGTCATCAATGAGACGGAGCCGTTGCGAAGATTTGGATTCGCTTACGGCACGCTGCCGGACCACGTTGAGTGTGGCGAAGAACGCTTCACGGTCGAACAGCACGCGGACGGCTCAGTCTTCTATGACATCTTTGCTTTCTCGCGGCCGAGACAATTGCTGGTCAGGATGGGTGTTCCGATAGCGCGTGCGTTGCAGCGAAGATTCGCAAGAGACTCGCTTGCGGCAATGAAGCGTGAAGTATGTTTGCCCTGAAAGGGCAAGAGAAAATAGCCAGGGGTAAGCGCGAAGCGCGCCACCCCTGGAATGCGTTCGTTTCTTAACAGGACCCTGAAGGGGTCCCAGCCAAAGCTTCTTGCGCCCCTTCAGGGCGCGCGTCTCAACCACACTCATCCAGGGGTGGCGCGCTTCGCGCTTACCCCTGGCTATTATCTGTTGCCCTTTCAGGGCAATCTGCGCCCCTACCGAATCTAATTCTTCACCAACACCACCGGCGCTTGTTCCGCCGCGCGAATGCGTTCAAAAAACGAGCGCACCGGCTGGTACTGCGCCGCCGGAATCGTGCCCGCCTTTTGCGCGAGCGTGCGCGTGAACCAAAGCTCGTTGCCTTTCACCTCGTAAGTGGTCTGGTACGAACCAAACGCTCCGTCGATCTTCAAGGGGTCAGGAAGTTCATCAACCGTAAACCCGGCCGGCAATTTCATGCGAACTGTTTCAGCGAAAGCATAGGCATCGAGCACTATCGGATGGCGGCGCACCGCTTCCGTTAGGAAAAGCGATTCGCGA
>Ga0207681_10000203_pt1 | contig 47389 bp, 43 predicted proteins | sample KBSS53metaG_FD_184324 | JGI IMG/M metagenome (GOLD analysis project Ga0207681, IMG submission 184324) | Switchgrass rhizosphere microbial communities from Kellogg Biological Station, Michigan, USA - KBS S5-3 metaG (SPAdes) (version 2) | ecosystem: Host-associated > Plants > Roots > Rhizosphere... | reverse complement strand
CCGGCCTTTCGCGCAACGTCCAGAATCGTGTTCTGCGCGCGCGCGCCTTCCTCCCCCATTTCGGCAAAGCCCGCGCTGAAGATCGCGGCTGCCTTCACGCCCTTGCGCGCGCAGGCCTCGATCGCCGGCAGCACAGCCGCCGATGGCAGCGCAACCACCGCGCAATCAGCAGGTGCCGGAAGATCGTCAACGGTCGACCATGCCCGCATGCCCTGCACGTCACTTCGTCCAGGATTGACCGGGTAAATATCACCGCTGAATCCCACTTCCCTGAGATGGCGGAGCGCCCGCCCGCCGATCCGGGTGACGTCGGCAGAGGCCCCCAGTATCGCGACTGAGCGCGGTCGCAGCAGTGCCTCGAGCCCGCGCGACTCAGGCATCCTTCCATCCCTTCCCTTCAGCGGCCAGCCGCTCGAGAAGCTTGCCCGGTGCCCAGCGCGGTCCATTGCGTTGCGCGGCTTCGCGTGCTGCTTCGAAAATGCGGCCAAGGCCGACCTTTTCGCCCCAGTACATGGGCCCCCCCTTGTGGGCGGGGAAGCCATAGCCGTTGACCCAGGCGACATCGATGTCGCTTGCCCGGATGGCCGTGCCGTCATCCAGTTCCTTTGCGCCTTCGTTCACGAGCGGGGCGAACAGGCGAAATTCGATCTCTTCGTCGGTAAAGCTGCGCCGTTCGATTCCCAGTTCGCGGGAAACATCCTCGATGATCTGGATCGCTTCTGGGTCCGCGTGCTTGTCGCGGCCTTCGTATCGATAGAAGCCCTTGCCGGTCTTCATGCCGTGGCGTCCGCACGCGACCAGCCGCTCGAGGATCGGGGAGAACCTTTCGCCTGCCGGCAGCGTGGCCTTGCGCGCCTCGCGCACCAGAACGCCAACGTCCAGGCCGCTCATGTCGCGCATCGAAATCGGCCCCATCGGCATGCCGAATTTTTCTGCAACCCGATCGATCTGTTCGGGCAGGGCGCCCTGCTCGAGCAGGAATTCCGCCTCGCCCGTGTAGTATTGCAGCATACGGTTGCCGATGAAGCCGTCGCAGTTGCCAGCCAGCACAACGTTCTTGCCCAGGACCTTGCCCAGCGCCATGACCGTTGCAATCGTCTCTTCCGAGGTTTCCTTGCCGCGAATATTCTCTTGCAGCTTCATGATGTTGGCTGGCGAGAAAAAGTGCACACCCACTACCTTGCCCGGCCGCTTGGTTGCCGCAGCGATCGCATCGATGTCGAGCGAGGAGGTATTGGTGGCGAGGATGGCCTCGGGCTTCATCACCGCGTCGAGGCGGGCAAAAATGTCGCGCTTGATATCCATGCGCTCAAACGCGGCCTCGACCACAAGATCTGCCTCAGCGAGGTCGCGGTAGTCCGTAGCAGTGGAAATCAGTCCCAGCGCCTTGTCCATGGCGAGTTGGCTCATCGACCCGCGCCCGACCGAGACTTCATAGTTTCGCCGGATCAGCCCAAGCCCCTTGGCCACGGCTTCTTCACTGATGTCGGTCAGGTAAACGGGTATGCCGGCGTTGGCAAAGACCATGGCAATGCCCCCGCCCATGGTGCCGGCGCCGATGACGGCAGCACTGCGAATGGGCCGGGGCTGCGCCATCAGCCCGGGCACCCGACGGGCTTCCCGCTCGGCGAAGAAATAATGCATCAGCGCAGCACGCTGCTCGCTGGCATACAGCTCCCGGAACTTGCCCAATTCGAAAGCAAGGCCCGCGGCCGGGTCAAGCGTACAGGCGGCCTCGATGCAGTCGATGATGACAAGGGGGGCGATCTTGCCGCGCGCCTTGCGCGCCACGTCGCGGCGCGCGGCGGCAAACAGGTCGGGCCTGACACCCGCGATCCTGTCGTTGCGGGCAATCAAGGGCTGGAGGACACCACCCTGCGCGGCCAGCTTGCGCGCGTGGTCGATCGCGCCGGCCGGCAGACTGTCGACCACCCCATCGATCATGCCCAGTGCAAGTGCCTTGGCAGCAGAAACGTGCTTGCCCGTGGTGGTGATGTCGATTGCCGTTTCCGGCCCGACGAGGCGCGGAAGACGCTGGGTGCCACCCGCGCCGGGCAGCAGCCCAAGGTTGACTTCGGGAAGACCGACCTTCGCCGACGGCACGGCAATGCGCGCGTGGCAGGTCAGTGCAAGTTCGAACCCGCCACCCAGGGCCGTACCGTGAATCGCGGCAACGGTGGGCTTTGGAAAGGTTTCCAGGGTTTGTTGGAGTTCGGCGAGGCTGGGAAGGACTTTCGATTTCTCGGTCCCGAACTCCGTGATGTCGGCGCCGGCAATGAAAGTGGCCCCGCCGCCCATGATCACGACGGCGACAACCGCCGGATCGGCCCTGGCACGTTCCAGACCTGCGCCCAGCCCGGTGCGGACGGCCGCGCTCAGCGCATTCACCGGCGGATATTCCACCGTGAGCACTGCGACTTCGTCCGTCACCTCGTACCGAACCGCATCCATACCATGATCTCCGTTTTCCCGCGGCCATCGACGCGCCAGACAATCCGCCTAGGTCGCAGGACGCCATCATCGGATGGCCCGCGCCGCTACAGATGTGATTGATCGCGCACCTCTCTCCAGCGTGCCCAGACGACGGCGGATATCACTCCCAACCGGCGTTGGCCAGCCGGTATTCTATTTGACGACCGATAGAATTGATATTAGCCTGATGGAATAGGTTTGGGAGACGGGAATTGTCGGACAATCGCTGGAATTGATCCGTCTGTCGCGCGCGAGCTTGGCCTGCGTTGGGCAGGCCGGGTGAAACGCGACGCCGGGTATGCAGTCGGCATCGACAGTTCGGGACCGGCGCCAAGGCAAGCCCCGTCTGCATCCATCATGTCAGGAGCGGCAATGAATATTGATTTGAGCGGTCGTCGGGCAGTTATCTCGGCATCGACCAGTGGGATCGGGCTCTCCATCGCGAAAGGCATGCTGGAGGCTGGCGCTGACGTGGTCATCAATGGCCGGCGCAACGATATCACCGATGCCGCCGTGGCAGAACTGCAGCGCCTCTATCCTGCCGCGACAGTGTTGGGAATTTCCGCCGATCTGGGCACGAAGGACGGTGTCGACAGCTTCGTGGAGCGTGTCGGCGAGGCAGACATCCTGGTGAACAATCTGGGTACTTACGAACGTGTTCCGTTTTTCGACATCACCGACGAACAATGGTTTCGCATGTTCGAAATCAACGTGATGAGCGCGGTGCGTCTGGCGCGTCACTTCATGCCGGGCATGCTGGCAAGGAACTGGGGACGCGTGGTCAACATAGCGAGCGAATCGGGCGTCACCACGCCGCGGGACCGGATGCACTACGGCGCCAGCAAGACGGCGCTGATCGCCGTGTCGCGTGGGCTTGCCGAAACCGCTCGGGGCACTGGGGTAACATCGAACGCGATCCTGGTAGGCATGACGATGACCGAGCATGTCGAGCGCGACCTGGAAGCTTCGGCACGCGAGCAGGGTGTTACCATGGCCGACATTCAGCGCCAGGCGGCTGCCCATCATCGGCCGACCCAGTTGCTGGAGCGCCTCGCACGTTCGGAAGAGGTCGCCAACATGGTCGTCTATGTCGCGTCTCCCCAGGCGTCTGCAACTACCGGTGCCGCCCTGCGCGTCGAAGGCGGGGGAATTTCGTCGATCCTGTGAGATGAAACCTGGCGAAGTCCGGATCGGAGCCCTGTTCCAGACAAGCCCGCCAATCCGCCAAAATGCAACCGGGCGTTTTTATAAACAATAGCAAAGCTGGGAAGGGATGTGATGGACGGGCAGCCGACGACCAAGGAATTCCCGCTATGGGGCTCGCTGCCTCCGCACACGGAGCCATACCAGCTCATCGCGCAGCTGCGGGACGGAGACGAAGTCTTCTACGCCCCCGGAAGCCACGCAAGCGGTGCAGGAAGCTGGGTATTCACGCGCTTTGCCCTGATCAAGGAACTGTACGCCAAGACAAGCCAGCTTTCGGTCGAAAACCAGACCGGAGTCGGCGCCCTGCTCGGCGAAGCGTTGCGGATGGTCCCGTCCGAAGCCGATCCGCCAAGCCACTCGGGCTATCGCGGCGTGCTCCGGCCTTTCTTCATGAATGGCCCGCTCGACAGCCTGCTGCCATCCATCCGCGCGCTGTCCGACGAACTGGTGCAAGCGGCACTCCCGCGCGGCGAATGCGAATTCATGGCAGACTACGCCCGCCGCTTTCCTGTTGGCGTATTCCTGCGCCTGATGGGGTTGCCGGTCGAAGACATCGATCGCCTCAACGACCTGGCCTGCACCTTGACCTACCATCCCGATCTCGCTGAAAAGGGACGCGCGCTTGGCGGTGTGAAGGCCTACCTCGAGGATCAGATCAAGCGCGCCGAGGAAAGCCCGCGCAATGATATCATTTCGCATATCGCGACGGCGCGGATCGCCGGACAGCCCATCAGCGACGAGGAAAAGTTCGCGCTATCGCTGAACCTGTTCGTGGGCGGGATGGATACGGTTTCGGCATCGCTGGGGTGGCATTTCCGCTATCTGGCGATGAACCCGCAGTTGCAATCCCGCCTGCGTGCCGACCGCAGCATGATCCCGGCGGCCGTGGAGGAATTGCTCAGGGTTTACTCCGTCGTCAGCAGCGCAAGAACCGCGCTGGAAGACTTCGAGATTGCAGGTGTCCACGTTCGACAGGGCGACCTGATCACGCTGGGCACGGAATTGGCGAACCGCGATCCCCATGCGTTCGACAAACCCGACGAGGTCGACATCGACCGTAACCCCAATCGCCACCTCAGCTTCGGTTTTGGCCTTCACCACTGCCTGGGTGCCCCGCTAGCGCGCCGGGAGTTGAAAGTGGCCATGGAAAGCTGGTTCGACAGCGTGCCCAACTTCCGCCTTGTCGGCCATCCCAACGACGGGATGCCTGGGTGGGTCGGCAATATCTTCTCAGTCGAATCCCTCCGTCTGGCGTGGTGATGCGTCGACGCTCATATCTTGCAGGAGTCGTTCCATGTCTTTGTTAAACCGCCATCGCGATGCGGCCACCGAAATTCCGACACTTCGTCACATCATTGCAGGCTCGGCCGACAATGGACAATCTGCCGGCACCTACGAGCACGTCAACCCGGCGACCGGACAAGTGCAGGCCGTTGTCCCGTTGGCCGGCGCCCGTGAAGTCGATGCGGCCGTGGCAGCGGCGAGAGCGGCGTTTCCGGCGTGGCGTACCACCTCGCCCGAAAAGCGGCGCAGCATTCTGGAAAGATTGGCCGTCCTGATCGGAGAAAACAGCGAGCAGCTCGCGCGCGTGTCGGCTCTGGAATTCGGTGGGGTGCTCGCGTTCACGCGCCACCTCGCGTCGCTTTCGAGGCAGTTCACCAACTACTATGCCGGTTGGGCAGACAAGCTCGAAGGCCAGGTCATCACGCATGACGACGAATCCGGCTTCGTCTACACGATTCCTGAACCACTCGGCGTGATCGCTGTGATCGTGACTTGGAACGGCCCGATCATTTCGCTGGGCATGAAAGTGATCCCCGCTCTGGCGGCCGGCAACACCGTCGTGCTCAAGCCTGCCGAGATCGCGCCGTTTTCGTCGCAGATGTTTCTGGAACTTGCGCGCCAGGCCGGGGTACCCGACGGCGTCATCAACCTGGTCCACGGCGGCGTCGAGGCAGGCACTGCTCTCACCGGCCATCCGGGCATCGCCAAGATCACGTTCACGGGCGGCGCCACCACGGCCCACCGCATTCTCGAAGCGGCTGCACCCAACCTTACGCCCGCGCTGCTCGAATTGGGCGGCAAGTCGGCCAACCTCGTCTTTGCCGACGCTGACCTCGATGCCGCATGCGCACACACCACGTTGACCGGATTGGCGAACGCCGGACAAGGTTGCGCCCTGCCGACCCGCGTACTCGTGGAAGATTCGGCCTATAACGATTTCGTTGCCCGTCTCGAAGCCTCTGTTTCAGCACTGGCAGTGGGCGATCCGCTGGACGCCCAAACGATCGTTGGTCCCGTCATCAGCCGGGCATCGAGCGAGCGCATTCTGGGCATTGTCGATGAAGCGACGAGCACCGGTGCGGGACGCATCGTGACCGGCGGCAAGCGCATGAACGGGGAACTCGACTCAGGCTGGTTCGTGGCGCCGACCGTTCTGGCAGATGTCGATCCCAACAGCTCGGTTGCCCAGAAGGAAATCTTCGGCCCGGTCATTTCTGTCATGCGCTTCAAGTCGGAAGAAGAAGCGGTAGCCCTGGCCAATGGCACCGGATACGGGCTCTCCGCCTATATCCAGAGCGGCGATGCCGGGCGCGTCCGCCGGCTGATCGGACAGTTGCGGTCGGGTACCGTGGGGGTCAACGGCGGCGCGCCGCTGACATATAACGCACCCTTCGGCGGCCTGGGCCTCAGCGGCTATGGCAAGGAAGGTGGCAAGGCCGGGATCGACGAATTCCTGCACATGAAGACCGTACTGGTTCGCTGATCCTATCGGGCGGGCGGCAAACACGCAGTCTTGCCGCCCGCCCCGTCGTGCCCCCTCCCGCAAAGGGGGGCGCACGCAATGCTGCACGCCGCCGGCGCCCGAGCGTCACCACCAACCCGACGCGTGGGAAAAGGTTGGTGACCCAGAGGGCTTGCCCGCCAGATACAAGATTGATCGAGAGGTAGAGGCCGATGAACACAGTTGCTGATCCTGAGCGTCTAACACCCTGGCTAGACCGGCATGTGCCCGAACTCGGTAACGGTCCGCTCGTAATCGACCAGATTCACAACGGTACTTCCAACGTGGTTCTGACGCTCGATCGAGGCAGCGGCACGCAGATGATCCTGCGCCGCCCCCCGGCCGTGCCGCCCCCCGGCAGCGAAAAGGCGGTCCTGCGCGAGGCCCGTGTTCTGACTGCCCTGAACGATACCGCCGTTCCGCATCCATACTGCTTTGCTGTCTGTGCCGATGCCGACGTCATCGGTGCGCCGTTTTACGTGATGGAACGCGTGGCGGGCTGGTCTGCCACGCTGCAAGACGGCCGCATCCTTCACCCCGCACCGTTCGACACGATGCCGTCGGAATATGGCATAGGGTTCACGATGGTGGACGCGCTCGTCGCGCTGGCCAACCTCGATTGGCGCGCGATCGGCCTTGAAGGTTTTGGCAAGCCAGACAATTTCCTGGTGCGGCAGGTTGATCGCTGGGAAAGCCAGATTAAGTCCTATCCCTCGCTTTATGGCAGTGAGTGGCGCGAGATTCCCGGGTTCGCTTATGCCCGGGATTGGCTTCGCGCCAATGTGCCCGACGATTTTCGCGCGGGGGTGATTCATGGCGATGTCGGCACGCCCAACGCGATATTTGCCCACGATCGTCCGGCCCGGCTCAATGCGCTGATCGATTGGGAACTGTCCACCATCGGCGACCCGTTGATCGACTTGGCGTGGTTCACCGGCCGCATGAGAGATGAGCGGCGTCCTGATTTCGTCTACGAAGACGCCTTGTACAACGCCGGCAATTTTCCGACGCGGCAGGAACTGGCGCGCTACTATGCCGCCGGCACAGGACGCGACATGGCGAATTTCGATTTCTACTGCGTACTGGCCGCGTTCAAGTGCGGTTGTATCCTTGAATACAAGGTAGCCCAAAGCTCTGCCGGGTTAATGTCGACCGAAACGGGCAAGCTGTTCGACAAGCTGGTTCATGGCGATTTTGCGCGAGCCGAGGGGCTTTGGCGCGCGCGCGGGTGAAGGGCCTTTGTCGATGAAGCCTGATCCACTGTTCGATTTCCGGGACAAGACTGTCGTCGTTACCGGTGGTTCCCGCGGGTTGGGCCGTGAAATGGCATTGGCTTTTGCACAGCGTGGCGCCGATCTGGTCATCGCCAGTCGGAAAATCGAAGCGTGCGAACGGGTTGCCGATGAATGCCGGGCCATGGGGCGCCGCGCGCTGGCCATTTCCATGCATGCCGGGAAATGGCCTGATTGCGATGCCCTGCTGGAAGCAGCTTATGCCGCGTTCGGTCGAATTGACATCCTGATCATCAATGCAGGCATGAGCCCGGCAACGCCCAGTCACGAGGTGGAAGAGTCGCTGTTTGACTCCGTCATGAACCTCAATTTCAAGGGGCCATTCCGCCTCGCCAGCCAGGCCGCCTGGCGAATGGCCCAGGGCGACGGCGGTTGCATCATCACCGTCAGTTCCTCGGGCGCGCTCGTGCCGATGCCCATGGTCGTCGCTTATGGCGCCGCCAAAGCAGCGCTCAATGCCATGACACGATCGCTCGCTGCGGAATACGCCCCCCATGTTCGCGTCAACACCATCAGCCCCGGACCATTCCTGACCGACATCGCGAAGGCATGGACGCCGCAAATGCGTGAATCGGCTCCTTCGGCACTGGGGCGGCCCGGCCGTCCCGAAGAGATCGTGACCGGCGCGCTCATGCTCGCCAGTCCGGCATCGAGTTTCACCACCGGCTCGCTCGTCCGCATCGATGGCGGGCTTGCTTGACGCCGCGATCCAGGAGACACCCTATGTTTCGTGCTGTCATGGCCGATGTCCTCGGCCCCATCAGCCACTACACCTTGCGCAATGTGCAAAGGCAACAGCTCCGGCCCGGAGAGGTGCGTGTCGCCTTGCGGGCAGTCGGTATCAGCTATGTCGATGTGCTTACCGCCGCTGGCGATTACCAGCTCAAGCCACCGGTGCCGTTCGTGCCAGGCAGTGAGGCGGCCGGGGTCGTGATCGAGATGGCGTCCGATGTGGCCGGCCTGGCAGTTGGCGACAAGGTGGTTTGTGGCGGCTGGTATGGCCAGTTTGCCGAGGAATGCGTGCTGCCACGCTCTGCCGTCACGCTCATACCCACCGCTTTGAGTTTGTTGGATGCGGCCGTATTCCCCGCCAGCTTTTCCACCGCGTGGCATGCCTTGGTCGATCGGGCACAGGTCCAGCCCGGCGAAACGGTGCTGGTGCTCGGCGCCGGCGGTGCCACCGGCTATGCGGCGGTGCAGGTGGCAAAGGAATGTGGTGCCCGTGTCGTCGCATCGGCATCCACGCCGGAAAAGCGCGCGCTGGCCGTCGGCGCCGGTGCAGACGTGGCCGTGGATGCGCGCGCCGAGGACTGGCGCGACCAGGTCAGGGCGGCAAACGGTGGCAAGCCCGTGGACGTCGTGTTCGATCCCGTGGGGGGCCAGGCCACCGACCCCGCCTTTCGCAGCCTTGGCTGGCGGGGCAGGCATCTGATCATCGGATTTCCCGGCGGCATTGCCAGCCTCAAGACCAACCTGCCCTTGCTCAAGGGTGCCAGCATGGTCGGCGTCAACATTCGCGACCTCTACAAGTTCGAGCCCGAGCGCGCAGATGCGAACATGGCGCACTTGCTCGACCTCGCCGCCAGCGGCCGGTTGCGCCCGGCCATCGCGAGCCGTTACCGCCTGGAAGATTTTGCCGAGGCCATGGCAGAGGCGGCAAAGGGCGAAAGCGCCGGTCGGATCGTGCTGGAAATCGAGCCGCGCGAAAACGGCATGACCTGCTGAATGGCCTGTGGCGGGCGCGAATTGGGCCGTTGCGATGCACACCGGCGCCCGACTTGTCGCCGTGAGTAATGGATATGGAAGGACCTGCGATGGCTAATCCCGATCAAGACAAGCCTGTGGTGACAGTGCAGCGCGATGGGCCGGTTGCCATCGTGACAATCAACCGCCCCGAAGCGATGAATGCGCTATCGCGCGCGGTTTTCCAGGCACTCGATAAAACATTCGCGGGCTTGGGCGATGATGTGCTGGTCGCCGTGCTGACCGGCGCGGGCGAGAGAGCTTTTTGCGCCGGCCTCGACATGAAGGAAATGGCCGGTGATGCCGGACATGGGGAGCCCACCGCCAATGGGCAGGGTGTGGGGCACACCCGCTTTGGAATGGCCGCGTTTCAGGGCGTGGTCATCGGTGCCATCAACGGCGTGGCCGTTGCCGGCGGGCTCGAGCTTGCCTTGTGCTGCGATATCCGGCTGGCTTCGACGACGGCGCGGTTTGGCGATGCGCATTCACGCGTCGGCATGTTGCCTGGCGCACTGCTTGGGTCGCTGTTGCCGCACCTGATCGGCGTGAGCCGTGCCAAGGAGATGGCACTGTCGAGCCGCTTGATCGACGCTGCCACGGCAGAACGCTGGGGCTTGGTCAACAGGCTGGTGGAGCCGGAACAGCTCCTCGATGCGGCAATGGCATTGGCCCATGACATTGCCCGGCATGACCGCAAGATCGTTTTGGCGTACAACACCTTGATCGATGAAGCCTATGGCATGTGCTATAGCGATGCCATCGATCACGAGTTCCAGACGGCCGAGCGTTTCAATAATAGCCATTGACGCGTTTGCGGCGCAGGGCGCTGTCGCCCTGCGCCGGGATTTGCCGAAATTCGGTCAGGCCGATAGCCCCACCGCAGCGATTCCGGCCAGCGCGGCCTTTTCGTCGTTGTCGCTGGTGTCACCCGTGACCCCGACTGCGCCGATCAGGTGCCCTTCCGCGCTGCGGATCAGCACACCGCCGGCCGCAGGAACGATGCCGGCCGGATTAAGCCCGGCAGCGGCATTGATAAACGTGGGTCGTTCGATCGCCATTTCGCCGATCGCGCGCGATGACACGCCCAGCGCGAGCGCGCCGGAAGCCTTGGCGGTTGCGATCTGGGGGCGCAAGTTGGACGAGCCGTCTTGGCGCGCAAACGCCACCATATGCCCGCCTGCGTCGAGGACCACAACGCTGAGCGGCTTGAGGCCAAGCGTGCGCCCTTCCTGCAGCGCTGCAGTGACGATCGCTTGGGCCTGTTCGAGAGAGATAGCTGGCATTGTCTGTTACTCCGAAAAAAGATGATCGAGTGCCTTCGGACGAGGGCCTCCGGTCGCCCAGTCCAGCAATTCGACAGTGTGAACCACGGGCGTGCCGGTGAAGCGGGCGATCTGGGTGGCGCATCCGACATTGCCCGTGGCGATGACGTCTGCTTCCAGCCGGTCGATATGGCCGGCCTTGCGCTGCCCCAGGGTTTCGGCGATTTCAGGCTGGAGAATGTTGTAGGTTCCTGCCGAACCGCAGCACAGATGGGCCTCGGCCGGAACGCGCACCGTGTATCCGGCCTGGGCCAGAAGACGCTTGGGCGCCTCGGTCACTTTTTGGCCATGCTGCAACGAACAGGCCGGGTGATAGGCTACGGTCAGTTCCCGCTGTCGCGCCGCCGGCAGTTCGATGCGGGCCAGGTATTCCGAAACGTCCATGGCAAGCGCGCTGACCTGCGCGGCTTTCTCGGCATAGGCCGGATCATCGCGCAGCAGGAAGCCATAGTCCTTGATCATCGTGCCACAGCCCGATGCCGTGACGATGATCGCATCCAGGCCTTGGTCATCGATCAGGGCGGCCCAGGCATCGACATTGCGCCGGGCTGCTGCCAGCGCGTCCTGTTCTTGCCCCATGTGATGGACCAAAGCGCCGCAACACCCCTCGCCCGGTGCGAACACCACGTCGTGGCCGCAGCGATTGAGCAGGCGCACGGCCGCCGCGCGGAATTCAGGGCGCAGCACCGGCTCTACGCAGCCTTGCAACAGGGCAACGCGCCCCTTTGCGCGTGGCACGGCGGCAGGTTGCACGGGCTTGGACCGATGGGCCTTGACCGGAGCAAGGTCCAGCATCGTAGCCATGGGCCTGAAAGCGGGAATCGCACGGAGCAGCGGTTGAAGCGGCCGGGCAAGCGCGGCCATGGTCAGCGACCAGCGGAAGCGGCCTTGATGGGGCAGCACGAACGCCAGCAAGCGTCGCAAGAGCCGATCGGCAAGCGGACGCTGGTAGTTGTCATGGATATAGGCGCGCGCATGGTCGGCCAGGTGCATGTAGTTCACGCCCGATGGGCAGGTAGACATGCACGACAGGCATGAAAGGCAGCGGTCGACATGCTTGACGACTTCAGGGCTGGGCGTCCGCTTGTTCTCCAGCATGTCCTTGATCATGTAGATCCGCCCGCGCGGTGAATCCAGTTCATCGCCAAGCAGGACGTAAGTGGGACAGGTCGCGGTACAGAATCCGCAATGCACGCACTTGCGGATGACCTGCTCGGACGACCGCATGGCCGGGTCGGCAAGTGCTTCAGACGAAAAACTGGTCTGCATCCGCATCCTCCCCAAAGCGACCGGTGGCAAAAACGTCGGCAGGGTCAAATGCGCGGCGCACCCGCTGTTCCAGTCTGGAAACGCCGGGCGGGCGCGGATGGAACGCGCCGATTCGAGCACGCATCTCGGCGGGGGCCTGCACAAGCCGGGCTTCGCCCCCCAGTTGCGCCGCCGCTTGGCGCACGCCGTCGCAGGTCGCTTCGGTGCCGATCCAGATACGCCCGCCGCCCCAATCCATCGACCAATCGATGGCCAGAGCCGTCAACGCATCGATGAGGCGACTGGCATGGCGCGGGGCGATATGAACGTCCCAGCGTACCGAGCCGCCCACATGCGCGCCGGTCATGGCGTTTTGCCAAAGGGCCGCGGCTTCCGCATCATCCATTGGCTCCAGCCGGCAATGACCGACGAGCAAGCCGGGAAGCGCCGCACAGCGTGCCGCAACCGATGGAGCAAAGCCGGCAACGCGCAGCAGCACTTCCCCCGTAGGCAACGCCGCCGCCGCCGATACTTCCGCATTGCTGCCCAAGGCGCGTGCCATTGCCGCATAGGCCGCGTCGAGCGCCAATCCCCTCGCCACCATCGTGACGGTCTGGCGCGGCCTGGGCAGCACCTTGAGCGTGATCTCGGTCATTGCGCCAATGCGCCCCCAAGACCCCGCCATCAGCTTGGGCAGATCATAGCCGGTGACGTTCTTGACCACTTTGGCCCCGGCAACGAAAGCCTGCCCCCGGCCCGAAACGCCCGTGAAGCCGAGCAGGTGGTCGCGCGCGCTGCCGGCCGTGACGCGGCGCGAACCGGCAACGCCAGATGCGACAGTGCCACCGATCGTGGCGCCAGCATCGCCCCAGGGTTCGAACGCGAGCATTTGTCCCTCTGCGGCAATCAGGGCCTCGATATCGGCCAACAGCGTGCCAGGGCGTACGGTCAGCACCAGTTCAGCCGGATCATAGTCGATCACGCCGGCGATCTGCCGCAGCGATACGATCCGGCTGTCTCGGTGCGCGCCAAAGCCGCTCCTGGTTCCCCCGCCTGCCAATTCCAGCTTGGTGCCATCAGCTGCGGCGGCCGACACGATGTCCACCAGATCTTCGGTATCTCTGGGCAGCAGCATCAGAACCTCGGCAGATCAGGGTGCGGGAGCGCACCGTGGTGAACATGCATGCGGCCCAGTTCGGCACAGCGATGCAAAGTCGGAAAGACCTTGCCAGGATTGAGCAGCAGACCCGGGTCGAACGCGCATTTGACGCGCTGCTGCTGCATCAGGTCCGCCTCGGTGAACATCTCGGGCATGAGGTCGCGCTTTTCGATGCCGACCCCGTGTTCGCCCGTCAGCACGCCGCCTACTTCCACGCACAGCCGCAAGATGTCGTTGCCGAACTCCTCGGCGCGGTCGAGTTCCCCCGGAACGTTGGCATCGTACAGGATCAAGGGATGCAGATTGCCATCGCCGGCATGAAAGACGTTTGCCACTCCCAGCCCATATTTCTGCGACAGCTGCTCCATCCGGCCCAGCACTTCGGGCAGGCGACGGCGCGGGATGGTGCCATCCATGCAGTAGTAATCGGGCGAGATGCGGCCCACGGCCGGGAACGCCGCCTTGCGGCCTGCCCAAAATGCCACGCGCTCCGCCTCGCTTTGCGAGACACGCGATGTTGTTGCGCCATTGGCATTGGCAATGCGCGCAATTTCATCGATCAGGTGGTCGCATTCTGCGGCTGGCCCGTCGACTTCGACGATCAACAAAGCGCCTACGTCAAGCGGATAGCCCACGTTGACGAAAGCTTCGGCAGCATGGATCGCAGGACGATCCATCATTTCCATGCCGGCCGGGATAACCCCCTCGGCAATCACCTGGGCCACGCAGGCGCCCGCACTCTCCGCGTCGGGAAAGCCGACCAGAACAGCCCGCGCTGTCTCCGGCTTTGGCAGGATACGCACCGTCACTTCGGTCACCACGGCCAAAAGGCCTTCCGATCCGACGATGACGCCCAAAAGATCCAGGCCGCCCGGATCGAGATGCTTGCCGCCCAGCCGAACAACTTCCCCGGTCATCAAGACCAGTTCCACCCCCAGAACGTTGTTGGTGGTCAAGCCATACTTGAGGCAATGCACGCCGCCTGAATTTTCGGCCACGTTCCCGCCGATCGAGCAGGCGATCTGGCTCGAAGGGTCCGGCGCATAATAAAAGCCCCGCGCTTCCACCGCCTGCGTGATGGCAAGGTTGGTGACGCCCGGCTGCACGACAGCGACGCGATCTTCATAATCGATGTCGAGGATGCGCTTGAACTTGCCCATCCCCAACAGAACGGCGTCTTCGAGCGGCAGCGCCCCGCCTGAAAGCGACGTGCCCGAACCGCGCGGCACCACCTTGACGTTTTCGCGTGCGCACCAGCGCAGGATTTCGGAAACCTGCTCCACCGTTTCGGGCAAAACCACGACCATGGGTGTCTGGCGATAGGCGGTCAGGCCATCCGATTCCCAGGGACGCAGACCATCGGGATCGGCAATCACCCCCTCGCCGGGCACGATGCGGCGCAAGGCAGCCACGATCCCGTTGCGCTTCGCCAAGGTCGATGCGTCGGGCTTTGGCATGGCAATGGACATTGTCAGCCTCCTGTATAGGCGCGGTGGGGGTGAAGTTACGTTAGAGAGGGCACGCCGCCTGTCGGTCTTGCAAGAGCGGGGCGAGAGGCCCGACTTGTCCTTATCGCGTGCCTGGATGTTGCACTAGAAGCCAATAATTTAACATAGATTTGACCACAGGGAAACAATCGCTGCACAGGCTCATGACAACAGGCGCTCCCGGATCTGCTGCTGGACGATCTCGTCCACGCCCAGCACGTCGGCCAGGTAGCCGTCCACCGAGCCCGACTTCGCGCAAAGCGCCGTCCAGCATTGCTCTATATAGCCTGGCTCCACCGACAGCAGGGTAAGGATCGCCTCGCTGGCGATCGGACGCCCATACGTCTGCTCCATGTGCCGCTTGAGCCTGGGCAATCGCTCGGCCAGATTGCCCGCGGTATTGCTCAACAGGTAGTCTTCCAGCGCATCGTCTGCATGAACGTCGAGAACATGGTGGGTCAGGCGCGCAAGGATACCGGTCCGGTCCTTCCCCGCTGCGCAATGGATCAGCATCCCTCCGCGCCCTGTTGCCAGCCGGTCAAAATAGCGCCGGAACAGCGTGATGTTGCGGCGTTCGTAGGGCATCGTCCGGTAATGCCCGGCAAGAAGGTCGCGCATCGCCCTGGAACTGAAATCACTGTTTGCGAAAGCGGCGATGTGGGGCGCCATGCCCGCGCCGTATGCATCGCCGGCCATGGCTTCGTCGGGTTCCTCGATAACGGCGAGCGGCAACTTGCCGATCCAGGCACTCGGCTGCTCCGCCTGCTCGGCTGCCTGGCGCAAGTCGGTGACGTCGGTAATGCCCAAGGCAAGCATGCGCGCCAAGTCCGCCTCGCTGGCCTTGGCCAGATGGGCAGAGCGGAACAGCACCCCTGTTGCAACGCGCGCGCCCCCGCCTGTCCGCCATCCGCCGAAATCACGGAAATTGTTGACGCCATCGAATGCTTTTACGCGATCCTGGTCCATCGTGTTCATGCGCTGGTCCCGACCCGTTCCGCACGATTCTTGTAGATGCGCCGCCCGGTGCACGGTGGCAGCGGACCGGGCGAGCGCCGGAGCATCAGGCGTCAACCAGCCGATCTTCCATGATAAGGTTGGCGGCATGATAGCCAAAGGCCATCGCGGGCCCATTGGTGTTACCCGAAACCTGCGTTGGCATGGCCGAGCAATCGACCACCCGCAGGCCCTCGACGCCGTTCACGCGAAGTCGCCCATCGACAATGGCCCCCTCGTCCGTGCCCATGCGGCAGGTGCCGGTGGCATGGATACCCGGTTGTGACATCTGCCGGATATATTCCAGAATCTCGTCGTCGTTCGCAAAATCGATGCCGGGTACCGTTTCGACCGCGTGATAGCGCTGCAGGGCCGACGTCGCGGCGAACAACCGCGCGAACTTGAAAACGTCGATGGACGGCTGGTGGTCACGCGGGTCGCCTAGCACGTTGGCGTCGATGAACGGCTTGTCAAACGGATCGAGCGAGGTGATTTCGATAAAGCCCTTGCTGAATGGCCGCATGAAATAGCCGCCGATCATCATGCCGTGTTCTTTCTCGAGAACAGTTTCGGTGAAGGATTTGGATCCGTCGACCGAAAATGCCCCCATGAATAGCTGGCCGTCCGGACGATCCAGATCGGGGCGCGTGCGGAAAAATGCACCAGCCTCGAACGAGCAGTTGGCCAGGGGACCACTGCCGAAGACCTGTTGCCTCACCACATTGGCCACGAGTTTCAAGCCCGAGAACGACGAATTCAGGCTGTCCCGGTCGACGCGCAGCTGAACACCGGCAGTGCCGCGATGGTCTTTCAGATTTCGGCCCACCTCGGCGCGGTCGGCGATCACCGGAATGCCAAGGCGGCGCAGCAATTCCGCCGGGCCTACGCCAGAGCGCTGCAACAGCAAGGGGGTATTGAGCACGCCTGCACTCAGGATGATTTCGCGCGCCTGGATGATCACCTCTTCGCCGCCGCGCCGCCCGGACACAGCCGTGGCGCGCCTGCCCTCGAACAAGAGGCGGTCCACTGTCAGATCGGTAAACACCGTGACGTTCTTGCGCTTGCGCGCCGGTGCCAGAAACGCCCTGGCCGAACTGTTGCGGCTGCCGCGATGGATCGTGCGGAAATAATAGCCTGCACCCTCCTGCGAGCCACGATTGAGATCCTCGCGCCTCGGCAGGCCAAGCTCTTCGGCAGCATCGATAAAGGCATCGGCGAGCGGTTGCCTGCCCGGATAGGCCGAGACATCGAGAGCGCCGCCGCTGCCGCGCATCTCATCGGCACCCAGTTCGTGATTCTCCATGGACCGGAATGCCTTGAGCATTTGCGGCCAACCCCATTCGGTCAGTCCCATGGCATTCCATTCGTCATAGTCCTGCGGATGTCCGCGCACATAGACCATGCCGTTCACCGAGCTGGACCCACCCAGCGTCCTGCCCCTGATCCACAATTCGTTGCGGTTGCTGCCACCGCCCACCTTGGCGTCATAACGCCACAACAAATCAGGGTGCTGATAAACCTTGGGGAAGCCGCGGGGCATGTGAATTGCGCGGTTGCTGTCGGTGGGGCCGGCCTCGATGATGGCGACCTTGACTCGAGGATCTTCGGAAAGCCTGTTGGCCAGCACACATCCAGAAGATCCTGCGCCAACAATCACATAGTCGAAGATCATTCCGTCTCTCCATCCTTGCCACGATTCTGGGCGCGGCCTGCCGCCATCGAAATGGCAGATGCCCCGTTGTGTCAAGTTTTCTTATTGACGACCGTTAGGAAAACTCACAGGCAAATGGCATCGGCAAGCCCGGATTGACACGCTACGTCAATGGAAAATTAAATCCGGCACAAGACTTGCTTGTTGGAGAGATGCCATGCGACTCAAGGGAAAAAACGCGATAGTGACCGGCGCCGCGCGGGGGTTGGGCGCAAGCATAGCGGTCGACCTGGCGCACGAAGGCGCCAATGTCATGCTGTGCGACATCCTCGTGGAGCAGGGCCAGTCCGTGGCGGACGCAATCGGTGATGCGGCCGTGTTCCGGCAGCTCGATGTGGCGCAATCCGAGCAGTGGGCTGAAACGGTTGCAGCCGCCCAGGAGCGCTTCGGATCGGTTGATGTGCTGGTCAACAATGCCGCCCTGATCGAGCAGGTGCCTTTCGACGAAGTGACCGAAGAGCTGTTCAAGGCCGTCTTCGAAGTCAACGCCCTTGGCACGTTCCTGGGCATGCGGGCTGTCGTTCCAGCCATGCGGCGCAGCGGGGGCGGCTCCATTGTCAACATTTCATCCACCGCCGGACTGCATTCGTCGGGCGGCCTTGCCTATACCGGCTCCAAGTTCGCCATCACCGGCTTGACCAAAACCGGCGCGCACATGCTGGGACCCGAAGGGATCCGGCTGAACTCGGTACATCCCGGCTGGATGAAGACACCACAGACCGAGGCAGTGCCCCAGGAATGGGTTGCCAGCCTGCTACCCCTGCGCACGATCATGGATACCGCCGACGTGGCCAAGCTGGTTTCGTTCCTCGCGTCGGACGACGCCGCCATGATCACCGGAAGCGAGTATCTGATTGACGCAGGCTCCCTGCTCATGGGAGCGCGCGATATCGTCGACCGCATGGCGCAGCACATGTAATTCCGGCCGCCCTTCCCGCTCGCTAGGCGGCGTGGACAAATTCCACAACGCCACGGTTGCCCTATAAAAGGCCCTGGCGAGGCGCGAGGACGCAGGAAGAGTGGGCCTCTTTAGCTACGCTGGCCTTCGGCTCCAGGCCGAGCAACGCTGCCAGGGCCTTTTATAGGGCAACCCCTTCGGGGCTGGACCAAAAACCGCCATCTCAGCGTCGGCTCGGCTAGCAATAGGCCCACTATTGCGTCACCTCGCCTCCTCGAACTGGCGGTTTTTGCCTCCAGCCGTGGCGCTGTGGAATTCGTCCACGCCGCCTAGGGATCATGTGTGGACCAGACCGGGCACGTCGATCAGCACGACAGCGCAAGCGATCAGGCACAGAAACGGGGTGATGAGCCGGGCGGCCAGCATGGTTGACGCTTCCTCATGCGATTGCCCCGCCTTTTTGGTCGCGCTGCTGCCAATTCGGCTTTAAACGGGCCACCCGCAAGACCACGGATACCAATCGGAGCACTGCCTTGACCCTGCGCGTTGCGGTCCAGATGGACCCTCTCCATTCGATCAAGATCGGTGGCGATTCGACTTTTGCCCTGATGCTGTCCGCCCAGGCACGCGGGCATGAGCTGTGGTATTACCACGTCACCAGCCTGGCCTGGGAAGCAGGCCGCGTGACGGCGGATGCCGCGCCCGTCACCGTGCAGCACGTGGAAGGCGATCACTACAAACTGGGCGAGACGCGCAAGATCGACCTGGGCCATGACATCGATGTCGTGCTCATGCGCCAGGACCCGCCGTTTGACCTGGGCTATATCACCGCCACGCACCTGCTGGAGCGTCTGGAGGGCGAGACGCTGGTGGTCAACGATCCGCGCTCGGTCCGCAATGCGCCCGAAAAGGTCTATGTGCTCGACTATGCGCGGTTCATGCCGCCCACGCTGATCACCCGCTCGGCGCTCGACGTGCGCGCGTTCCAGCACAAGCACGGGGACCGTGCCGTGGTGGTCAAGCCGCTGCACGGCAACGGTGGCAAGGCGGTGTTCAAGATCGACGCCGATGGCGGCAACCTGTCTGCGCTGGCCGAGCTGTTCGGCCAGGTCTGGCCCGAACCCTTCATGGTCCAGCCATTCCTTCCCGAAGTGGCGCAAGGCGACAAGCGCATCGTGCTGGTCGATGGCGAAGTGGCCGGGGCGATCAACCGCAAGCCGGGCGAGGGCGAGTTTCGCTCCAACCTGGCGGTGGGCGGCTATGCCGAGGCGGCCACGCTGACAGCGCGCGAGCAGGAAATCTGCGAAGCGCTGGGGCCGGAATTGAAGAAGCGCGGGCTGATCTTCGTGGGGATCGACGTGATCGGCGGCCAGTGGCTGACCGAAATCAACGTCACGTCTCCCACCGGCATCGTGGCGATCGACCGGTTCAACGGCACCGACACCGGCGGCATGATCTGGGACGCGATCGAGCGGCGGATGTGACCGTCACGCGGGGCGGTTTCCGGCCCCGCGCGTTGTCCTGACCATGAACGACTGGATTTTGCAGCTTATTGCCGATGGCGGCTATTGGGGCATCGCGTTCCTGATGGCACTGGAAAACATCTTTCCGCCGATCCCGTCCGAAGTGATCATGGGCGTGGGTGGCATCGCCGTGGCCCAGGGGCGGATGGAGGTCGTTCCGCTGATGATTTTCGGTACGGTCGGTTCAACCTTGGGCAACTATGCGTGGTACCTGTTCGGGCGATGGCTGGGCTTCGAGCGCCTGAAGCCGTTCGTGGCGCGTTATGGGCGCGTGCTCACGCTCGATTGGCCCGCCATGCAGCGCCTCGTCGGGTTCTTCCGCCGCCACGGGCAATGGGTGGTCTTTGTGATGCGCTTTTCACCGGCCATGCGCACGATGATCTCGCTGCCCGCCGGCCTTGCCGCGATGGGCCATGTGCGGTTCCTGGTCTTCACCTTTGCCGGTGCGGCCATCTGGAACGCGCTGCTGGTCTGGGCCGGCTGGCACCTGGGGCAGCATTACGAAAAGATTGCCGCCTTCACCGGGCCTGCCGCGCTGGGCCTGACCATCTTGCTGGTGGGCGCTTACGTGTGGCGGGTGATCTCCTGGAAGCCGCGTGAAGAAAATCCTCCCTCGCGTAGCGGGGGAGGGGGACCGCCGGCGTAGCCGGTGGTGGGAGGGGGCGGCGATGCGCACATCCCCCCTCCGTCAGGCCTGCGGTCTGCCACCTCCCCCACGACGTGGGGGAGGTGCAAAGTTACTTGCCGCCGCCTTGCGCCAGCCATTCCTCAAGATACTTGATGGAATAGCCGCCATCGAGCACCGTTGGGTCTTCCAGCAGGCGCTGGTGCAGGGGGATCGAGGTCTTGACGCCGTCGATCACCATTTCCGCCAGCGCGCGCTTCAGCCGCATGATGCAGCCTTCCCGGGTGCGGCCATAGACGATCAGCTTGGCGATCATCGAATCGTAATAAGGCGGAATCTTGTAGCCGGCATAGAGCCCGCTATCGACGCGCACATGCATGCCGCCCGCTGCGTGATAGCTCTTCACCAGGCCCGGCGAGGGCACGAAAGTGAAGGGATCTTCGGCATTGATGCGGCATTCGATGGCGTGGCCGTTGAACTCGATCTCGTCCTGCGTCACCGACAGCGGCTTGCCATCGGCAATGCGGATCTGCTCGCGCACCAGGTCCACCCCGGTGATTGCCTCGGTCACCGGATGTTCCACCTGCAGGCGGGTGTTCATTTCGATGAAATAGAACTCGCCGTTTTCCCACAGGAACTCGATCGTGCCGGCACCGCGATAGGCCATGTCGGCCATGGCCTTGGCCACGATGCCGCCCATGCGCTCGCGCTCGTCGGACGAGATCACCGGCGAGGGCGCTTCTTCCAGAACCTTCTGATGGCGGCGCTGCAACGAGCAGTCGCGTTCGCCCAAGTGGATCGCCTGGCCATTGCCGTCGCCGAAAATCTGGAATTCGATGTGGCGCGGATTGCCCAGGTACTTTTCGAGATAGACCGTCGCATCGCCGAACGCGGCCTTGGCTTCCGAGCCGGCCTGCTGCATCAGCGTTTCGAGGTCATCGGGGCTGTTGCATACTTTCATGCCGCGGCCGCCGCCGCCCGAAGCGGCCTTGATGATCACCGGATAGCCGATGTCCTCGGCGATTTTCCGGGCTTCTTCAACATCGGAAATCGCGCCGTCCGATCCCGGCACCAGCGGCAGGCCCAGCGCGCCGGCGGTGCGCTTGGCTTCCACCTTGTCGCCCATCGTGCGGATGTGCTCGGGCTTGGGGCCAACCCAGGTAATGCCATGCGCTTCGACGATTTCGGCAAATCGGGCGTTTTCCGATAGGAAACCATAGCCGGGGTGGATCGCGTCGGCCTGGGTGATCTCTGCCGCCGAGATGATGGCGGCAATGTTGAGATAGCTGTCCTTTGCTGCCGGCGGCCCGATGCACACCGCATGGTCCGCAAGGCGCACATGCATGGCATCGGCGTCGGCCGTGGAATGCACGGCCACCGTCTCGATGCCCATTTCGTGGGCGGCACGGTGGATGCGCAGCGCGATTTCGCCGCGGTTGGCGATCAGCAGGCGCTTGATGGCCATCTTGTCCGCGTCCTTAGCCGACGACCACGAGCGGCTGGTCGAATTCGACCGGCTGCGCGTTTTCGACCAGGATCGCCTTGATCGTGCCGCTGGTGGGAGCCACGATCGGGTTCATCACCTTCATCGCTTCCACGATCAGCAGGGTGTCACCGGCCTTCACGGCCTGGCCCACTGCGATGAACGAAGCCGCGCCCGGTTCGGGCGAGAGGTAGCACGTGCCGACCATGGGAGACTTGACCGCGCCAGCCATGTCTGCCGCCGGGGCGGCATCGCCTGCCGAAATGCCGGCGGCCGGCGCGGCAACCGGGGCCGCCACGGGCGCGGCAACCATGTGCGCCATGGGGGCGGCGGTCAGCGTACGCGCCACGCGGATCTTGCGTGAACCGTCTTCCACTTCGATTTCGGACAGACCGGTATCGGCCAGCAGCTCGGCCAGCTCGCGCACCAGCGCGCTATCGATTGCCATGGTTGCGGCGGCTTTGTCGCCGGTATCGTGGCCCATTGGTTAACCTCACAGGTGGGAAAGTCTGGCGCAGCGCCATGCCCGCACTGCGCCATGCTGGCAAGGGCAAAGGCTGCTAAAACGCCCACGCCTGGGGGAAAAGAGGGTGTCGGGCGTGCTTAAAGGTGCAAAACCGCGTCGAGCGCGACCAGATAGCTGGCAGCGCCAAACCCGGCCACCGTGGCCTTGGCCGCCATGCCGACGAAGCTCTTGTGGCGAAATTCCTCGCGGCTGTGCGGATTGGAAAGATGCACTTCGATCACCGGGGTGCGGATGGCCTTGATCGCATCATGCAGCGCGACACTGGTGTGGGTATAGGCGCCGGCATTGAGCAACACGGCCCTGGCCTCCACCGCCTGCGCCTCGTGCAGCCAGTCCAGCAGGTGGCCTTCGTGATTCGACTGGCGCACGTCCACGCTCAGGCCCAGGTCCTGTGCGCGGTCTTCCAGGCGGCCGGCAATATCGTCCAGCGTGTCGTGGCCGTAGATATCCGGCTCGCGCATGCCCAGCAGATTGAGGTTTGGGCCATTGAGCACGAAGACAACAGGTGCAGGGGTATCGGTCATGATCGGGCAAACTCCTGCGCCAAGCGTTTGCGCGGGTGATAGCGCACCGCGTCTGGCGTGCAAGAGGGCGGCGCGTCAGGTTGCGACGGGTACGCTGCCCACGTCTACCGGTCCTGGGATGCCGACGGGCGGCGGAGGCTGGATCACCAGTTCCGGGCCGGAATTGTCGGGCGCCGCATCGAACGCGGTATCGTTGTCGCTCTGCTGCTGCTGATCCACATCGCCATCGGCAGATTGATCGTTCGAACTGCTGTCCTGGCTGTCGCTGTCCGCGCTGTCGTCCACTTCTCCCACCGTGACAGGAGACGTGGACCCTGCGGCCGTTTCAGCGGCGGCAGCGCGCTTCTCGGCGGCGGCGGCCTTGGCCTCGGCAGCGGCAATGCGCTCTTCCAGCTTGCGATCCCGCTCGCTTTCGCAGCCGGCCAGGGCAATGCAACCCAAGGCAAGCGCCATGAGCGAAAGGCGGGGCGTGAAGCGCAACGAAGAGAGCATGATCGGCATCGTGGCCATGGTCTAGCAAGCAAAGGTTACCGCAAACTAACCAGATCGCTCGGCAGGAATGGGCCCGAAAGCGAAAGAGGCGGCCCGCTTGCGCGGCCGCCTCTTGCAGATCGACAAGGTTGTCGATCGATTGGTCGGGACGAGAGGATTCGAACCTCCGACCCCCACACCCCCAGTGTGATGCGCTACCAGGCTGCGCTACGTCCCGACCGGTGGGGCGCCTCTAGGCGGATCGTTTGGGGAAGGCAAGCCCCCTCGCTGCCAACTTTTCGCAAGGGATCGGATTAGCCTGTGGATTGCCCGTAATGCGCGGTGAAACCCAACGCGCCATGGGCACGTCCTGCCGCTTCATTGCCTTGGCCTGCCCAAACTGCTAGCAGCCCCGGCCAACTGCAACAATCGGATGGCGGCGGGCCACATGTGCCGCGCCGGGGGTTGCAAACCCTGTCCACCGATCCCACGAACGGTCCTGTCATGCTCAGTCTTCTTTCCGCCGCCGCCGCCAATGCCGGTTCGCCGCCCGCCTACCTCCAGTTCCTGCCGCTGGTGGCGATGGCCGTGATCTTCTATTTCCTCATCCTGCGCCCGCAGATGAAGCGCCAGAAGGAGCACCAGCAACGGCTGTCCGCCCTGCAGAAGGGTGATCAGGTTGTCACCGCCGGCGGTCTGCTCGGCAAGATCGTGCGGATCGACGATCACTATGTCGACCTGGAACTGGCGCCGAACGTGCGCGTCAAGGCCGTCCGCTCCACGCTGGGCGAAGTCGTGCCGCCGGGTGGCTCGGCCGCCAACGACTGACGCCTGACGCCTTAAAGTTTATCGGAAAGCCCGATCATGCTCGATTTCCCGCGCTGGAAGGTGCTGATGCTCTGGGGGGTGACCATTCTGGTCGCTCTGGCATCGCTGCCTTCGCTGTTTTCGGTCTCCGGCCTCAATTGGCCCGCAGCCCTGCCTTCGCCCAAGATCAACCTGGGCCTGGACCTGGCCGGTGGCAGCCATATCCTGCTGGAAGCCGATCCCTCGCAAGTTCGCCAGCAACGGCTTGAAGGCATGGACGAATCCGTCCGCAACAAGCTGAAGACCACCGATGCCACGATCCGCATCAGCGACATCAGCAACAACAATGGCAGCCTGACGTTCCTGGTGGACGATGTCACCAAGGTCGATGCCGTGCGCGAGGCGATCCTGCCGCTGACCTCGGGCGCTGGGCTGACCGGCCAGCGCGACTGGAACATCCAGGTGGTGGACGGCAACCGCTTTGTCCTCACCCCCACGCAGGAAGGCATCGACCAGGCCGTGAGCCAGGCGATGGACACGGCGGTGGAAGTGGTGCGCAAGCGCATCGATGGCCTGGGCACCAAGGAACCGACGATCCTGCGTCAGGGCGCCCAGCGCATTGTAGTGCAGGTGCCCGGCCTGCAGGATCCGCAACAGCTCAAGAGCCTGCTGGGCCAGACTGCCAAGCTCGAATTCAAGCTGGTGGACCAAAGCGCGCTGCCGTCCGACCTGGCGCGCGGCATTGCCCCGGTGGGCAGCCAAATCCTGCCCTATGCCGATCCCAAGATGGGTGCGCCGATTGCGGTCAAGCGCCTGGGCGGCATTCGCGGCGACGAACTGACCGGCGCCACGGCCGGCAACAACCCGCAGACGAACGAACCGGTGGTGAACATCACGTTCAACACCGATGGCGGCGCGAAGTTCGCCAAGCTGACCACGCAGAATGTGGGCAAGCCCTTTGCCATCATCCTCGATGGCAAGGTCCTGTCGGCGCCCAACATCAACGAGCCGATCCTGGGCGGCAGTGCCCAGATTTCCGGCCACTTCACCACCGAAAGCGCCGGCCAGCTGGCGATCTCGCTGCGCTCGGGTGCCTTGCCGGTGGACCTCAAGGTTGTGGAGGAACGCACTGTCGGGCCAGACCTTGGCGCCGATTCGATCCGCAAGGGCGTGATCGCGATGACCGTGGGCACGCTGGCGCTGGTGGTGTTCATCATCGCCACCTATGGCCGTTTCGGCGTCTATGCCTGCACCGCGCTGGTCATGAACATGCTGATGATCCTCGGCGTCATGGCCACGATCGGCGCCACGCTGACGCTGCCGGGCATTGCCGGCTTCGTGCTGACGATCGGCGCGGCGGTCGATGCCAACGTCTTGATCAACGAGCGCATCCGCGAGGAACGCCATCGTGGCCGCCGCGTGGTGGCAGCGGTTGAAACCGGCTACAAGGAAGCCAGCCGCGCCATCTTCGACGCCAACGTCACCAACGTGATCGCGGCCGTGCTGATGGCCAGCTTCGGCACCGGCCCGGTCAAGGGCTTTGCCGTCGTGCTGATCATCGGCATCATCACCTCGGTCTATACCTCGATGTGGCTCACCCGCATGTGGGTGGCGCAATGGCTGCGCCGCACCCGCCCCTCCGATCTCAATCTGTAAAGGGGAGCGCAGACCATGAAACTCCTGAAGCTCGTTCCCGACAATACCAACATCCACTTCCTCAAGTGGCGCGTGCCGTTCTACCTCGGCAGTATGCTGCTGATGGCGGCCTCGCTCGGCCTGGTGTTTACCAAGGGTCTCAACCTGGGCGTCGATTTCGTCGGCGGCCAGATGATCCGGGTGACATTCGAGCGCAGCGCCGAAGCGCCGGTGGGCGATCTGCGCGATGAAGTGGCCAAGCTGGGCTATGGCGAACCGATCATCCAGCGCTATGGCAAGCCCAACGAAATCTCCATCCGGATGAAGCTGCCCGAAAACGCGGAACACGATCCCGCGCAGTCGGACAAGATGGCCCGCACCATCACCGCAGACATCAAGAGCCACCATGCCGATGCACGCATCGACGGCGTGGATTCGGTTTCGGGCAAGGTGTCCAAGGAACTGGGCTGGGATGCGTTCCAGGCCCTGGGCCTCGCTGCGCTGGCGGTGGCGGCTTATATCTGGCTGCGGTTCGAATGGCAGTTCGGCGTCGGCGCGCTGTTCAGCCTCGTGCATGACGTCACGCTCACGCTCGGCATGTTCGCGCTCACGCAGATGGAGTTCGATCTCAACATCGTTGCCGCGCTCCTCACGTTGATCGGCTACTCGCTCAACGACACGATCGTGGTCTACGATCGCGTGCGCGAAAATATGAAGAAGTATCGCAAGATGCCTCTGCCCGAGCTGCTCGATCTCTCGGTCAACGAAACGCTGGCGCGCACCATCGTCACCTCGCTCTCGATGCTGATCACGCTGGTCGCGCTGCTGATCTTCGGGCCGGAAGTGATCTTCGGATTCACCGCGGCGATCACGCTGGGCATCTTCGTCGGCACCTACAGCTCGATCTACATGGCCGCGCCGATCCTGATCTGGCTCAAGGTCAATCCCAAGAGCTTCGTGCCGACCGAAAGCGCGCTGGAAAAGCAGGAACGCCTGGCCCGCGAAGGGGCTTGATCTGCCAGGGTGCGTTAGGTTTCGCACCACCCCCAACCCCCCTCATCTAAAGAGGAGGGGGCTTGATTATCAGTGGCTTAACTCCCCCTCCTCTTCAGAGGAGGGGGTTGGGGGGTGGTGGAAGCCATGAGCTGCGCTCAACCCTTTGCCACGACTTTCCCATAAATCGCCGCCAGTGCTTCTGCATTGGCTTCCCAACTGAACTTTGCAGCGCAGGCGGCCACGGCTTCGGGCGCACTGGGCTGTGCGATCAGGCCGGCCAGTGCACGGGCGATGGCGCCCGGTTCGCGCGCCGCGATGCGCCCGGCAGCCGGCCCCGTCACCACTTCGCGCGCGCCGCCGATGTCGGGAATGACCAGCGGCGTGCCGCAGGCCAGTGCCTCGATCCACACATTGGCCAGTCCTTCCCGCTCCGACGGCAGGACCATGGCAATCGCCCCGGCCATCAGCACGGGCAGGAAATCGTGCCCCAGGCCGCCCAGGAAATAGACGCGATGGGCCACGTCCAACTGCCGTGTCAGCGCGCGTAGGGCCGCTTCATCGGGTCCGGTGCCGGCGATCGCCAGGGCGATGCCTTCCATGCCCGGCTCCGCCAGGGCGCGGATCGCCAGGGCCTGCCCCTTGATGCCGATCAGCGCGCCCACGCACGTCACCAGTGGCCCTTCGGCGGGAACATGGAACCGTTCTGCCAGAATGGCGCGGGCGGCCGCGCGCGGGCGGGGATGAAAGCGGCCACGATCGAGCCCGGTATAATGCACGGTAATCGCCGGTTCGGGCAGGCCGATGTCCGCCATGTCGTCAGCCAGGGATCGCGACACGCTGAGCAGTGCGCCCGCGCCAGCGGCGGCGGCTTGCATCTGGCGCAAGGCATCGGCGCGCTTGCCCCAGACATGGATATCCGATCCCCGCGCCTTGATCGCATAAGGCAGGCCCAGTGCGCCCGCGATCCGCGCGGCGGCCGGTCCATCGGGGTAGAAAAACTGCGCATCGACCATGTCGAACGGCTGCTGGGCATGGAGCTTGCGCGCCAATGGCAACACCGTGCGGGTGATCAGGGCGGGATTGAACCGCCCCGATAATCCCGGGATCAGGGCAAAACGGGGATGATAGACCGGCACACCGCTGCGCCGTTCCATCGGCGGGATCGACAGCAGCGGCGCATAGCTGCGCGGCATCAGGAAACCGGGCAGGGGGGGCAGGCCGATCGGGTTGATCACCGTCACCTCCCAATCGGGCCGCGCGGCCAGGGCTTCCATCTGGCGTGCCACGAACCGGCCGAATCCCGGCCGGGCCGAGGCGGGATAAAGCGTGGACAGGCAAAGCAGGCGCAATGTCATGCCCTCAACCTAGCGGGGAATTGCTGCAAGTGCGAGGGTAAGCGAGCCATAACGGACAAAACTGTCCATCCTGATCCCGACACCGCTGTCGGGAATCAGAGCGAGCGAACGAGCACTTCTGCCACGGCAATCCAGGCCGGGCGGTCGATCACCAACTGGCGTTGCCCGGGGCCGGGCGGCAAGAGCGCCACGCGGCCATCGCGATGGTCGATCATGCGCCCGAATGCAAAACGTCCGCCCGGGCGCGGGGCAAGGACATCGCGATTGAGCCCACGCCCGATATCGGCCGATTCCAGGCGGCGCAGCCATACCTGGTCACCGGCGCGCCAATCGCCCGCGCTGGCTTCCACGACAAGCGCCAACAATCCCTCGCGGCCAAGCAGCGTGTCGGGCAACTGGGCGGGCTGGGCCGTGGCAAGCGGTTCGGCGCCCGCTGGCGTCAGGCGGGCAACCACATGGGAATGGCTGTCCTCACCTGAGCGCACCAGCAATTCCGGATCGATACCGAGCGCCGCGCCGATCCGGTTCATCCAATTGAGCGACAGCGAGCGCGTGCCCGTTTCCAGCCGCCCGATGGTCTGCGCGGTTGTGGCCGGCACGCAGCGCGCCGCGACGTCGGCCAGCGTCAGCCCTTTTTGCCTGCGAATTTCGCGAATGCGGTTGATCATTGGATGTGGCCCACAGCTACAGGCATGAGGTCTTGCCCAAGCTTATCCGTAATTTGCCCGATAGAGCAAGCATCGTTACGCAATTGCGGAAAAACCGGTCCGTTCCAAGAAGCGTTGGGATTTTGATCGCACCGGACATCATTTTCATTGTGACAATCCCACATGCGTGGCACCCAGTCTCATCTGAAATGATAATGGCCTGCAACAAGGCTATCGGGAAGCGACTGATGATGACACATGGTTTGGAACGACGCGGTTTTCTGTTGTCCGCCGGTAGCGCCATGGCCGGCGCGTGGTTCGCCCGCACGCCCACCCTGGCATTTGCACAAGATACTGGCGATGCTGCATTTGTTTCCCTTCTTGACGGAATTTTTTGGTCCAGCCTGGTGATCGAGCCGCAACGCGCGACCGGCCTGGGCCTCGACACCGGCACGCGCGCCGTTTTGCGGCATCGGCTCGATGCCGCTGGTCAGGGGGCGATGGCCACCGCCACGTCGTTCTATCGCGATGCGCGCGCCCGCGTGGCAGCCGCCGATCCCGCGCGGCTTTCTGCGGCCAACCGGCGCAACCGTGACATCGTGCTGCACCGCATCGACGACAAGCTGTCGGGTGCCAGGTTCGATATCGACGATCCGCAAACCCCCTTCACGGTAGACCAGCAGCGCGGCGCCTATTTCGCGATTCCCGATTTTCTCGACAATCAACATCCGATCGAGCAAGCCGACGATGCCGAAGGCTATCTCGATCGCCTGGCGGCCTTTGCGCGGGTGCTCGACGATCAGACCGCCGAGGTTGCCCGGCAGGCAGGCATGGGCCGCATTCCCCCGGCTTGGGCGATCGATCTTGCTCTTGGCCAGATGGGTAAGCTGCGCAGCGTTGCGCCGGAGGAAAGCGGCCTTGTTTCCTCGCTGGTGCGCCGCGCGCGTGAAAAGGCGCTGCCCGGCGATTGGCGCGCGCGCGCCACGGCCATCGTCACGGACAAGGTCTTTCCCGCGCTCGATCGCCAGATGGCGCTGCACCGCCAACTGCGGGGCAAGTCGGTGGCGGGCGACGGCATCTGGCGCCTCAAGCGGGGTGACGAAATCTATGCGGCCGCACTGGCCAGTGCCACGACAACGGCGCTCAGCCCGGAAGACGTACACAAGATGGGCCTGGCCCAGGTGGCCGACATTTCCGCGCAGCTCGATACCGTGCTCAAGGCCGCCGGCCACACCACCGGCACGGTGGGCGAGCGGCTCGCCGCGCTTAACCGCGCCGGTGACCAGCTCTATCCCGATACCGCACAGGGCCGCACCGACTTGATCGCCGGCCTCAACAAGAGTGTGGGGGCAATGCGGGAAAAGCTGCCGCGTGCCTTTGCCGATATTCCCAACGATCCGCTGGTCATCCGCGCGGTGCCCACCGATATCCAGGATGGCGCACCCAACGGCTACTACAACAGCGCGCCGCTCGATGGCTCGCGCCCGGCGATCTACTGGATCAACCTCAAATCGGTGAACGACTGGCCGAAATACACGCTGCCCTCGCTGACCTATCACGAGGGCATTCCCGGCCATCACCTGCAAGGCGGCTATGCCCAGGGTGGGGGCCAGTTGCCGTGGATCCTGCGTGACTATTTCATCTCGGCCTATGGCGAGGGCTGGGCGCTCTATGCCGAGCAACTGGCTGATGAGCTGGGCGGATACCAGGGCATCGAGCAGGCCGGCTATCTCCAGTCGTTCCTGTTCCGCGCGGTGCGGCTGGTGGTCGATACCGGTATCCACCACTATCGCTGGAGCCGCGAGAAAGCGACGGCCTACATGGTGGAAAAGACCGGCTTCACCCAGGCGCGCAGCCAGCGCGAGATCGAGCGCGATTGCACGATGATCGGCCAGGCCTGCAGCTACAAGATCGGCCACACCGCCTGGGTGGCGAACCGCAAGAAGGCGCAGGCCGCGCTGGGCGACAAGTTCAGCCTGCCCTGGTTCCACGCCGTGCTCAAGGAAGGGGCGATGCCGCTGTCCATGCTCGAAGCGCGGATCGATGAGCGGATCGCCGAGCGGCTTCGTCAAGGCTGACACAGGTGCAGGTGCGCCGGTGCCGCCAGCGCTCCTGCATCAGCCTTCGGCCAGTTCGGCTAGTTCCAGCCAGCGTTCTTCCGCCGCTTCCTTTTCGACGCGGGCCTTGCCCACGGCATCGGTCAGCGCGGCAAAGCGCTTGGGATCGCGGGTGTAGAGCGTCGGATCGGCCAGCGCGGCTTCATCGCGGGCAATGGCGGCGTCGAGATCCTCGATCCGCTTGGGCAGCAATTCGTAGTCGCGCTGGTCCTTGTAGCTCAGCTTCGCCTTGCGCGGCGCGGGCGGGGGAGGCGGGGCGGCCGGTGCTGCCTTGCTTGCGCCCACCTTGGGCTGCGCGGCGAGGCGCGCCTTGCGCTGGCGCTCCCAGTCGGCATAGCCGCCCACCACCACATCGACTTTGCCCGAACCATCCATGCCCAGCGTGATGTTGACCGTGCGATCGAGGAAATCGCGGTCGTGGCTCACGATCAGCACGGTGCCGTCGTAGTCGCCGATCACCTCCTGCAACAGGTCGAGCGTTTCCAGGTCGAGGTCGTTGGTCGGTTCGTCGAGCACCAGAAGGTTCGAAAACCGGGCGAACTCGCGCGCGAGCAGCAGCCGCGAGCGTTCGCCACCCGAAAGCGTGCCGACGCGCGCTTCCACCAGGCCGGGATCGAACAGGAAGTCCTTGAGATAGCCGTGGATGTGCTTGCGCACGCCCCGCACGTCGATCCAGTCGCCGCCTTCGGCCAAGACATCGCGCACGCGCTTTTCGGGCGCCATCAGGCTGCGCTGCTGGTCGATCACCACCCCGCTCAGGTTCTGGGCGAGCGTGATCGTGCCTTCGTCGGGCGCCAGTTCGCCCGTCAGGATTTTCAACAGCGTGGTCTTGCCCGCGCCGTTGGAGCCGACGAGCCCGATGCGATCGCCGCGCTGGATGCGCAGCGAAAAATCCTTGATGATCGTGCGATCGCCAAACCGCTTGGTCACATGGTCGGCCACGATCACCGACTTGGTCTTGCTGTCGTCGCTGGCGATGGCGAGCTTGGCCGCGCCTTGCGGCCCGGTCATCGCTGCGCGCTCGGCGCGCATCTCGTGCAGCTTTTCCAGCCGGCCCATGTTGCGCTTGCGCCGCGCCGTCACGCCGCGATGGAGCCAGTGCTCCTCGATCTTGAGCTTGGCATCGAGCTTGTCGGCCGCGCGCGCTTCCTCGGCGTGGACCTGCTCCATCCATGCTTCATAGCCGCCAAAGCCCACTTCCTTGCGGCGCAGGCTGCCCCGGTCGAGCCACAGCGTGGCCCGTGTCAGCCGCGTCAGGAACGTACGGTCGTGGCTGATCACCACGAATGCGCCATTGAAGCGCTGCAGCCAGTCTTCCAGCCATTCGATCGCCGCCAGGTCGAGGTGGTTGGTCGGCTCGTCGAGCAGCAGCACGTCGGGGTCTTGCGCCAGCGCACGGGCCAGCGCGGCACGGCGGCGTTCCCCGCCCGAGGCGCTTTGGGCCTGCCGCGCCAGGTCGATGCCCAGCTGGTCTGCAATCGCTTCGACCTCGTGCGTTTCGGGCGCGTCGGGGCCGTGCAGGGCGAAATCGCGCAAGGTGGCAAAGCCCTTGAAGAACGGGTCCTGCTCCAGCGTCACCACGCGCGCGCCGGGCTGGACCGAGCGCTTGCCCTTGTCTCCCTCGATCGTGCCGGCAATCAGCTTGAGCAAAGTGCTCTTGCCCGCGCCGTTCCGGCCGATCAGGGCCAGTCGGTCACGCGGGGCGATCTGGATGTCCAGGTCCTGGAAAAGCCAGCCGGTGCCCTGATGCAGGCCCAGCCCTTCCCAGCTTAAAATCGGTGCTGCCATAGGGCGCTGCGCTTAGCGGGCGTGGGCGTGCAGGTCCACCTGAACCTGCCGGAACAGCGCTATTCACAACTTGTTCAATAGGATTGTTGCAGGCACAAGGCGTGATGATGCTCCGCCGCCTTCTCCTCGCCGCTGCCAGCGTGCTGGCTCTTGCTGCCACCGCGCCTTGTGCGTTCGCCCAGATGCGCAACGAACAGGATCGCGCGCGACAGGACCTGGCGGCTGGCCATGTGCGTTCGTTGCGCGATATCGAGGCGCGGGTGGTGCCGATGATGCGCGGGGCGCAGTATCTGGGGCCTGAATACGATCCCCAGGCGCGGGCCTATCGCCTCAAGTTCATCCGCGAGGGGCGCGTGGTGTTTGTCGATGTCGATGGCCGCACCGGGCAGGTCATGGGCGAATCGCGCTGAAAAAGGCGCTGGGCGTGCTGGCATCGGGAACCGTTTCTTGACCGTTCAGGTTCCTGTCGCCATCTAGCCACCATCAAACAGGCGTGCGCTGCTGGGGTTTCCGGCAGCGCCAGAAGGGGCCAAATGCCATGCGTATCCTGATCGTCGAGGACGAACCGACCCTGGGGCGGCAGCTCAAGTCCACGCTCGAGCAGAACGGCTACGCCGTGGACCTGTCCACCGACGGCGAGGACGGGCATTTCATGGGCTCGACCGAAGACTATGACGCCGTGATCCTCGACCTTGGCCTGCCCGAGATCGACGGGCTTACCGTGCTGGGGATGTGGCGCAAGGAAGGGCGCAAGTTCCCCGTTCTCGTGCTCACGGCGCGCGACAGTTGGTCCGACAAGGTCGCCGGGCTCGATGCCGGGGCCGACGATTACCTGGCCAAGCCGTTCCAGACCGAGGAACTGATCGCCCGCCTGCGTGCGCTGATCCGTCGCGCTTCGGGCAATTCCTCCTCCGAACTCATCGCCGGCGATGTGCGCCTCGATACGCGTTCGGGCCGCGTCACGCTCAATGGCGAGCCGGTGAAGCTGACGGCACAGGAATACAAGCTCCTGTCCTACCTGCTGCACCACAAGGGCAAGGTCGTTAGCCGCACCGAACTGATCGAGCACATCTACGACCAGGATTTCGATCGCGATTCCAACACGATCGAGGTGTTCGTCACCCGTATCCGCAAGAAGCTGGGTGCCGACGTCATCACCACGATCCGGGGCCTGGGCTATAGCCTTGACGATCCGGCTGCCCTGCGCGGGTAAGGGCACGGCGTGAACCGGCTGGCCCGCCTCCTGCTGCGGCTGGGCTTCGGGCGCCACCGCGCCGAACTTGCCGCTGCCACGGCAGGGGGGCGCAAGCATACCGGCTCGCTTTCGCGGCGCATGCTGCTCATCGCGTTCGCCTGGGTCACCGTGCTCCTCTTGGGCGGCGGCCTTGCGCTGGATCGCACGCTGACGGGCCTCGTCACGCGCAATTTCGACGATCAACTGGGCTACATGCTCACCGCCATGGTCGCATCGGCAGAAATCGGCCCCGATGGCGAGGTCTTTTTCAACCGCGCCTTGGGCGACCAGCGCTTCCTGGAGCCCAACAGCGGCCTCTACTGGCAGATTTCGGGGCAGGGGCACGATGATTTTCCCTCCCGCTCGCTGTGGGACCGCACGCTCAAGCTCAAGGGCGACCACGTCGATACCGCGCCGCACATCTACGATTCCAACCAGTTCGGTGACAACGAACGCCTGCGGATGATCGAGCGCTCGGTCATCCTGCCGGGCAGCAACACGCTGTGGCAGTTTTCCGTCGCGGCGAGCCGTGGCGAACTCGATGCGCAGATCCGGCGCATCCGGGCGATCCTGGTCTGGTCGTTCCTTGCGCTCGGCATGGGTCTGTTCATCATGGCCGGCCTGCAGACGTACTACGGCCTTGGCCCCTTGCGCCGTGTTCGCCGGGCCATTGCCGCCATGCGCGAAGGCGGCGCGGCGCGAGTGAACGAACCTTTGCCGCTGGAAGTCCAGCCTTTGGTCGAGGAAATCAACCTGCTGCTGGCGCACTCGGAAAAGCAGGCGGAGGAAGCGCGCACCCACGCCGGCAATCTGGCGCACGCGCTGAAAACCCCGCTGACCGTGGTGATGAATGCGGCCACCGCCCATGCGCCGGACTTGTCCGACACGGTCATCCGCGAAGCGGCGGTCATGCGCCGCCAGGTCGATCACCACTTGGCGCGCGCCCGAGCGGTGGGACGCCGCGCCACCGGCCTGTCGCGCGCCACCGTGTGGGAAAGCGCCGATGCCGTGGTGCGCGCGGTCACCCGCCTCTATCCCGAGGTGCGCTTCGATCTGGACGGCAACCGCGAGGCGGGTGTTGCCATCGAGCGGCAGGATCTTGACGAAATCCTGGGCAACCTGGTGGAAAACGCGGCGAAATATGGCGGCGGTTCGGTGTTCATCACGATCGATGCCGTGCCCACCGATCCGCGCTTTTGCGACATCTGGGTGGAAGACGATGGCCTGGGCATCCCCGAGGCCGAGCGCGAACGCATCTTCGATCGCGGCGCACGGCTCGATACCGGAAAGCCCGGCACGGGCCTGGGCCTTGCCATCGTGCGCGATGTGGCCGAACTTTATGGCGGCGCGGTGACGCTGTCGGAAAGCGAGGACCTGGGCGGCCTGCTCACCACTCTGCGCTTGCCCCGCGCCAAGCAATAGCCCACGGGCAACCCGCATGACGCACGATGTGATCATCCTGGGCGCAGGGGCGGCCGGCCTTTTCTGCGCGGCCACTGCCGCCGCGCGCGGGCGGAAGGTCGTCGTGCTCGATCACGCTGAAAAGCCGGGCAAGAAAATCCTGATTTCCGGCGGCGGCCGCTGCAATTTCACCAACCTGCACACTGCGCCCGATCGCTACCTGTCGGAAAATCCCCACTTCGCGCGATCGGCGCTCAGCCGCTACACGCCGGCCGATTTCATCGCCTTGGTCGATGCCCACGGCATTGCCTGGCATGAAAAGACACTGGGCCAGTTGTTCTGCGATGGTTCGGCGCGCCAGATCGTGGACATGCTGCTTGGCCTATGCGCCAGCGCGGGTGCGCAGGTGCTGTGCAACAGCCCGATCCGACAGGTGCGCCACGCCGAAGGCCTTTTCCATGTGGACGCGGGGGCAGGGGCATTCTCGGCGCCATCGCTGGTGATAGCGACGGGCGGCCCGGCTATTCCCAAGATCGGCGCCACCGGCTTTGCCTATGATCTGGCCCGGCAATTCGGCCTCAAAGTGGTGCAGCCGCGCCCGGCCCTGGTGCCGCTCACCTTGCCGGCCGAAGCGGCCTTGTTCCGCGAGCTTTCGGGCATCGCCGCACCGGTGGAGGCATCATGTGGCAAGGCCCGCTTTGCCGAGGCGGCGCTGTTCACCCATCGCGGACTGTCCGGCCCGGCGATCCTCCAGGTCTCGTCCTACTGGAAGCGCGGCGATCCCGTGCGCATCGATTTCCTGCCCGGCCGGCGCGGCGACTGGCTGCTCGAAGCCAAGCGCTTGCGCCCGCGTGCGGCGCTGAAAAGCGTGCTGGGAGAAGCCTTGCCCGAACGCCTCGCCGCGGCCCTGGCCGCGCAACTCGGGCTTTCTGCTGAAATGGGCAACCTGCCAGACAAGGCCCTGCGCGCCGCACAGGAACGCCTGCGCGCCTGGGATTTCCTGCCCAACGGCAGCGAAGGCTATGCCAAGGCAGAAGTGACCGCCGGCGGCATCAGCACCGCCGACCTCTCGCAATCCACGATGGAAGCGCGCAAGGTGCCCGGCCTCTTTGCGATCGGCGAAGCGGTCGACGTGACGGGATGGCTCGGCGGCTACAACTTCCAATGGGCCTGGGCCAGCGGCCATGCAGCCGGCTCGGTGGCCTGAATCTGCGGTCTACGCGACTCCGCATGAACCATTGGCACGCGGAGTGGCGGACCTGCGGAGAAGAATTAGATTATTTCGCGCAGAGGCGCAGAGACTGGATTTTTCTGCGCCTCTGCGCCTCTGCGCGAAACAAAATTTGATGATATTGCGGATCTGGCATGTTGAAGGCGACATGTGCCGTTTTGTCCGGAAACGTCCACTTGCGGTCGTCGCCCCGTGCTTGACACGGGGCTTGGCTACGTTGCGATCTCGACCTGCGTCGCTCGGCATAGACCAGCTTTGTATTGCCAAAATCCTTTGCGTGGATCGAGCCGCTACGCTCACGATGCTGCCAAAAGCGCGATCGCAAGGGAAGCCAAGCCCCGTGTCAAGCACGGGGCGACGGGTAGCCTTCCACAATGACTGCTTCCCACCAACTCCGGCCACTAACTTCCGGCCGCAAACCCGGCAAGAATCTGCCGGCTAATGGCAGGATAATGCCCACCCGGTGCAAGTACCTGCCCTTAACAATACCCGCTATTGAGAATCGCTGTGGCTTTTTCACCGTGAAAAGCCCGAGGCCGGGCGTCGCGATCAAGGACCACGCCCCATGCCCAGCTACACCGATCCTTCCCTTGTCTCCAGCTATGCGCTGACAGGCAACAAGTTCACCGATTCACTGCTCTATTCCAGGGCCGTTTTCCGGTCAAAATGGTCCACCGTGGTCGATGGCAAGACGGCCATCACCTATAGCTTCCCCTGGGCCGATGGCGTGGCCAGCAAGTTTGCCGGAAACTATGGCAGCGAGCCGACGGCGGCAACGCATGGAGCCATTCCGGGCAGCGCGATCGGCAACATCCAGGGCGCCTTTCAGGCTTGGGCCAATGTCGCCAACCTCTCGTTCACCCAAGTGACCGAAACCGATGGCGGCACCGTGGGCGATATCCGCATCGCGCAATCGTCCAGCGTAACGGGCCAGTATTGGGGTTATTGCAAGATCGTGTCGAATGGCGCGGCCAACAGCCATGGCGATATCTGGATCTCGCCCAAGTACGGCGGTGAATCCTACGCGGTCGGGACCTACAACTACATGGCCATCATGCACGAGATCGGCCACGCGCTTGGGCTCGATCACCCGTTCGAGGGCAACAAGATACCTTCGGGCTTCGATGTGCGCAACTACACGATCATGTCCTACACCGATCCCAAGAACGTGTGGTGGTTCAACAGCCACGGGGCAGAATGAATATCTGATCAAGACGCCCATGGTCTATGATATCGCCGCGATCCAGGCGATCTATGGCGCCAACACCAGCTATCACGCTGGCGACGATACCTACAGCTTTTCGGCCACGGAGCCCTTCTTTGCCGCCATCTGGGATGCGGGCGGCAACGATACGATCGACGTCCATGCGTTCAGCAAGGGCTGTCGGATCGACCTGCACGCCGGTGCCTATTCCACGCTGGTGTTCGACAATCTGCAGACCATCACCAACAACCTGGGCATCGCCTTCAATTGCACCATCGAAAATGCCACGGGCGGCAGTGGCAACGACAAGCTGACCGGCAACGATATCGCCAACACGTTGTTCGGGCGCGAGGGCGACGATACGCTGACGGGCAATGGCGGCAACGACACGCTCAATGGCGGCGCGGGCAACGATACGCTGCAAGGCGGGAGCGACAACGATACGTTGATCGGTGGGACCGGGATGGACACGCTGAGCGGGGGCGCCGGTGCCGATGCTTTCGTTTTTACCGCCATTTCCGATTTTGGCGGACTCACCCTGACGACTTGCGACACGATCACCGATTTCAGCAAGGCGCAGAAGGACGTGATCAAGCTGAACCAGATCGACGCCATCAGCGCCACCGACGGGGTCGATGATCCCTTCACCTTCATCGGCACCGCCGGTTTCCACAAGGTGGCGGGCGAACTGCGCTATATGTACAGTGGCAGCAGCACCGTGATCCAGGGTGACGTCAATGGCGATGGCGTTGCCGATTTCTGGCTGAAGGTGGCTGGCAAGATCGCGTTCGCGGCATCCGATTTCGTCCTTTGACGAAGGGCACCGCAAGAATGTGGACGGAAGGCAGCTCCAATTTGAACCGGTCTTTCGTGCCGTAACGTGGCGCGTGCGCCTAACACCCTGGGCAATAACCTGTTCGGGAACGCGCGCGTGCCAACTTACACCCAGGCATCATCGGTAAAGGCCTACACGCTCACTGCGGATACGCGCTTCAACGCGCTGCTTCAGGCCGATCCTGCCTATCGCCTTGCCTGGTCCACCCAGTCTGGCGGCAAGACGGCCATCACCTACAGCTTCATCTGGGGCGGGGGCGTCGCATCGCAGTTCGCACCCGGCTATGGCACGGAGATGACGGCAGCCACCACCGGCGCTGTGCCATCAGGCGAATATGCCAACGTCGCGCTGGCATTTCAGCAATGGGCCAATGTCGCCAACGTCACGTTCAAGCAGGTGACCGAAACGGCAGGTGGTGCTGTCGGCGATATCCGCCTGGGCCTGTCCTCGCGCGTCGGCGATTCCTGGGGCTATACCAAGCTCAACGCCGGCGGCAGCGCCAACAGCTATGGCGATATCTGGATCAACCCGCTTTACGGGCGGGATTCCTATGCGGTGAACACCTACAATTTCACCGCCTTGATGCACGAGATCGGACATGGCCTCGGCCTTGCCCACCCCTCGGAAGGCAATATCATTCCGACCGGCTACGATTATCGCAACTACACGATCATGTCCTACAACGATCCGCCGGGTGCCTATGCCTATAACCCGGCCAAGGAAGACTTCGACTACATCATCCAGACGCCGATGGTTTACGATATCGCCGCAGTCCAGGCGATCTACGGCGCGAACATGAGCTATCATGTCGGCGACAACAAATACGTCTATTCGCCCGATAGCCCCTTCTACGCCGCGATCTGGGATGCCGGCGGGCACGACATGATCGACTTGCGCCAGTTCAAGCACGAATGCTGGGTCGATCTGCATCCCGGCGCCTATTCCACCCTGGGTTTCACCAATGTCAGCGTGTCCAACAACCTGGGCATTGCCTATAACGTGACCATAGAAGACTGCTTCGGCGGCGCCGGCAACGATACGCTGGTGGGGAACGAGGCCAACAACCGCCTCTATGGCAATGCCGGCAACGACCGGCTCTATGGCTATGGCGGCAACGACAAGCTTTCGAGCGGCAAGGGCGACGATATCCTGTCGGGCGGCGATGGCAACGACACTTTCCTGGCTGGGTCGGACACAGGCAACGATCGCTATGTCGGCGGACCCGGCCTTGATCTGGTGACCTATGCCGGCGCCAATTCCGGGGTTACCGTCAACCTCACCACCGGCGTTGGAGACGGCACCGCTGCCGGCCTTGGCAAGGACACCATCTCGGGTGTGGAGCGCGTCACCGGCTCTGCGCACGGCGACATGCTGACCGGGGATGCCAACGACAATATGCTGTCGGGCAACGGCGGCGACGATACGATCACCGGCATGGCCGGCGCCGATACATTGCGCGGTGGAATGGGGCTCGATCACTTGACCGGCGGCAGCGGTGCCGATCGCTTCGTGTTCGAGCGCGTGGCGGAATTTGCCGGCACAACTGCCACCACCTGCGATGTGATCACCGATTTCAAGCATGCCGAGGGTGACCTGATCGTGCTGTCACCGATCGACGCCAATAGCCAGACCACGGCGCAGGATGCCTTCACCTGGATCGGCACGGCCGCGTTCCACCATGTTGCGGGGGAATTGCGCTATTCCAGCAGCGGCGGGAATACGCTGGTGCAGGGCGATGTGAACGGCGATGGCCAGCCCGATTTTGCGCTGTTGTTGCTGGGCAGCGTGCCCTTGGCGAAAGGCGATTTCATCCTTTAGGCGTCGCGCTCTCGCGGATGGGCGTTGCGATAGGCATCGAGCAAGGTTGCCGCATCCACCCGCGTGTAGATCTGCGTGGATGACAGGCTGGCATGGCCCAGCAGTTCCTGCAGGCTGCGCAAGTCTGCCCCCGCGCCCAGCAGGTGCGTGGCAAAGCTGTGGCGCAAGGCGTGCGGCGTGGCCGTTGCCGGTAGGCCCAGCGCCATGCGGGCGCGGGCCATCGCGCGCTGCACCATGCCGGGCGAAAGCGGCCCGCCCTTGGCCCCGCGAAACAGTGGTTCGCCGCGCGCCAGGGGCCAGGGCACTTGCGCGGCATAGTCTGCCACCGCCTCGCGAACGAGGGGCAGCAGCGCGATCACGCGCTGGCGACCGCCCTTGCCGGTGATCGTCAGCCGCTCGCCCAGCGGCAGCACGCTGGCCGGCAGCGACAGCGCCTCGGCAATGCGCAGGCCGGCGCCATAGAGCAGGAGCAGCACGGCCCGGTCACGCGCGGCGATCCAGGGTTCGGCTTCTTCCGAAACCAGCTCGGCCAGCGCCACGGCATCGTCGGGAGAGATCGGCCGCGGCAGGCCTTTCTTCACGCGCGGTCCGCGCAGGCGCGGTGCCACGGTATCGGGCAAGCCGGCCTGCGCGCGGGCAAAGGCGAGGAACGCCTTGAGCGCGGAAAGCTCGCGCGCGGCCGACGTATTGACCAGGCCATCGGCGCGCCGCTCTGCCAGATGCTGGCGCAGGCGCGCAGCGTCGAGATGGGCAAGGCTCGCCCAGTCCTGCCCCGGCGGCAGGGCATTGAGCAGGCGCACGGCTGTCTGGTGATAGGCACGCACGGTGTGGGCAGAGCGGCGCAGCGACAGCGCCAGATGGTCGTGCCAGGCGATCAGCATTTCCGCCCGGTCCATCGGCATCAGGCCACCAGTTCTGCTGGCACCAGCTCGGCCAGAAGCGCGTTGAGCACCGGCATCCCCGCCTCGGTCACGACCAGCCGCGCGCCGTGCTCGCGCAGCAGGCCGCCCCGCAGATGCAGCGCGCGCTTGGCCGGATCGATCAACGCCGTCTGATCGAGGCCAAACCGCTGGGCGAGGGCGGGCACGTCCAGACCCTCGGCCAGGCGCAGGCCCATCAACAGCGCCTCGCTCGCCTGCTCGCAGCGGCCAAGCGCGCGCTCCTCCACCAGGCCATGTCCTTGGTCAGACACGGCGCGCAGATAGTTTTCGGGCTTCTTGTGCCGCACCGTTGCGCGCTCCAACCGCCGCCCATGCGCGCCAGGCCCGATCCCGGCATAATCGCCGTATCGCCAATAGGTCAGGTTATGGCGGCTTTCCTCGCCGGGGCGGGCGTGGTTGCTGATTTCATAGGCGGGCAGCCCGGCCCCAGTCATGCGCTCGCGCGTCAGGGCGAAAAGATCGGCTGCCGCATCGTCGTCCAGCGGGGTGAAGCGGCCTTCACGCACCAGCGTCGCAAAGCGCGTGCCTGGCTCGATCGTCAATTGATACAGCGACATATGCCCGGTGCCGAGTGCCAGCGCTCGGTCGAGTTCTGCCATCCAGCTCTCGGGCGTCTGGTCGGGACGGGCATAGATCAGGTCGAACGTGACGCGTGCGAAATGGCGCTGCGCCACGTCAAGCGCGGCCAGTCCTTCGGCGGCATCGTGCAACCGGCCCAGGAAATGCAATGTCTGGTCGTTCAGCGCCTGGAGCCCCAGCGACACGCGGTTGATGCCGGCATCGGCCAGGGCCGCAAAATTGGCTGCTTCCACCGACGATGGGTTGCCTTCCAGCGTGATCTCGATGGTATCGGAAAGTCGCCAGTGCTGCCCGGCCGCCTCGATCAACCGCGCCACGAGCGAGGGCGGCATCAACGAAGGCGTGCCCCCGCCAAAGAAGATCGACGTCAATTCCCGCCCCGGCAGCAGCGCCGCCTCGTGCGCCATGTCTGCCAGCAGCGCCGCTTCCCATGCGGCCATGTCGGTCTTTGCGCGGACATGGCTGTTGAAGTCGCAATAGGGGCACTTGGCGAGGCAGAACGGCCAGTGGATATAGAGGGCGAGGGGGGGCATTCTGACTCCGGTTCGGGCCTTGTTGAAGGTTTCCACCACCCCCCAACCCCCTCCTCTGAAGAGGAGGGGGAGCAGGTTCTTGTTAAAGCCCCCTCCTCTTTAGAGGAGGGGGTTGGGGGGTGGTGCGAAACCTAACGCAACTTACCCCGCAAACTGCACCGCCACCAGCTTCTCGAACGCCCGCGCCCGGTGGCTCATCGCATTCTTTTCCGCCGGATCGATCTCGGCAAACGTCTGGGACGCACCCTTGGGCACGAACACCGGATCATAGCCAAAGCCCAGCGTGCCGCGCGGCGGCCAGGTCAGCGTGCCGTCGATCCGCCCTTCGAACGTCTGTGCCTCGCCATCGGGCCAAGCCAGCGCGAGCAGCGAGGTGAACCACGCATCGCGCGGTGCGTCGGGGCCAAGCTGGGCCAGTTTGCCCTCCACTTTGCCCATGGCCATGTACCAGTCGCGCCCGGGGCCGCCTTCCAGCGGGCTCGCTTCGGCCCAATCGGCGGTATAGACGCCGGGTGCCCCGCCAAGGGCTGCCACGCTCAACCCGGAATCGTCCGACAGCGCCGGCAAGCCCGCAGCCTTGGCCGCCGCATGCGCCTTGATCAGCGCATTCTCGACAAAGGTCGTACCGGTTTCTTCCGGTTCGGGCAGGCCCAGTTCCCCGGCAGACACGCATTCCATGCCATAGGGCGCAAGCAGGGCCTGCATCTCCTTGAGCTTGCCCTTGTTGTGCGTGGCGATGACGAGTTTGCCGGGGCTGAGCCTGCGTGTCACCGCGCGATGGCCTTTTCCTGCGCGGCGAAGATATCGTTGCAGCCCAGGCGCGCCAGGCGCAGCAGGCGCAGCAGCGCTTCCTCGTCATAGGTCGCGCCTTCGGCCGTTGCCTGCACTTCGGCGATATGGCCGCCTTCGATCAGGACGAAATTGGCATCGGCATCGGCCGAACTGTCTTCGATGTAATCGAGGTCGAGTACCGGGGTGCCCTTGACGATCCCGCAGGAAATCGCTGCCACCTTGCGGGTCAGCGGATCTTCCTGGATCGCGCCGGCGTCCATCAGCTTCTGCACCGCCAGGCGCAGCGCCACCCAGGCGCCGGAGATAGACGCCGTGCGTGTGCCGCCGTCGGCCTGGATCACGTCGCAATCCAGGGTAATCTGGCGCTCGCCCAGTTTCTTCATGTCGGTCACGGCGCGCAACGAGCGGCCGATCAGGCGCTGGATTTCCTGGGTGCGACCCGATTGCTTGCCCTTGGCGGCCTCGCGGCTGCCGCGCGTGTGCGTGGCGCGGGGCAGCATCGAATATTCCGCTGTCACCCAGCCTTCGCCCTTGCCGCGCATGAACGGCGGCACGCGCTCTTCCACCGAGGCCGTGACCAGCACCTTGGTGTCACCAAAGCCGATCAGGACTGAGCCCTCGGCATGCTTGGTGAAGTTGGTCTCGATGGTGATCGCCCGCATCTGATCGGCGGCGCGGCCGGAAGGACGCATGTGAGAATTTCCTTGCAAAAGGTGGGAGCCAGAATTGCGCGCTGCCTTGGCCGATTGCAGGGCCGGCCGCAAGCAATTCCCACCCCGCAGCAAATACCTTGAGCCTTGGGCGCAGCGATCTACATAAGGGACCTGTATGCAGGGCTCCACACTCACCGAACTGTCCAATCGCGCACGCGACATCTTCCGCCTGGTGGTGGAAGGGTACATCGCGTCGGGCCAGCCGGTCGGCTCCAAGACCCTGGCCGGCAACAGCGGCGTCAATCTCTCACCCGCCTCGATCCGTTCCGTGCTCCAGGAACTGCAGGACGCTGGCCTGCTGGCCGCGCCGCACACCAGCGCGGGCCGGATGCCCACCGAAATCGGCCTGCGCCTGTTCGTTGATGGCATCATGCAGGTGGCAGAGCCCAGCCAGGCCGAACGCTCGCAGATCGAACGCGGGCTGGAGCGCAGCCGCGCTGCCGGCGGCACGATCGAGGCGGCGCTGGCCGCGGCAACCTCTGCCCTGTCGGAACTCTCGGCGGGGGCAGGGGTGATCATGGTGCCGCGGCGCGAACCGCGGCTGATGCAACTGTCGTTCGTCTCGCTCGCGCCCACGCGCGCGCTCGCCGTTCTGGTGGCCGAAGACGGCGGGATCGAGAATCGGGTGATAGACCTGCCTGCGCCGATGGCGCCCTTCGTGCTGGAGCAGGCATCCAATTTCCTCACCGCGCGGCTTGCCGGCCGAACCCTGAGCGAGGCGGTAGCCGCGATCCGCGCTGAAATCGCCGGGGGGCGCAGCGCGCTCGATGCGGCGAGTGCCGATCTCGTGCAGCGTGGGCTTGCCGTGTGGAGCATGGATGCCGCGCAACGCCCGGTGCTGGTGGTGCGCGGCCAGGCCAACCTGCTCGATGAAATCGCGCTTGGCGATATCGAACGCGTGCGGCTGCTGCTCGATGAACTGGAAAGTGCAGAGGCGATTGCCGGCGTGCTCGACGCGGCGCGAGAGGCGCAGGCCACCCGCATTTTCATCGGCAGCGAGAACCGGCTGTTCTCCCTGTCGGGGTCGGCCGTGATCGCTTCACCGTGGCGCGATGGGGAAGGTCGCGTGGTCGGCGTGGTCGGCGTGATCGGCCCAACGCGGTTGAATTATGCGCGCGTCGTCCCCATGGTGGATTTCACCGCCCAATCCTTGGGCAAGATTATCGGACAAGACGGATTTTCACGCAAATGACGGATAACGAGACGCGCCCGCAGGATGCCGAGATGGAAGCCGAATTGGCTGGCGTGCCCGAGGATTTGAAGGACACTGCCGGTCCCGATGCAGAGCTGACGGCCCTGCGCGAATCGCTCGAAGTGGCCAAGCAGGATGTCCTCTATGCCAAGGCCGAGACACAGAACGTGCGCCGCCGCCTGGAAAAGGACATCGCCGATGCGCGCGCCTATGCCGCCACCGGCTTTGCCCGCGACATCCTCTCAGTCGCGGACAATCTGGCCCGCGCACTGGAGACGATTCCGGCAGACTTGCGCGAGGATGACAAGTTCAAGAACCTGGTCACCGGGCTCGAAGCCACGGGGCGCGAGATCGAGAAGGTCTTCGGCAACCACGGCATCACCCGCATCGCGGCCAAGGGCATGCCGCTCGACCCGCACCAGCACCAGGCGATGATGGAAGTGCCCTCGGCCGAGCACGAGCCCGGCACGGTGATCCAGGAATTGCAGGCTGGCTATACCATCAAGGATCGCTTGCTGCGTCCGGCGATGGTGGTCGTGGCCAAGAAGCCGGATTGATTTCGGGCGAGGTTTGCGCACGGCCTCGCACCACCCCCAACCCCCTCCTCTAAAGAGGATGGGGCTTAGTATCAGCACTTTAACTCCCCATCCTCTTTAGAGGAGGGGGTTTGGGGGTGGTGGAAGCCTGGCGCCAAGTACCCAGCAACACACTGACAAGGAACCAAACAGGGCCCTCCATCGTAACCTGTTGTGACAACGGGAGGCAGTTGGAGGATTTCCCATGGCTCGCAAATTCCTGATTCCCGCTTCCATGGCTCTCGCCGCACTCTCGCTGGCGGGTTGCGCGCGCAACTACGCTGGTGAAGGTGGCTTGGCCGGTGCCGGCGTTGGCGCTGCCGTTGCCGGCGTATCGGGCGGCAATATCGGCACGGGTGCCGCCATCGGTGGCGCCGTGGGTGCAGCGGCTGGTTCGCAAGTCAAGAAGGACTGCTGGCGCACCGATTCCTACGGTCGCAGCTACCGCGTCTGCTGATCGAACGGCAGTATTGCCCGATAGGCCGCGAGTGGCGGCTTTTCGGGCAATGCCGCGCCTTGCTGCAGCAGGAAAGCGTGACGAACGATCTCCGCCTGCTGCTCCAGGCCATATCGTGCAAAGGGCTTTCCTGGCTCAAGCACATAGTCATAACGGCAGAACGGATGGCGGCGCAGCGGCAGGAAAATGCCTGTCTGCCATTGCCACACATGGCAAAGCTCATGAATGAGCAATCCGCGCAGGGCCAGGCGTTCGGTCGAAAAATCGTCTGACCAGAAATCGGCACGGGGGTGAAAATGGATATGCCCCATCGGCGCCATCACTATCTCGGTACCTTGAAACGGCCACCAACGCCGGCGGCGCAATTCCACCCGGCCCCAGTCTATCGCATTGCCATAGATGCTGCGCCCGAGCGCGACCTCTCCGGGCGTTAGCCCGCGCGCGGACACGGCGTTACATATGGTCCATATGCGCCATGTCGCCAGCCGGGGCATCTCCACCGCCGGGCGTCACCACTTTTGCCCTGGTCGTCGCCTTGTCCCCATTGTCGAGCGTAATGGTCAGTTCCGTCACGCCGCCAGCCTTGAGCGTGGGGGCAAGGTCGAACAGCATCACATGATTGCCGCCCGGCTTGAACTCCAGGCTCTTGCCCGATTCCAGTGCCAGGCTCTTGATCGGCGTCATTTCCATCATGCCGTTCTTCATCGCGCTTTCGTGCATTTCAGCGCGGCCCGCGCCATCGACGTGCACGGCCACCAGTTGCCGGGCCGGGCCGCTGCCCTGTGTCAAGGTGAAGTAGGCCACGCCGGGATTGCCGGCCACGGCGGGCAATTGCACGGTGGCGTCGGTCAGTGCCGTGCCGGGCGCGTTTTCCGGCGTGGCGTCGAGGCTGGCCACGGCGCTGGCCGTTTCCTGCGGGGCAGGCTTGCTGCATGCGGCAACGCCCATGGCGAGGGCAAGAACAACAGATCCGGCCAGAACGGGCGTGCGCATGGGGTCGCGATCCTTCAATTCGTCGAGCGTGAAAATCTGCCCCAGCCATAGCACGCACGGGGCTTGTGCCAAGCGCAA
>Ga0207681_10000202_pt1 | contig 47576 bp, 37 predicted proteins | sample KBSS53metaG_FD_184324 | JGI IMG/M metagenome (GOLD analysis project Ga0207681, IMG submission 184324) | Switchgrass rhizosphere microbial communities from Kellogg Biological Station, Michigan, USA - KBS S5-3 metaG (SPAdes) (version 2) | ecosystem: Host-associated > Plants > Roots > Rhizosphere... | reverse complement strand
CCCCGATCTTCGTCAACGTCAAGCTCAGCTTCGAGCCCGTCGGCCGTGTTTCCACGGAAGCCCTGGAGATCCGCAAGCAGCTCCGCTTCCCGCCGGCCCGTCATCAGGAATGGACGGCCAACCCCGGCCCCGGCGCCGTCACCGGCTTCGTGAAGGTTGACACCGATAGCGACGGGGTTCTCGACACCTTCCTGCCCGGCATGTCCAACTTCGGGGCTGGACGGTCGGTTAACCCCCAGAAGTATGCCGTGGACTCCAATGGCTGCCACATCGAAGACGAGGGGCAGCACTGCCCCGTGGTGTACATGGCCCAATAGATCCACGCGCTGACAACGGCGGCTCGCTCTCATGGGCCGCCGTTGCACGCTTTCAGGTCCTGGTACCCACCTCATCCAGAAAAGAGAGGAAAAGCCAATGAAGAAGCTTTCGGTGTTGATGATCGTCGCCTTCGCCGTCCTGCTCGCGGTGCCCACTTTCGCCGCCGACCGCATCCTCGCCAACGGGATCGATCTCTGGGTGACCCCCGGGGACGGCACGACGTTCGCCGATTTTTCCAAGGAAGTGATTCCCGCCGGGTTCTTCTGCAACGGGTCGGAGCCGTTCACCGGCCGGGTCGTTCTCAAGGGCGTTCCCATCGCCTCCGGCGGCGCCGTGGGCGCGGCCGACACGATCGTCCAGCGCCTCGACAACGCCACCTTCAACAAGCGGGGCATCGCCACGACCCGCATCCAGATGCGCGCCATGCAGTTCGAGAGCGTGGCTCCGTTCAAGACCTCTTGCGGCCTGTTCAAGGCCCGGTTGACGCTCGACGGCGAGCAGCCGCTCACGACCATGCGGATCGTGCGGGACAACGAGAAGGGCGGCCGGTTCTTCGCCCCGATCGCGGTCAACGTCAAGCTCAGCTTCGAGCCCGTCGGACGGGTCGCCACGGAGGCCCTTGAGCTGCGAAAGCAGCTTCGCTTCCCGCCGGCCCTCAATCAGGAGTGGTCGATCAACCGCGCCCCTGTCAAGCCTGCCTTGACCGGTTTCGTGAAGGTGGACACGGACAGCGATGGCGTGCTCGACACCTTCCTGCCGGGCGTCTCCAATTTCGCCGCCGGCCGCTCGGCCTTCCCTCAGAAGTACTACCAGCAGTCCTGCCACGTCGCGGACGAGGGGCAGCACTGCCCTTATTCCTGTGAGGGTTGCGTGATCCCCTAGTTTGGATTGGATCCGCACGTCCGGCAACGGTGGCTTCAGCAAGCCGCCGTTGCCGTTTTCTCGGGTATTCCTACCCGCCCCCGATCTGCCCCAAGGCCCGCCGGATCTCTGGCTGCTTCGGATCGATTTTCAACGATTGCCGGAAGGCCTGGGCGGCGCCTTCGCCGTCTCCGATGCAGAGACGGGCCAGGCCGACGGAGGCGAAGGCGAGGGCGTTGCGGGGATCGTAACGGGAGGCGCCCTCGAAATCGCCGAGGGCCCTTTCGCACTGGTGGCGCTGCAGACGGTAGCGGCCGCGGAGCAGGAGGAGGCGGGGCTCCTTGGGCTTGACCGCGAGGGCGCGGTCGAGCAGGCGGAGACCGCGGGCGGTGTCGCCGGCGCGGGCGTAGGCCACCGTGCGGCCGACGCTGAAGTCGACGCCCTCGGGAAGCCCGCCTTCGAGGGCCTTCACCAGCAGGTCGTCCGAGCGGTCCAGATCCTTCTGACCGGTGCGGAGGAGCTCGCTCAGGTTCCAGAGGGCCGAGGCGTTTTTGGGATCGAGGTCGAGGGCCTGCTGAAAGGCCGCGGCGGCGTCGTCCATTTCGCCCTTCTCGCGCCGGAGCAGTCCCTCGTTGTCGTAGGAGCCCGCGGTGCGGGTGGTGGTGCCCGCCGGGGCAGGCTGGAACGGCTTGTAATTCGCCCGGTAATCGGCGAGCTCGCCGTGGGACACCTCGACCCCGGGCAGGGGAGGACCGGCGATACCCTGGCCCGGCGGCAGACCGAGCAGCGCCAGCAGGGTGGAGCAGACCTGGGCCGCCTCGCCGCGGTCTCTCTCCTTGCCGGCTTCGATGCCTGGGCCCCAGAGCAGGTAGATCCCCTCGTCGCCGTTCTCCTTGCCGGCGGCCGCGGGACGGAAGCCGTGGCCGGAGGCGATCATCAGCACGGCGCCCGAAGCCTGGGCGAGCTTGCGATAGTCGCCCAGCATGCGGTCCACCTCGGCGAAGTAGCGCCGCGGCACCTCGGAGAAGCGGTCGGAGTCCTCGGCCTTCGCCGTGTCCTGGCGCGGCCCCTGGAAATACACGACGGCGAGGCTCGGGTGCTCCCTGGCGAGCCAGTCGGTCGCGAGGGCGTGATGGGTCCGCGTTTCGACCAGGATGCGCCGCAGCGCGCTGACCGGCTGGGGATCGGGATCGGCGATGGCCGTTTCATACTCGTCCGCCGCCAACTCGGGCAGGTACTCATGAAGGGCGTCGTAGCCCACCGCCTCTTCGGTCTTCCGCAGGACCTCCCGCGCCCAGGCCTCCTGCTCCGGCGGGAAGACGGCGCCCTCGCCCAGGGACGAGGACGAGGAGAAGCGGTCCGCCACCAGGAGCCCGCGCACGGGCTCGGCCGGCCAGGTGGTCCGGAGGCCGAAGACGGCGACGCTCTTGCCGCCGTCCGCCGCCATGTTCCAGACGGCCGGCACGAGACGCTCGCCGCTGGTGATGGGCTCGGGATCGCCCGTCTCCGGGTTGCGCCGGCTGAAGTCCAGGATGCCGTGCTCGAGCGGGGAAGTCCCCGTCATCATCGTCGTCCAGACGAGCGGCGAGAGGGCAGGGTGGATCGTCGAGAGCACGCCCGCCCGGCCTTCCCGCACGAGGGCCGCGAGATTGGGCATCGTCCCGGCAGCTATGTACTCGTCGAGCAGCTCCCAGTCCGCCCCGTCGAGGCCCACGAACAGCACCGGCCCGGCCTGCTGGACGGCCCGCGCGATCTCGGGAGCTGGAGTAGGGACGGGAGCGGCGGTCACGGGCGCAGGGTCGTCCTTCCGGCAGGAGAGCGCCAGAAGGCCGAGGAGAGCGAGGGACGGGATAGCTTTTCGGCGCATGGGGAGTCCAGGGGGGGAGGCGGTATCTTTACACAGGTGTCGTGGACCCTGGATTCGTTTCAGGCCCCCTAGAGCGCCGGAGCCCCGTTCGCCGCCAGCCCGCAGTCCAGCTCCACCCGCTGCTGATTCTCGTGATGGTCCGCGTCCGAGAGCGCCTTCAGATCGGCGAAGCGGGCGGGCTCGATCCAGCGCTGCCGGATTTCGAGCTCGCGGCCGATCTCGATGACGCGGCCGTTGAGAGCGACGGATTGCCGGAAGGTGCCGACGGCGTTGCCCACCTCGACGGTCTCCGCCCGGGGCGGGCACCAGCCCTCGGGGATCTCGATCCGCCAGGAGAAGCGATTGGACTTCGGGGTCAGCACCACCGGCAGCTCGCGCCCCTGGAGGACGGCTGCCCTGGGCGTGCCCGCCATCCGCGGCAGGCCGAGGGAGCGGGCCGCGCCGCTGCCCGGAGCCAGGGCGGCGAGGCGCACCCGGGCGGAGAGGGTCACCGAAGGCACGTCGGCCTGCGACATCGTCCACCGCACGGCGGAGAGCTCGGCGCCCGGCAGCAACTGCCCGAAGACCTCCCGCACCGCCGGCTCGACCTCCGCGGCGGCGCTGCCCTCGAAGGCCTGGGCCAAGGCCGCTCCCGAGTCGCCGGAGATCTCGAAGCTCACCTCGCCCTGGGCGTCGCCCTCGGGCGTGAGGGTGAGCCGGGTGTCGATCTTCCCGCTCTCCAGGTCCTGGCGGATGGGCGTGTGCACCAGCTCGCTGCCGGCTCCCCGCACGACCAGCGCGTCCTGGTCCTGCACGGCGGGGTGGAGCCAGCGGATCGAGGCGCCCTCCTGGGTCGGATCGACGAACAGGAGCCCGCCGGCGACCGGATCGCCCGGCGCCGCCACGCCCTCGGCGCTGACGGCCACGACGACGTGGTTGAACTGGAAGGGGGAGGGGAACTCCGCGTCGATGCGGTCGCCCGAGCCCAGGCGGATGAGCGCCGGCCAGGCCTCGACGCCCGCCTCGCGCAGCATGGCGACCAGCAGCAGCGCCTTGTCCTTGCAGTCGCCCCACTTGCGGTCGAGCACCTCGCGCGGCTCCGAGGGCCGGTGGCCGTCGATTCCCGAATCGGCGGCCACGTAGCGGACTTGGCCCCGCACGAAGCCGAGAAGGGAAGCGAGACGCTCGCGCCGCCCCTCGCGGCCGCCAGTCACCTCGCGGACCGTGCGGCGCACGGCGCCGGAGTCGGGCGGAATGGCGGCGAGGAGCCCCTCGTACCAGCGGCCCACCTGCGCCCAGGTCGCCTCCTCGCCCCAGGCAAACCGGAGGATCGGGCCGCGCGAACGGTCGCCGGGCGCGAAGCCCTCCTTCTTCCAGGCCGGCAGCCCGGCGCCCGTGACCACGACGCCCGCCTCGGATTCCTGCACGGCGAGGCCCGCGCGGGAGCCGCCGATGCGCCAGCGCCAGCCGCGTCCGCCGCCCCGCACGGCTACCCGCAAGCGCTCGATGGGCGCCTTTTCGGCCGCCAGCGAGATCCCATCGGCGTGGAAGCTCGAGCGCTGCCGCGCCGTGGCCTCGACGGTCAGCACCGAGCCCGGCGGCACGGCGGGGAAGCGGACCGTGCGGACCTTGGAGGAGGAGCGGAGCTTGCCGTCGCCCGCCAGCTCGACCGTGCCGATCTCCCGCTCCGCGACGCGTAGCGTCTTGCCGTCCGGCGTGGCCGCCGAGGCGGTGATGGACTCGATAGCGCGGTGCTCGTCGAAATAGATGGCGTAGGGAGACCAGGAGGCCAAGTCGGCCGCGTTGTCGAGCCGCACCCGCAGCTTGGATCGCTCGACCGTGGCGCCGTCGGGCTGGATTTCGATGTCGACGGATTTTTCGAGAATCGTGGCGGCCCGCCCCGGGAGGGCAGCCGTGGAAAACAGCAGCAATGCAGCCGCGGCCAGAGGGCGGAAGCGAAAAGACACCATCCCCTGCTCCTTCTTGGTAAACCGGTCCGAGGCCTGGCCTCGGATGTTCCCTGATTTTCTGGCGGAGATTATACCTCAGAGGTGCTGGAGATCGCCGAACAGGGGCGTCGCGCCCGGTCCCCCGCCGAAGCTCAGCGCCGTGGCGAGAGAGCCGGTGTGGCCAGTGTCGCAAAGGAAGCGGCCGGCCCGGTAGACGCAGGGGTCGTCCCGGCCGTCGCCGTCGAGGTCGCCGAGCAGAGGCACGTCTCCCGCCGCGGGATCGACGTCGAAGGGGAGGACCGTTCCGGCGCGGCCGCCGTGGCGGACGTCGCAGAGGAGGCGGCCGCTCTCGACGACGCAGGGGTCGTCGTCGCCGTCGCCGTCCACGTCGCCGAGGAGGGCGGGATCGCCGGCGCGGCCAAGGGCCACGACCACCTCCGCCGCGCCGCCGTTGTGGGCGGTATCGCAGAGGAACCGGTCCCCCCGGCGCAGGCAGGGGTCGTCCCGGCCGTCGCCGTCGAGGTCGCCGAGCAGGGGCACGTCCCCCGCGGCGACCCCAGACCCGAAGAGGACGCTCGCGCCGGCGCTGCCGCCGTCGCGCGCCGGATCGCAGAGGAAGCGCGGCCCGCGGTAGACGCAGGGCTCGTCGCGGCCGTCGCCGTCGAGGTCGCCGAGGAGCGGCACGTCCCCCGGCCGGCCGCCGAAGGCGTAGGAGACCTCGGCCGCGCCGCCGTCGCGCCGCAGGTCGCAGGAGAAGGCACCCGCCTCGAAGACGCAGGGAGCGTCGCCCGGCGGCGCCCATTGGAGCCCGCGGCCGAAGATGTTGTTCTGGTAGGTGGGAGCCAGCGAGCTGGCCTGCCAGACCATGGCGAACCTTCCGGCCGGTCCCGCGGCAAGCGTCAGGGTGTCGAAGGAGTAGTACAGGGAAGGCAGGACGACCAGGCTGAAGGCGCGCCCCGCCGGCCTTCCGGAGGGACCGTAGAACCGGCCGCGGATCTCCGGCGTCGCATCGTCCGTGAAGGTGTCCCATCCCACCAGGATCTCGCCGGCGGCGTTCATCGTCACGGAGATGAGCTGGAAATAAGTGTAGGGGTCTTCCGTCACCACCAGGGGACCGGTCAGGGGCTCGCCGTTCGGCCCATAGAGGCGGAGGAAGAGCTTCTCGCCGTACGGCCACGCCACCACGAAGCGGCCGTCGGCCGCGCCGGCGATCCTGGGGTCCGTCGGGAAGTTGCCGGAGCGGTCGAAAGAACCCACCCAGAAGGGAGAGCCGAGGGGAGATCCTGAAGCGGTGTAGCGCTGGCCGAAGATGGCGCGGCCTTTCGTCCAGATCACCACGAAGCGGCCGTCCGCGGCCATGGCCACGTCGGGCGCGTCGGCCTTGGGGTCGGCACTCACCTGGATGGGCTTGCCGGCCGGCCGGCCGGCGTTCAGAGGGACGGCGAGGACGCCGGCGGGACCGGTGCCCACCGCGACAGTGCTGCCGCGGCCGCCATCCGAGGCGACTCTTGGAAAGTACAGATTGCCCAGGGGGAAGGATTCGCCTGCCTCGGCGCCGTTCCGGTCGAGGCGCGAAGAGGTGATGGATTCTCCCGCGCTGTCGGAGGAGATCAAGGTGAAGCCGGTCCGGTCCGCCGCCACGGACTGGGGGTATGCGTCGTCTCCCGAGATCAACGGCTCGCCGAGCGGTTCGTAGTCAGCGCTGAATCGCCGGCTCAGGAGGGATCCACGATCGTGCGGGAAGCCCCACCAGAGGACCAGGAGGTTGCCGCCGCCGTCGAAGACCGCGGCGGGAGAGAACTGCGAGAGGAGGGAGTCGGCGTCGATGGGGAAATCGCCGAGAGGATCTCCCGCCAGGATCCACCGGGGCGTGAGGAGCAGCCCGAGCGCCACGGCCACCGCGATCCGTCGTCTCATGGGCCCGCCTCCTCAGATGGCCTTGATTCAGAGGCCATTTTTAGATGCCATTGACGTTGCCGAGCAGCGGGATGGCGCCGCTCGCGCCGAAGGCGACCATGACCTCGGGGGCTCCGCCGTCGTGGGCGGTGTCGCAGAGGAAGAGGCCGCCGCGGTAGACGCAGGGATCGTCGTCGCCGTCGTGGTCGAAGTCCGCCAGGAAGGGCGCATCGCCCTTCTGCCCGAACGCCAGCACCACCTCGGCCGCGCCGCCGTCGTGGACGGTGTCGCAGAGGAGCTCGCCGTCGCGGAACACGCAGGGGTCGTCAGCGCCGTCGCCGTTCACGTCGCCCAGCAACGGGACGTCGCTCGCGCGGCCGAAGACGACCTGCACCTCCGCCGTGCCGCCGTTGTGGGCCGTGTCGCAGAGGAACCGCCGTCCCCGCCGCAGGCAGGGATCGGCCCGGCCGTCGCCGTTGAGGTCGCCGAGCAGGGGACGGTCCCCCGCCGCGCCGCCGAAGCCGATCTCGACCGCGGAGCGGCCGTCGTGGGACGTGTCGCACAGGAAGCGGCCGGCGTGGTAGAGGCAGAGGTCGTCCCGGGTGTCGCCGTCGACGTTGCCGAGCAGGGGCACGTCACCGGGGCGAGCATCCTCGTAGGTCATCGCGATCTCGGCCTCTCCGCCGTCGCGGAACACGTCGCAGGAGAGGCGCCCGCCGGGCAGGAACAGGCAGGGATCCGCTCCCGCCGGGGGGAGAAGGAACCGGCGCGCGAATACGTCCAGGGTGGTCTTCTCGATTCGGATGTAGACCGTGACGAAGTCGCCGTTGGCGGCGGAGGCCACGTCGATCCCCAGGCCCTGGAACGATGAGACGGAGCCCTGCCGGGAACCGGCGGGGTCGTACCGCCGCGCTGAGCCGGAAAATTCACTATTCCAGACCACGACGAAACCGCCGGCGGCGTCGCACGATACGCGCGGCCTGACCGCCTTCCCGGCATAGTCGAAGGGGTTACGCACCAGGAGCTCCGGCGGCGCGGCGCCCGCGGCCGGGAACCGCCGCGCGTAGACGAAGTGCTGGACGAGCAGGCTCTCCCAGACCACGACGCAGGCGCCGCCGGGGCTGCACGACACGTCCGGGTTGAACGACTCGGGCTGCACGCTGACGCGGAACGGGCCGCCCTCCGGCCGGCCGGCCGGGTCGTAGCGCCGGCCGCGGATCTGCTGGGTCTCTTCAGAGAAGGAAACCGCCCAGACCACGATCGCACGGCCCGCGGCGTCGGCGGCGACGGCGGGCTCCCAGCCGAAGTCGCCGGAGGTCTCGACCGGGATGGGAGGCCCTGCCGGGATCCCCGCGAAGTCGTACCGGCGCAGGAAGACGTGGGGGTCGGTGATGTAGCCGGATTCCGAGATGCCCGTCACCCAGACGATGGTGGCGTTGCCGGCCGCGTCGAGAGCCACGTCCGGTTGCTCGTCCAGCAGAGGGGAATCGGCGGTGACCTGGAATTCTCCTCCCTGGGGGACTCCCAGGCGGTCATACCGCCGGGCGAAGATCCTCGACGGCCCCCTCAGCTCGGGTTGGCTGCGCCAGACCACGATGAAGCCGTCGGCGTTCAGGGCGATGGCGGGGCTGTCCTGATCGCCATGGGTGGTCTCGTTCACCTGGAATTCGGGGCCCGTGGGTTGGCCCGAGCGGTCGAACCTCTGCGCGAACACCCCGGAACCGCTCCCATCCTGCGCCGGCTCGTTCGAGAAATCCGGCGTGCTGCTCCAAACGACGACGAAGCTGCCGTCCGCGTCCGCGGCCACGGCGGGCTCGCGCTGATCGTCTGTCGTGTAGGAGTTGACCCGGAGCTCCGGACCCGCCGGCGAAGGCTGGGCGAGCGCCGGAGCCCAGCAGGCGAGGGCCCAGGCAGCCGCGCACGCGAGCGGGAGACGCCAGGTATTGGCTGACATGGGCCTCATAGGTGCTGGAGATCGCCGAACAGGGGCGTGGCGCCTGGTCTGCCGAAGGTCAGCACGATGGCCGGCGAGCCGTCGTGGGCGGCGTCGCAGAGGAAGCGGCCGGCCCGGTAGACGCAAGGATCGGCCCGGCCATCGCCGTCCACGTCGCCGAGCAAAGGCACGTCTCCCGCCGCGGGATCGACGTCGAAGGGGAGGACCGTTCCGGCGCCGCCGCCGTGGCTGGCATCGCAGAGGAGACGGCCGCCCGCGACGACGCAGGGGTCGTCGTCGCCGTCGCCGTCCACGTCGCCGAGGAGGGTGGGATCGCCGGCGCGGCCGAGAGTCACGACCAGTTCCGCCGTGCCGCCGTTGTGGGCGGTGTCGCAGAGGAACCGGTCTCCCCGGCGCACGCAGGGCTCGTCCCGGCCGTCGCCGTCGAGGTCGCCGAGCAGGGGCATGTCCCCTGCGGCGGTCCCAGACCCGAAGAGGACGCTCGCGCCGGCGCTGCCGCCGTCGCGCGCTGGATCGCAGAGGAAGAGAGGCCCGCGGTAGACACAGGGCTCGTCGCGGCCGTCGCCGTCGAGGTCGCCGAGGAGCGGCACGTCCCCCGGCCGGCCGCCGAAGGCGTAGGAGACCTCGGCCGCGCCGCCGTCGCGCCGCAGGTCGCAGGAGAAGGCGCCCGCCTCGAAGACGCAGGGAGCGTCGCCCGACGGCGCCCATTGGAGCCCGCGGCCGAAGGTGTGGGCCCGGTTGGGGCTGGTGGGAGCCGACGTGGCCTGCCAGAGCGCGGCGAACTTTCCGGCCGGTCCCGCGGCGAGCGTCAGGGCGTCGATATAGTCGTACAGGAAGGGCAGGACGGCCAAGCTGAAGGAGCGCCCCGCCGGTCTCCCGGAGGGATCGTAGAATCGGCCGCGGACCTCCGGGACGGCATCGTCCGTGGAGGTGTCCCAGGCCACCAGGATCTCGCCCGCGGCGTTCATCGCGACGGCGGGGAGCTGGAAGTAGGTGCAGCAGTCCTCCGTCACCGTCAGGGGACCGGTCCGGGGCTTGCCGTTCGGCTCGTAGAGACGGAGGAAGAGCTTGTCGCCGTACGGCCACGCCACCACGAAGCGGCCGTCGGGCGCGCCGGCGATCCTGGGGCCGCCCGAGTAGGAGTCGCCGGAAGGGTTGAAAGACCCTACCCAGAAGGGAGAGCCGAGAGGAGATCCCGAAGCGGTGTAGCGCTGGCCGAAGACGGCGCGGTCGTTCTCCCAGATCACCACGAAGCGGCCATCCGCGGCCATGGCCACGTCGGGCGCGTCGGCTTTGGGGTCGGCGCTCACCTGGATCGGCTCGCCGGCCGGCCGGCCGGCGTCCCGGGGGACGGCGAGGACGCCGGTGGGACGTGTGCTGTAACGGACGCCCACGGCAACGGTCCTGCCGCGGCTGCCATCCGAGGCGAGTCTTGGATCGTAAAGCTCGCCCGGGGAGAAGAATTCGCCGGCCTCGTCGCCGTTCCGGTCGAGGCGACAAGAGCCGGCGAATCCCCCCGAGCCGTAGGTGATCAAGGTGAAGCCGGTCCGGTCCGCCGCCACGGACGCGGGGTATTCGCCGCATCCCAAGCTCAACGGCTCGCCGAGCGGTTCGTGGTCCCCGCTGAAACGCCGGCTCAGGAGGAGATCACCGGACAGGTACTCCGACCAGAGGACAAGGAGGTTGCCGCCGCCGTCGAAAGCCGCGGCGGGAGAGACCTGCGAGCGGACGGGGTCGGCGTCGACGCGGAAATCGCCGAGAGGATCCCCCGCCAGGGTCCACCGGGGTACGAGGAGCAACCCGAGCGCCACGGCTACCGCGATCCGTCGTCTCATGGGCCCGCCTCCTCGGATGCCCTTGATTCAGATGCCATTTTAGATGCCATTGACGTTGCCGAGCAGCGGGATGGCGCCGCTCGCGCCGAAGGCGGCCGTGGCCTCGGGGGCTCCGCCGTCGTGGGCGGTGTCGCAGAGGAAGTGGCCGCCGCGGTAGACGCAGGGATCGTCGTCGCCGTCGTGGTCGAAGTCCGCCAGGAACGGCGTATCGCCCTTCTGTCCGAACGCCAGCGCCACCTCGGCCGCGCCGCCGTCGTGGACGGTGTCGCAGAGGAACTGACCGTCGCGGAAGACGCAGGGATCGTCGTCGCCGTCGCCATCGACGTCGCCCATCAGCGGGACGTCGCTCGCGCGGCCGAAGACGACCTGCGCCTCCGCCGTACCGCCGTTTTGGGCCGTGTCGCAGAGGAACCGCCGTCCCCGCCGCAGGCAGGGATCGGCCCGGCCATCGCCGTTGAGGTCGCCGAGCAGGGGGCGGTCCCCCGCCGCCCCGCCGAAGCCGATCTCGACCTGGAAGCGTCCGTTGTGGAACGTGTCGCACAGGAAGCGGCCGGCGTGGTAGAGGCAGAGATCGTCCCGGGTGTCGCCGTCGACGTTGCCGAGCAGGGGCACGTCACCGGGGCGCGCATCCTCGTAGGTCGCCGCGAGCTCGGCCTCGCCGCCGTCGCGGAACACGTCGCAGGAGAGGCGCCCGCCGGGAAGGAACAGGCAGGGGTCCGCTCCCGCCGGGGGGAGACGGAACTGGCGCGCGATGACGTCCACGGTGCTCGACCCCTCGAAGAAGTCGGCGTAGACCGTGACGAAGTCGCCATTGGCGGCGGAGGCCACGTCCATTCCTCCCTGGGAGGTCGATGCGGGGCCATTCGGGGCCAGGGGCGGGCCCTGCCGGGAGCCGGCAGGGTCGTACCGCCGTGCCGCGGAGCCGGAGAAGCTATCGTTCCAACTCACGGCGAAGCCGCCGGCGGCGTCGCACGACACGCGAGGCCTGGACTCTTCCTCGCCATAGAAGAAGAGGTAACGCACCAGGAATTCCGGCGGCGCGGCGCCCGCGGCCGGGAACCGCCGCGCGTAGACGGAGTGCTGGAGGAGCAGGCTCTCCCAGACCACCACGCAGGCGCCGCCGGGGCTGCACGACACGTCCGGGTTGAACGACTCGGGCTGCACGCTGACGCGGAACGGGCCGCCCTCCGGCCGGCCGGCCGGGTCGTAGCGCCGGCCGCGGACCTGCCGGGTCTCCTCCAGGAAGGAAACCGCCCAGACCACGATCGCACGGCCCGCGGCGTCGGCGGCGACGGCGGGCTCCCAGCCGAAGTCGTCAGAGGTCTCGACCGGGACGGGAGGCCCGGCCGGGATCCCCGCGGAGTCGTACCGGCGCAGAAAGATGTGAGGGTCGATGATGTAGTAGCCTTCCGGGATGCCCGTCACCCAGACGATGGTGGCGTTGCCGGCCGCGTCGAGAGCCACGTCTGGCTGCTGGTCCGTCAAGAGGGGGGAATCGGCGGTGACCTGGAATTCTCCTCCCCGAGGGATGCCCAGGCGGTCATAGCGCCGGGCGAAGATCCTCGACGGCCCCTCCAGCACGGTCTGCCGGCTGCGCCAGACCACGATGAAGCCGCCGGCGTTCAGGGCGATGGCGGGGCTGTCCTGATGGCCATGGGTCGTCTCGTTCACCTGGAATTCGGGACCCACGGGTTGGCCAGAGCGGTCGAACCTCTGCGCGAACACCCCGGAACCGCTCCCATCCTGCGCCGGCTCGTTCGAGTAATTCGGCGCGCTGCTCCACACGACGACGAAGCTGCCGTCCGCGTCCGCGGCCACGGCGGGCTCGAGCTGATCGTCCATCGTGTAGGAGTTCACACGGAGCTCCGGACCCGCCGGCGAAGGCTGGGCAAGCACCGGAGCCCAGCAGGCAAGGGCCCAAACGGTCGCGCAGGCGATCGGGAAACGCCAGGCAGTGGATGGCATGGTCTGCCACGATGGTACCAGCGGACCGGCCGCCCAGCAAACGGCTGTCACCGCCCCCGCTAAGCTACCTCCCCCCGCGCACCGGCTCCGCGATCAGGTGGCTGACGGCCGGCCGGTCCGGTCCGACGTGGAAGGCGCGGGCCGCCGTTTCGATGTCGCGGTCGGAGATGGTGACGCGCTCGTGCTGGCGCAGATGCTCGATCCACGACTTGACGAGGAAGACCTCGGTCTGGAGGGTGGGGTCCGCTGAGTCCACGAAAAGGCCCCATTGCATGGCGCCGTCGCGCAGCCGGATGCGGCGGACGCCCCGCATGGCCTCCGCGAACTCGGCGGAGCGTGCGGGGTCGATCCGGTACTGGACGGTGACCAGCACGGGGCCGCGGTCGGGCTCCAGGTCGTGGTTTACGATGGGGGCGGGCCACTGGCGGGAAGGCGCGAGGTTGAGCCCTTCGCCCGACTGGAGATGGATTCGGAACGTGGCGGTGAGCCCCACGATCATGCCGGCGGCCGCGATGAGGAGCGTCAGGGAGAGACCGAGACGCTCGGCCAGGGCCCCCCAGAGGGCGCTGCCACCCGCCAGGCCGCCGAAAAAAACCAGCATATAGACCGAGAGCGCCCGTCCCCGCACCCACGACGGCACCACCGTCTGCACGGCCACATTCAGGCTGGAGAGCAGGGAGAGCCAGGCGCCGCCCGCGAGCAGCATGGCCACGATCAGCAGCCAGAACTCCCGCACGTAGGCGAGGGTCACCGTGGTGCCGGCGAACACCAGCGTGGCGATGGTCACCACCCCGTCCGTCGAATTGCTCCGCTTCAGGCGGGGGAGGACGAAAGCTCCTGCTACGGCTCCGATCCCCAGGGCTCCCAGCAGGAGGCCGTAGCCCACCGCTCCCGCGTGCAGCTCCTGGCGCGCCACCAGCGGCAGGAGGGCCCAGAGGGAGGCGCCGCAGAGAACGAAGGTGGTGCCCCGGACGATGGGCGCGATCACCTCCGGCGCGTGACGGACGTAGCGCAGCCCCGTGGTCATGGCGCCGAGGATGCGCTCGGCCGGCAGCACCGCCTCCTCCGAGGGCCGGCGCCAGAAGAAGAGGACGACGACCACGCCGAGGAAGGAGACGGCGTTGACCAGGAACGTCAGGGCCGGTCCGGAGGCGGCCACCACCATGCCGGCGAGGGCGGGTCCGGCCGCCCGGGCGATGTTGAAGCCAATGCTTCCCAGGGTGACGGCGGCGGGCAGGTCTTCCCGCGGCACCATCTCCGGGATGCTCGCCTGCCACGCCGGGGCATTCAGGGCCGCGCCGAGCCCGAGCAGGAACGTGAAGGTGAGGAGGATCCAGGGCGTGATCGTGCCCGTGGCCGTGAACGCCCAAAGGCCGAACGCCGCGAGCGTCATCCAGATCTGGGTGACGATCAGCAGGCGGCGGCGGTCGAGGACGTCCGCGATGGCTCCCGCCGGCAGCGAGAGGAGGAACATCGGCAGGCTGGTCGCCGCCTGGACCAGGGCCACAAGAGTGGGGGAGGGCGTGAGCGACGTCATCAGCCACGACGCGCCGACGTTCTGGAACCAAGTGCCGATGTTGGAGGCGACGCTGGCGATCCACAGCCAGCGGAAGATCGTGTGGCGGAGAGGGCTCCAGGTAGAGCGGGTGTCAGTCTTCGCCACTCTCGCCGCCCCCCGCGCTCCCCGGAAGATCCTCCAGATAGCGGGAGGCGGCCGCGAGGAACCTCTGTCCTCCCTCGATCAACTCCTCGACGAGTTCGGATTCGATCTCGGCAAGCGCTGCATAGTCCCCCACTTGGCGGAGCCGGTATCCCCTGAGCAGCACTTGGTGAAAACTTCGGTCCAGTGCTTCTGTGCGCGCAAACCTCCGTCCGTATTGCCCAATCACCTTGCCATGACTCGAGAATCTGTAATTCTCGGTCAGGAGCAAGGCTTCGGCGACATAGAAAGAGGCGTAGTAGGCACGGGAAGCCGCAAAGTCCAGATTGCCGGCCTGGAGCTCGGTCTTTGCGGATCCAATAGCCCTCTCAGCTTTATTTAAGAGGGCTTGGATCTCGACCTCGTTCAAGCAGCCACCGGGACAGCTTCTTCGCGGACAGTGCTCAGAAAGCTAGTCTCACCGCGCTGATAGGCCCCATAGTCGGCCGGCATAACTGAGAGGACCAGGTCAGAGTCCAGGGAGAGAGGCCAGACGACAGGCTCTGTCGCTACAATCTCTCTTCCGATGTTGACAGGCCCATCAAGCAGCAGCAGGAGGTCCACGTCGCTCCCGTCCCAAGCCGTGCCCCGGGCATAGGACCCATAAAGGAACAACCCCCGGAAGCGGTCGCCGTAGAGCTCTTTAAGCCCCTTCTCCAACTCCAGGATCACGTCACGGATCGGTTTCGGCACCTTATCCATAGCGTCCTCATTCTACAGGGGAAGCGCCGGCCCGCCGTAATCCGTTACGGTTGTCCCGTCCGGCTTGTAGGATAGGAGTACCGCCCGGGACAGAATCTCCCATGCTAGAGTCCCTCGGACCCGGCGACTGACGACCATGAAGGATCTCGACTTTCCCAGCATCCTCGCGGGCCTCCTGGCTTGCGTCGTGGCGGTCTTCGTCAGCGCCACGCTGGTGTTCGTGACGTTCCGGCTGAACACCATGCTCCGGAGGCGGGAGGCGCAGGATCGCCTGCTGCTGGCGGGGAACCGCTCGATCGCCATCGCGCTCGGCGCCACGATCCTCAGCCAGGCGCTGCTGATGCGCCACGCTGTCTTCCCCGTGATGGCCGTGCTGCGCGACCTCTTCCTGGAGCGGGCCTCCCTCTATACGATCGTGGTCGTCGCCGGGCAGTGCGCCATTTTCTTCGGCGTCATCAGCGCCGTCTCGCTGGGCTCGGTCTGGCTGGCGGGGTGGCTCTTCACCCGCATGACGGGAGACCTGCCGGAGCATGAGGAGATCTTTCGGGACAACGTGGCGGTCGCGATCTTCTACGCCTTCGTCCTGCTGGCCATCACCGTGATCCTGAACGAGGGGATCGAGGACCTCTCCCGGTCGCTTATCCCTTACGGCCGGGCCGGTATCATTCACCTGCCGTGAAGCGTTTCGGATGTGCGGCTCTGGGTTGCGCCGGAGCTTTCGTCGTCTTCCTGGCGGTCGTCATCGGTTTAGTGCGGCTCGACGCCTCCTTCCTTTGGGATCTGGATACCTCTTCGGACGCCGCGGAGACCGAGGATGCTTATCAGCCGGTCGATTCCCTGAACCAGTTCCGGCGGGACGAGGCGGGGGACCGGCTCCGGCTCTCCTACGGCTTCATCGACCACCACGGCCGCAGCCATCAGGTCTCCTGCACGGTGAGCAGGCGGGACTACGACCGCGACGTCGCCTCGTTCGGCTACTTCCAGGAGGAGATGGACAGGACGCTCAACGAGCATTTGCGGCAGCGGATCGACAGGCGGGGCAGGGCGCTCGGCGTGCTCCAGTATTTCGAGATCGAGACCTACGACGGCACCGGCTACAGGTGGCGGTGGCAGACGCCCGCCGGCCTGGACCCGGATGTGGAGAGCCGCGTTCATGCCTTCGAGGAGTGGCTGGAGAAGGACCTCCCCCGTGAGAAAGAGGAGATGGTAGCGCGCTATCTCCAGGAGCGGGGGTTCCGGCTGAAGGATGACGAGATCACGATCGACTACGAGAACGCCGTGCTCCACGCCACGGCCCCTCTCGAGGACTGCTTCCAGGCCCTCCGGCGGGTGGGGAATGGCGACAATGAGAGGCGGCGGCTGGGCCTGTTCCTGGCCTTCTTCCAGGAGTTGCGCTATGAGCTGCCGCCGGACGTCGAGGGCGGGCGGCACACTCTGGGGTTCCGCGTGCCGAGCGCGGTAATGGCGCGCGGCGCCGGGGATTGCGACTCGAAGTCCGCCGCCTTCTGCGCGCTCTGGCGCCACTTCCCCCAGCGGTCGATCCTGATTCTGGTGCCCGAGCATGCCTTGGTAGGAGTGGAAGGCAAACCACGGGCGGACGAGGCGTACGTGCGTCTCGGCAACCGCTACTTCGTGCTCTGCGAGGTGGCGGGGCCAGGAAAGATCCCACCGGGAGGCGAGGCGATCTCGGGCAGCTTCGAGTACGTGATGATCGAGCCGATGACCGAGCCGGTGCGGTGAGAGCCGGTCAGCCCGCCCACGGAAACCGTACCTCGAACCTCGACCCACCCTCCGACCGGTTCCCGGCCGTGATCGTTCCGCCATAGCCCTCGACGATCGCCTTTGCGATGGCGAGGCCCAGGCCCGTGTGGCCGTTACGGGCGCCCGGCTCGCCGGGCCGGTAGGTGAAGAAACGGTCGAAAATTTTTCCCAGGTGAGTCTCGGGGATGCCGGGCCCCTGGTCCTCGACCAGGATCCGGACGGCCCCATCCTGGGCTGCAAGGGACACGTTCACGGTCCCTCCTGGGGAGGAGAAGCTCTGGGCGTTGTCGAGCAGGTTCTCGAAGACCTGCGTAAGCCTCTCGGCGGAGGCGCGGACGGGCAGAGGGCTTCCCTGGGAGGCGAGGACGATCTCCGTTCCATTGTCGGCGCGCCGACGAACGCTATCAACCACCTCTCGGAGCAGGGCTTCGGCGTCCACGACCACGGCGTCCTCGGTCTCCAGCCGGGCGTCGATCTCGCCGATCTCGCGGACTCCGGAGAGGAGCCTCTCCATGCGGGCCACTTCCTTCTGGACCAGTACGGCGAAGCGCTCGCGGTCTTGCGGGTCGTCGATCTCGGCCAGCAACTCGGTCGCGGAGCGGATGGCGGCCAGGGGGTTCTTGAGCTCGTGGGACACGTCGGAAGCGAAGGCTTCCAGGGCGTGTTGGTGCGCCTCCAGGCGGGCGGTGAGCTGCTCCAGGGCGCGGGCGAGGTCGCCTATCTCGTCGGCCCGGCGGGAGCCGCCGAACCGGCCGCGAAGCCGGCCGCGGCGGTCGAGCAGAGCGCTGGCCTCGTCGCTCAGGCGGCGGATGGGGTGGGTGATGGTGCCGGCCAGGAGGAGCGAGAGGATGGCCGCGATGGCCACGGAGCCGAGGAAGACCTTGAAGACGTCGAGACGCACGTCGTCGAGCTCGCGCAGAATGCGGACGGTGGACTGCGAGACGAGGACGGCGCCCGCGACCTCGCCGCCGCCGCCATCGCCGCGTACCGGGATGGCAGTGTGCAGAGTCAGCGACGGCCGCCAGGTCTCGCCATCGGTCGGCCGGACCGCGGCGCCATAGCGGCCAGCAAGGGCATCCTGGACCGTCGCGACGGGAAAGGGCTCCCGCGTCACGGGAGTCCGGGACGCGCCTCCGCCCGGCGATCTGACATCCCGGTACAACCGGTACAACCCGGCCGCCACCCTATATAAGAGGTTGTCACGGGCCTGGCCCGCCGGCGACGCGCTCGCGGTTTCGGCGGCTGCCGTCCGCTTGGGTCCCATAAGGCTTGAGTCGGCGAGCAGGAGACCGTCCCGGCCGAAGATCCGCAGGCGGGATTCCGTCCGCCGATCGAGGCGGCGAAGCAGGGCGTCGGCGCCAGCAGCATCCAGATCATCTGCGCCGCCCAGGGCGGCGGCCAGGAGCCGCCCCTGCTGCACCATGGTGTTTTCCTGGTCGCGGAGGAGCTGGTCCTCGAAGACGCCCAGGTAGAGGAAGCCCGCGACCGGCAGGAGGACCAGCAGGAGGTTGAAGAGCAGGAGCCGGACGGAGAGCCGGGAGGGAAGGCGGAAGCGCACGGCTCAGTCCGGACGGAAGCGGTAGCCGAGGCCGTAGACCGTCTCGATGCCCTCGAAGGCGGGATCCGCCTCCGCGAGCTTCTTGCGCAGCCGCTTGACGTGGCTGTCGATGGTGCGGTCGCTGGCGTAGGCGTCGTTGGGGTAGCCCTCCTCCAGGAGCTGGGCGCGGGTCTTGACGTGCCCGGGATGGCGGGCGAGGGCGTGGAGGAGGGTGAACTCGGTGACCGTGAGGGGAACCGGCGCGCCTTGCCAGTGCGCCTGATAGCGCCGGAGGTCGAGCCGCAGCCGGCCGGCCTCGAAGACGCACTCGTCGTCACCCGCGGGCTCCTCCCGTTGGGCGGCCCGGCGCAGGAGCACCTTGACGCGGGCGGCCAGCTCGCGCATCGAGAAGGGCTTGCAGAGATAGTCGTCCGCTCCCAGCTCGAGGCCCAGGACCCGGTCGAACTCTTCGTCCTTCGAGGTCAGGAAGAGGATGGGCAGGCGCTCGGAAAGGGCGCGCAGGCGCCGGCACAGCTCGAGGCCGTCCATGCGCGGCATCAGGATGTCGAGGATGGCGAGGTCGGGCAGGGTCTTCTCGAAGCTCTGCCAGGCCGCGAGGCCGTCGGCATAGAGCTCGACCTGGTAGCCCTCGCGGCGGAGGGCAAAGCCCACCGTCTCGCGCAAGCTTTCCTCGTCGTCCACCAGGGCGATCCGTCCGCCGGCAGTCACGGCTGTCATGACGACAATTTAACGCAGATGGCGGGCGGCGGGCCTGATTCCACATTTCCGCCACAATCCTGCGGGATCTCTCCTCGGTGTCGCCCCAGCCCCTCCGCGGCGGCGCGGTCTACTCCTCTCCGCAGGACTGACTTTCAACGATCCAGGAGGGGATCTGCCATGTTCGCGACCATTGAATCCGAAAAAACTGAACCCGAAAAACGCAAGCTCCGCGATTCCATCGTGGTGAAAATCCTCGCCATCGGCATTCTCGTCCTCTTGCTCCTGATCCCCTTGAGCATGGTGGGCTCTCTGGTGAGGGAGCGCCAAGCTCGAAGCGAGCAGGTGGCCGCGGAGGTGGCGACGACCTGGGGAAGCAGCCAGACGCTGGGGGGGCCCGTCCTGACCGTGCCGTACCTGGTGCACTATGACAAGAAGCCGCCGATGACCTCGTACGCCCGCTTTCTGCCGGAGACCCTACGGGTCGACGGCAACGTCGTCACCGAGCGGCGGAGCCGGGGCATCTTCGAGGCGGCCGTCTACCGGACGGACCTCTCCTGGCAGGGAGCGTTCGCCCGCCCCAATTTCGACGTCTGGCACATCGATCCCGCCGACGTCCTCTGGAAGGACGCCTACCTGTCCGTGGGCGTGCCGGACATGCGGGGCATCGCCGCGGGCGTGGACCTCACCTGGGGCGACCGGACCCTGCAGCTCGCGCCCGGCGGCGGGGAGGCGAACCTCTGGTCCTCAGGGCTGCGCGTGCCCATTCCCGGCCTCTCGGAGTCGAAGGCGGGGGAGGTCTACAGCTTCGCTTTCAAGCTCGGCATCAACGGCAGCCAATCGCTCCGTATCCTCCCCCTCGGCAAGGAGACGCGGGTGGCGCTGCAATCGAAATGGCCCTCGCCGAACTTCACGGGAGCCTTCCTGCCGACCCAGAGAACCGTGAGCGGCACGGGTTTCGACGCCACCTGGAACGTCTCGTGGTTTGGCCGCAGCTATCCCCAGCAGTGGCGCGAGGCCGAGGCTGAGAAGATGGCCTCCTCCGACGCGATCGCCGCCTCCGCGTTCGGCGTCAAGCTCGAGGTGCCCGTGGACGCCTACCAGAAGACCGAGCGCGCGCGGAAGTACGGGGTGCTCTTCCTGGTGCTCACCTTCCTGACGTTCTTCCTCTACGAGCAGTTCAATCCGTTCTCGCTGCACCCGGTGCAGTACCTCCTGGTCGGCTCGGCGCTTTGCCTCTTCTACCTCCTGCTGCTGTCGATCTCCGAGCACGCGCCCTTCGGCCTCTCCTACCTGGCGGCATCCTCGGCGACCGTGCTGCTGATCGGCGGTTATTCGATGGCGATCCTACGGGGAGCCTTGCGGGCGATCCTGATGACGCTGGTGCTCGGCGGCCTCTACGGCTACCTCTACGTGCTGCTGCAACTGGAGGACTACGCGCTGCTGCTGGGTTCGGTGGGCCTGTTCGTGATCCTGGCGCTGGTCATGTACCTGACGCGCAAGATCGACTGGGGCGGTTCGCGGCGACCGGCGGCCACAGTCTCCTGAGCCAGACCTCACCGCCTCTCGATCGGTAACGCTCCGGTCGAGAGGCGGTGACAAAGTGGTTATAGAAGACTAGACATCGACTGAGTAGAAGGATACTATGTAGGTCACAAATGAACGTCACCGGCCTCATCCCCGCGCTTTCCTCAAGCATTCACGCCTCACAGGTGCTTTGTACCTGTACCAGGCGGGTGTGACCGGCCTCCCCGGCCAGCTCGCATCCGCAACCCAATTGAGCGGGCGTAGTCCCCGCTCTCTTCCAAGTCAGTAACAGCTTTCACCCCGCGCGCAGGATTGATCCGCGCTGGCGATGGTGTCGCTCCCCTCCGGAGCGAGGAGATCTCGATGCCCGAGACGGAAGTCGATTGGGAATTGGTGCGCAAGCGCAACTTCGTGGAGCGCCTCAAAAACGAGAAGGGCGGCCTGCAGGTGATCGACGACCTGCCCGCCATGATCGAGGCCGGCTACGAGGCGGTGCCCGAGGAGGACTTCGTGCGCATGCAGTGGTACGGCCTGTACCACGACAAGCCCAAGCTCGGCTATTTCATGCTGCGGGTGAAGACCCCGGGCGGCGTCATGACCCCCGCGAAGCTGCGCACCATGGGCGAGATCTCCCAGCGGTTCGGCCGCGGCTTCGGCGAGCTGACCACGAGGCAGAACATCCAGCTCCACTGGATCGAGCTGGCCCAACTGCCCGAGGTGCTGCGCATCCTCGACGCCGCCGGGCTCACCACCGTCGGCGCCTGCGGCGACAACGTCCGCACCATCACGGGCTGCCCGGTGGCGGGAATCGACGGCGCCGAGCTGTTCGAGGTCCAGGGGCTGGTCGAGGAGGCCACCCGGTTCTTCATCGAGAACCGCGAGTACTCGGACCTGCCGCGCAAGCACAAGATCACGATCTCGGCCTGCCCGCACCAGTGCAACGCCCCTGAGATCCACTGCATCGCCCTGATCGGCGCGCCGCGGGAGGGCGAGCCGGGGTTCGCCGTGCGCGTGGGCGGCGGCCTCTCGACCTGGCCGCGGCTGGCGGACGACCTCGGGGTGTGGGTGCCGGCCGGCGAGGCCGTGCCCGTGCTCCGGGCCATCGTCGACGTCTGGCGGCTGGACATCAAGTACCGGATGTCGCGCGCCAAGGCCCGCCTCAAGTTCATGGTCAACGACCTTGGGCCCGAGGCTTTCCGCGCCCGGGTGGAGGAGCAGCTGGGCCGCCGGCTCGCGGACGGCGCGGTGCCGCCCGCTCCCGAGGAGGAGCACGACCACACGGGAGTCCATCCCCAGCGGCAGCCGGGCCTCTTCTACGCCGGCTTCCCCGTCCACCTCGGGCTGATGAACGGCGAGACCATGCTCCGCCTCGCCGACCTCGCCGAGTCGTGGGGCGGCGAAGTGCGCCTCACCCGGCGGCAGAACTTCGTCCTCAGCCACATCCCGGAGGCGCGGGTCGAGGAGGCCGTGCGGGAGGCCGGGGCTCTCGGCTTCCCCCTCCAGGGCGCGGGGCTGCGGGGCGGCAGCATCGCCTGCACGGGCGATCCCTTCTGCAACTACACGGTGGCGGAGACGAAGGGGAAGCTCCAGGAGATCGTGGAGCACCTGGAGCGGGTCTTCGGCGACGCGGCGGCCGGGCTGCGCCTGAACCTCGACGGCTGCCCGCACGCCTGCGCCCACCACTGGATCGGCGACATCGGCCTCCAGGGCACGACGCTGCGCGAGCGCGGAGCGGGGGGCGAGCGGCTGCACGGCTACGACCTCTTCCTGCGCGGCGGCCTCGGGCGGGGCGCGGCCATCGGCCGGCCGGTCCTGAAGCGAGTGCCTGGAACCGAGGTCCACGAAGTCATCGAAAGATTGTTCCGCGCCTACCTCGAAGGGCGCGGGGAGGGCGAGCGCATCCAGCAGTTCTTCGAGCGCCACGCCGACGAAGAGCTGGCCCTTCTGGGCCAGCGGCAGGACGAGACGGTTTCTATCCAAGCTTGAAAGGAACGCACATGTTCGAGACAGCGACCGCAATCCGTATCGACGAACGAGACCTGTTGGACGAGTTCGATGCCGGGCAACTGGCCGTCGAGCTCGACGACGCCACGCCCCAGGAAATGATCGCCTGGGCTCTCGAACGCTGGGGATCGCAGGTCGCCATTTGTACCAGCTTCCAGGCCGAGGGCATGGCCATCCTCGACATGGCGTGGCGGATCGATCCCAAGGTGCGGCTGTTCACGGTCGACACGGGCCGGCTGCACCAGGAGACCTACGACGTGATGGAGACGGTGCGCCAGCGCTACGGCATCCAGATCGAGGTCTACTCGCCCGACGCCCGGCAGGTGGAGGGGATGGTGCGCCGCTTCGGGCCCAACCTCTTCCAGAAGAGCGTCCAGGCGCGCCTGGTGTGCTGCAACGTGCGCAAGGTGGAGCCCATCCGCGGCGTGCTCGAAGGGCTCGACGCCTGGATCACCGGCCTGCGCCGGGACCAGTGGGCCAGCCGGGCCAACATCCGCAAGATCGAGATCGACCACGATCACGGCGGGCTCGCCAAGATCAACCCGCTGGCCGACTGGACGCTGGACGAGGTCAAGGAGTACAACGCCGCCCACGACGTGCCCGAGCATCCGCTCTACGCCCAGGGCTACACCAGCATCGGCTGCGCCCCCTGCACCCGGGTGACGAAGGCCGGCGAGGACCCGCGGGCCGGCCGCTGGTGGTGGGAGAAGAATGCGCCCAAGGAGTGCGGCATCCACTGCCCGATCGAGACCGGCGCCTTCGAGCACGAGTTGGAGGCGATGCTCCACCCCGGCCCGCGGAGGGCGGTATGAGCGTTGCGGTCGCGGCCCCGGGCGCGCTCCTCCTCGACGCGGCCCAGCGGGAGGTCCTGCTGGAGGAGATCGCGACGATCGCGAGCGCCGTCCACGAGCCGCTGGCCCGGGCGCCCTGGCAGGACCTCGCCGCCGCCGTCGAGGCCGGCGAGGTCGAGGAGGACCTGCTCGGGCGCCTGGAGAAGGTGCTCGAGATGACGCTCCAGACCGGGCGCGCCCGGCGGGTCCACGGAGCCGAGAGCGAGCAGTCTCTGCTGCGGCTCTTCCACCAGACTCCCGGCGGCGCCGCCGCCCGCCGGGCCACGCAGGCCGTCAACGAAGCCCTCGCCACCCTCGAAGGGCAGACGATCGAGACGATGCTCTTCACCGCCCAGGGGCCGGGCGTCTTCCGCCTCGGCCTGCGGACGGATCGCTGCCGCCTGACGCTGGAGATCGACCGGCACGGCGTCACGGTCGAGAGCCTGGAGGTCTGACGCCATGGCGCACTATCCGGTCTATCTGGACCTGACGGGACGCTCCTGCTTCGTCATCGGCGGCTGCGCCCTGGCGGAGGAGAAAGTGAAAGGTCTGATGGCGTCGGGCGCCCGGGTGACGGTGATAGCGCCGGACCTCACCCCGGGCCTGGGCGAGATGGCGGTCGCGGGGACGGTCGACTTCATTGCCCGCCGCTATCGCCGGGGAGACCTGCGCGGCGCCTTCCTCGTGCTGGTGGTCAATCAGGGCAAGCCGGTGGCGGAGGCCGTCTGGGAGGAGACCCGGGGACGCAACGTCCTGGTCAACACCCTGGACGACGTGCCCCACTGCGACTTCATCGCTCCCGCCATCGTCCGGCGGGGCGACCTGTCGATCGCCATCTCAACGGGCGGCAAGGCGCCGGTGCTGGCCGTGCGCCTGCGCCAGCGGCTGGAGGGCGAGGTGGGGCAGGAGCACGCCCGCTTCCTGGAGATCGCGGGCACCCTCCGCGCCCCCCTCGCCCGGCGCTGGCCGGACTTCGAGACCCGCCGGGGCCTTTGGTACCAGCTCATCGACTCCGACGTGCTCCACCTGCTGCGACGGGGAGAAGAGGCGCAGGCCTTCAACCGGATCGAGGAGATTCTGGGCGTCCGGCCGGAAGTGGCCCCATCGCTGGTATTGGGAGAAGTGGGGGCGGCGGTCGAATGAGCGGCATCGTCTATCTCGTCGGAGCGGGCCCGGGAGATCCAAGGCTGATCACCGTCCTGGGCCTCGACCTGCTGCGCCGGGCGGAGGTGGTGATCTACGACCGGCTGATCTCGGAAGCCCTGCTGGCGGAGGCGCCGCCCGAGGCGGAGCGCGTCTTCGTCGGCAAGGCGCCGGGAGAGCATGCCTGCCGGCAGGAGGACATCAACGCCCTTCTCGTCCACCACGCCTTGGCCGGCCGGATCGTGGTGCGGCTCAAAGGGGGCGATCCGTTCGTCTTCGGGCGGGGCGGGGAAGAGGCCCTCGCCTGCGCCGAGGCGGGTGTGCCGTGGGAGGTCGTCCCCGGGGTGAGCAGCCCGGTCGCCGTGCCCGCCCGGGCCGGCATCCCGATCACCCACCGCGAGGTCGCGGGCGGCTACGCCGTGGTGACCGGCCACTGCGCCGAAGGAGACCGGCAGGACTGGGGAGCCCTGGCCCGCATGGACACGCTGGTCGTCCTGATGGGCCTCGCCCGGCTGCCGGAGATCGCCGCGGCCCTCCTCTTCCACGGTCGGGCGCCGGAGACGCCGGTGGCCGTCATCGCCCAGGGAACGCTGCCAGGGGAGCGGACGGTCGTGGGAACCCTGGGGACCATCGCCGGGGACGCCGCCCGGGCCGGGCTGCGCTCGCCGGCCACGATCGTGGTGGGGGAGGTCGTGCGGCTGCGGGAGCGTCTCGGTCGCTTACCGGTCCACGATCTTGCGCAGCCAGAGCTCGAACATCAGGCGGAGGTCTTCAGCTTCTTCGGGTGAGATCTTCCGGCGGATCCGGAATTCGACCGCGTTGCCGTCGAGGAGGGGGAAGACGACGTTTTCTATCTCCCCGCTCGTAAACCTTGGCGGCTTTGATTCAGGGAGGGGAAGCGAATGCAGATCGCCATGAGGGACGGACGCCGGTTCGGCCTTGGGTTTCGGGGGCTCCGCGGAGCGAAGTTTCGCCAGCTCCAGCGTCTCCTTGTACTCCGTCAGGAAGTCGTCCACCGAGTTCTCGTTGAATCCCTCGTCCAGGATCAGCGACAGCCGCAGGGTCTGTGCGGAGGGGAGCTCCGGCCCGTAGCGCTCCCAGAGCCGGGAGTGGAGAGGGGGTAGGAGCGCCGCCTGCTTCAGCAACCGCTCCCGATCGTCGGAGCCCTCGCGCTCGTCCAGCAGGATGCGCAGGGCCCGCCCCGAAAGCTTCACCAGCGTATCCCCCTCCAGCAGTCCAAAGGCCCGCAAGGCCGCGATCGTCTGCTTCCCGCCGCTGCTCTTCGGCGAATACCCCCAATGCGCCGCCGCCGTCTCCGGCCGGGCGGAATTCCGCTGTTCCGCCTCATAGAACGCCCGCGCCCGCTCCAAGGCCTGCCGCAGGCCGATGAACGGGAAGGAAGGGCTGCGGACCGTCCGTTTCGAGTCTGTCTCGCTCATGTCAGTTTTTATCTTCGCTCTGGAGACAGTGAGAAGCTGAGACAGGGTCGGATGCAGGAAGACAGCAGGCTGGAGAGCGATCTGACATGCGGTTCTGGTCCTCGGAAAAGCGGTGGAGGGATACGGTGAAAAGCCTGCGGAAAGCGGGAGGATATCGTAGTCTTGAGTGGTCCGCTGGCTTGTCGGAGTTGTCACCCGTGCCGTCTTTATGGAGACGGCATCTCCCCTACATACGCCGCCCGCGGCCGGATCAACCGCCCAACCCCGTACTCCTCGATGGCGTGGCCGATCCAGCCGATGGTGCGGCCGAGGGCGAAGAGGGCGAGAGGCGTGCGCTCGGGCAGGCCCAGGGCGCGGGCCAGGGCCACGAGGCCGAAATCGATCGTGGGGTGCTCGCGGAGGAGCTCCCGGCCCGCGGCGGCCAGCGCCTGGGCGAGCTCGACGGCGGGAGAGCCGGGGGCGATTTCGGCCGCGATCTCCAAGACGTCCTTGCCGCGGGGATCGCCATCCGGATAGAGCGGCTGGCCGAAGCCGGGGATGTCCTCGCCACGGCGGAGGCGGTCCGCCAAGGCCCGCCGGGCTCCGGCCGCGGAGCCTGCTTCCCGGAACAGCGCCTCCATCCGTTCGGTATGGCCGCCGTGCCGGATGCCTTTGAGCGCGGCGAGGCCGGCAGACACCACGTCGTAGGGCGTGGCCGCGGCGGAGGCCACGCAACGGGCCGTGAAGGCGGAGACGTTCAGTTCGTGGTCCGCCGCCAGGATCAGGGCGGCAGCAATGGGACCAGCGGCGTCCGAGCGGCCCGGCGTCCAGCCCGCTTGAAGAGTTCCGGCGATCGAGCTGGTGGCGGGCCGGCCCGCCGCGACCCCCGCCAGGAAGCGCAGGATGCGCGCTCCCGTAGCCGCCACAGCCGCCGGGCGCAGATCCCAGGCGGCGATGTCTGATGCGCCCGCCAACGGCAATGCCACCTGACAGCGCTCGATGGGGGAGAGATCGTCCATTGTCCAGACTGGGAGAGCGGGCGGCTGCTCCTCGAAGAGTCTGCCGGCCTGAGCCAAGTCGCCCGTCCAGATCAGCGCCGCCACCTCCTCGACGCTGGCGCTCCGGGCGAGATCGACCGCATCCCGGCCGCGGTAGTACAGCTTGCCGTCCTGCACCAGGGTGATGGCCGACTCCATCACCGGCGCGCCCCACGAGAGCGCCTTGGGCGCCGCTTTCTCCGGGTCCTTCCGCAGTTCCTTCTTGTCCTTCAGACGCAGCACGTCCTTCTGGGGATAGCGTCGCGCCCGCGGATCGCCCGGCACGGGCTCGGAACGGAGCATTCCCCGACTCGCGTAGGCGTAGAGAGTCGCGAGCGACACCCCCAGCTCCGCCGCGGCCTCCTGGGCGGTGAGAAACCGGTCCTCCGTCATGCCTCAAAGCTCCCACACATTGATCGATGAATCAAGATTGACAATGCATCTATGCGGACTGAACATGGTTCAGGGAAGAAGGAGAACCGACATGAGTACGAACACGAATCAGGGATTGGAAGGGGTCGTGGCCGCCACGACCCGTTTGAGCAGCGTGGACGGCGAAGCGGGCTTTCTGCTCCTCGCCGGTTTCCCGGTGGAGGAGATCGCCCCCCAGGCCACTTTCGAGGAGATGGTCCACCTGCTGTGGACGGGCGAGCTGCCGGACGCCGGGGAGCTGGCGGACCTGAAGCGCCGCCTCGCCGCCAAGAGGACGCTTCCGGAGCCGGTGCTGGACCTGCTCCGGGCGGCGGCAGGGAAGCGCGTCCCTGTCATGGACGCCCTGCGTATGGCCTCCAGCGCGCTGAGCCTCTCAGAGGGGATTGGAGACTCACGGGAGGACGCCGTCATCCTGGTGGCGGCTTTCCCTACGATCGTGGCCACGTACTGGCGCCTGCTCCAGGGCCGGGAGCCTCTGGCGCCCCGGGAGGAGCACGGCCACACGGAGAGCTTCCTCTATCTCCTCTCCGGCGAGGAGCCGGCGGTGGAGCGGGTCCGCGGACTCGAGACCTATCTGAACACCGTGACGGATCACGGCCTCAACGCCTCGACCTTCACGGCGCGGGTGATCGTCTCCACCCAGTCGGACCTCGTCTCGGCCATCACGGGCGCCGTTGGGGCGCTCAAGGGGCCTCTGCACGGCGGTGCTCCTGGCCCCGCGCTCGACATGGTCTTCGAAATCGGCACCCCCGAGCGGGCCGAGGCGGTGCTGCGGGAGAAGCTGGACCGGGGCGAGCGCCTGATGGGCTTCGGCCACCGCGTCTACCGGGTGCGTGACCCGCGGGCGGACGTCCTGGCCGCGGCGGCCGAGCGCTTCTACCGTCATGGCGGAGACGAGGGGCTGTACGACCTTGCCCGTTCCGTGGAGGCCACGGCCCTGCGTCTGCTCCGCGAACTCAAGCCGGACCGCCGGCTGGATACCAACGTCGAGTTCTACACGGCCCTCCTGCTCCACGGCCTCGACCTGCCCATCGAGCTGTTCACCCCCACTTTCGCCATCGGCCGGGTGGCGGGCTGGACGGCCCACGCCCTGGAGCAGCTCGCCACAGGACGGCTGATCCGGCCGCAGTCGGAGTACGTGGGGGAGCGGGACCGGCGGTGGATGGGGATGGAGCAGAGAGCGGCAGTCTCCGTGTAGGGGCGGCTACACAGGGACCGCCCCTGCATCGGAATTGCCGATCACGGAGCCGGCGTCTGCCGCGCGAGGCCCACGAAGGCCGGATCGGAGGCTAAGCGGGCATCGAAGAACGTGAGGCCGGAGCCCGTCAGCAACTGTTCCCAGGGGGCCGGCTCGATCCGGCGCAGGAAGAGCACGGAAACCCGCGGCTTGCCCGCGAAGCCACCGTTGGCGGGTACGAAGTAGTTGGCTTCGGTCAGCACGCCCGCGAGGGCGCCGCCCTTCGTCCCCCAGGAGAGAAAGAGGTTCTCATTGGGCAGGGGTATCTCCAGGTGCCGGCGCATCAGGGCCGAGATCTCGGGCGAGAGGAAGGTGCCGCTGACCACCCCCGCCATGACGCGGGCATAGTCGCGCACCGTGCCCCCGGTAAAGACGTTGGCCACGGCCGCCTCCAGCTCATAACTGAACACGTCCTGGGTCGCCAGCAGGAACTGGAGCTCGTCCTCGCGCCACTGCGGGTTGCCGAAAGCCGCCGTCAGCCGGTCTACCTGGGCGGCATAACGGCGCGGGTTCTCTGCCAGCTTCCGAATCTTGCGGACGCGGGCCGGGGTCAGGACCCCGTCCTTGTGGTTCTCCCAGGAGAGGAAGGTCCCCAGGATGGGCAGCGGCACGTCCTGGCCCGTCAGGCCTGCCTGGGAGATGATCGATCGCAGATTGTCGCGGCCTACGCGGGCCATGAGGTAGTCGGTCGCCGCGTTGTCGCTGAACTGGATCATGACGTGGGCCAGGGTGTCGAGCGGTACGGTCGCGGCACGGTCTGTGGCGAAGCCGTAGGGGTCAGTGGGAATTCCCAGGCTCTGCAGAGCCGCCGGATGGGTGCCGCCGTCTGTGCCTGGCAGGTAATAGCGCTCCCAGTCCTTGACGCTGACCTCCTGGTCCGGGTTCAGACGCCCGGCCGTGACCTCGCGGGCATAGGCGGCCAGCACCACGATCTTGAAGGTGGACGCCAGGGGCATCTTCTGGTCGGGATTGACGAGGATCATGGGATCCGCGGGCTCGGGGGTGCCGTCCGGCCGGACCGAGTAACTGGCGAGCGCCACGTCCTGCCGGTGCTGGCCGAGGTATTGGAGGATCTGCTCGGGCGTTTTCAACTCTCCCGCGAAAGCCGGGATGGCGGCGAAGGCCAGGGAGAGGAGGGCGGCCAGCAAGCTCCTGAGGCTCTTCATGGTGTTTCTCCTTTCGAGCGGCGGGGATCGCTTTCCCCGTCTTTTCCAGACTAGGCGCCGCCGTTCTTGCGCAACAGTGCGGGAAGTCAGTGGAAAAAACATGACTTTCGGCACCGGACGAACCCTTCAGGGTCTTCTACAATCCTCCTTCATGTCCTTCTCGCGTTCCCAGATCCTCCTTCAGGTGACTAGTCTGATCTTCTACCTTCTGGCGGGAGTCCAAGTCTTCGCGCAGAAGGTACCGCCTCTACCTCAGGACTCCCCCCTCTGGGTCCGGCCTCTGGGTATAGGTCTGGCTGTAGGAATCTATCTGGCCTTTGGCCTGGCGTTCTGGTGGACCATCCGCGACCCGGGATCGCTGCCGTCATGGAGAGGCGTCGTCCTAGTGGGAGCCCAGATCGTCCTGGCCCTGATGCTCTGGACGAACCTGCTGATCCTAGTCGCGGTTTCAATACCGTTTGTTCTGCCGGGTCGGAAGGCCTTCATCTGGATCACTATCCAGGCAGCGCTCACGGCGGGCTTTGCAGTTCTGGCAGAAGGGACGAGCATGTTCGAGCCAACTCCTGGCCTCTCCCACTTACCCTGGCCCGTGGTGGTTGGCCTCACTGTTCTCAACGTCCTTGCGTTTCAGGCCTTCGCCTTCAGTCTCGGTTACATGGCCGCCTCCGAGGGGCGGCGAGGGCGCGAGTTGGCGCGGTTGAACGCCGAGCTTCAAGCCACCCAGGAGCTGCTGGCCGACAGTAGCCGGATGGCCGAGCGTCTCCAGATCTCGCGTGAGCTCCACGACTCCCTGGGTCACCACCTGACTGTCTTGAACATCAACTTGGAACTGGCCAAGCAGACGGTGGAGGGCCGGGCCGCCGAGCCCGTCCAAGAGGCCCAGGCCGTGACCCGGCTCCTGCTGTCGGACGTGCGCGAGGTCGTCAGCTCGTTGCGCGAAGACCGGCCCGTCGATCTGCGGCGAGCCCTGGAGACCCTGGCCGCCGGCACGCCGGAGCCCCGGGTTCTCCTGTCCTTTCCCGAAGATTTGGAGATCCGTGATCCCTCCCAGGCTCACGCCCTCTTCCGCTGTGTCCAGGAGGCCATCACCAACACCGTCCGTCACGCCCGGGCGCAGAACCTGTGGATTGAGCTGGAGAAGGAAGAGAACGGGATCGCTCTGCGGGCGCGCGACGATGGCCGGGGAACCGTGGCCGTTCGGACTGGCAACGGTCTCCAAGGGATGAGAGAGCGCTTGGAGGAGATTGGGGGACGGCTGGAGATCGAATCCCGGCCGGGCCAGGGATTCTCCCTCCTGGCCTGGATGCCGGTCGCGGAGGGGATGGCGTGATCCGCGTGCTCTTGGTGGACGACCAGACCCTGATGCGCAAAGGGCTCCGCGGTCTCCTCGACCTGACGGAGGACATCCAGGTCGTGGCCGAAGCGTCGGATGGGGAAGAGGCCCTCCAGGTCCTCGGAGAAGCCGCGCCGGACGTGGTCCTCCTCGACGTGCGCATGCCGAAGCTCTCCGGCGTGGACCTCCTCAAGCGTCTCCGCAAGGAAGACCGCCTCCCGCCGACGATCCTCCTGACCACCTTCGACGACGACGCCATCCTGCTCGAGGGGATCCGGGCCGGCGCCCGCGGCTTCCTCCTCAAGGACGTCTCCTTCGAGCGGCTGACCGAGGCCATCCGCCGGGTGGCGGCGGGGGAGACCCTGATCCGTCCGGCCGTCACCGAACGCGTCCTGCGCGGCCTCGAGAACCTCCGTCCGGAATTCGAAAGCCTCGATCCCCCCGATGCCCTCAGCCGCCGCGAAACCGAGATCCTCCGCCTCATGGCCGGCGGCTACAACAATCGCGAGATCGCCGAGGCCCTCCACACCACCGAAGGGACGGTCAAGAATCACGTCTCCAACATCCTCTCCAAGATGGGTGTCCGCGACCGGACCCGCGCGGTCCTCAAAGCGCTGGAGCTGGGTTACATCTGAACGCGTTCAAAACTCTTGACAGACCCCGAGCGTCGTTCTACTCTCTTGTTGAACGCGTTCAAATAGAGCGCGTTCCTCTGGGAGAAAGCTTGGGGGACGCCATGTTGGAGAACGAGAGTCCGGTATCCACCGCTCCAGCGCTCGAGCCTCCAAAGAAGAGGCGCAAGGGCGAGGAGACGCGCGCCCACATCCTCGCGACCGCCCTCGAGCTGTTCCGCGAGAAGGGGTACGAGGAGACCACCATGCGGGGAATTGCCGAGGCGGCGGGTGTGGCGGTGGGCAACGCCTACTACTACTTCAAGTCGAAAGAGCACCTGATCCAGGCCTTCTACGAGCACACCCACTACGAGCACATGGAGGCCTCCCGGGAGGTGCTGGCCCGGGAGCGGGGGCTGCGGGAGCGCCTGCTGGGCGTGATGCGGGCCAAGCTCGACACGATCATGCCCTATCACCAGTTCGCGGGCGTGCTGTTCAAGACCGCCGCCGACCCCAAGAGCCCGCTCAACCCCTTCAGCGCGGATTCGCTGCCGATCCGCCAGCAGTCCACGGACCTGTTCGCGGAGGTGGTGAAGGGCGCGGACAACCGTCTCACGGCCGAGCTGACGGCCGAGTTGCCGAACCTCCTGTGGATCTACCACATGGGAATCGTCCTCTACTGGATCCACGACACCTCGCCGGGTTGCGCCAAGAGCTACCGGCTGATGGAGTACTCGGTCAAGCTGGTTCTCAGGCTCGCGTCGATCTTCCAGTTCCCCCTGCTGCGTCCGTTCATGAAGGAGCTTCTGGCGATGGTGGCGGATCTGCGCGGGGAAGCGGTGCCGGCCGCCAGCCAGGCCGATCCAGCCCGGGCGTAGAATAGGCCCGTGATTTACAAGCTTGCTCTTCTCGCAGCCGTTTTCCTCACCGCCCAAACCCCTACTCCGGACGCGCCGCCCCTCCAGGCGGCGCCGCCCCCATCTCTGGCCTCGGTTCCTATCGAGCTTTCCGTCCAGGCCCTCGACCGCAAGGGCGAGGTTCCCCGTGCCCCCCTCCAGCCCGGCGACTTCACGGTCCTGGAGGACAGCCAACCCAAGCCGGTCACCAGCGTCGGTCCGCTCGCCCGGCCCTGGCGCATCGTTCTCTACGTCGACCGGGTCCTCACCGGCTCGCGGACCCTGCGCGCCGCGGCCGGCTCGCTGGCCGAGCGGGCCGCGGAGCTGGCGGCCCTGGGCACGGTCGAGCTGATCGTGGCCGAGCCTCAGCCCCGCGTGGTGCTGGCGCCGACCCAGAACGTCCGCGCCATCGACGAGGCCCTGTCCAAGCTGTGGCTCACCGGCGAGGGGCGGGACGACGTGCGCGTCCTGCGCCAGCGCTTCCGGCAAGACAAGGGAGCGGAAGGGGAAGACCAGGCGGACCGGATCCCGGAAGCCGTCGAGGCCGAGGCCCGCATCGTGCGCCGGCAGCAGGACGCCCTGGCCGAGTGGCTCGTGGCCCAGGAGGGAGGCGGTCCCCGCGCCCTGTTCCTGGTGACGGACGGCTTCGACGCGGACCCGGAGAAGTTCTACCGCAAGGAAGTCGCGGCGTCCGGGTCACCTGGGGAAGGCCCCGCCTCCGAGGGCGCGCTCGAGAAGGTCGGGCTCGAAACGGCACGGACGGCCGCGGCCCTGGGCTGGACGGCCTTTCCGCTCCCCGTGGGCGATGCGACCCTGCCGGACCTGCGGCGCGTCCAGAGGCGGTCCACCCCGCAAGTGCCGGTCGGCGGCACCATCAAGCTCGGCGGCAAGAAGGAAGACAAGGACGCGCCGCCGCCGCTCCCCTCGCTCCTCGCCGGCAACGAGCCGCTCGTCTGGCTGAGCGAAGCCACGGGCGGCGAGCTCGTCCTTCAGCCGCAGAACCTGGGCACCGTCCTCTCCCATCTGCGATCCCGCTTGTGGCTGACCTACCAGGGGACGCGGGAGCTGGACGGCCGGCCCCACGCCGTGGAGGTGCAGACCGGACGCTCAGATCTCACTCTGCGGGCACGCCGGTGGGACGTGGCGGGAGTCCCCGAGGAGGTGGCCGCGGCGCGGGCGCGCCGGCTGCTGGACGGCGACGAGGACGGCGCCGGTATCGAGATCTCGGCCCGCGTTCAGCCGAACGAGGGAGGCCAGCAAGGCACGCTCGATCTCCGCGTCGAGTCGCCGGACGTCCCCGGGCCGCTGCGGCTGACCGTCGCGGGGCCGGCGGGCTCGTCCTGGCATCGCCTGCTGACTCCGCGGGATCTTTCCGGGACCGAGCCCAACGCCTACCGAGTCCCCGTTCCGCTCGAAGCGGACGCCGAGACCGTGGCCGTGACCCTGGCGCCCATCTCCGGCGGACCCTGGGGAGGATTGGTGGTGACGCTCTCCGGCGCCGCGGATTCGGACGCGGCCTCCGCGATCTCCGTCAACCGGCCCGCCCTCCGGATCGTGCCGCCGCCCGGGCTCGACCTCACGGGCAAGGTCAAGCTGAAGGTCAACGGCGGGGGAGAGGGGATCGCCCGCGTGGAGGTGCGGACGGGGGAGAGCCTGGCGGGGAGCTGCCCGGAAGTACCCTGCGAGCTGGAGATCGACCTCGGCCGCCGGGCCCGGCCGCAGATCGTCCAGGCCGTGGCTTACGACGCCGCCGGCAAGGAGCTGGCGCGCGACTCGGTGCGGTTCAACGATCCCGCCGAGGCCTTCCAGATCCGCATCGTCGAGCCGGCCGGCAAGAAGGGCGCCGGCCCGGTAGACGTGGAGGCGGACGTGCGGGCGCCGGCCGGCAAGCGGATCGAGCGGGTCGAGTTCTTCTGGAACGACGAGCTCGCCGGCACCGCCTACGCGCCGCCGTTCCGCCACCGCGTGATGGTGCCCCGGGACCGGCCGGTGGGCTACCTGCGGGTCGCCGCCCGGCTCGACGACGGCTCCACCGCCGAGGACGCCCTGGCCCTCAACGCCTCCGACCTCGGGGATCACATCGATGTGCGCCTCGTCGAGCTGGCCGTCGTGGTGACGGACGAGACCGGCAAGCCCGTGCCCAACCTGCCCAGGGAGGCCTTCCGCGTTCGCCAGGACGGCGATCCGCAGGAGATCTCGGCCTTCGAGAACGCCGGCGAGCTGCCGCTCACCGTGGCCCTCGCCATCGACACCTCGGCGAGCATGTTCATCAAGCTCACGGACGTGAGGAAGGCGGTCGCCTCGCTCCTCGACACCGGCCTCGCCAACCGCGACCGGGCGATGCTGATCGACTTCGACACCACCCCGCGCCTGATCCAGCCCGTCACCCGCGACCTCGCCTCCGTCTCGTCGGCCCTGAACACCCTCACGCCCGACGGCGGCACGGCCCTCTGGGAGGCCATCTCCTACTCGCTCGGCCAGCTTCGGGGGATCTCCGGCCGCAAGGCCCTGGTCGTCTACTCGGACGGCATCAACGAGGAGGGACGCCTCTCCTTCGGCGAGGCTCTCCGAGCCGCCCGCGACAGCGGCATCCCCGTCTACCTGATCGTCGCCAATCCCAGGGCCGAGCGCGGGGAGGACGGCGGATTCCTGTCCGAGCCCTCCTCGGTGAAGTTCAAGAAGCTCGCCGAAGCCGGGGGAGGGCAGGTCTACTTCATCAAGCCCGAGCAGGACCTCACCGGCGTCTACGCCCAGATCCTCTCCGAGCTGCGCAGCCAGTACACGCTAGCCTTCTATCCCAAGGACACGGCGCCGCCGGCCTCGTGGACCAAGATCGAAGTGGAAGTGGTGGGCCGGAAGGGGCTGACGGCGCGGACGGTGAGCGGGTTGCCGGGGGCGGGGCGGTAGCTAGGCGTCCGAAACACTCTCCCTGGAGGAGCTTGAAACCATGCTGGCTGAAAGCATCGACCGTTGGAACCGCAAGATTCGAGATGAAGGACGTCAAAAGGGGCGGCAGGAAGGGGAAGCAGGGATGTTACTTCGCCTACTGCGCTTGAAGTTTGGTCCCCTCACTCCCGAGGTCGAAGAGCGCGTGCGCTCCACGGATGCGGACCGTCTTCTGGAGTGGAGCGAGCGGGTCCTTACCGCCGAACGTCTCCAGGACGTCTTCAGCGACTGAGGACCAAGCTGCCCCGTTGCCTCAGTGCCGCCCCGCCCCCGCCGGTTCTGGCTCGGGCCGCACGGCCACCGGCTTCGCCTTCCGCCGGAAGAGCCTCCCGGCCTTCTCCCGCCCCTCGACCATGATTTCGTAGACGGTTGGGATCACCAGCAGGGTGAGCACGGTCGAGGTGATGACGCCGCCGATTACGGCGCGGCCGAGGGGAGCGCGGAAGTCGGCACCCTCGCCCAGGCCCAGGGCGACCGGGATCATGCCGGCGATGAGGGCAATGGTGGTCATCAGGATGGGGCGGAGACGGACTCGGCCGGCTTCGATCAGGGCGTCGCGCAGGGGCATGCCCTTCTCGTGGTTCCACTTGGCGAAGTCGATGAGCAGGATGGCGTTCTTGGCCACGATGCCCATCAGCAGGATGACGCCGATCAGGCTCATCAGGTTGATGGTGTCGCCCGTGATTAGGAGGGCCAGCACCACGCCCACGAGAGAGAGCGGCAGCGACAGCAGGATGGCCAGCGGATCGAGGAACGAGCCGAACTGGACCACCAGGATCAGGTACATCAGGAGCACCGCCAGCCCCAGGGCGGCGAAGATCTTGGTGAACAGCTCCGACTGCTCCTTGACGTCGCCGCCCTGGGAGAGCTCGACCCCGGGGGGGAAGCGCAGGCTCCGCACCAGCTTGTTGATGTCGCCGGATACCTCGGAGAGAGAGCGGCCCTCGATGTTGGCGCCCACCGTGACGATCTTGTCCCGGTCCAGATGGTCGATCTGGTTCGGGCCGACGCTGCGGGAGACGGTGGCGACCTGGCCGAGAGGCATGAGGCGCGGCGCGGCGGCGGCCGTGCCCGTCGTCGCAGCGCCCGCCGCGGCTCCGCCGGCCGTGGCCGGGGCTCCGCCAGTGCCGCTGGTCCCGCCGACGCTGCCCACCATCAGGGGGAGCTGCTCGATGGCGGTGAGGTTCGCCCGCGCCTCGGGAGCGAGGCGGACGGTGACGTCGCGCGTCTTGCCCAGGGGATCCACCCAGTCGCCCGCGTCGATGCCGGCGAAGGCGGGGCGCAGCGACTGGGCGATCTGGGCCAGGTTGAGGCCGAGGGTCCCGGCGAGGCCGCGGTTGAGCCGCACCTCGAGCTCGGGCCGCTGGCCGCGTGTTGAAAGGCCGAGGTCCGTGGCTCCTCGCACCTTGCGCAGCTCGCTTTGGACCTGCAGCGCGGCCTGGTTGAGGGCCGCCGTGTCCTGGCCGCGGAGCTGGACCTGGATCTGCTTCTGGTTGCCCCCGGGCCCGCCGCCTTCCGAGATGTAGGCCGTCACGCCCCCGACCTGGCGCACCTCCTTGCGGATCTGGCGCGCGATCTCCTGCTGGGAGAGGTCCCGGTCCTTCTTGTGGACCAGCTTGACGTAGACGCTACCCGTGTCCACCCCGCCCGAGCCGGTGCTGCTGCCGATCGTGGTGTAGGTGTAGGCCACTTCTTTGTGGGTGCGGGCGATGTCCGCCAGTTGCCGCGCCTTGATGGCCGTGTAGTCGAGGTTCGACCCCGGCGGCGTCTCCAGGGCCAGGGTGACCTCCGAGCGGTCGCTCTCCGGAATGAAGCCGCCGCCGCCGAACATCACCTGCAGCGCGATGGCGCCGAAGAACGCCAGGGCTACGAGCCCGATGACGGCCAGCCGGTGATCGAGAGCCCAGGCGATGACTCCCTTGTAGCGGTCGGCCTGGCGGTCGAACCAGGCGTTGAACCGGTCGAGGGCCCGGGCGATGAAGTTCTTCCGCTCGTGGGCCTCGAGCTGCGGATCGGGCCAGTAGGCCGAGAGCATGGGGTCCAGCGACAGGGAAACGAAGAGCGACACCAGCACCGAGCAGGCGATGGTGAGGGCGAAGGGCTTGAACCACTGCCCGGCGATGCCCTGCATGAAGGCCACGGGCACGAACACGGCCACGATGGAGAAGGTGGTGGCGGCCACGGCCATGGCGATTTCGTCCGTGCCGTCGTGGGCGGCCTGCACGTGGTCCTTGCCCATCTCCACGTGGCGCACGATGTTCTCCCGCACCACGATGGCGTCGTCGATCAGGATGCCGATGGCGAGCGACAACCCCATGAGCGACATGGTGTTGAGCGTGAAGCCGAAGGCCCAGACGGCGATGAAGGAGGAGAGCACCGAGACGGGCAGGGCCAGGCCCGTGATCACCGTCGAGCGCCAGGAGTTGAGGAAGAGGAAGACGACGAACACGGTCAGGATGGCGCCCTCGATCAGCGCCTCCTCGACGTTGCGCACCGAGTTGCGCACCCGTTCGCCGGCGTCGCGCACGATGCTCAGCTTGACGCCGGCGGGCAGGGTCTTCTGCACCCGCTCGATCGCCACCTTGACGGCATCGGAAACCCGGGTCGTGCTCGCCCCCTTGGACTTGGTGATGTCGATGCCTACGGCCACCTGGCCGTTGTAGAGGGCCAGGGAGCGCTGCTCGGCCGTGCCGTCGCGCACGTCGGCCACCTGGCCGAGGCGCACGAGCTGGCCGTTGCGCCCGCCGCTCACCACGAGCTGGGCGAACTCCTCGGGGCTTTCCAGGCGTCCGCGCAGGCGGATGGCCTGCTCGGTCAGCCGCCCCTCGATGCGACCGACCGGAGCCGCCAGGTTCTGCGACTGCACCGCCTGAACCACCTGGGAGATGGTCACGCCGGCCGCCGCCATGTCACCCGGGCGGACGTCCACCGAGATCTCGCGGTCGACGCCGCCCTGAACGGTCACCTGGGCCACGCCGTTGATCCCCCGCAGGGCGCGGGTTATCCCGGGATCGGCCAGCAGGGTCAGCTCGGGCGTGTCCATCTGGTCGGAGGCCAGCACCAGCGAGACGATAGGGAAGTCGTCCGGGTCGAACTTGCGCAGGACCGGCTCTTCCATCTCCGCCGGCAGGTCGTTGCGGATGCCCGAGATGGCGTCCCGCACGTCCTGGGCCGCCTGGTCCGGGTCCTTGCTGAAGAGGAACTGCACGGTGACCGTGGCAAAGCCGTCCAGCGAGGTGGAGCGGATCTCGTCCACGCCGGAAAGGGCGCTGAAGGCCTCCTCCAGGCGCTCGACCACTTCCTGCTCGACCTGCGTGGGCGAGGCGCCGGGGTAGGGGACCGAGACGAAGACGATCGGATTCGACAGGTCGGGGAACTCGTCGACGTCCAGATTGGTCAAGGCGAAGATGCCGAAGATGACCAGGGCCAGCATCACCACGATGGTGACGATGGGGCGTTTGATCGCGAAATCCGAAATCGTCATAGAGCTTGAGCCAACCTCTCCGCTTGCTGCTGGACCGACGGCGCCAGGCGCACCGGCGTGCCGGGCGCCATCTCCTGGGAAGCCCCAAGCAGGACCACGTCGCCGGCGGCCACGCCCCGCCGGACCTCCACCCGCTGGTCCCGGTCGTCCACCAGGCCCAGCTCCACCTCGACCCGCTCCACCTTGCCCTCGCGCACCCGCAGCACGGCGGGCTTCACCATCCGCCGGTCGATGGCGCCGGAGGGCAGGGTGAGGGCCACCCGCGACTCGCTCTCCACCCGGCCTTCGGCATAGAGGCCGCTCACCAGGGCGTTGCCGGTGTTGGGGATCTCCGCGTAGACCCGCACCTGCCGCGTGGCGGGATCCGCTGTGGGGTTGATGCGGGTAATGGCGCCGCGGAACGTGTGATCGCCGTAGCCGGTGACGGTGAACTCCACGGGCGAGCCCACCCGCAGCGAGGCGAGCTGCTCGGCCGGGATGGAGGCCTCGAGCTGCAGGCTGGAGGGATCGACCACCGTGTAGAGGGCCGTGCCGGGCTGCACGACGTCGCCGCCCGAGACCGGCCGCTCGCTCACCACGCCGGAGAACGGCGCCGTCACCCGCGTGTAGCCGAGCTGCTTCTCGGCGTTGGCGAGCTGCGAGCGGGCCAGGGCCAGGCCGGACTGGGCCGAGACCACGGACTGCTGGCTCGTCTCCACGTTGCGCTGGGCCACGGCGCCCGCGGCCACCAGGGTCCGCTGCCGCTCGGCCTCGCGCGTCGCCACGGACAGGTTGCCGCGGGCGTTCTCCACGGCCGCCTTGGCCGAGTTGTAGGCGTCCGTGAGCGAGGTCGAGTCGAGCCGGGCCAGGAGCTGGCCGCGGCGCACGGCCTGGCCCGGCTCGGCCAGGGTTTCCAGCACGGAGCCCGCGAGCTGGGCGCGCACGGTGGCCTGCCGCTCCGCCGTCAGCGTGCCGGTGAGGGCGGGGCCGGTCTGGATGGGCGCCCGCGTCACCAGCGCCGTGTCCTCCGGCCCGAGGACGATGGGGGGAGGCGGTGCGTCGGCGGCCGCCTGCTCCTTTTTTCCTTTTCCACAGCCGGCCGTCAGGACAAGGGCCAGGAGGAGGAAGATTGGGTTTCGGATCGATCTCATGGCGTGGGCCCTCCTGTGCCCGAAAGGCCCGGTAGGGTCCCAGGGATTCCCGTCGTGCCGCCCGTCGATTGCGGCGTCTGCGATCCCGGCGCCGCCACCCCTCCGGCCCCCTGCTGGCCCGCCCTTAACCCCTGGGACGCGGCGGCGCCGCTGGAGAGCGGGAGGTCGCGCCGAAGAGCCAGCCGGGCTCGCGCCACCTGCACGTTGCGCAGGGCTTGCGAGCGGTTCACCTCCGACTGCTCGAAGGCGAGCCGCGAGTCCGACAGCTCGATCTGGCTCGACAGCCCCTCGCGGAAGCGGAGCTGGGCGATCTCGTAGGCCCGCCGCGCCTGTTCGCCCGTGCTGGTGGTGCTCTTGAGCGTGGCCTCGGCGTCGGCGAGGTCGTTGCGCGCCATCCGGTCGTCCAGCTCCACGGCCTCCCGCGTCTGCTGGAGGCGCGCCTGGGCCTGGGAGAGGTTGCCGCGCGCCACCAACTCGTCGCCCCGCAGCCGGCCCCAGGTCAGAATGGGGATGGAGAGGTTCAGCGTGACCGTCCAATCCTCCCGGAAGTCGGCGAAGTCGGGGACGCCGCTGGGCGGATAGGCGACCGGGCTGTAGCGCGAGCTGAAGCTGATGGACGGCAGCCGCTCCCCGCGGGCACCGCTGAGCAGCGCCTGGTTGGCCTGCACCTCCTCCGTGGCCTGGCGCACGGGCCCGCGCTCGTCCGTCGTCTCGTCGGCGGGCGTCGCGAAGCGGCTCGGCAGCTCCTCGATGCCCGTGGTCAGCCGGACCTCGTCATCCAGGGGCACGTTGAGGAGCTGCTTCAGCCGCCAGTAGGCTTCCTGCCGCTGGCTGCGGTTGCGCAGCACCACGGGCACCTGGTTGTCGCGGGCGACCCGGGAGCGCAGCACGTCGAACTCCGCCTTGTCGCCCACTTGAAGGGCGACCTCGGTCTGGCGCAGCAGCTCGTCCTGCTGGGCGAGCGAGGACTCGGCGATCTCCACCAGCCGGTCGGAGAGCAGGGCGTCGAAGTAGGCGCTGGTGGTGTCGAGGAGGGTCTGGGCCCGGGCGGCATTGGTGTCGAGCTCCGCCGACCTGCGGCGGGCGCGGGCGGCGCGCAGGCGCGCCACGGTCTGCCCGCCGTCGAACACGAGCTGGGAGAGCGAGAGGCCGAGGCTGTACTGGTTCTCCCGGCCGAAGGGCAGGTCTCCACCACCATCGCCGCCCCCGAAGTCGATGTCGCTGAACTGCGAGCGCAGCGTCCGCGTGTACGAGGCCGTGCCCGCGACCTGGGGGAAGAGGCCGCTGCGGGCGGCGAGCTCCGATCCCAAGGCGCGCATCGCACCGCCTTCGGCCACCCAGAGCGTCTCGCTCTCGCCCGAGGCGATGTTCAGCGCCTCCTCCAGGGAGAGGAGGAGGACACGCGGCTGCCCGCTAGAGTCCTGCACCCTAGCCGGCGGCGCAGTAGACCGAACCGCCGGCCGAGATTCCTCTTGGGCAATAACTGGACTCACCCCGGCGAGCACCGCCAAGGCAAGGAAAAAGCTACAAATATGTTTTCTCAAGATGGACCGATCCGCCCTCGCATGACGAACTGCATCCCAGGGATCGGTAGCGGCCGTCCAGTGGATACCGCCCCGCGCTTCCGCACCGCGGCAAGAGTTTTGCGAAGGTGATGCCAGGGTCCATCCCCCCTTGACACCTCAGCTATATTCCCCCCATGGCGAAACCCATCCTCTTCGCGATCGACGACGACCCCGAGGTGCTGCGGGCGGTGGAGCGGGATCTCCGGCGTCAATATGGCGAGCACTACCGGGTGATGCGGGCGAGCTCGGGCCCGAGCGCACTGGAAGCGCTGGAACAGCTCAAGACCCGCAACAGCGCCGTGGCCCTCTTCCTGGTGGATCAGAGAATGCCCCAGATGACCGGTGTCGAATTCCTGGAGCGGGCCATCCCCCTCTTTCCCTCGGCGAAGCGCGTCCTGCTCACCGCCTACTCGGATACGGAAGCCGCCATCCGCGCCATCAACACGGCGCGGGTGGACTACTACCTTCTGAAGCCGTGGGATCCGCCCGAGCAGTGTCTCTACCCGGTGCTGGACGACCTCCTGGCCGACTGGCAGGCCTCCTTCCGCCCGCCCTTCGAGGGCATCCGCGTCGTCGGACACCGCTGGTCGCCCGAGGCGTTCCAGATCCGCGACTTCCTGGCCCGCCACCAGGTGCCCTATCACTGGATGGACGTCGAGGAGGACGCCGAGGCCAAGGCTCTGGTCGAAGGCGAGGATGGCGGCGCGGCATCCCTTCCCCTGGTGGTCCTCACGGACGGCACCCGCCTCGTCAAGCCCTCGCGGGCGGAGCTGGCCGAGAAGATCGGCTTCCGGACGCAGGCGGAGAAGCCGTTCTACGACCTGGTGATCGTAGGCGGCGGCCCCTCGGGGCTCGCCGCGGCGGTGTACGGGGCCTCCGAGGGGCTGCGCACGCTGATGGTCGAGGGCGAGGCCCCGGGAGGGCAGGCCGGCACCAGCTCGCGGATCGAGAACTACCTCGGCTTCCCCTCCGGGCTCTCCGGCGCCGACCTCACCCGGCGCGCCGTGACCCAGGCCCAGCGCTTCGGCGTCGAGATCCTGACGCCTCAGGAGGCGAAGGCGCTGCGGGTGGAGGAGTCCTACCGCATCCTCACCCTCGGCGACGAGCGCGAGGTGAGCTGCCACTCCCTGCTGATCGCCACCGGCGTCTCCTACCGCAAGCTCGACGTGCCCGGCGTCGAGCGGCTCACCGGCGCCGGCATCTACTACGGCGCGGCCATGACCGAGGCCATGGCTTGCCGCGACGAGGACGTCTTCATCGTCGGCGGCGCCAACTCCGCCGGCCAGGCCGCCATGTTCTTCGCGAAGTACGCCCGGCGGGTGATCCTGGTGGTGCGCGGCGACTCCCTCAACAAGGGCATGTCGCAATACCTGATCGATCAGCTCGGCGCGACGCCCAACATCGAAGTCTGGTACCACGCCAACGTGGCCGAGGCCCATGGCGAGGATCACCTCGAGTCGATCGACGTCCATGATTCCGAGACGGGCGAGACCAACAATCATCCCGCCCGGTCGCTCTTCATCATCATCGGCGCCCAGCCGCGCACCGGCTGGCTGGAGGGGGCCGTCGAGCGGGACGAGCGCGGCTTCATCCCCACCGGCCCCGCCCTGATGCCCGACGGCAAACGCCCCAAGGATTGGCCGCTCGACCGCGATCCGTTCCTGCTGGAGACGAGCGTCCCGGGGGTCTTCGCGGCCGGCGACGTGCGCCAGGGCTCCGTCAAGCGCGTGGCCTCGGGAGTGGGCGAGGGCTCCATCGCCATCTCCTTCATCCACCAGTATCTAAGCCGACTGTAGCCGGCGGAGGCGCGCCATGCTGCACGATCCCAACGAGACGTCCCTCTTCCCCCGGTTGACCGAAGAGGCCCTGCGCCACATGCGGGAAGTGGGAGAGGAGGTCGAGACCAAGGCCGGCGACGTCCTGTTCGCCGAGGGGGACCAGGACTACTCCCTGTTCGTGGTGCTCGACGGCGAGATCCGCGTCACCAAGCGGGTCGGTAACGAGGAGACGCTCCTCGCCATCCACGAGCCGGGCGAGTTCTCGGGCGAGATCTCCATGCTCACGGGCGAGCCGGCCATTGCCACCGGCACGGCCGTGGGCAAGGGCCGCGTGCTGCGCCTGGCCCCGGACCAGCTCCGCCGGCTGGTGGCCGAGTGCCAGCCGGTCGCGAGAGTCGTCCTCGGCGCCATGGCCAGCCGCACCATGGACGTGGACGCCCAGATCCGCCAGCAGGAGAAAATGGCCGCCCTGGGCAAGCTCTCGGCGGGCCTCGCCCACGAGCTCAACAACCCGGCGGCGGCCGCGGGCCGGTCGGCTGGCCAGATCCGCGACTCCCTGCGCTGCCTCCAGAGCCTCATCCTGGAGCAGGACCGCCCCTTCACCCCCGAGGAGCGGCAGGTGATGATCGAGGTCCAGCGGGAGGCTCTCTCGGCGATCGCGGAGCGGGACGGCAAGCCGGCGCTCGATCCCATGGCCCAGAGCGACCTCGAGGACGCCCTCACCGGCTGGCTGGAAGAGCATGAGATCGAAGAGGCCTGGCGCCTCGCTCCCACCCTGGCCTCCGCCGGCCTCGGCCCGGAGCGGCTGGACGCGATCGCCGAGCGGATCGGCGGCGACAACCTGGGCTGCATCCTCCCCTGGATGGAGGGGATGCTCAACCTGGCCGAGCTCCTGGACCAGGTGGAGCAGAGCACGTCGCGCATCTCCGAGCTGGTGGCCGCCATCAAGGAGTACTCCTACATGGACCAGGCTCCCCAGCAGGAGATCGACCTCCACGACGGCCTCGAGAGCACGCTCAAGATGCTCGCCCACAAGCTCCGCAAGGAAGAGATCGAGGTGGTGCGCGAGTACGACCGGGGCCTGAGCCGCGTCTGCGCCTACGGCAGCGAGCTCAACCAGGTGTGGACCAACCTGATCGACAACGCCATCGACGCCATGAAGGGTCAGCCCGGCGCCCGGCTCACCCTCCGCACCTCCCGCGAGCGGGACGACGCCATCGTCGACGTCATCGACAACGGCCCCGGCATCCCGGAGGACGTCCGGAAGAAGATCTTCGATCCCTTCTTCACCACCAAGGCCGTGGGGGAGGGGAGCGGCCTGGGGCTCGACATCGCCCGGCGCATCGTCAAGACCCGCCACAAGGGCGAGATCCGTCTCGAATCCAAGCCCGGCGAGACCTGTTTCGAGGTGAAGCTGCCGATTCCGTGCGCGGGGGCGGTGATGGCTGGGTAGGTGATTGGCGATGATCGATCTCCGCAACATCGAAGTCGTGGACGACGACATGGCCGAGGTCTACCGGGCCATGACCGGAGCCCAGCGCCTGAAGATCGCGAGCGACCTGTTCGCCTCCGCCCGGCGCATGATCGCCAGCCATCTCGCCACGGAGCACCCGGACTGGGACGAGAGGCGCATCCAGGAGGAGACGGCGCGGAGGCTCTCCCATGGAGAAGTTTGAGCCGCTCCACCACGTCGTCGGCCTTCGGAGAAGACGTCCCTAAGGTTTGAGTGGCTGCGACCGAGGTTTGCGCCGCTGCCACCACGGTCGGAACGGCTCAGACCTTGGTCGCAGCGGCTCCGACCTTGGTCGCAGCGGCTCAGACCTTGGTCGTAGCGGCTCAGACCACGGTCGCAGCGGCTCCGACCGCGGTCGCAGTGGCTCCGACCTTGGTCGCAGCCACTCAAACCTTGGTCGCAGTGACTCCGACCTTGGTCGCAGCGGCTCAAACCTTGGTCGCAGTGACTCCGACCTTGGTCGCAACGGCTCAAACCTTGGTCGCGACGACTGCGACCGTGGTCGCAGCCGCTCAAACCTCGGTCGGAGAGACTCCGACCGCGGTCGCAAGGGCTCCTACCGCAGTCGCGGGCGGGCGCCTGCATGGAACCGGTTTACTTCGGGGGGAACAGATTGGCGACGGGGATCGACACCTCGAGCCGGGACAAGGGAGAGACGCTGTCGCCCTCCTTGAGAACCGTTCGCGACGTGTAGACGCCGTCCTTGGGCTCCCGGTAGACCTCCAGGCACCAACGCACCAGATTCAGGATCCAGTACTCCGGGATTCCCGAACGAGCGTAGAGGCTCGCCTTGCGCTTGCGGTCTTGGATGAGGGAGCTGTCCGCGACTTCGACGATGAGGATGGCTGTGGTGGGGTGGGAGTAGACATAGTCCCGAAGGGATCCAGGTACTACGGCGATATCGGGTTCCGGTTCTGAATCCAGCCCGAGTGCCAAGGGCATCTGGCTGCGGATGTCGAATCCCTCTCTGTAGAAAGGCTCCAGAGAGACGTGGGTCATGCGAACTCCCGTCGCGTGGAAGCTGCTCTGGGGCGTCATCTCGTAGAGGACCCCGTCGACCAGCTCGATTCTCTCCTCTGGGTGGAAATAGCCCTGCTCGACGAGGCGCTCATATTCCTCCCGTGTGAAGCGGCGGTTGTCGACGGTTGCGGTGACCATGACAGGGCTCCTCTAAAAGTCTTCTCCCGGACCAGAGTAGCGGTCGGCCCGGGGAGCGTCAAGGCATGGAAGCACGGAAAAGGTAGCGGGTGGACGCAATCGCGTCAAGGTCTGGGTGGGGCCGGTTCTGCCATGGGTTAGGATATCGCCCTGCTTCAGGAGAAACCTATGCCGTCGCGATCCGCCGCCTCTTCGTTGCTCTGTGGCCTGCTCGTCCTCACGCTCGCGTCCTGCTCCTCGGCGCCGCGTCCCGCTCCAGCACCGCCGGCTGCCGTCGAGGCGCCGCCGCCGTCGATCAACCTGCTCTGTCATGAGGGTGCCCGGGCCGTCCGCTTCGACAAGATGGGGGTGCCGGTGGAGGAGCGGGCGGCGGACGTGGCCCTGACTCGCGGGTCCGCCTGGGTCCTGTTCACGCAAGGACGCCTGGTGCGGCTCAGCCGCGGCGGCGACACGATGTCCGTCAAGACGCAAATGCTGCCCGGCGGGAAGAGATGGAACCGCCTGGCGGTCGACCCGGTGGACGATTCCCTCTGGGCGGTCTCGCAGGATCTGTTCGACCTCTACAGGGTCTCGCCCGAAGGGCAGGTGAGCGTGATCAAGCTGCAGCGCAAGATCGAGGGGACGGGGGGCTTCTACAACCTGGTCGTGGGACGGGATGCCATTTACGCGCAGCCGATCTGCGCGGATACCGCCGTCTGGCGGATCGACCGCTCGGGCAAGGTCCTGGGCACGGCGTTCGAGGCGTCGGAGCAGACCGAGGCCGTGCGGACGACGGAAGGAGCGGATGCACGCCGGGGTTGCGCCAACGTCTTCCTCGAGAAGGACGCGGAGGGCCGCATCCTGGTCTGGGACGAGGTACAAAAGGCCACCCAGCAGGTCGACGAGCAGGGGAACTGGACGCCGAGCGACTCGCGCCTCCTCACCCAGCTCGGCGAGTCGAGCCCGGCCGTTGCCATCCAGGGCGAGATGAGGGAGGAGAGGACGGATCAGTGGTACTTCACGGACGTGGTCGGCGATCTCTTTTACTGGAAAGGCCGGCCGGTGTTCCTGAAGGGCTGGTCCTCCAGAGAGAGGCGAACACAGGGCTATACCGTCCTCCTCCTGCCGGGAGACGGCGAGGCCCGGGAGGTGCTCATGTCCTGCAACGGCTTTCCCATCCGCCACGTCACCACGGACGCGACGGGCTACGCGGCGATCTCGGAGGGGTTTCTGGTCTTCGGCGAGATGGCGGGGGCTCCGGAGTTGCCGTGATTTAGACAAACTTCTCCCTCTTCTCCCGGCGGTCGTGGGGGAGGCGGGGAGAAGAGGGCCGGGGTGATGAGGGCACG
>Ga0207681_10000201_pt1 | contig 47717 bp, 40 predicted proteins | sample KBSS53metaG_FD_184324 | JGI IMG/M metagenome (GOLD analysis project Ga0207681, IMG submission 184324) | Switchgrass rhizosphere microbial communities from Kellogg Biological Station, Michigan, USA - KBS S5-3 metaG (SPAdes) (version 2) | ecosystem: Host-associated > Plants > Roots > Rhizosphere... | reverse complement strand
AAAGGCCGGTTCCCCGAAGAACCGGTCTGCTCCCTGGCTGGCGAAGGTCAGCAGCTGGCGCTGGATCGTGCCGACCGATGCCTTTGAGATGTTGCCGTATTTCGTGGTGAGATCGCTGGCCTGCTCGGCGCAGGCGATCAGGACCTGCTGGAGGTCGTCAAAATCCAGCAAAAGCAGGCCGTTATCATCGGCATAGCGGAAGGCGATGGTGAGCACGCCTTCCTGGGTCTCGTTGAGCCCGAGGAGGCGGGAGAGGAGGAGCGGGCCCATTTCTGACACGGTGGTGCGGATCGGGTGGCCCTTTTCGCCATAAAGATCCCAGAACACCGCCGGGTTGTCCTTGTAGGCATAGTCGGTGATGCCGAGGTCCCTGGCCCGCTGCTCGAGCGAATCGGCGTGCTTGAATTCGTGGCTCCCGGGCATGCAAATGCCTGAAAGATCGCCCTTAACATCGGCCAGGAAGACCGGCACCCCGGCAGCGGAGAACTGTTCGGCGACCGTCTGCAGGGTCACCGTCTTGCCGGTACCGGTGGCGCCGGCGACCAGGCCGTGGCGGTTGGCCCGGCCGAGACGAAGCACCTGCCGCTCCCCATTTGAGGCCAGCCCGAGGAAGATATCGTCCATTGCCGCTCCTTGGCGCAAGAGTAGCGACCCTCCCGCAAGGGCAAGGAATAGCCGCCTCTTCGCGCCTTTTGCAACGCCGCTGCAACACCACTACAAGCCGCCGCGCCATGGCTGCACCGCTCCCGTCCTCTTCCTTCGTCCTGCTCGACGATGCCCGCGGCCCGGAAGCCCGGCCGGCACGCCTGTTTCGTGCCCCTCGGGAGGTGGTCGTCGCCCGCCGTGCGGACGAGGTCGGCCCCGCGCTGAAGCGGATCGAGGAGCTGCGCCAGGCGGGCTTGCACCTGGCCGGCGTGCTCGCCTACGAGGCGGGCCTGGCGCTGGAGGCGCGGCTTGCCGGGAGCACCGCCGCCCGCGGAGGGGCGGCAGGCCCCCTGGTGTGGTTCGGGGCCTTCGCCGAATGCGAGGAGATCCCCGCGAGCGAGGTGCCGGGCTGGCTGGAGCGGCAGGCCAGCGGCCCAGCGGGGATCGGCCCGCTCGACCCGGCGATATCCGCCGGGACCTATGCCCGCGCTTGCCGGCGGGTCCACGAAGCGATTGCGGCGGGGGACATCTACCAGGCAAACCTCACCTTCCCGCTGGTCGGCGCCTGGCGCGGCGATCCGCTGGCGATCTATGCGGCGCTGCGCGAATCGGGCGGGGGCGGGCACGGCGGGATCGTGTTCGACGGATCCCACTGGCTGCTCAGCCTCTCGCCCGAACAATTCTTCGCACTGGAGGGCGAGGCGGTGACGGTCAGCCCGATGAAGGGCACCCGGCCCCGCCCATCCGACCCCGAGGCCGACAGCGCCGCCGATGCCGCAGCGGCGGCCGAGCTGGCGGGGAGCGCGAAGGACCGGGCGGAAAACCTGATGATCGTCGACCTGATGCGCAACGACCTGTCGCGCGTGGCCCTGCCCGGCACGGTCCGGGTCGATGCGCCGTTCCGGATCGAAAGTTATCCGACCGTCCACCAGCTCGTCTCGACGGTGACCGCGCGGCTCGCGCCGGGGCGCGGCGCGGGCGACCTGATCCGGGCGCTGTTTCCCTGCGGTTCGATCACCGGAGCGCCCAAGATCCGGGCGATGGAACTGATCGGCGCACTGGAACGCGATGCCCGCGGCGCCTACTGCGGCGCGATTGGCGCGATCGCGCCCACTGGCGAGGCGACGTTCAATGTGGCAATCCGCACGCTGCGCCTTACCCCCGACCCGGGCGGAGCGGCGCGAGGTCGGGCGGTCCTTGGCGTCGGCTCCGGTCTGGTCGCCGATTCGCAATGCCTGCCGGAGTGGCGGGAGTGTCTGGTCAAAGGGGGTTTCGTGCGCAGTTCCGCCGCCGATTTCGACCTGATCGAGACCATGGCCTTCACGCCCGACGAAGGCATCGCCCTTCTGGAACTCCACCTCGAACGGGCCAAGGCGAGCGCTGCGAAGCTGGGCTTCTCGTTCGACCGCCACGCCATCCGCAATGCCATCCAGGCGCTGTGTTTCGAGGCCGAGGAGCCGGCCAAGGTTCGGCTGACGATGGCCCGCAGCGGCGCCTATGCGCTGGAAATCGGCGCACTGCCTGCAGCCCTGCCCGGCCCGGCCCGTTGTGCGGTGCTGCCGCTGCCGGTCGATGCGGGCGACCTGCGCCTGCGCCACAAGACCAGCGACCGCCAGTTCTACGCCGCCGCCCTGCGCGCCGCCAAGGCCGCGGGCGGGGACGAGGCCCTGTTCATCGACGATGCGGGCCGGCTGACCGAGGGCTCCTTTACCAACCTGTTCGTGGAGCGCGGCGGCGCTCTGCTGACCCCGCCCACCGCGCGCGGCCTGCTGCCGGGCGTGCTGCGCCGCTCCCTGATCGAGGCCGGCCGCGCCCGCGAGGCGGACCTGACGCTTCACGATCTCGCCGGGGGCTTCCTCCTCGGCAATGCCCTGCGCGGCCTGATGCCCGCGACCCTGCTCTCCTGACTGACCGGAACCGATGACCGCTTCTCCCCATGTCTCCGCCGCGCTCCAGCGCATCGCGCCCTCACGCACCACGGCGATGACCGACCGCGCGCGGGAGCTGTCCGAACAGGGCCGCGACATCATCTCGCTCTCGGTGGGCGAGCCCGACTTCGCCACGCCGGACCATGTGATTGCCGCAGCCAAGGCGGCGATGGACGCGGGCGACACGAAGTATACCGCCGTGGGCGGCACGGCCCGGATGAAGGCGGCGGCCGCGCTCCACTTTGCCCGCGACCTCGGGATCGCGGCGCCGACCAGCCAGGTGACGATCAGTGCCGGGGGCAAGCAGGCGATCTTCCATGCCCTGCTCGCCACGCTTGACCCGGGCGACGACGTGCTGATCCCCGCGCCGTGGTGGGTTTCCTACCCCGAGATCGTCCGCTTTGCCGGGGGCACGGTCGTCCCGCTGGAAACCAATGCCACGGGCGGCTTCCGCATCACCGCCGCCCAGCTGTCTGCCGCGATCACCCCGCGCACCCGCTGGCTGCTGCTCAACAGCCCCGGCAACCCCACGGGCGCAACCTATTCGGCACGGGAACTGCAGGCATTGGGCGAAGTGCTGCGCGCCCATCCCCAGGTGCTGGTGATGAGCGACGACATCTATGCTCCGCTGCGCTACTCCGCCGGCGCCCATGCCACGCTGGCGGTGGAATGCCCGGACCTGGCCGAGCGGGTGCTGACCGTCTCCGGCGTGTCCAAGAGCCATGCCATGACCGGGTTCCGCATCGGCGTCGCCGCCGGGCCGCGCTGGCTGATCGCGGCGATGGAGAAGCTGCAGTCGCACTCGTCGGGCAATCCCTGTTCGGTCTCGCAGGCCGCCGCCGTGGCCGCCTTTGAAGGCCCGCAGGAATTCCTGGCTGACTGGCGCGAGCGCTTCCGCGCCCGGCGCGACATGGTGGTGGCCGGGATCAATGCCATTCCCGGGCTGTCTACCCCGGTGCCGGACGGAGCCTTTTACTGCATGATCGATGCCGCGCCGCTGATGGGCCGCTTCGGCGACGACGACGCCCTGGCGCTGCACCTGCTCGAGCACGGGGTGGCAATCGTTGCCGCATCCGGCTTTGGCGGCAGGGACGGCTTTCGCATCTCCTTCGCCGCCGACGAGGCAAAGCTGGAAGAGGCCCTGCGGCGGATCAGGGGAGCCGTGGCATGAGCGAGCTGCCCATCCTGTTCGAAGACGCCGAGGCGCTGGTGATCGACAAGCCCGCCGGCCTGCCGCTGGACCAGCCCCGCGCCGGGGGCATGAGCCTGGAGGACCGGCTCGACGACTTGCGGCTGGGGTTTGCCCGGCCACCGGCGCCGGTCCACCGGCTCGACCGCGACACTTCCGGCTGCCTGCTGCTGGCGCGCAATCCCAAGGCCCTGAAGCGCTTTGCGGCCGCCTTCGAGGCGCGGCTGGTGGAGAAGCGCTATCTCGGGATCGTGGGCGGCCCCGTTGGCGGAGAAGAAGGCACGATTGCGCTCTCGCTGTCCAAGATCAGCAGCGCCGCCGATGGCTGGCGGATGATCGCGGCGAAGAAGGGCAAGCCGGCGGTGACCCACTGGCGCAAGCTGGCCGAGAATGGCGGGCTGACCCTGGTCGAGTTCCGCCCGGAAACCGGCCGCACTCACCAGATCCGCGTCCATGCCGCCCATGCCTTCGGCCATGCCCTGCTCGGCGACGAGCGCTACGGCGGCAGGCCGGGGCCGCGAACCATGCTCCATGCGGCAGACCTGGTGGTGCCGCGCCCTGGCAAGGAGCCGGTGCGCGCCCATGCTCCGCTGCCGGCGGACTTCGTGCGCCTGGGCTTTGCCGATCCGCAGGACAGCCTGGCGAAGGAGCCGGAATGAGCGCCGAGGCAGCCGCCGAAGAGGCGATTGCCCGGGCCATGGCCCATGCCAGCGAAAGCTTCGTCACGGCCACGGGCCCGGGCGGGCAGAACGTCAACAAGGTGGCGACGGCAGTGCAGCTGCGGGTCAACGTCTATGCCTTGCGGCTGGCCCCGCCGGTGTTCCATCGCCTGAAGGACCTCGCCGGATCGCGGATGACCGCGCGGGGCGAGCTGCTGCTGGTGGCCCGGCAATACCGCACCCAGGAGCAGAACCGCGCCGATGCGCGCGAACGGCTGGCGCAGCTGCTGCGCGAGGCGCACCGGCTGCCGGAGAAGCGGGCCAAGAGCCGGCTCAACCGGGTGGGCAAGACCCAGCGGCTGGAGGGCAAGAAGCGCCGCGGGACGGTCAAGGCCGGGCGGGGGCGGGTTGCGCTTGATTGAGCGGGCGGGCGTCGTCCCGGGCTTGACCCGGGACCGCTAGCCGATGCGAAGCTGGGAGGTCGCCGGCGAGCACCCGTCGGGAAGGTCACAGCGCCAAATTGGACAGCGGTCCCGGGTCAAGCCCGGGACGACGTCAGTTCGCTGGCTGGGTTGCCCTCGGCGCCGCGGCGATGCGGGGCGGCTGTTCGCTTTCGATCATCTCGGCCGCTTCGTCGAGCGCGCGGGCCTCGCCCACGGTGACGCCGCCTGGGCCCGGCGCATTATCGGGCTTGGCGCAGGCGGCAAGGCCTACCGTCAGCAGGAGGACAAAGGCGGCGGCCGGTCGCATCGGGGCGTGTGGCAGGTGCGGGCGGCAGGAGCGGGCGCCGGGCCCGCCCCTGTGGCTCACATCTTCTTTTCGGCCTGGTCGATCGCCTTTTCGGCGCCCGGCTTGACCGTGACCGGCTTTTCGGCGCCATCGCCGGCGGCGTCGAAATCGGCCGCGGCAGCGGCGGCGGCAGCGGCGGCGTCATTGGGCTTGGCGCCCGCGTTGGGATCGGCCGCTTCGGTGGCGCCGGCATCGGGCGAGGGCATGGCGGCGACCGTGCTCATGGTTTCTTCGGCCGGCATCTCGACATTGTCGGGCGTGGCCTGTTCGCTCGCAGTGTCGGAGCTGCCGCAGGCGGCGAGGAGGAGCGAGGCGGCGCCGAGCAGCGCAAAGGAGATGGACTTGTTCATGGGCAGCGGCCTTTCGGATGGCAGGGCAAGTTGCGCAGTCCTCTAGCCGAGGCAGGGGCCCGGGCAAAGCCCCGAGGCTGCGGATTTGCGACGTGGTGCGCACCCTTGCAGAGATATAAAGGAATCTTTATATGCGCCTCGCAATGAAGCTCGAACCCACCCTGCGCGCCCTGGCGGACCTGACCCGACTGAGGATCATGCGCCTGCTGGCCGACATGGAGCTGGCGGTGGGCGAACTGGCGCAGGTGCTGGGGCAGAGCCAGCCGCGAGTCTCGCGCCACATCAAGATCCTGTGCGATGCGGGCCTGGCCGAGCGGCGGCGCGAAGGCTCGTGGGTGTTCCTGCGGATCGCGGTGGACGAAACCGGGGCTCCGCACCTCGGCACGGCCGTGGCCCGGCTCCTCGCCACAGGCGAGGGCGAGGACCCGGCCTTCGCCGCCCGCTGCGCCGAGGATCGCCGGCACCTGGCCGCGATTCGCGCCGCGCGCGAATCGCAGGCCGCCGGCTGGTTCGCCCGCCACGCGGCCGAGTGGGACACGCTGCGTTCGCTCCATTCGCCCGACGATCTGGTCGAAGGCGCGCTGGCCCGGCAGTTGGGGTCCCGGCTTGGCGCCCTGCTTGACGTCGGCACGGGCACGGGGCGCATGGCCGAGCTGTTCGCACCCGCCGCCGAGCGCGTCGCCGCGCTCGACAAGAGCCCGGAAATGCTGCGCCTTGCCCGCGCGCGGCTGCAGCACCTGCCGGCGGGCAAGGTCGACCTGCTGCAGGGCGATTTCACCGCATTGCCCTTTGCCGAGGCCGCGTTCGATACCGTGCTGTTTCATCAGGTGCTGCACTATGCGCAGGAGCCCGAGGTGGCCCTGGCCGAGGCGGCGCGGGTCACCCGCCCGGGCGGGCGCGTGGCCGTGGTCGATTTCGCCGCGCACGACCGCGAGGATCTGCGCACCCTGCACCAGCACGCCCGGCTCGGCTTTTCCGACGAACAGATGCTGGCCCTGCTGACCGCCGCCGGCTTTGGCCCGGACCAGCCGCTGGCAATCCCCGGCACCGGGGCCGGCCAGCCGCTCACGGTCAAGATCTGGACTGCAACCCGCCCCGTCGCGACCGGCGCTGCGACCGACAAGACCCGAAAGGCTGTTTCGTGATTCCCACTGACCTCCCCGGCCCCGCGTTTGCCGACCTGCCGGGCGACATCTCGGTTTCCTTCGAATTCTTCCCGCCCAAGAGCGAGAAGATGGAAGCCCAGCTGTGGGAGGCGATCACCGAGCTGGCGCCGCTGGACCCGAGCTTTGTCTCCGTCACCTATGGCGCGGGCGGATCGACCCGCGAGCGGACCCATGCGACCGTGGCGCGGATCGTCAACGAAACCGCGCTGGTTCCCGCCGCGCACCTGACCTGCGTGGGCGCGAGCAAGGGCGAGATCACCGAGATCGCCGACCAGTACTGGGAATCCGGCGTGCGCCACATCGTCGCGCTGCGCGGGGATCCCTCGACCGGAGCCGGCACGAAGTTCGAGCCGCATCCGCAGGGCTATGCCAGCGCGGCGGAACTGGTGGCGGGGCTGAAGGCGCGGCACGACTTCGAGATTTCGGTGGCGGCCTATCCGGAAGTCCATCCCGATGCCGCCAGCGCGGAGGCCGACCTCGACAATCTCAAGCGCAAGCTCGACGCCGGGGCGACCCGGGCGATCACCCAGTTCTTCTTCTCGACCGATGCCTGGTTCCGCTTTGTCGACAAGGCTCTCGCAGCAGGCATTTCCGCGCCGATCCTCCCGGGGATCATGCCGGTCACCTCTTTCGCCGCGATCCGCCGGATGAGCGCCAACACCGAGATACCGGCGGCGATGGAAACCATGTTCGAGGGCCTCGACGAGCGCCCCGGCCCGCGCGCGCTCGTCTCCGCCGTAGCGGCCGCCGACCTGTGCCAGCGGCTCTACGCCGGCGGGGTGCGCGACTTCCATTTCTACACGCTCAACAAGGCCGAGCAGGCCTATGCGATCTGCCACCTGCTCGGATTGAGGCCGAAACAATGACCCAGCTTACCCCCAGCGCCGCCCGAATTGCCTTCCAGGCCGAAGCCGCGAAACGCATCCTCATCACCGACGGCGCGCAAGGCACCGAATTCCAGAAGATGGGACTCACCGAGGCGGACTATGCGGGCAACCTCGGCCTGTCGCACGACCAGAAGGGCAACAACGACATGTTGTGCTTGGCGAGCCCGCAGGCCGTTGAGAAGGTCCACCGCGACTATTTCGACGCCGGCGCCGACATTGCCGAGACCAACACCTTCTCCTCCAACCGCATCAGCCAGGCCGACTACGGCGCCGAGCATCTCGTGCGCGAGCTCAACGTGGCGGCGGCAGGGATCGCACGGCGGATCGCGGACGAATACGCCGCGAAGGATGGCCGGCCGCGCTTTGTGGCGGGCGGGATCGGGCCGACCAACAAGACGCTTTCCCTTTCGCCCGACGTCAACGATCCGGGCTACCGCGAGATCGATTGGGATTTCCTGGTGGACGTCTACAAGGAGCAGGCCGCCGCGCTGATGGAAGGCGGGGCGGACTTCATCCTGATCGAGACGATTTTTGACACGCTCAACGCCAAGGCCGGGATCATGGCCTGCAAGCAGCTTGAGCGCGAGCTTGGCCGCGAGGTGCCGATCATGCTGTCGATGACGCTGACCGACCTTTCCGGCCGCAATCTTTCGGGCCATACCGTCGAGGCATTCTGGCACGCGGTGCGCCATGCCAGGCCGCTGACAGTGGGGCTGAACTGCTCGTTCGGCGCGACCCAGCTGCGGCCGCACGTGAAGCTGCTGAGCGAGATCGCCGACAGCCTGATCATGGTCTATCCCAATGCGGGGCTGCCCAATGAGCTCGGCCAGTATGACGAGCAGCCGGTGACCACCGCCGGGCTGGTCCACGAATGGGCGGCGGCCGGGCAGGTCAACGTGCTCGGCGGGTGCTGCGGATCAACCCCGGCGCATATCGCGGAGATGGCCAAGGCCGTGCAGGGCCTCGCCCCGCGCAAGGTGCCGGTGCTGGACCATGTCACGCGGCTGGCGGGGCTTGAGCCCTTCATCATGGCGGCTTGAACAAAAATCCTCCCCGCTGACGGGGAGGGGGACCACCCGAAGGGTGGTGGAGGGGGCTCACCGGCTACGCCGCGCCCGCCCCCAAGCCCCCTCCACCGTCCTGCGGACGGTCCCCCTCCCCACCAGTGGGGAGGATCGAAAGAGAAGACGATGACCCAATCCACTGCCCGCTTCGTCAACATCGGCGAGCGCACCAATGTTACCGGCTCGGCCGCGTTCAAGAAGCTGATCCTTGCCGGCGATTATGCCAAGGCAGTCGAAGTCGCGCGCCAGCAGGTCGAGAACGGCGCCCAGGTGATCGACGTCAACATGGACGAGGGCCTGCTCGACGCGGTCGCGGCCATGACCACTTACCTCAAGCTGATCGCCGCCGAGCCCGACATCGCACGGGTGCCGGTGATGATCGACAGCTCCAAGTGGGAAGTGATCGAGGCCGGGCTCAAGTGCGTCTCGGGCAAGCCGATCGTCAACTCGATCAGCATGAAGGAGGGCGAGGAGCCGTTCCTCGCCGCTGCGCGCAAGTGCATGGACTATGGCGCGGCCGTGGTCGTCATGGCCTTCGACGAGAAAGGCCAGGCCGACACCAAGGCGCGCAAGGTCGAGATCTGCACGCGGGCCTATAACCTGCTGACCGGCATCGGCTTCCCTCCGGAAGACATCATCTTCGATCCCAACGTTTTCGCGGTCGCCACCGGGATCGAGGAGCACAACAACTACGCGGTCGACTTCATCGAGGCGGTGAAGGAAATCCGCGTTGCCTGCCCGCACGTCCACTTCTCGGGCGGCCTGTCCAACCTCTCCTTCTCGTTCCGCGGCAACGAGCCGGTGCGCCGCGCAATGCATTCGGTGTTCCTCTACCATGCGATCCCCGCCGGGCTCGACATGGCGATCGTCAACGCCGGCCAGCTCGACGTCTACGACCAGATCGACCCGGCCCTGCGCGTGGCCTGCGAGGACGTGATCCTCAATCGCGATCCCGATGCCACGGAGCGGCTGATTGCCCTTGCCGAAAGCTTCAAGGGCAAGGATGCCGTCGCCGAGAAGCAGGCGGAGGAATGGCGGGGGTGGGAGCCGGTCAAGCGGATCGAGCATGCGCTGGTGAAGGGCCTCGATGCCTTCATCGTCGAGGATACCGAGGAGATGCGGGCAGCCGTGGCGGCGCGCGGGGGGCGGCCGATCGAGGTGATCGAAGGCCCGCTGATGGACGGCATGAACGTCGTCGGCGACCTGTTCGGCTCGGGCAAGATGTTCCTGCCGCAGGTGGTGAAGAGCGCCCGCGTGATGAAGAAGGCGGTCGCCCACCTGATCCCCTTCATCGAGGCGGAGAAGGACGAGAACTCCAGGGCCAAGGGCCGGATCGTCATGGCCACGGTCAAGGGCGACGTGCACGACATCGGCAAGAACATCGTGGGCGTGGTACTCCAGTGCAACGGCTACGAGGTGATCGACCTCGGCGTTATGGTGCCCTGGTCAAAGATCCTCGAAACCGCCGCGCAAGAAAAGGCGGACATCATCGGCCTGTCGGGCCTGATCACGCCCTCGCTGGACGAGATGGTGACCGTGGCCGAGGAAATGCAGCGCGCCGAGATGACCATCCCGCTGCTGATCGGCGGGGCGACGACCTCCAAGGTCCACACCGCGCTGCGCATCGATCCGGCCTATGACGGCCCCGTGATCCACGTGCTGGATGCCAGCCGCGCGGTTGGCGTTGCCAGCCAGCTGCTGAGCGACACCCAGGCGACCGGCTTCATCAAGGCCACCGCCGCCGATTACCAGCACGTGCGCGACGCGCGCGCCGGCAAGGGCCAGAGCGAGCTGCTCCCGCTGGCCGATGCCCGGGACAATGCCTATCCCGCCGACATGAGCGACAAGGCCCCGCCGCCGGAGCAGCCGGGCCTGCACGTGTTCGAGGACTGGGACCTGGCCGACCTGGTCGAGACCTTCGACTGGACGCCGTTCTTCCGCGCCTGGGAGCTGGCCGGGGTCTATCCCGCGATCCTCGACGACGATGTCGTCGGCGAGAGCGCCCGCAGCCTCTATGCCGATGCCAGGGCCATGCTGGACAAGATCGTCAGCGAGAAGTGGCTCACCGCGAAGGGCGTGGTCGGCCTCTGGCCCTGCGCCCGCCATGGCGACGACGTGGTGCTCCACCCCGACAGCGACGAGACCAGCGTGCGCCTGCCGTTCCTGCGCCAGCAGTTCGCCAAGAGCCGGGGCCGCGCCAACTTCTGCCTTGCCGATTTCATCGACCCGGCGGGCGACTGGCTTGGCGGCTTCGCGGTCGGCATCCACGGGATCGAGCCGCACCTCGCCCGCTTCAAGGCCGCGCACGACGACTACTCCGACATCCTGCTCAAGGCCCTGGCGGACCGCTTCGCCGAGGCCTTCGCCGAGCGCCTGCACCAGCACGTGCGCACCACCCTGTGGGCCTATGCCCCGGGCGAGCAGCTCACCAACGAGGCCCTGATCCGCGAGCAATACCGCGGCATCCGCCCGGCGCCGGGCTACCCCGCCTGCCCGGACCACTCGCTCAAGCCGATCCTATTCGATCTGCTGAAAGCGCAGGAAACCGCCGGGATTACGCTGACCGAAAGCCAGGCCATGCTGCCGACCTCGGCGGTGAGCGGCTTCTACTTCGCGCACCCGGAGAGCCAGTATTTCGGCGTGGCGCGGATCGGGCGCGACCAGCTGGAGGACTATGCGGCGCGGCGCGGGGTGGACCTGGCCACGGCAGAGCGCTGGCTACGGCCGAACCTGGACTGACCGTCTCGATCCTCCCCTGCAACCAAGTCCGCCCACCGTCGTTACCCCCAAGGCTGCGTGCAGCCGGGGCTGACGACGACAACGACAGGCGGAGACGTCAATGGACCGGCGTGTTTTCCGGCCGAGGATCGCCGTGGGCGGCGTGCCCGTTCATGCGATGCTCGTGCCTTTCCCGATCGTCTGCTTTACCGGCGCGCTGCTGACCGACCTTGCCTATGCGGCGAGCGCGCAGGTGCAGTGGACCAACTTCTCGCAGTGGCTGCTGCTGTTCGGCACGGTCTTCGCCGGGCTGGCGGCCGTGTTCGGCTTGATTGACTACTTCAGCGCACCGCGCGAGCGGCGTCCGGCAATCGGCATGTGGCACATGGCGCTGAACCTCATCCTGTTCGTCGTCGCCGTGTTCAACAACCTCGTTCACGCCCGCGACGGCTGGACCAGCGTGGTGCCGACGGGCCTCACCCTGTCGATCATCACCATGCTGCTGCTGATCGTCAGCGGCCATCTGGGGCACCGGCTGGCCTACCGCCACGTGGTGCGGGATCTTGAGGAGGACCGGCCATGAAGCGCCTCACCGCCCTCCTGCTGACAGGGGCCGCCCCCCTTATTGTTCTGGCCGCCTGCAGTCGCAGCGCCGAGCCGCCGACCCAGTTCGGGTTCAACCCCAAGCTGCCTGAACCCAGGCAATTCCTGCTGCCGCCGATGGGGATCGCCAATCCGGTCGGCTGGGACAAGACCGGCGCCGGGGCCATGCCCACCGTGCCGCCGGGCTTCGTGGTGCAGGCCTTCGCCAAGGGGCTCAATTCACCGCGCAACGTGCTGCCACTGCCCAATGGCGACATAATCGTCGCCACCGCGGGCGGACCCGACATGGAGCCGAACCTGCGGCCCAAGTCGTTCATCTTCCAGTGGCTGATGAACACCTCGCACGGCGGCGAAAAGGGCGCGAACTCCGGTGAGAACGCCCTGCTGCTGCTGCGCGACACCAACCACGATGGCCTCGCCGACCAGACCATAACCCTCGCCAAGGACCTGCCCTCGCCGTTCGGCCTCGCCTGGGGGAACGGCACGCTCTACGTCGGCATGACGGATTCGGTCTGGCGCTATCCCCTGGTGGCAGGGCAAGCCGCGCTGGGCCCGGGTTCGCTCGTAACCGAACTCCCCGGCGGCCCGATCGACCACCACTGGACCAAGTCGATCACCCTGAGCCCCGATGGCACCAAGCTCTATGCGGGCGTGGGCTCCAATTCCAACATCGTCGAGAACGGGCTCGAGGCCGAGCACGGGCGGGCAATGATCTGGGAAGTCGATCCGGCAACCGGAGCGCGGCGGCCGTTCGCCACGGGTCTGCGCAATCCCAATGGACTGACCTTCTACCCCGGCTCGAACACGCTCTACGCCGTGGTCAACGAGCGCGACGAACTGGGCAACAATCTCGTCCCCGACTACATGACGTCGGTCAGGCCAGGCGCGTTCTATGGCTGGCCGTGGTCGTGGTACGGCCAGCATGTCGACGTGCGGGTCCAGCCGCAGCGGCCGGACATGGTGGCGAAGGCCGTGATCCCCGACTACTCGCTTTCGGGACACGTCGCCGCCCTCGGCCTCGCCTTCCTGAAAGGGGGCAACTTCCCTGCGCACTACCAGGGCGGCGCCTTCATCGGCGAACATGGTTCGTGGGACCGCAACGTGCTCAACGGCTACCAGGTGGCCTTCGTGCCGTTCGTCAACGGCCGGCCGAGCGGCACGCCGGAGACATTCCTCGGCGGGTTCACCACCGGCAAGGGGCACGATGTGCATGGCCGCCCGGTGGGGCTGGCCTTCGGTCCCGATGGCGCGCTTTATGTCGCGGACGATGCCGGGAAGACAATCTGGCGCATATCGTGGCGTGGAAACGGCGGAACCTGAGCATTCTTCGCTGAGCTGCGGTTCCGCAGCCCCGCGCGATCTGCCATAGCGGCGCGGTGATCGAAACGGCCGCGCCCGACCTGCATGACGCGCTCCACGCAACCTTTGGGTTCACCGCATTTCGCGGGGTCCAGGAGGATGTGGTGCGCCGCGTACTCGCCGGGCGCTCCACCCTCGCCGTCATGCCCACCGGAGCGGGCAAGTCGCTGACCTACCAGCTACCGGCGGTGATGCTGGATGGCACCTGCGTGGTGGTCTCCCCGCTGATTGCGCTGATGCATGACCAGCTGCGCTCGGCCAGGGCCAATGGCATCCGCGCCGCGACGCTCACCAGCGCCGACATGGACCGCGAGGCGACGATAGACGCCTTCCGCGCCGGTGAGCTGGACCTGCTCTACGTCGCCCCGGAACGGGCCAGCCAGCCGCATTTCCGCGAGCTGCTGAGCCGGGCCCGGGTATCGCTTTTCGCGATCGACGAGGCGCACTGCGTTTCCGAATGGGGCCACGATTTTCGGCCGGATTACCGCCTGCTGCGGCCGTTGCTTGATGAATTTCTGCAGGTCCCCCGCCTCGCGCTCACGGCCACGGCCGATGCCCACACCCGGGCCGACATTCTCACCCAGCTCGGCATTCCCGATGACGGCCTGATCGTCGCCGGGTTCGACCGGCCGAATATCCGCTACACCATCACCGGGCGCGACCAACCGGTGCAGCAGCTGAAGCGGCTGATGGCGGAGAACCCGGGGCCGGGCATCGTCTATGCGCAGACCCGCGCGCAGGTGGAGCGGCTGGCCGAGCAGCTGGGCGCAACCGGCCGATCGGTGCTGCCCTATCACGCGGGCCTCGCGCCGGAAGTGCGCGCCGGCAACCAGGCTGCCTTCGTCGCCAGCGAGGACATGGTGATGGTGGCGACCATCGCCTTCGGCATGGGGATCGACAAGCCCGACGTGCGCTTCGTCGCCCATGCCGGCCTGCCGAAATCCATCGAGGCCTACTATCAGGAAACCGGCCGTGCCGGACGCGATGGCGATCCGTCGGTGGCGGTCATGCTGTGGGGTGCCGACGATTTCGTACGGGCCCGGCAGCGGCTCGGGGAAGTCGACCAGTCGCGCCTGCCCAGCGAACGGGCACGCCTCGATGCCCTCGCCGCGCTGGTCGAGACCGCTACCTGCCGCCGCGCGATCCTGCTGCGGCACTTCGGCGAGGACCCGCCGGCCACCTGCGGCAACTGTGACAACTGCCTCGATGCGCCCAGTGTGACCGACGGAACGATGACCGCCCAGAAACTGCTATCCGCCGTTTACCGCACCGGACAGACCTATGGCCTGGGCCATGTCGAGAAGGTGCTGACGGGGGCGAGCGATCCGCGCGTGATCGAGCGGGGGCATGACCAGCTTTCGGTCTTCGGCATTGTCGGCGAGGACGAGGCGCGGCTGATCCGGCCGATCGCCCGCGCCCTCCAGGCCCGCGGCGCGCTGCTTGCCACCGAGCATGGCGGGCTGCGGCTCGGCGGCGATGCCAAGGCGATTCTCAAGGGCGAGGCCGAGGTGAGCGTGGTCGTGCCGCCGAAGAAGGAGCGCACCGGGCGCCGGGTGCGGGGCGGCGCAGGCGCGGGCGGCGCGGCAAACCCGGTCGGCGATCCGCTGTTCGACGCCCTACGCGGCCTGCGCCGCGAACTGGCGCAGGACGCGGGCGTGCCGCCTTATGTGGTGTTCCACGATTCAGTCCTGCGCGAGATGGCGGCCACCCGGCCATCATCCCGCGCAGAACTTTCCGCCATCGGCGGGGTCGGCACCCGCAAGCTCGAGGCTTACGGGGACGCCTTCCTCTCGCTGATCAGGCAGTTCTAGGCCTGCGCCGCGCCAGCTTGGACAGGCGGTCCTTCAGCGCCAGCTTGAGCTTCTTGAGCCGCACGATCTCCAGCGGATCGACCCAGCGACGGCGCTGGGCATCGCGCAGTTCGGCATCGAGCCGCTGGTGGCGCTCCAGCAAGCGGAAGAAACGGTCGGACATGATAATGCTCCTCGAAACACAGGTTGCTTCGATCGGATGTGCCGACGCCGGGCTTAGGGGGAACGGGGGAGGACCCGGGCCACAGCATCGGCAACATCCGATGCGGTCCGACATCACGCAGCGCACCTGCCGAAGGGCCAGGTCCGGGAATTGGCGCCGGGGTTACAATGCGCCTGTCCGGTAGAGCGCCGCGCCAGAGGGGCCCGGTCCGCCCGATCTTATTAAGAGCGATTCGGTCTTTTATCAAGCCCCGGCGCCGGCACCTTCGTTAGCTTGCCCGAAAGGACAGGGGTGGTAGGCTCTGCCGATCCTTTGCAATGGGGCGGGCAATGAACGACGAACCTGTGGCGATGACCTCCAGCCGCGAGCGCGCGGCATGGAGCACCAGTGGCTATCTCATGCTGGTGATCTTCCTTGCGCTCGCCTTCCTGCTGGTGGTGCGGATCGGTACCTTCAATGGCGAGGACGGCCAGGTCGGCACATTCCTTGGGGGCGTGTTCCTGCTGCCGATTGCCCTGATCGTGATCGCCAAGGGCTTCTACATGATCCAGCCCAACCAGGCGGCGGCAATCACCCTGTTCGGCTCATACCGGGGGACCGACCGCAACCACGGGCTGCGCTGGGTCTGGCCGTGGATGGGCAAGACGCGGGTTTCGGTCCGCGCCAACAACGTCGTTTCCGAAAAGCTCAAGGTCAACGACCTGCGCGGCAATCCGATCGAGATCGCCACCAACGTTGTCTGGCGCGTCGCCGATACCGCCCAGGCCCTTTTCGACGTCGACGACTACAAGGCCTTCGTGTTCGTCCAGATCGAGGCTGCGGTCCGCGCGATCGGCTCGCGCTACCCCTATGACGACATCGAACACATGGAAGTGACCCTGCGCGGCAGCCACGACCAGATCAACGCCGAGCTGCGCACCGAACTCAACAGCCGCCTCGCCATCGCCGGGATCACGGTCGACGAGTGCGGGCTGACCCACCTCGCCTATGCCCCCGAGATCGCCGGCGCCATGCTGCGCCGCCAGCAGGCCGAGGCGGTGATCGCCGCCCGGCGCAAGCTGGTGGAAGGCGCGGTATCGATGGTGGAGATGGCGCTGACCCAGCTTTCGGAGAAGAACGTCGTCCATCTCGACGACGACCGCCGCGCGGCGATGGTGGCCAACCTGATGGTCGTGCTGTGCGGGGAGCGCGATACCCAGCCGGTGGTGAATACGGGGATGGGCGCTTAGACCCTGGTTGGGGGTGAGGACGCCGAATAAGCCACGCCCAACAATCCGCCCCACCCCGGGACACCCCGTTCGCCCCTCTCCGCACCGGGCAAGTTTCCGGATAGTCTCCCTCCATGCGCAAGATCCCCCTCACCGCCGCCCTCGCCCTGCTCGCCGCCGCGCCCTCGCTGGCCCAATCCGAAGCGCCCTACACCGTCGTCGAGACCGGCCAGCGGTTCGGCCGCCTGCAGGATGCGGTGAACGCCATCGGCGATGGCATGGGCACGATCCGCCTCGCCGGTGGCGACCACCGCGACTGCGCGGTGCAGGAGCGGGGCGATGTGGCCTATGTCGCCGCCACGCCGGGCGCGGCCACGCTTTCGGGCACGGCCTGCGAGGGCAAGGCGGCGCTGGTCCTGCGCGGGCGATCGGCCCGGGTCGAGGGGCTGATCTTTGCGGGCATCCGCGTGGCCGACTTCAACGGCGCGGGCATTCGCATCGAGCGGGGCAACCTCGCCGTCAGCCAGGCATGGTTCCATGACAGCCAGCAGGGCATCCTCTCGGCCGGCGATCCGGCCGGCACGATCACGGTCGACAAGTCCACCTTCACCCGACTCGGCACCTGCGAGGGTGGTGGCGGCTGTGCCCATTCGCTCTACATCGGCGAATATGGCGCGCTGACGGTCACCCGCAGCCGGTTCGAGGCCGGACGCGGCGGGCATTACCTGAAAAGCCGCGCGGCCCGCGTCACCATCCTCGACAATTCGTTCGACGATGCCGCCGGCAAGGGCACCAACTACATGATCGACCTGCCCAACGGCGCAACGGGGCGGATTGCCGGCAACTGGCTGATCCAGGGCGCGAACAAGGAAAACCATTCTGCCTTCATCGCCATTGCCGCCGAGGGGCGCGGCAACAGCTCGGCGGGTTTGGCGATCCAGGGCAACGTCGCCCGGCTCGGGCCCGGCGTTTCCTGGCGCAGCGTGTTCGTGGCGGATTGGTCGGGCGATCCGCTGGCGATCGGCGCCAACCAGCTGGGCGACGGGCTGACAAGGTTCGAACGCCGCTGAAATTTGCCTTCCAGCCAATGACTTCCTAGATGGTGACGATGATCGCCGCGCTCCCCCGTTTGCTGCTCGCGCGCCTGCTGGGCGCCCTGATGCTGCTGACCGTGGCGCTTCAGGCCGGCATGCCCTTTGCCGCCCCGCTTGAGCGGGTCCACGGCTCGGCGTTCAGCGCCGCGACCCATGAGGTGGCGTTGACGACCGACCGGCGCGTGCAAGCGGTCCGCCCAGCGCTCGCGCCCGAGCCGCGCCTGCCTGCGATTGAGCCGCTATCGGCTCCGCCTCCGCCTCTCGCCGCGCCGATCACGCCGCGTCCATTCTCGACCGGTCCGCCGCCGCGCGAAGAGATCGCCCGGCGCCCTGCTCCACGCGCCCCGCCTTTCGCCTGAACAGACCCGTTCGGCGGCATTGCCGCCTTCAACTGTTCAGGAGTCCTACCCATGTCCCAATCCGAAGCCGCCCGCGCCGCCCGGCGCGGCGAGATCGAAGCCATGCTTGCGCGTTATCCGCATCTCTCACCCGAAGCCATCGCCGACCTCGGCCAGTGGTTCGAGAAGGAGGCGAGCTCGCTCGATATCGGCCTCATCGCCTGCAACGACGCCATCGCCGAGCCTTACCGCGCCTTTCGCGCGGAACACGTCGACCCGCTGAAAGGGAAGGACTGGCTGCGCGGAATCGCCTTCGTGGCGGTGATCCTCGCGATCATGGGCGTGCTGTTCTGGCGCGCGTTCTGAGCACGGCCGGGGGTGGGCAGCGCCTGCCCCCGGTCAGCCGAAGCCCGGAGCATAGGTTACCACCCCCGAGGGCGGCGCGCCGTGCAGCACAAGCCGCTGAAAGAACCGTGCGGGCGGACCCGGATAGGCTAGCACAGGGTCGTGAACGAACCCGAAGCGGGCGTAATAGTCCGGGTTGCCGAGTACCACGCAGCCGCGGGCCGACCGTTCGCACAGCAGCGCGAGGCCGGCGCGGACCAGCGCGGCCCCGGCTCCGCGCCGCTGGAACTCGGGCGTGACGGACACCGGTCCAAGACCATACCAGCAGCGGCTGCCATCACTGATCTGCACCGGCGAGAAGGCTACATGGCCGACGATACCGCCTGCAACGGCCACCAGAGACAAGGCGAGATCGCCATCGGCCCGAAGCCGGTCGATGACCTCGGCCTCGTTGCCGTCACTATGCTGCGCGGTGGCGAATGCAGCCGCAGTCACCTGCGCGATCGCCGCAATATCTGAGGGCGCCTCCGCCCGGACTGTCCACCCGCTCACTACAGCAGGTGTCCGGTCCGGTCGCGCTTGGTGGCGAGGTAGCGTTCGTTGTGCGGATTGGCGGGAAGCTTGTGGGCCACCCGCTGCGCCACGGTTACCCCGCAGGCGGCGAGCGCGTCCACCTTGGCCGGATTGTTGGTCATCAGCCGGATCGCATGGACGCCAAGCAGCTCCAGCATCCGTGCCGCCACGGGGAAATCGCGCGCCTCGGTCGGCAGGCCGAGCCGGTTGTTGGCCTCGACCGTGTCGAACCCCAGGTCCTGCAGGCGATAGGCGCGCAGCTTGTTGACGAGCCCGATCCCGCGTCCTTCCTGGCGCAGATAGAGCAGGACGCCCCACCCGCCGCCGCGCGCTTCCTCGGCCATGGCCTCCAGCGCGGCGTGCAGCTGCGGCCCACAATCGCACTTGAGGCTGCCGAGGATATCGCCGGTCAGGCATTCGGAGTGGAGCCGCACGAGCGGCGCGCGGTCGCCGTTCTGCTCACCGATGACCAGCGCGACATGCTCGCGCAGGTCATCCGCGCTGCGGAAGGCGACGATCTCGGTGTCCTCGCAGGCGGCCACCGGCAGGCGGGCGCGGCTGGCGATGACCAGCGCCGCCGGTTCTTTCCAGGCCGCGAGATCGGCGGACGAAACCGGCTGCCCCTCGCCCAGTGGTTCGGGAGCGACGAGAAAGGCCGGAAGGATGCCCGCCAGCCGCGCCAGCTCCATCGCCGTGCGGGCAGCCTCGGCATGATCGATATGCTCGGCGCGGAACGGGCCCTTCAGGGGAAAGCGCAGATCCAGCGCCGGATCGGCAAGGGCGCGGGCGTGAACCAGATCGAAGGCTTCCGCGCCCCGGATCAGCACCGGCGCATCGGGTGCGGCTGCCTCGCGCTGGTTGGCAAGCTTGAGCGTCACCGCGCGCGCCGCCGAGATCAGCATCCGGGGCGCGCTCACCCCGGGGCCAAAGCCCGTCTCCGCCGGAAGCAGAGAGAGCACACCGTCGACCACCACCGGCCAGCCATGGCGCAGCGCATCGAGCGCGAGCGCAAGGCGGCGCGGGGCCGATGTCACAGCGCGAATTCCGTGACGAGGGGCACGTGATCCGAGGGCTGGTCCCAGCGCCGGGTTTCCTCAACCAAGCGGTGGCCGGCCGATTGCGCCGCGAGTTCCGGCGAGGCCCACATGTGATCGAGCCGGCGGCCCCGATCCTTCTCCTGCCAGAAGGTGCGATAGGACCACCAGGTCCAGTTCCGCTCGGGCGCCGGGATGTGCTTGCGGCCGAGATCGACCCAGCCGTGGGCATCGGCGAAGCGCTGGAGGGTTTCCACCTCGAGCGGGGTGTGGCTGACGACCTTGAGCAGGGCCTTGTGATCGTAGACATCACAATCCAGCGGGGCGATGTTGAAATCGCCGACGATCAGCGTCGGCCGATCCAGCTGCTCTGCCCAACGCGTCATCCGCCCGAGGAAATCGAGCTTCTGGCCGAACTTTGGATTGGCCTCGCGGTCGGGAATGTCGCCGCCGGCGGGAATGTAGACGTTCTCCAGCACCACGCCTTGCCCGGGACCGAGCAGTTCGACGCCGATGTGCCGCGCCTCGCCATTGTCCTGCCAGTCATGCCGCGAAATTTCGCGCAGCGGGATGCGGCTGACCGTGGCGACGCCGTGATAGCCCTTCTGCCCATGGACCACCCGGTGCGTGTAGCCGGCGGCCTCGAACACCTCGTGCGGGAACAGGTGCTCGGCGCACTTGATTTCCTGCAGGCACAGCACGTCCGGCCGCTCCTGCTCCAGAAAGCGGACGACCTGATCGGCGCGCAGGCGAACCGAATTGATGTTCCAGGTGGCGATAGAAACCATGCGGGAGGCTTTAGGCATGCGCCGGGGGTTTTGCCAGTGGCAAGGCGGACGCAGGGCCGGAGGGCGCGGCGCTGTCCCGGCCCATGGATGCTGAACCAGGTTCAGCATGACGAGGATGAGAGGTTCCGCTGGGTGTCTGGGTCAGATCGTCGTCAGCCGGGAGCGAGAAATGGTGGCCCCGAGAACCGGCGCGCAGCGACCTTGATGGTCGTGAGCACCGGACGCCGCAGGGGACGCCGTTTTCGCAGCCCCGGCTTGCGGCGATCTGACCCAGACACAAGAAAACCCTCGTGCCGGGGGCAATGGCACGAGGGTTCCTTTTGCGTTCGTCACGCTGCGACAAGGAAGCGATAGGGAGGCATGGGCAACAGGGGGGAAACCCGCCTCGCGCCGCCTTGTCGAGGACCCTTATAGGCCTTCCGCATTGCTCCCAAGTGAACGGAAACTGCAGGATTGTCGCGGTTTGTCGTCCCTATGGGGCAGGTCTGCGACCAACTGCGGCCTCTCAGCGACGACCCGTTTGCCGCGGATCGACATAGCGGAAAATAGTATCGGGCACGTCCATCCCGTAGCGCTGGTTGGCGAGGCGGATGGTCGTCCTGCGGTTCTGCGAATCGAGCGCCACCCAGCTCACCAGCTCTAGCCCGCCAGGCGCGCCGGCCTTGCGGGCGAAGATGAGGGTGATCACGCCGTATTCGGGATGCTTGCGGTCGCGCACCTCGATCGACACGATCCCCGGATCGGTCGCCGGCTGCAGCGTGCCGAAGCGCTTCACGTCGCGCGTGGGGTCGAGCAGGGCGCCGAGCGGCGAATTGCCGATGGGCCAGCGCTGGACCTGGCGGACCTCGTAATCGACCATGGTGAGCGCCTTGCCATCGCCCACGATGAGCATGGGCACGCCCTGCTGGTACTGGAAGCGGATCTTGCCCGGCCGCTTGATGGTGAGCTTGCCGGCCACGCGCTGGCCGTTGCGGTCAGTCTGCAGGAAATCGGCCTGCATCGTGGTGATCGCGCGCAGCGCGTCCACGGCCTGGTCGAGATCGTTGGCGGTCTGCGCCACGGCAGGCGTTGTCAGCCCAGCCGCGATGAGGGGAGCCGACACTACAAGCGCCGCGGAAACCGCGGCGCCCAGCGACTTGCGGAAAATGCCGATCAAGGTGTTCATGCCTCGCTTGTGAAAGAGAAGCCTTGAACCACCAGTGAACCCGCCCGGTTCCGCGGAACCGGGCCAGCGATCACTTGATCTTGGCTTCCTTGAATTCGACGTGCTTGCGCGCGACGGGATCGTACTTCTTGAAGACGAACTTCTCGGTCGAATTGCGCGGGTTCTTCTTCGTGACGTAGAAGAAGCCGGTGTCGGCGGTGGAGACCAGCCGGATCTTGACGGTTGCGGGCTTCGCCATGGCGACGCTTTCCTAAGCACAGGTGTTCAAAACGGATCGAGCGGCGCAACAGCACCGCCCGGCAAGGTTGCGGCCTGTGGGGGGGAATCACCGGAAAGTCAAGGAAGAGAGTCGGCGGGAGGATGAGTGAGCGCAACCCTCTCCCGGGACGAAGCTTCTCACCCCTTGTACGGCTCGATCGGTTCGACCACCCGGTAGGTCTCCTTGCGCGGCTTGCCCTTCAGCGGCTTCAGCTCGAGCGGATCGGGCGGCACTTCACGATCCGGCAAGCGGTCCAGCAGGTCGCGAATCACAGTCAGCCGGCCGCGCTTCTGGTCATTGAATTCCACCAGGGTCCACGGCGCGTCAGGCCTGTGGGTGGCGGCCAGCATGGCCTCGCGGGCCTTGGTATAGGCTTCGTATTTCTCCCGCGCGGCCAGATCGATCGGCGAGAGCTTCCAGCGTTTGAGCGGGTCGTCCAGCCGCTCGGCAAAGCGCTCCTCCTGCTCGTCCTGGTCGCAGGCGAGCCAGTACTTGAACAGCAGGATCCCGTCGTCCACCAGCTGGCGCTCGAACTCCGGCACCTGCTCGAGAAACTGGTGCACCTCGGCATCGGTGGCGAAGCCCATGACTTTCTCGACACCCGCCCGGTTGTACCACGAGCGGTCGAACAACACGATCTCGCCCGCGGCGGGCAGGTGGGCGACATAACGCTGGAAATACCACTGCCCGGCTTCCTGCGGGGTCGGCTTGCCAAGGGCGACGACCCGGCACTGGCGCGGGTTGAGCCGTTCGGCAATCGCATGGATGGCCCCGCCCTTGCCGGCGGCATCGCGGCCTTCGAACAGGACGAGAATTCGCGCGCCGCAATGCTCGGCCCAGCGGGCGGCCACTTCCAGCTCCTGCTGGAGCGGCTTCAGGAGATCGGCATATTCGCGGCGCTTGAGCTTCGACATGGGCGTGCCTCCACAGACCATCCTGCGCCATTCGGCAGTCAAACGCAAAACGGCCGGCGGGCATGCGCTCCCGCCGGCCGCGTGGCGCCGTGTGGCCGAAAGGCCTATTGCGGCGCCTTGTCCATCTTGTCGGCCTTGTCTTCCATGCGGTCGGCCTTCTTGTCGGCCGCGTCGCGCACGGCATCGGCCTTGGCATCGAGCGTGTTCTCGGCCGCGCCGCCCATGGCCTCGCCGGTGGCTTCCATCGAATCGGCCTGGGCATCGCCCGATTCGCGCACGGCCTGGGCCTGGTCCTCGGCCGCATTTTCCTTCTTGCTGTCGCAAGCTGCGAGGCTCAGCCCCATCGCCGCGACAGCGGCCATCATCGTTGCCTTGTAGATCGTACGCATAAGGTCAGCCCCTTTTGCTGGTTCAAGAAAAAGGGACGGCAGCGAAAGCTACCGTCCCTTGTGACGCCGTCAGGCCATACGCTTAGCGCATGGCTCCACGACGGAACAGGTTCACGATGGCAAGAAGCACCACCGCGCCGAGGAACGACACGAGCAGCGCACTGGCGCTGAAGTCGCCCGACATGATGTTGCCGCCGCCGATCAGCGGGTTAAGAATGAAGCCGGCGAGCAGAGCGCCCACGATGCCGACTATGACGTTGAGGAAGACACCCTGGCTCGCGTCGGTGCGCATCACGATGCTGGCGAGCCACCCGAGGATGCCGCCCACGATAATGAGAATGATCAGTCCCATGACGGTAAATTCCTTGTGCTGCTGTCTGCACAAAGAAATCGTGGGAAAGCAGTCGGTTCCCTGAGACTTTGCCAGGTGCGCCCGCCACATCCGTGGTGGGCTGGTGCCGCCAAGGAAAGGCGGAGGCCCTTTCCGCACCGGACAAAGATCCTCAGCGCATCAAAAGCAGCGTCCCGGCCACCGCGCCCGCCACGATGCGGTACCACGCAAACGGCGCGAAGCCCGAGCGGCTGATATAGGCGACGAAGCCCTTGATCACGGCCAGCGCCACGACGAACGAGACCACGAAGCCGATCGCGATCTCGTTCCAGCCGACGGGTCCGAGGCCGTGCATCAGCGCGTCCTTGTTGTCGTGCAGCTCCAGCACGGTTGCCCCGAGCATGGTCGGCACGGCGAGGAAGAAGCTGAACTCGGCCGCCGTGCGGCGTTCGATCCCCATGGCGAGTGCGCCCATGATCGTTGCGCCTGAGCGGCTGACGCCGGGGATCATCGCCACGCACTGAACCAGCCCAACCCCCAGTGCCTGCCCGGTGCGCAGCTGGCCGATGCCGCTGTACGGCCCGGTCCTTGCCGTCTTCTCGATGTAGAGGATGGCGAACCCGCCGACGATCAGCGCGGCGCAGACCACCAAGGGGCTGCCGAGCAGCACGTCGATGTACTTCTTGGCGGCAAGGCCGATCACCACCGAAGGCAGGAAAGCGATGAGCAGGTTGCGCAGGAAGGCGAGGCTGATCTTCTCCAGCCTGAGGATGCCCCAGCCCACGGCCCAGAAAGTCCGCCAGTACTGCACCACCACGGCCAGAATCGCGCCGAGCTGGATCACCACGTTGAACACCTTCCACGTATCGGCATCGAAACCGAAAAGTTCGGTGGCGAGGATCAGGTGTCCGGTAGAGGATACCGGGAGGAACTCGGTCAGCCCCTCGACGATGCCGAGGAGCACGGCGGTGATGGTCAGCGTCATGGGCGCAGGTCATGCCGGGGCAGGGTTGCAGAGGCAAGACGGCGCGGCGCGGATTGCCGATTTGTCATCCGGGCAAACTCTGCCCGCCCAGCCACGGACCTCCGTCATCACTGCAAACCCGGGAGCGACGGAGGTGCGACTGGCGGTTGAGCCCCGTCACCAGATGCGGATCTGGTCCTCGGGCTTGAGGTATAGCTTGTCACCCGGCTTCACCCCGAACGCCTTCTGCCACTCGGTAAAATTCCGCACGATGCCGTTGACGCGGTATTGTGCCGGGCTGTGGGCATCGACCAGCAGCAGCTGGCGCGCCGTCTCCTCGCGGTACTTCGAACGCCAGACCTGGGCAAAGGCCATGAAAAAGCGCTGGTCGCCGGTCAGCCCGTCGATCACCGGCGCGGGCCGGCCCTTGAGGGAGAGGTGATAGGCCCGGTAGGCGAGGCTCAGACCGCCCAGATCGCCGATGTTCTCGCCCAGGGTCAGCCGCCCGTTGACGCAGGTCTGGCCGTTGTCGAACGGGCACAGGCCGTTGTACTGCTTCACCAGCCGATCCGTGAGGGCCACGAAGCGCGCCTTGTCGGCCGCCGTCCACCAGTCGTTGAGATTGCCCGCGCCGTCATACTTGGCGCCCTGGTCGTCGAAGCCGTGGCCCATTTCGTGGCCGATCACCGCACCGATCGCGCCGTAGTTCGCCGCCGGATCGACCGTGGGATTGAAGAACGGCGGCTGGAGAATCGCGGCCGGGAACACGATCTCGTTCATCGGCGGGTTGTAGTAGGCGTTGACCGTCTGCGGGAACATGAACCACTCGGACCGATCCACCGCCTTGCCCACCCGGGCATCGGCGAAGTCCGACTTCCACTTCGCACTGGCCATGGCATTGGCCAGCGGATCGCTGGGCGAAACCACCATCCCGGCGTAGTCCTTGAAGCTGGCCGGGGCGCCAATCTTGGGCGTGAAGGCGGCGAGCTTGGCCTCGGCGGCGGCGCGCGTCTGCGGGCCCATCCACTTGAGGCCGGCAAGGTTCACCGCCATGGCCTTGCGCAGGTTGTCGACCAGCGCCGCCATCTGCACGCGGCTGGCTGCAGGGAAATAGCGCGCGGCATAGATCCGGCCGAGCTGCTCGCCGAGCTGGTTCTCGACCACGGAGAGGCCGCGCTTCCACCGGGGCCGCTGCTCGGGCTGGCCGCCCAGCACCTTGCCGAAGAAGGCAAAGCTCGCCTGGTCGATCCGCTTGGGCAGGTAGCTGGCATTGCCCGCGAGAAACTGCGCCGTCGCCCAGGCCTTCCACACCGCCACCGGCTGGCTGGCCACGTAGTCGAGCATGGCGGGAATGCCGCCGCCCATCTTGGCCTTGGCCTCGTCGGGCGTGATCCGCGCGGCGGCCAGTTGCTCGGCCGTAAGCGGCATTTCAGCAAGGCGCACCGCCTGCGCCCTCGCCGCGCCCGGGCCCATGGCCCCGATAAACCCGGCCAGTTCCGCGCCATGCGGGAGGGCGGCTACCTCGGCCATGGTCAGCTTGTGGTAAGTGAGATCGTCGTTGCGCAGGACCTCGCGGTCCCATTCGATCCGCGCCATGCCGGTTTCAAAGTCGTAGACCTGCTGGGCCATGCCCGCTGGATCGGCATAGCCGGCCTCGCCCAGCAGCTGGGCGAGCAGCGCCTTGTACTGTGCCCGGATTGCCGGGTAGCGCGGATTGTCGGAGAGGTAATAGTCGCGGTCGGGCAGGCCCAGCCCGCCCAGCGACAGGCCCAGCGAATAGACCGCGCTCTGCTTGGGATCGGGGTCGACACTGCCGTTGATCGGGCTCGGCATGCCCGGTTCGGCGAACAGCCTGTACAGGTCAGCCGTGGTCCGCGTCGCTGCGATCCGGTCGAGGAAGGGGCGCGCGGGGGCGAGGCCCGCCCGTTCGATCGCGTCCTCATCCATGAAGGCTTGCCAGGTGGCAACGATCCGCGCCTCCTGCGTGCCGGGGGCAGGCCGACTGGCGACCAGCTCGTCGACGATCCCGCGCAGCCGCCTTTCCGACAAGTCGCGCAGCACCTGGAACGAGCCGTAGCTGGTCTTGTCGGCGGGGATCTCGTGCGCGGCGATCCACTTGCCGTTGACGAAGCGGAAGAAATCGTCGCCCGGCCTGATAGCGGGGTCATTCCACTGCTGCTGCACGCCCGAACGGCCCCAGCCGGTCAGCACCTCTTCCGGGTTCGGCGCGGTTGCCGGCGGCGCGGCCAGTGCCGGGACTGCGGACAAGGCGAGGAGGGAAGCGGCGAAAAGGGGCAGGCGGGGCAGCATCAAGGGATTGTTCCTTGGCAGAAGACGGCGTGGCCCGAGATATGCCGCATGGAGCTTAACCGCCGATTGCAGTCTTTCACCCTGCCGCCATGGCGCGGTCATCGAACTGGAGCGAAGCGAGGCGGGCGTAGAGCCCGCCGGCAGCGGCCAGCTGGTCATGCGGGCCCTCCTCGACGATCCGCCCGCCGTCCATCACCACGATCCGGTCGGCCTGGCGCACCGTGGCGAGGCGATGGGCGATGACGAGGGTCGTGCGGCTGGCCATCAACCGATCAAGCGCGTCCTGAACCAGGCGTTCGCTTTCCGCGTCTAGCGCGGAGGTCGCCTCGTCGAGCAGCAGGATCGGGGCATCGCGAAGGAGAGCGCGGGCAATGGCGATTCGCTGGCGCTGCCCGCCCGACAGGCGCGAGCCGTTCTCACCGAGGAAAGTATCAAGCCCCCCGGGCAATTCACGCAGGAATTCCTCGGCATTGGCCGCGCGGGCTGCCTCCCAGATTGCCTCGTCCGAAGCGTCCCAGTTGCCGTAGCGCAGATTGTCGCGCGCGGAGGCGGCGAACAGTACGCCCTCTTGCGGCACAAGCGCGATCCGGCGGCGGACCTCGGCCGGATCGGCAGAGACCAGCGGCACCCCGTCGAGCTTGATCGTGCCCGTTTGCGGATCGTAGAATCGCTGGGCCAGCTGGAACACGGTGGATTTGCCGGCGCCCGAAGGGCCGACGATGGCCACGGTTTCGCCCGGCTCCACGCTGAGCGAGAATTGCTGGATCGCCGGCAGCTCGGGCCGTGCCGGATAGCGGAAGGTCACACTCTCGAAGGTCAGCCGCCCGCGCGGCGGGTTCGGCAGTTCAAGCGGGCGCGCCGGCGGGGCGATCGCCGGCTTTTCATTGAGCAGTTCGTTGAGCCGGCCCGCCGCTCCCGCGCCGCGCAGCAGCTCGCCATATACTTCGGTCAGCGCCCCGAAGGCTCCGGCGACCAGCCCTGCGGTGACGACGAATGCGGCGATGGTTCCCCCCGAGATCGTCCCGGCGGCCACGGCGCTCGCCCCCTGCCACAGCAGCACGGTGATCGAGCCGAAGACGAGGACCATGACCACCGCGGTCATGATTGAGCGAATCAGAATGCGGCGCTTCGCGGCGGCGAAGGTTTGCTCCACCACAACCGCGAAATTTTCAGCCTCGCGCCCTTCCTGGTTGAACGACTGGACCACCCGCATCGCGCCGAGCACCTCGGCGACCTTGGCGCCGACATCGGCGATCCGATCCTGACTGATCCGCGAGGCACCCTTCAGTCGCCGCCCGAAGGTGACAATGGGCACGATCACCAGCGGGATCACCACCAGCAGCTCCAGCGTCAGCCGCGGAGCCAGGAAGAACAGGTAGATGGTTCCGCCGATACCGGTGATCGCGTTGCGCAGGGCAATCGACACGGTCGTCCCCACAACAACCTCGATCAGCGCGGTATCGCTGGTCATGCGCGAGGAGATTTCCTTGGGGCTGTTCGCCTCGAAGAAGCTGGGAGGAAGGCGCAGGAGATTGGCCTGGACCTTCTCGCGTAGGTCGGCGACGACACGTTCGCCCAGCCAGGAAACGAAGTAGAACCGCACCGCCGTGGCCAGACCCAGCACCAGGACGATGGCTATCAGGCCCTCGAAGGCGTGGGCGATATCGTCGGCCCGGGCACCGCTGCCGAACGCCTTGTCGACGATCATCTTGAAACGCATTGGGATGGCGATCGTGGCCGACGACGTCGTCATCAGCGCAAGCAGGGCGATGCCCACCTGTTTGGGATAGCGCGATCCCAGCTGCCAGATCATGGCGAGCGGGCCGAGATTACGCGCCGGCTTTGCCTCGTCAGGCGCGGCGGCGGCGGCAGCGGCAGCGGAAGGTTGGCGAGCCATCGCGCGGGCCCTAGCGCAGGCGGGCCTGCGGCGGAAGCACCGCATTGCGCATTGCGCAGAATTAATCAGCTTTCGGGGAATTCCGCTCGGACACTCGTTATTATCGATGCTGCATTGCAAAAACGTCTGCATGGTAGCATCTTGATCGCAACCGGTTGCTTCCGCGCACCGCAGATAAGGATCGCGAGCCTTGCTGTACAATGCCTACGAACTGAATCGGGCCTGGCTGACCGGGGCCAGCGCATGGGCCTCGGTCACTGCCGAGCTGCTCAACAACCCCGCCCTGCCGCTGGGCTACAATGGGCTTGGCCCGATCCTCGCCTCGGCGCTCGATGTCTTCGCCCATGCGGCGGCCCCGCGCGGCAAGCCGGAGTTCGGGATCGGCACGGCCACGGTGAACGGCACGACCTACCCGGTCACCGAAGCGATCGTCGTGCGCCGGCCCTTCGGCAACCTGCTGCGCTTCACCCACCCGGGCCTGCCCGCCAATGCGCCGCGCCTGCTGATCGTCGCGCCCATGAGCGGCCACTTCGCCACGCTGCTGCGCGGAACGGTTGCCCGGCTGGTCGAAGGCATGGAAGTGTTCATCACCGACTGGGCCGATGCCAAGCTGGTTCCCGCCGAGGAAGGTACCTTCGATGTCGACGACTACATCGACTACATCGTCGGCTTCCTCGAACACATCGGCCCGGGCGCCCACATGCTCGCAGTGTGCCAGCCCTCGGTCCCGGCACTGGCAGCCACGGCGGTCATGGGCGCGGCCAGGCACCCCTGCCGGCCGGCCTCGCTAACCATGATGGGCGGCCCGGTCGACACCCGCGAGGCGCCGACCAGCGTCAACGACGTCGCCGTGACCCGGCCGCTGTCGTGGTTCAAGCACAACGTCATCGCGACGGTGCCGCTCGGCTACCCGGGCGCGGGCCGGAAGGTTTACCCCGGCTTTCTCCAGCTGGCCGGGTTCATGTCGATGAACCTGCGGTCCCACCTGCAGAGCCACTATCAGATCTTCCAGCACCTGGTGGAGGGTGACGGCGAAAGCGCCGATGGCAAGAAGGCGTTCTACGATGAATACCGTTCCGTCTGCGACATGACCGCGGAATTCTATCTCCAGACGATCGAACACGTGTTCCAGCGCCACTCGCTGCCCAAGGGCGAGTTCGTCCACCGCGGCAAGCCGATCGACCTTGGCGCGATCACCGATACAGCGATTCTCGCGGTCGAAGGAGAGCGCGACGATATCTCGGGCATCGGGCAGACCCGCGCCGCACTCAAGCTGACGACCGGCCTGGCCGAGGACCGCAAGCTCTACCACCTTGCCCCCGAAGTCGGGCACTACGGCATCTTCAACGGCACCCGCTGGCGCAATTCGATCGCACCCGTGGTCGAACAGTTCATCGAGACTCACCGGGCGCGGGAGGAAGCCCGCGCCTGAGCCTCAGGTCGCACCGGCCTCGGGGAAATCCACGGCCTGGATGATCCACTCGGCGACAAGGGCCGGCCGGTCGAACCCTTCGCATTCGAGCGTGGCGTCGAAGCGCAGGCGCCATTGGCGCGGCTTGCGCTCAGTGGCCTCCGCCAGCCGGTAGACGCCCCGTACCCGGCTGCCCGCGGGCACAGGGGCGAGCAGGCGAACCTTGTCCAGCCCGTAGTTGACCCCGGATTCCTGCTCCCAGAACCTGAGCACCGTGGTGGCGAGCCCGCCAAGCAGCGACAGCGACAGGAACCCGTGGGCAATGGTGCCGCCGGTCCCGGTCACCCTTGCAGCAGCCACCGGATCGACATGAATGAAGGTGTGGTCTTCCGTGCAGTCGGCGAAGGCGTCGATCCGCGCCTGGTCGACCACCACCCACGGCGAGATCAGCGTCATGCCGACGTGGTCCGGCAGTTCTCCCAGTCTCATGTGCTCTCCCGGAAATCTTGGCTTGCCGGGCGAGCTTGGCCGCGATCGTCGCGTCAGGCAACCGCCGGGCGCAGCGGCCTCGCCAAGGGGCGCGGCTCGCCCACCCGCTTCAGGTAGGTCCACAGCCCGCATTGCAGGCCAATCAGCATCAGGATGAACGGCTGGAAGGCAATTCCAACGAAGGCGGCGCCCAGCAGGTAGATCAATTGCGCCTGCTGCAAGGCATTGGCCAGCGGCGCCTGCCACTGGCAGTCAGGCCCGGCACCCTCGGCCGCCGCCCTTATGCTCCAGCGCCGTCGGAGCCGCTCCATTTGCCACAGTCCGGATAATTGCAGCCAAAGCCACAGCCCCAGCCCCGGCCAGCCCTGCTCGCCCAGCATCTCGAAATAGCTGGAATGGAAAGCCCGCGCCTGATCGGTCACCGTATGGGTTGCGATGGCCGTGGTGCTTCCGCTGGTCTCGGCGTCGCGCGTCTCGATCACCAGCCGGTTCGAGAGGTAGGCGTAGAACCCGCCACCAAGCGGGTGGTCCTGCACATAGCCGAGCGTCCACTGCCATACGGCGATGCGGGTCGAAGCGGATTGGTCGGCCTCGTGGTTGCCGATGGTACTCATTCGCGCGGTGAAGCTGGTTGGCAGCAGGGGAACCGCGGCCAGCGCCAGCGCGGCTGCTCCGCCCAGATAAAGGAACCGGCGGCGCACCGTGCGCAACATCAACCCACCGAGCAGGGCGATACACAGGAGACCGGTTCGCGCCTGGGTGCCCACCGGAATAAGCAGGCAGGCAAAGATGAGCGCCCCAGCGAACAGGTTCACCAGCCGTCCCTTCGGATAGATCGTACCATGGCGCGCGAGCCACAGGATCAGCGGGATGATCGCGATCGCCACACAGGAAATGATCGACCCTTCATATAGCCCGGCATTGTCCTGCACGAAGAAGTGCAGGGCATTGTAGCCACCGCCGGTCAGCGCAGTCTTGATCCCCCCCGTGATGACGATGGAACCGGCCGAAAGCACCATGAACAGCGCCGCCGCCTCGATCCGCAGGCGCGTGCGCAGGGTCAGCGGCAGGAAGGTCGCGAAGAGCAGCGCTTTCCACACCCAGGACCACTTTTCCGCTGCCTCTGCCGGGAAATCGGCGAGCAGAGTGCTCATCCCGCAATAGGCGAGCAGCGCCAGCAGCAGGCCTTGGCGCAGGGTGAACCGGCTGTCGGCCTTGTCGTCGGCCACCAGCCACAGGCCGAAGGCGGCAAGGAAAGTGATCAGCGAGATCGGGATCGAGGCCAGCAGGTGCCACGAGATCTTCTGCGGCGAGACTATGTCCACGTACAGGTAAGCCAGCACGGCCAGGAACGGCCGCTTGAGCGACAGCACCAGCAGCGCCGCCACGAACAGGAACAGCCCCAGATCAACCATGGGGATCAGCCATGGGGCGGGTCCCGCCGGGAATCCTGATCCAGATCGCCACGCAGCACCAGCCGCCAGGCCGCCAGTGCCAGCAGTCCGTGAGTCAGCATGAGAGCGAACAGATCGACCATCCGGACGGACCTATCCGATCGCGGTTGACGGCGCGTTAAGCCTCTTGCGCTAGGCCCACGGAGCCATGCGCGTCCTCCATGTCCTCGACCATTCCCTGCCGCTTCACAGCGGCTACACCTTCCGCACCCGGGCCATCCTCAAGGCGCAGGAAGGGCTGGGACTGGAGGTGCGCGGGATCACCGGCCAGCGCCACGCCGCCAATGGCGGCTCGGCCGAGGGCTCACTCGAACTGGCCGAGGGCCTGGCTTTCCACCGCGCCCGCGGGCTGCCCGCCGGCCCGCCCGGCCTTCGCGAATGGCGCGAGATCGCGGCCCTTGCCAGCGCGATCGAACGGCTCGCCGGTGACTGGCGGCCCGACGTTCTTCATGCCCACTCGCCCGCGCTGTGCGGCATGGCCGCGCTGATCGCCGGGCGCCGTCTTGGCCTGCCGGTGGTCTACGAAATCCGCGCCTTCTGGGAGGATGCGGCGGTCGGCAATGGGCAGGGCCGCGAAGGCTCGCTCAAGTATCGCCTGACCCGCGCGCTGGAGAACAGGGTCGTCGCCCGCGCCGATGCCGTCGTCACGATCTGCGCCGGTCTGCGCGACGATTTCGTCGCCCGCGGCGTCACCCCGGAGCGGATCACCCTCTCGCCCAACGGGGTGGACCTGACCCTGTTCGGCGCGCCGCCACCGCCCTCCCCGGCCCTGGCTGCCAGGCTCGGCCTTGACGGCGACGGGCCGGTGATCGGCTTCATCGGCAGCTTCTACGATTACGAGGGGCTCGACGTACTGATCGACGCCATGCCGCTGCTGCTGGCGCGTGAGCGCGGTGCGCGGCTGCTGCTGGTGGGCGGCGGGCCGATGGACGCAGCGCTGCGGGCTAGGGCCGCCGCCTCGCCGGCGGCCGGCATGATCCACTTCGCCGGGCGCGTGCCACATGCGGAGGTCGAGCGCTGGTATGCGCTGATGGACATCATGGCCTACCCCCGCAAGGCCAGCCGCCTGACCGAACTCGTCACCCCGCTGAAACCCCTGGAGGCCATGGCCCAGGGCAAGCTGGTCGCCGCCTCCGCCGTCGGCGGGCACCGTGAACTGGTGACCCATGGGGCAACCGGCATGCTCTTCCAGGCCGATGATCCGGCTGCTTGCGCCGCCACGCTCGCGAGCCTCGCCGGAAACCGCCAGGACTGGGAGGCCCTGCGCGAACGGGGCCGGGCCCATGTCCGCGCCAACCATGACTGGGCCGTCAATGCGCGTCGTTATCTCCCTGTTTACCAAGCCGCGCTAGACAAACGGCCATTGTGATGGGGCAACAGGGACCGTGGTTTCGCCGATGAACGCCAAGCTGCACTGGCCAGATGAAAGGCATCCGCACGCCGGCCCGGGCAAGGGCAAGCGCGCGCGGATGGTCGACCATCCCCTGTTTCCCGCCATTCTGGTGCTGTGGTTCGCCGCCCCTCTCGCCTTTATCGCCCTTGCCCTTCCCGCAAGCCTCCTCGAACACGCCGCCGCGGCAATCCGCCTCGACGCGCTGGTGCCCTCGGCCCGGCCCCCGCTCGGCTTCACCGCCCGCGCCCTGCTGGCATTCGCGCTGGCGCTCGCGGGCGGCTTGGGCGGCTGGCTGACGGCACTGGTCCTGCGGCGGCGCACACTCGCCAGCGTCGATCACGCCGATGCGCTGCCGATGGAGGCAAAGGCCGACACCGTGGCGCCGCTGGTCTCCTCGCCCGTGGATGAGGCGCAGGACGACGATGGCGACGATCTCGCCCGGCTGGCCGCCGCCCGCGCGAACCTGCCCCAGCGCCGCCGCGCCCTCACCAGCGAGACCGCCGAAGCGCCCGGCATCCTTGAAATCTCCGCAATACCGGCCCTTGAACCACTCGGCGCCGGACCGGCCGCTGCCGAACCGATAGCGGCGGAAGCAGCGCAGCCCGCATGGGCGCCGGCACCGGTCTCGTCCCCTCCCGCCGGCGAACTGAGCGGAGAAGCCGCCATGCGGCTGTGCGCGGCTCCGCTGGAAACACTGGGCGTGCCCCAACTGGTCGAACGCTTTGCCCTGGCGCTCAAGGCCCGGCGCCTGCGCGAGGCGGATGAACGCGCCAGCCGGGGTCAGCGCGATCCGCTGCCTGCGCAGCCGGTCACCGCTCCCTTCGCCGAACCGCGCGACATGCCGGGCCCCACCGGAGCCCGCCCGTTCGACCTGCCCGCCAGCCAGCAGACTCTCATGCATACCGGCCCCCTGGCAACGCGTCGCCTGCTCTCGGCGGCCGAACTGCCAGTGGATCCCACGACCGAACTGGCGCGCTGGTCACTGCCCGAGCCCGAAGGCGAGGGTGACGATGTCGATGAAGAGCTGTGGCCCGATCCGGCCGCCGCGCAAGACTACTCGTCGCTGACCGATCTGCGACCCGCGACCCGCGTGCCCGCTCCGCTCGCCGACTTCGTGCGGGTGGATGAGCCGGACACGGTGACAAGTGCCGGGGCGCAGCCGGTCGTCGTCTTCCCCGGACAGGCCGTGCCGGGACCTCCGCTTCCGGTTCGTCTTCCCGGAACCGAGGCCCCGGCGAACGCCGAAGAAACCGAACAGGCCCTGCGCGAAGCCCTCGCCGCCCTCCAGCGTCTCAGCGGGACTGGCTGATCCGCCGACAGCAAGGCGGTGACAACGGCACTTTGTGCCGTATGGTTCCCAACCTCGTCGCGAAAACCGGGCGGATCGTGGCCGCGGCAGTACGCGCGCGCATGTTCGCAGTTGCAAAAGCCCCGGCCTGACGCCATTGGCGCAGGTTGCGACACTCGCTGCATTTTTGCGGCCGGGTGAGTCGCGTTTTCGTGTCCGGCAGACCCTTGGACCTCAGGGGGCCGCCGGGAGGCTGTTACAGGATGGATTATTCGATGGGATTCCCGCAGGCCCAGGGCCTTTATGATCCGCGCAACGAACACGACGCGTGCGGCGTCGGCTTTGTCGCCCATATCAAGGGTGCCAAGAGCCACGCGATCATTACCCAGGCTCTCGAGATCCTCAAAAACCTCGACCATCGCGGCGCGGTGGGCGCTGACCCGCTGCTGGGTGACGGTGCCGGCATCCTGATCCAGCTGCCTGACCAGCTCCTGCGCTCGTGGGCCGCCGGCGCAGGCGTCACCCTGCCCCAGCCGGGCGACTATGCCGTCGCCATGTGCTTCCTGCCGCAGGACGAGGCCAGCCGCGCGCTGATCGTCGAAACCTTCGAGAAGTTCATCGAGAAGGAAGGCCAGACCCTGGTCGGCTGGCGCGACGTGCCGGTCACCCTCGACGGGCTCGGCAAGACCGTGCTCGAATCGATGCCGGTGATCCGCCAGTGTGTCGTCGGCCGGGGCGATAGCTGTGCCGACCAGGACGCGTTCGAGCGCAAGCTCCTCGCCATCCGCAAGCAGGTCCAGAACCCGCTCGCCGCCATGGCCGAAAAGCACGGCCTGCCGGGGCTGACCCAGCTCTACATGCCGAGCTTCTCCAGCCGCACCATCGTCTACAAGGGCCTGCTGCTGGCGACCCAGGTCGGCTCGTTCTACGATGACCTGCGCAACCCGGAGGCCGTTTCGGCCCTCGGCCTCGTCCACCAGCGCTTTTCCACCAACACCTTCCCGAGCTGGAAGCTGGCGCATCCCTTCCGGCTGATCGCCCACAACGGCGAGATCAACACCGTTCGCGGCAACGTGAACTGGATGAACGCCCGCCGCCGCACGATGGAATCGGACCTCCTCGGCCCCGATCTCGACAAGATGTGGCCGATCATCCCGCACGGCCAGTCGGATACTGCCTGCCTGGACAACGCGCTGGAGCTGCTGCTGGCCGGCGGCTACAGCCTTGCCCATGCGGTGATGATGCTGATCCCGGAAGCCTGGGCCGGCAACCCGCTGATGGATCCCAAGCGCCGCGCGTTTTATGAGTACCACGCCGCGCTGATGGAGCCGTGGGACGGTCCGGCCGCCGTCGCCTTCACCGATGGCCGCCAGATCGGCGCCACGCTGGACCGCAACGGCCTCCGGCCTGCCCGGTTCTGCGTGACCGACGACGATCTCGTGATCATGGCTTCGGAAAGCGGCGTCCTGCCGATCAAGGAAGACAACATCGTCCGCAAGTGGCGCCTCCAGCCCGGCAAGATGCTGCTGATCGACTTCGCCGAAGGCCGCATCATCGAGGACGAGGAAATCAAGGCCCAGCTCGCCAATGCCGAGCCTTATGAGGAATGGCTGGAAGCCGCCCAGTACAACCTCAAGGACCTCGACGTGGTCGAGCCCGAACTGGCCCAGCTGCCGGTGGAGACCACGAGCCTGCTCGATCGCCAGCAGGCCTTCGGCTACACCCAGGAAGACGTCTCCAAGTTCCTGGAACCGATGGGCGTGCTGGCCGATGATCCGATCGGCTCGATGGGCACCGACACGCCGATCGCGGTGCTGTCGAACCGCTCGCGCCTGCTTTACGACTACTTCAAGCAGAACTTCGCCCAGGTCACCAACCCGCCGATCGACCCGATCCGCGAGGAACTGGTCATGTCGCTAGTGTCGATGATCGGCCCGCGCCCGAACCTGCTCGGCCACGATGCCGGCAGCCACAAGCGGCTCGAGGTTGACCAGCCGATCCTGACGAACGACGACGTCGCCAAGATCCGCTCGGTCGAGGCCGCGCTCGATGGCGCCTTCCGCACGCAGACCGTGGACATGACCTGGGACGCCAGCACCGGCGCCGAGGGGCTTGAGGCCGCGATCAAGGAAATGTGCTGGCTGGCGACCGAAGCGGTTCTCGCTGACAAGAACATCCTGATCCTGTCCGACCGCGCCCAATCGCCCGAGCGCGTGCCCATGCCGGCACTCCTCGCCACCGCGGCCGTCCATCACCACCTCGTCCGCCAGGGCCTGCGCATGCAGACCGGGCTCGTCGTGGAGACCGGCGAAGCCCGCGAAGTGCACCACTTCTGCGTGCTCGCGGGCTACGGCGCCGAAGCCATCAACCCCTACGTCGCCTTCGAGACCCTCGAAGACATCCGCGCGCGCAAGCACCCGGAGCTCGATGCCAAGACGGTCAAGAAGAACTACATCAAGGCCGTCGGCAAGGGCATCCTCAAGGTCATGTCCAAGATGGGCATCTCGACCTATCAGTCCTATTGCGGCGCGCAGATCTTCGACGCGGTCGGCCTCTCGTCCGACTTCATCGAGGCCTATTTCACCGGAACTGCCACCACCATCGAAGGCGTGGGCCTGGCCCAGGTCGCCGAGGAATCGGTCCGCCGCCATGCCGCCGCCTATGGCGACAACCCGATCTACAAGGCCATGCTCGACGTGGGCGGGATGTACGGCCTGCGCCTGCGCGGCGAGGAACATGCCTGGACCGCGCACAACATCGCCGCGCTCCAGCATGCCGTGCGTGGCAACATGCCGGAGAAGTACAAGGAATTCGCCCAGACCATCAACGACCAGTCCGAACGGATGCTCACCATCCGCGGCCTGATGGAGCTGAAGAAGGCAGACCACCCGCTCGACATTTCCGAGGTCGAGCCGGCCGCCGATATCGTCAAGCGCTTCGCCACGGGCGCGATGAGCTATGGCTCGATCTCGTGGGAAGCCCACACCACGCTCGCCGTGGCGATGAACCGCATCGGCGGCAAGTCGAACACCGGTGAGGGCGGTGAGGATCCCAAGCGCTTCAAGCCGCTGGCAAACGGCGATTCGATGCGCTCGTCGATCAAGCAGGTTGCCTCGGGCCGCTTCGGCGTCACCGCGGAATACCTCGTCAACGCCGACGACATCCAGATCAAGATGGCCCAGGGCGCCAAGCCCGGCGAGGGCGGCCAGCTGCCGGGCCACAAGGTCGACAAGACCATCGGCGCAACCCGCCATTCCACCCCGGGCGTGGGCCTGATCTCGCCGCCGCCGCACCATGACATCTACTCGATCGAGGATCTGGCCCAGCTGATCCACGACCTGAAGAACGTCAATTCGGGCGCGCGGATCTCGGTCAAGCTGGTCTCCGAAGTCGGTGTCGGCACGGTCGCCGCAGGCGTCTCCAAGGCGCGCGCCGACCATGTCACGATCTCCGGCTACGAAGGCGGCACCGGCGCTTCGCCGCTGACCTCGCTGACCCACGCCGGCAGCCCGTGGGAAATCGGCCTCGCCGAAACCCAGCAGACCCTGCTGCTCAACAACCTGCGCTCGCGCATCGCCGTCCAGGCCGATGGCGGCATCCGCACCGGCCGCGACGTGGCCGTCGCCGCCCTGCTCGGTGCCGACGAGTTCGGCTTCGCCACCGCGCCGCTGATCGCGGCCGGCTGCATCATGATGCGCAAATGCCATCTCAACACCTGCCCGGTCGGCGTCGCCACCCAGGACCCGGTCCTGCGCGCCCGCTTCACCGGCCAGCCCGAGCACGTGATCAACTACTTCTTCTTCGTCGCCGAAGAGCTGCGGGCGATCATGGCCGAGATGGGCTTCCGCACGGTCGCCGAGATGGTCGGCCGGGTCGATCGGCTCGATACCCGCAAGGCGATCCATCACTGGAAGGCGGAAGGCGTCGATCTCAGCAAGCTGCTTCATCAGGTCCAGCCGGTGGAGGGGACGACCCTCAACTGGTCCGGCACGCAGGATCACGGCCTCGAGAACGCGCTGGATAACGAACTGATCGCCGCCGCCGCCGATGCGTTGACGGCCCAGGCCCCGGTGCGGATCGAACGCAAGGTGATCAACGTCAACCGCACGGTCGGCGCCATGCTCTCGGGCGAGGTCGCCAAGCGCTATGGCCATGCCGGCCTGCCGGACAACACGATCTCCGTCAGCCTCACCGGGGTTGCCGGCCAGTCGTTCGGCGCCTTCCTCGCCCACGGCGTCACGCTCGACCTCGTCGGCGATGCCAACGACTATGTCGGCAAGGGCCTGTCGGGCGGCCGGGTGATCGTCCGCCAGCCCAGCCATGTCGATCGCGAGCCGACCGAAAACATCATCGTCGGCAACACCGTGCTTTACGGTGCCATCGCGGGCGAGGCCTACTTCAACGGTGTCGCCGGCGAACGCTTCGCCGTGCGCAATTCGGGCGCTGTCGCGGTGGTCGAAGGCACGGGCGATCATGGCTGCGAATACATGACCGGCGGCACGGTCTGCGTGCTCGGCAAGACGGGGCGCAACTTCGCCGCCGGCATGTCGGGCGGCGTCGCCTATGTCTATGATGAGGAAGGCAATTTCTCGGCCCTGTGCAACCTTGCACAGGTCGATCTGCTCCCCATCTCCAACACGCGTGACGAGGAGGAAGGCACCGGCCGCCCGCAGCAGCGGTCGAACGGGGCAACCGATCCCGGCATGGGCGACATGCTCCGCCACGATGCGGACCGCATCCGCATCCTGCTGGAGCGCCATCACCTCCACACCGGCAGCAAGCGCGCCCGCGCCCTGCTGGACGATTTCGACAATGCCATTGGCAAGTTCGTGAAGGTGATGCCGAAGGACTATGCCAAGGCGCTGAAGCAACTCGAGGCCGAGCGGCGCGAAGCCGCCTCGGTGGCCGCGGAATAAGTTAGGGTACGACGACCATGGGCAAGGAAACCGGCTTTCTCGAGCTTGACCGCAAGGACCGCACCTATGCGGACCCGAAGGAGCGCCTGACGCACTACAAGGAATTCGTCGTTCCGCTCGAGCCGGGGGCCCTGCGCGCCCAGGCCTCGCGCTGCATGAACTGCGGCATTCCCTACTGTCACAACGGCTGTCCGGTGAACAACATGATCCCGGACTGGAACCACCTCGTCTACGAGGATGACTGGAAGAACGCGCTCGAAACGCTGCATTCGACCAACAACTTCCCCGAGTTCACCGGCCGCATCTGCCCCGCCCCGTGCGAGGCCAGCTGCACGCTCAACATTGTCGACCAGCCGGTGACCATCAAGTCGATCGAGTGCGCGATCGTCGACAAGGGATGGGCCGAAGGCTGGATCGTCCCGCAGGTGCCCGCAAAGCGCACCGGCAAGACCGTGGCTGTCGTCGGCTCCGGGCCGGCGGGCCTCGCCGCGGCCCAGCAGCTCGCCCGCGCCGGTCACTCGGTCACCGTCTTCGAAAAGAATGACCGCGTCGGCGGCCTGCTGCGCTACGGCATTCCCGACTTCAAGATGGAGAAGCACCTCATCAATCGCCGCGCGGCGCAGATGGAGGCCGAAGGCGTCTCCTTCCGCACCTCGACGGAGGTGGGCGTGAACATCTCGGTCGATTCGCTGAAGGAAAACTTCGACGCCATCGTCCTCTCTGGCGGCGCGGAAGATCCGCGCAAGCTGGAGATCCCCGGCGCCGAGCTGCCCTCGGTCCGCCCGGCGATGCAGTTCCTGATGCAGCAGAACAAGCGCAATGCCGGCGACGACGAGCTGCGCGCGGCACCGCAGGGTTCGCTTACCGCCACCGGCAAGCACGTCATCGTGATCGGTGGCGGCGACACCGGGTCCGACTGCGTCGGCACCTCGAACCGCCAGGGCGCCGCCTCGGTGGTCCAGCTCGAGATCATGCCCAAGCCGCCGGAAAAGGAAGACAAGGCGCTGACCTGGCCGAATTGGCCGCTCAAGCTGCGCACCTCGTCAAGCCACGAGGAAGGCTGCGAGCGCGATTTCGCGGTCCTGACCAAGCGCGTCGTCGGCGACAATGACGTCTCCGGCCTCGAATGCGTCCGGGTCGAATGGGTCGATGGCCGCATGCAGGAAATCCCCGGCAGCGAGTTCACCCTCAAGGCCGACCTGATCCTGCTCGCCATGGGCTTCGTCGGCCCCCGCAAGCAGGGCCTGCTCGACCAAGCCGGGGTCGCCCTTGACGCCCGCGGCAATGTCGCGGCCAACGTGGTCGATTACACCACCAGCGATCCGCAGATCTTCGCCTGCGGCGACATGCGGCGCGGCCAGAGTCTCGTGGTCTGGGCGATCCGCGAAGGCCGCCAGGCGGCCCGTGCGGTTGACCTCGCCCTGATGGGCGCGACCGAACTGCCGCGCTGAGGGGCCCATCGCGGCAATCCACCAGGAACGGACTGCCGATCTGGCCGTCCGTTCCTGCGCATCACGGCAATCCACCTTGCCGCAATGGCGCCATGCAGTATCCTGCATCCATGAAGCAGCATTGGCACAATCTCGATGGCCTGCGCGGTGTCCTCGCCCTGCTCGTGGTGCTGCTTCACTTCGGTGCGAGTTCGTTTCTAGAGCGAAAGCTCCACATCCCGCCGCTCCCGTTAGCCCTCGCGGTGGATGTGTTTTTCCTCCTCTCCGGGTTTGTCCTCAGCCATTCACTGCGAATTCACCACTCCTTTGCCCAGTTCGCGATCAAGCGGGCGTTTCGACTGCTGCCGGTCTACTACGTCGTAACCTTGCCTTCGTGGTTCGTCGCTCCTCAGCCTCTCCCGCCATTGTGGTCCGAAATTCTCATCGCCGGCCCGTTCCTGGGGCGGGAACCGCTGGTCCGTTCAGCCTGGAGCATTTGCTTCGAGCTCTACTTGCCAGTGCTCGCCGTTCTGCTGCCGCTCTCAGTCAAACGCCCGCTCGTTCCCTGGCTGCTAGGCGCAACGCTGGTGGGACTGGGGGCTTGCGACTATTTTGTGGCACAAGGCGCCAGCCTCTATGCGGTGCGCGCGTGTCTGGGACTCGCCGGCGGCCATCTGCTTTACAGGTGGCAACCTCAGGTGCCGATCGGTTTCGATGTGGCAGGCCTGCAGGTTTTCGCGCTGATCGTGGCAACAGGATTCTGGCATGCCTTGGCGTTTATCCTTCCCGTGGCCGTGTGCGTTGCGATTCTGGCGGGCGTCCGGGGCGGCAAACTGTTTGCCATCCGACCGGTTCAATGGCTGGCCGGCATCTCCTATACTCTCTACATGGTTCACATCCCCGTTCTCTTCGGGATGCAGCACTGGCTGGGGTCGCGCGTGGACCAGAACCCCGGGCTGAAATTGCTGGGTATCGGCATGTCTATCCCCCTCGCCGCTGCGCTATCCTTTGCAGTTGAGCGGCCGGCCATGCGGTTTGGGGCGCGCCTCGTCACGGGGAGCCGCGAAAATCAGCCGGGCGGCCCGCATGTGACAAGCACCGCTCCGTCGCTGAGCGCCCCCGATCTTGGCATGACCCTGCCTTGATTTCACTCCGTCGGGTCAGCTCGGCACACTGATCGGCATCTCACCTGTCCAACTGAGTGGCGGCAGAATGACGATGGCTGTCGGCCTGAACGGTTGATGCATATGCCCGCGCAGGATTTACCTCACGACTGAAGCAGCAATAATGCCCGGTTGATGTTCGAATGCTACTGACCTAGCCCCTGGCAATGGCCGCATTTCGCAGGATCAGCTCGTTCATTGCAGGCGGCGTGACCATGCAGGTGGCGACTGCCATTGCCGGGCTGTTGCTAGCCCGCCTGATGCCCGTCCAGTCCTATGCCGTCTACACCGTGGCGATGACCGTGATCGGCGCCATCTGGGTGATCACCAAAAGCGGCGTCCAGACCGCCTTCGCTGCCGAGCTTGGCAGGGTCTGGCCATCGCGCGAGGGTGCCGCCGTGGCCTTGGCCTCAGCGCTCAAGGCGCGGCGGCGAATTTCATTGTGGACCATGCCCCTCATCCTCGCCGCCTCGGCCTGGCTGTTGTGGCGGGCGGGCGCGCAATGGTGGGAATTGGGCGGAGCCACGGCGATCGTGTTCCTGATCTGGGCGGCAGACCTGCGTGGCGGCCTCTATGACCTCCTGCTCTATTTCGACGAGCGGACCGGCCAGGTTCGCGCCGTGGACACCGGCCTTGCCATCGCGCGGATGGCGATCATCGGCCTGCTCGCCCTCGCCAAAACGGTCTACCTGGTCCCTGCCTTGCTAACCAGCCTGCTGCTCACCGCCGGGCGGGTTCCGCTGCTGCAGCACTGGTCCCGCCAAGTGCTTGGCCGGCCACTTCCGCCCAGCGACCCCGCGGTCGTGGCGACCATCACCCGTGTTGCCCGCGCGCAGATCCCGGCCGATATCTTCTTCTGCCTCCAGTCGCAGATCGTCATGTTCCACCTCACCGGAGGCGATCCACTGCAGCTGGCCACCTACGGCGCCCTCGGCCGCATCGCGCAGCTGCTCGCCCCGTTCAGCGGGCTTGGCCTGGCCTTTTGCGTGCCCGCATTCGCCGCCGTGACCGACCGGGCGCTGCTGCGCATCGGATTCATGGTCACCGCCTGCTCGCTGCCGGCCCTGGCCCTCGTCGCCGGGGCCGGTCTGGCGCCAGACCTGCTGCTCGCCGTCATCGGCCCCAACTATGCGAGCCAGCACGGGGCCCTGTTCACCAGCGCCTTGAGCGCGGCTCTGGTCTTTGCGGTTCAGGCCACTTGGGATCTGGTCGCGCACCGCGGGTGGAATGAATGGGCCTCGGTGCGTATCCCGCTCGGGATCGCCTGGGCACTGGCGGCCCCCCTGCTGCTGCCGGTCGACAGCGCGGCCGGGGCCTACCTGTTCTACGCCGGCTTCTCGCTGTGCACTTTGGTGGCGGCGGCCCTAGGGCTGACTTCGGCCATGCGCCGGGGCGAAATTGCGCTGCTCGGCCGGCGTGAGACCCCTTTGCCTAAGCCGGCCATTCCGCGCTAGGGCCAGCCGATGCTCCGGCTTTCCGATCTCGCCCTCCCGCTCGACCATACGCCCGAGGACCTTGAGGCGGCCATCGTCACGCGCCTCGGCCTGGCTCCCGGCCAGCTGCGCCGCTTCACCGTCGCCCGCCGCGGCAACGATGCGCGCAACAAGCGGGCAATCAAGCTGGTCTACGTGCTTGACCTGGACCTCGCCGACGAGGCCGCCGTCCTCGCCGCCACCGCCGACGATCCGCACCTCCGCCCCACGCCGGATACCACTTACCGCCCTCCCGTCCGCGCGCCGGAAGGCTGGCGCGGCGAACGCCCGGTCGTCATCGGCGCCGGACCGTGCGGGCTCATGGCCGCTCTGATCCTCGCGGAGATGGGCCTCAAGCCTATCGTTGTCGAACGCGGCAAGGCGGTGCGCGAGCGCACCAAGGACACCTGGGGCCTGTGGCGCCGCTCGGTGCTCAACCCGGAAAGCAACGTCCAGTTCGGCGAGGGCGGAGCAGGCACCTTTTCCGACGGCAAGCTCTATTCCCGCATCAAGGACCCGCGCCACCTCTCCCGCAAGGTGCTGACCGAGTTCGTGAAAGCCGGCGCGCCGGACGACATCCTGACCGAGGCCCACCCCCACATCGGCACCTTCCGCCTCGTCACCATGGTCATGTCGATCCGCGAGACGATCGAGCGGCTCGGCGGCGAATACCGCTTTTCCACCCGGGTCGACGATTTCGAGATCGCCACCAACGCCGCCGGGGAGCGCCGCATCGCCGCGCTCCACCTGTCCGACGGCACGGTCCTCCCCGCCGCCCACGTCATCCTCGCAGTCGGCCACTCGGCGCGCGACACCTTCGAGAAGCTTCACGCCGCCGGCGTGCACTGCGAGGCCAAGCCCTTCGCGATCGGGGTTCGGATCGAGCATCCGCAAAGCTGGATCGACCGCGCCCGCTACGGCGAGCACGCCGGCAACAAGATCCTCGGACCTGCCGCCTATGCCCTCTCCCACCGCTGCGCCAATGGCCGCACGGTCTATTCCTTCTGCATGTGCCCGGGCGGCCGCGTCGTTGCCGCCACCAGCGAGGAAGGGCGCGTCGTCACCAACGGGATGAGCCAGTATTCCCGCGCCGAATTCAACGCCAACTCCGGCCTCGTCGTCGACATCACGCCCGAGCGCGACTATCCCGGCGGGCCGCTCGCCGGCATCGCCTTCCAGCGCAAATGGGAAAGCCTGGCCTTCGCGGCCGGCGGCGGCACCTACCGCGCGCCGGGACAGAAAGTGGCCGACCTCCTCGCCGGCCGCGCCTCGGGCGGAGAGTTCGGCAAAGTCGTCCCCTCCTACCAGCCCGGCGTCCACCTGACGGACCTTGCCAAGTGCTTGCCCGACTACGTGATGGAATCCCTGCGCGAAGCGATCCCCGTCTTCGGCCGCCGCATCAAGGATTACGACCACCCCGACGTGATCCTCACCGGCGTCGAAGCCCGAACATCCAGCCCCGTACGCTTCACCCGCGGGCCGGACCTGCAAAGCCTCAACACCCGCGGCCTTTATCCGGGCGGCGAAGGGGCCGGCTATGCGGGCGGCATCCTCTCGGCAGCGGTGGATGGGATCAGGCTGGCCGAAGCCCTGGCGCAGGACCTGCTCGGGCGCTGAGCCGCCGCCGCGCCGTCAGGGCGCCCGGCGGGAAACAAGAAGGCCGGCGGTTTCCCGCCGGCCCTCCATGTTTCGCGGTGATTTCCCGATCAGACGATCAGGAAGTCTTCGGCGCCAAACGTCCCGTTGGTGATCGTCAGAGTGGCGATCAACTGGGCCGCATGGGCGCCGTTGCCATCGTCGTCGTAATAGAGCTGGCCCGTGGTCGAGTTGAACACGATGTAGTCGTTCGCGTCTCCCGCGGTGCCAGTCGTGTTCGAGATGAAATTGGCCGCATTGAGGGCACCGGCGGACAAGGGCGAGAACGCCGAGGCCGCCAACTGAATGACGTCCTGATTGCCGCCCGTATCGATGGCATCGAAGTCCAGCACCTGATCGGCGTTGGCTGTTCCCTTCAGGTCGAAGATAAAGGTATCGCCACCGTTGCCGCCGTAGAGCTGATCATTGCCGGCGCCGCCATTGAGGAAGTCCCCGGCTGCGCCGCCGACCAGAGCGTCGTCTCCGCCGCCGCCACTGATGATGTCGGCACCGTTCAGGCCGAAGTCCAGATCGGTCCCGGCAGAAATGCTGAAGGTGTCTGCAGCGGTGCCGCCGACATGGACGGTGAACACCTCGGCCTTTGAATTGCCGCCCCCGTCGGTCGCGGTAATCGTGAAGGCATAGTCACCCGCCGTAAGACCGCCCGTACCGACATAGAGCGTCGCGGAAGCGCCGCTCGTGGTGGTAAGAGCCGAACCGCTGGCGAACGAGACATTGGCCGTGCTGGACGAGATCGCGAAGGTCCAGCTGCTGCTGAGCGTATCAACCACGCCGAGCGTGCCGATGGTGTTGCCGGCGCCGAGGCTGGTGCCCTGGGTCGCCGCCGATCCGCTTCCGGTCGCCAGCGAGAAAGTGATGTCCGTCGGCGTGGTGTTGTCCTCGTTGACGTCGGTCACCGTGATGGCGAAAGTCTGGGTGTCGTTCAGCGAACCGTCGGAGGCCACCACGGTCACGTTGTAGACGTTGTCGTGGTTGGAGTCGGCCGGCGCCTCGAAGTTGGGCGAGGCGTTGAAGGTCAGCACGCCGCCCGAGCTGATCGAGAACAGCGACGCGTCGTTGCCGGTCAGGGTGTAACCGGGGGTCGTGCCGTCCGGATCGGTGGACACAACAGTGGCGACGGCGCCGGTGCCGTTCTCGGCGTAGTTCTGGGTCACCGCATTGCCGCTGTTGGGCGACGTGATCACCGGAGCTTCGTTGACGTTGGTCACCGTGATGGCGAAAGCCTGGGTGTCGGTCAGCGAACCGTCGGAGGCCACCACGGTCACGTTGTAGACGTTGTCGTGGTTGGAGTCGGCCGGGGCCTCGTAGTTGGGCGAGGCGTTGAAGGTCAGCACGCCCCCCGAGGAGATCGAGAACAGCGACGCGTCGTTGCCGGTCAGCGAGTAGTTGATGGTCGGGCTGTCAACGTCGGAAGCGACGATCGTGGCCACGGCCCCGCTGCCGTTCTCGGCATAGTTCTGCACCACCGCATCGCCGCTGTTCGGCGAGGTGATGGTCGGCGCGTCGTTCACCGCCGCAACCGAGAAGCTGTTGGTCGCCGCCGTCGAGCCGCCGTTGCCGTCCTCGACATTGTAGCTGAGCGTGACCGAGCCGTTGTAGTTGGCGTCCAGCGTGATGGTGTAGGTGCCGTCACCATTGTCGTGCACGGAACCGTGGTCAGCCGAGAGGCTGGCCACCGAGAGCGTGTCGTTCTCGACGTCGGTGAAGCCCGTCAGCAGGTCGGACGCCGAGACGGTGTAGGCCGTGTCTTCGGTGCCGCCGGTCAGCGTCGCCGCCGTGCCGGTCAGTTCCGGAGCATCGTTCACCGCCGCAACCGAGAAGCTGTTGGTCGCCGCCGTCGAGCCGCCGTTGCCGTCCTCGACATTGTAGCTGAGCGTGACCGAGCCGTTGTAGTTGGCGTCCAGCGTGATGGTGTAGGTGCCGTCACCATTGTCGTGCACGGAGCCGTGGTCAGCCGAGAGGCTGGCCACCGAGAGCGTGTCGTTCTCGACGTCGGTGAAGCCCGTCAGCAGGTCGGACGCCGAGACGGTGTAGGCGGTGTCTTCGGTGCCGCCGGTCAGCGTCGCCGCCGTGCCGGTCAGTTCCGGAGCATCGTTCACCGCCGC